>ULNI01038050.1_pt1 | contig 94636 bp, 119 predicted proteins | sample 1951881 | NCBI WGS metagenome assembly ULNI01 (sample SAMEA4835573, study PRJEB28245) | human gut metagenome | biome: gut microbiome; material: fecal sample | place: Denmark | collected 2008
TCGTTGTAAATGATGATCTTACCAAGTCTTTATTATTTTATCGGGAACCTCTTGTGGAATGGTTCGATAAAGCCCAGCGTACCGGACGCTATGCTGATAATCCTACTAATCGTCGGTTGCACCGTGTAGGTCAGCCTTACAAGAAGAGAGAAGGACATGGTGATGGAGAGGAGGAAGAAAAACCAACTGCTGGAGTTTTAGAGGCTAAAGAACGTCAAGAATATGCTGAAAGATATGGTACAGCCAAGAAGAGAGAAATTTCTCCAAGTGAGGAACGCCATAAAAAGAACGCTAAATATTGGGCTACACCAGAAGGACAGGCTCAATTGAAGAAGGAATATAAAGAAGCCTTTGGAAAGGAATATGGCGAAGAGGAAGAGAAAAAGAACAAAGTAAAATTTAGCGAAAAAGAACAAAGTAAAATTTATTCTATTCTGAATAATTCAGAAGATGTTGATGATTTTATAAGTACAGTTTCTAAAAAATTTGGTTTATCTTCTAAAGAATTGGAAAATTCTTCTTTTTATAAAAAGTATTCTAACGGAGATAATTGGAGAGGTGAAAGGGCTTCTACCATTATGGATGCTTTTTTAACTCAAGTTCAACATGATGGAGTTGATCCTTCCAGGGTAAAAGTTATTACAATGAATCATCCTCAATCCCATAAAGAAGTAGAGGGTATTGAACTTTTAGGAAAGAAATTTCCTCTTAGAGATAAAAGAGGTATTCCTACCAAGTATGAAATTGATGATGATTTTGCTGAGAAATTAGTATCTAAGCTCAGTCCTAAAACGAATGAGGCTTATCCTGGGAAAGAAGGTAACAAAGTATTTTATAAAGATAGGATGAAAGGGGATTATTTATTGAAATTATCTCCAAGGGATGATAATATGATAGAATTTAAATTATTTTCCCATGGAGATCATGTATTTTCAAGTGCCCCTATCAAGATGGATAGATAATGTAATTTTAATTAAAATATAAAAAGATGGTAGTTTACATTTTTAGAAAAACAGGTGATACCACTATATACGGTGAATTATTAACCGATAATACAGGTTTTCAAGATAATTGTTTCATAACTCAGACCCCCTCTGCTTCTAAAGAGTTGGTTGAGTTAGGTTTCAATTTCAATGTAGAACCCACTTCTGAATCTTTTCTGATTCAGTTTGCACAAGAAAAAGGTTTAAATCTGGATAAATTAATTCAGGGTGCTCAAAATACTCTGGTTAGTTTAGTAGCGGATGGTTCTTTGGTTATTCCTTTGGATAGTATTGCACTTAACCCCGCTACTGTTGAAATAGCAATGGCTGATAAAGATACTCCCGTGGAAGTAACTATTGAAACTACTCCGGCTGATGCCTATACCCCTCAGGGTTTTGAGGTTTCAGGAACTATGGCTGATGTTTCTATAACTCTTGAGGATAAAAAAGTGACCATTGATGCGTCTGGAGTTACAGGTGCAGTCAGCGGTTCGGTAATGATAGTTTCCAAGGATTATCCTGTTATTCAAAAATTATTGGCAATTAACATAACTGCTTAATCTGCTCGTTATGTCAAAGACCAGGAAGAATAAGGTTGAACGTGTTACAACCCCCTCGATGACTGATATCATTAAGGGGGTTGACACACTTCCTATTGAGGAACTTTCTTTATTACAACAAACACTTCCACAGGTTCTCCAAGCTAAATTAGGAAAATCACTTGCTTCTACCAATGTAGAAGAAGTTTTACGTGCTCAATATGTTTTAGAAAAAGCCAATAAGGAGATAGAACAAGGAAAGATGAAAGCGTTTTTCTTTGATCCTAATGGTTTTTCAAATAGTGGTCGTGGATTTAAGGAAGTTTTTAATGGCTTGCCTTTTACAGTTCTCCAGAGAATGGGGGAAGTTTTTATTGTAAAAGCAGTAGTTAATACCAGAATTGAACAAGTTCAAAACTTCTTAAAATTCAGTACAGACGAACAAAAAGAGGGGTTCACTATACGCCGAAAGAAGTCTTTATTTGAGGATGCAAATGCAGAACTCAGCCCTGAAGAAAAGAAAATAGCGGAGCATATAGTTTACTTTTTGGAACATGGTGGTAATACTCGTAAATGGGATAATGTAGACACATTCCAGGACTTTGTTCGTAAAATATTGCGTGATAGCCTTACTTTGGATCAACTTGCTTTTGAATTGGTACGAAATGACCGATTTGAATTGGATAAGTTTAAAGCTATAGACGCCTCTTTAGTGAGGTATTTGGACGCTGTTGATCCGAAGTTCCGGGAAAGATTTGAACCCTATAAATTCAAAGGTTACTATCCTATGTATGCTATGATATGGGATGGTAATATTTTCCGTGACCCCAGAACGGGTGAATATACTTTTTTCTATCCGTGGCAATTAGGGTTCGGAGTTAGAAATAAGGGGACGAATATATATAAGAACGGTTACGGTACTTCTGAACTGGAAACCCTTGTTGAAATTATAACATGGGTGTTATGGGGGATGCAGTATAATGGAAACTTCTTTAAACAGGGTTCACAGCCAAAAGGATTCATCAACGTAAAAAATAGTAACATTGATAATAACGTACTGAACAATTTCCGTCAGATTTGGACTCAAACAATGATGGGGGTTCAGAACAGTCATCGTGTCCCCGTTCTACAGGGTATTGATCTGGAATGGATAGATTTGCAGCATACCAATAGAGATATGGAATTTAACGAATGGGTTAAGTTCTTAATCATTATGGTATGTTCTGTTTATCGTATTGACCCGAGCGAGTTAGGATTCAATTTTGAGGGAGCTGCACGTATGTTCGGGCAAGATGGACAGCATGAACGTCTTGCTCATTCTCGTGAAAAGGGATTGACTCCGTTGCTGGTTTTCCTACAGAATGTTATTAATAAGTACATAGTTGAGGAAATAGATAGTGATCTCGAATTTGCTTTCACAGGTATAGAAATCCAAGATGAACGTTCTCAGGTGGAACTTGATAAAATTAAGTTGGAATCTGGTATGGTGGCAATGCAGGATATATTCAAGAAGTATTCGGGTCGTCCGTTTGATGAAAAGAAAGATACTATCCTCAATAGTGTTTTCCAGCAAGCCCAAGCACAAAAGATGTATGGGGGAGGGATGAATGATACTGTTGATGAATACACAGGGGAAGAGGATATGAACTTTACAGATGAACAAGCCCCTGAAGAAGAATATGCTGAAGAAGAATTAACGGAGGAACAGCAAGCCGAAAAATCGTATGCTGCTAATCCTATTCTTCACACAGCTATGGAATACATTGGAAGTCATTGGGGGAAGAAATAAAAACTCATGGCAAAGGAAATTACATACGGGGGGATAAAGATCGTTATGAAACGACCTGTTCTGCAGGATAAAAAGCACCCTACAGTAAAAGACCCTGTTCGTTATCCTAAAATAGTGAACGGTTACGAAGATATTGCCAAGCGTTTATTCAGTAAGACCCTCAATGCTACTTTTGAAAGTATGGTAAAGAAGATGGTAAAGTTCAAAAATGAGTGAAATGGAAATAGTACCTTGATATGCTTTTTACACCAGAACAAGTCAGTTTAATTTTAGAGGACATAGATTTTCAGGGCTGTGTCCTTGTTGCATCTATTTTAGGAAAGGAAATGCTGACCGATGCTGATAAGGAGTTATTGAAAAAGTATAAGGTTAATTTGGATAGTTTAGTGATAAACTTTCCGCCAGCGCAACAAGCCTATTTATTCGGTAGGCTTGTTCCTATTTTGACACCTAATCAAATAGGCACAATTAGTTACAAGGATTTTGTTTCTTATCTTGAAAGAAATCAATATCGTACACCCACACAGCGGGAAATTGAGGAATATAAAATAGTGGCAAATCGTTCCTATTCTTACATAAAAGGATTGGGAACACGCATGAAGGAAATGACCACTAATTTTATAAGCGAAGCAGAACTGGAACTTGCTACAAAGAGAAGAGAGGCAGAAAGTTTAAAAGTAATAAAGGAGGAATTGACTTCTGCTGTATTGGAACGCAAGGCAGTTCAAAAAATTACTTCCGATATTGCAGGCCGATTAAATGATTGGCAGCGGGATTGGGGAAGAATTGTTGAGACTGAGTTACAGAATATATATAATCTTGGAAATGCACAAACTATAGAAGACGAACATGGCGTTGATGCATTGGTGTATAAGGAAGTCTATCCTGGGGCATGCCGTCATTGTATTCGTCTTTATTTGACGGGAGGTATAGGTAGCCGCCCAAAAGTATTTAAGTTGAGTGAGCTCCGTGCTAATGGGACGAATATCGGGAAAAAAGTTGCAGACTGGAGACCTACTGAATCCACAGTTCATCCATTTTGCCGTTGCAATTTATGCTTCCTCCCCAAAGGATGGGTATGGGATGAACAAGAAGGAAGATTCAGAGCCCCTAAGGTTAGCAAGGATGAACGGGTACAGCGTGCCTCAAAGGTTAGGATTGACGTTGGAGATCGTCATTTTGAAGTTTAAATTATTTTTATTGTGTTATTTGAATAAAAATTTGTATATTTAACGGAAAATATAGGAAACAAAATGGGAATTTTAGATAAAATTTTAGGAATAAGTTCAGCTAAAGAAAAACTCAATGAATACCGTGAGTATTTGGCTGAAATGGACGATATAGATAAATCGGCTACAGCATGTTCAGATGAATTTATGATTGAAAAATCTAAGATTGATTTCTTGGATGAAATGGAAGAGGATAAAAAACAGGAGCTATTAAAAAGTTATGATAGTTTCATTACCACACACAAGGCTAAAGTTAGTTCTTTGTGCAACCGCCGTACTTCCATACAGAAAGCGATGTCTAAGTTAGAAAAGGACGATGAAATTTCTGAAGACATACAGGTGATAAAATCTATGCACCTGTTTAAGAAATCTTACGAAAAGGGTGAAATAACGAAGTCGGTTTATTTTGATATCTTAAAAGCAAAACAAGGCGGTATCAAATATGCTGATATTATAGTACGGAATCCTTTTGGAGAAGTTCTCATACTTGAAAGAGTTAAGAATGATTTTTCTAAAGAAGGATGGTGTATTCCCGGAGGTCATGTTGATGTGGGTGAAAGTTTTAAAGAAGCTGCTCGCCGTGAATTGAAGGAAGAAACAGGTCTGGATTTTGCTGACCATGATTTTGTAAAGGTAGGTTCTTACAATAAAGACGGTGTGGATATTGAATATTTTGAAGTCTGGCTACAGTGGGACACTTATTATAATTTCGCCATAACTTTGGACTCTCGCGAGCATAGCAATAAAAAATGGGCCAAGGTAGAGGAATTGGATGATTACCATTGGACATACGAAGATATGCTTGACAATGTGAATAAGATAATCGATTCTGAGTATTTGCATAAAAAAGGACAGGCGATTGTCTTAAAAGCCTTTGCTGACGGTGAAATTTCTAAAGAAGTATTTGATGAATTCATTAAAAAATCTCGTGAAAAAGATGAATTGGAAAAGGCCGAAAATAAACATTATTTCAGCAATAAGGAGAGAAAGAAATTAGCCGACAAAGGAGAAGCAATGCCCGATGGCAGTTTTCCTACCGCTTCATTGCAAGACTTTAAGGATGCTGTTCGTTCTATTGGTCGTGCAAAAAACTCTGCGGCTGTGAAAAAATATTTATTACGGAGAGCCAAAGAAAAAGGATGGGAAGAGCACGTTCCTGAAGAATGGACAAATAGAGAAGAAGATAAAACGGAAAAAGGCGTGGATTATCAACAAAGTGGTGAACGCCATTTTGATGGGATAAGCGGTTCAAGCCATTCTTCCTATTCAATCACAAAAGCGGAAGACGGAGAAGAAAAGGCTGTTTTTATGGAAGAACAGGGAAAAGTTCTTGCTAAAGAAAGTTTGGACGGAGAGGAAAAGAATTTAGATATAGTGGCTAAAGGTAGATGGGCAAAAATAGGAGAGGAACGCACCCGAAAAGACGGAGTTTACAGGAAAGAAGCCAATGGTTGGAAACGAGTTAAAGAAAAAAGTGATAAAGTAGTTAGCGGCGAAGTATTAGAATATGTTGACGATCTTATGAAAGATGACCCAGCTTATAATAAGTTGATGGATGATTGGGATGCGGCCATAGAAGAAGAACGTAAACATTATTTTAAGGTTAAACAGACGGAACAGATGGGCAAGGATGCCGCCGCAGGAGAGCATGTTACCGTTACCAGAGGCGATGGAAAGGTGTCTTTGCTTCATTGGGATAAAGAAGACGGAGAGTTTTTTGATACCGAAGGATTTAATTTAGCTAAAAAGAGAATAGCTGCAGAATATTCCAAAAAACTTTATGGCCTTGTAAAGAAAACGTATGATATCCCTAAAGATGAATTCTTTACTAAGTCTAAAGAAGAAAACCGCATTTTAGAAATGCTTTATAAGGCAATAGCCGAGGAATTACTTGCATGGTATCAATATTTCATCGTTACTAATTTTATGCGAGGCCGACAGCGTGAAAGTATTGAAAACACTTTTATAGAACAGGCAGACGATGAATTGAATGATCATACAGCCAAGTTATTACAGCGTGTAAGCGAGTTAGGTGGAGATATAGAGAAAGTTGATTCTCCGGAAAAATGGATAGAGTTAGCTGATAGTAAATTTTATCCGCCTAAGGCCGATTATGATGTTCCTACTTTGATAGATGAAAATATCAAATCGGAAGAAGATGCTATTAAGCGATACAAAGAATTGTGTGATATTTCCAAAGAAAAAGATCCTACGACGTATCTTATGTCTATGGAAATATTAAAGGACGAAGAAGAACATTTACGTGCCCTTAAAGACTTTAAAGAAGATTTAGAACAAAGTAATAAAGAATAAAGAGATGAGCGAGAACTACTTACCAAGATATGGAGCGGCCAGTCCGGTAATACAGGTTGATGCAAACGGCTTCCCTGTTACACCGTCCATCGGAAGAGCGTATAATTATGCTTCATTACCAGAGGAAGATATTACACTTGATAAAGTTCCTGTAAATCCTCCTATGAAGAGCCCTTATTTTTATGTGATACCTTTGGTCGCTGGAACAATAAAGGTTCAATTGCAGGCACAGCAAGGGGATGAATACTATACTATTTCCGCAGCCGAGGTAAATGCGTATCTTGGTTGTGCATTGCCATATCGTATTTCTAAAATAATTGTGGATGGAACTTCGGTTTCTTCATTTTCAATAGCTTATTGATCATGAGTGGAATTTCAGTAGGATATAGGCCAGGAAAAGGAGGAGAATCTCCCGAACCCCCCAAGTATCAGGAAAAATCTGTCTCTATTATAGAGAATGGAAATAGTATAGTTTTACCGGATTCTGGATATGATGCTCTTTCAAAAGTAACTGTTAATGTAAATGTTCCAGAGGACGAATGGAGTACTGCACTACAAACAGCTATTACCGAAGGACACGGTGATTGGCAGAAAGAGGAAATGCTTCAATTATACCAAGCGGACGCAGATGTGTTTAAAACATGGAATACAATACCAGCGTTTGTTGGGCCTACATATAAATTCTATTCATATAATTATATACCCGATTTACCATTACCTAATAATGTTGCAAATATATTTTCAGGATGGAAAAACATAAGAAGAGTTCCTGATAGTATGGATTTTACAGTAAAATCTAATATTGGAGGATTGTTTTTAAATTGTTTTTCTTTAGAGGAAATTCCATTTAATAACAAAGAATTAGCTACAATTAGTTTACAAGGTTCTTTTAAAAATTGCTATTCATTATCTGGAGACATTATAATAAAGGCCCCTAATTGTTCATTACTTAATGCTGCTTTTAGTTATTCTTTAAATATTGAGTCGATAACATTAGAAACAGCACCAGTTACGGAATTTTTAGAAACATTCTATGGTTGTACTAATTTAAAGTCAATTTATGGATTTAGACCTTCAGAAAACGCAATTTATTTCAATTCTGTTTTTGTTGGTTGTTCATCTTTAGAAAATTTAACTTTTGCATCAGATGCTGTTATATCAAATAATCTTGTATTATTTTATTCCAATTCTTTAACAGTTGATTCTATTATGAACGTAATAGATGTTTTAAAAGATTATACAGGAGGTACAGCTCATACATTACAATTAGGAGCTACTAACTTAGCTAAATTGACTGACGAACAAAAAGCAATTGCTACTAATAAAAACTGGGTACTTGCATAATGGAACATGTTACAACTGAAATAGAAGATAAGTTCATTAATGTGATTGCCGATGATGGGTATTGGCTTACACAGTATAATGAAAAGAAAGGAGAAGAATTTTATGCTACTAAACGGATATGTACTCCTTTAAGTTATGTTTTAGAAGAGAATGGTTGGAGAGTGATAACTGATGAGGAATACCAATATTATAATGATAATAAAGGAGATGGAAGAGAAATTTAATTTTTTCATAGGGGTTGATCCTGCCGATATTGAAAAGGCTAAAAAATTTGAAAAGGACGATGACCGTCGTTATGAAAATATGATTTTCGAGGGGGTTGCTTCGGATTCTTCTGTAGATACAGATGGAGAATCTATGGAACCTTCGGGATTCGATATAAGCTACTTCAAGAAAAGCGGGTTATTTAATCTTGACCACCTAACCACCAGAGCGGATAGCCAGAAATCTCGTTATTGGGTAGGAGAACCTTTGGATGCCAAAGTAACCAATAATAAATTTTGGGTTAAGGGGAAGTTATGGAAGAAATCACCTGAGGCCCGAGCCTTTTGGGACAAGTGTTTGGAAATGAAAGAATCCGGATCCAGCCGTAAACCCGGAATGTCTATTGAGGGAAAGGTAATGGAACGAGATAAGAACAATCCTAAAAAGATTAAAAAGGCACTTATTACCAATGTAGCCCTGACGATGAACCCCGTAAACAGTAATTCATATTTGGATTTGGTAAAGGGAATTCAGAGTAAAGATTTTGTGGATTATCAATTTGAAACCGAAAAGGATTTTAATACTTCACCTATTTTAATAGAGTATGAAGATGAGAATGGTAATATGGTAGTAGTTGATCGCAATTTTAAGATGTCGGTTTTTCGCAAGCCAAAATCAAAAGATGAGGAAACTATTTTGAAAAATTACAGGGAGGGCAAACTTTCTGAAAAAGTTTTCAAAGATTTTTTGAAAAAATTGTGAAAAATATTTTGTTGATTGAAAAATATTTATTAATTTAGTACAAATAAAAATTTTTAAGAAAATGGAAGGAATCGAAGACAATAAATTGGTAAAATCTATGCTTAACGCTGGGTTTTCGCCTGCTTATATTGCCGAACAAATAGAAAAAGGTGGTATTAAGTTGGAGAAGTCTCGTAAAAAAGTCGAAAAGGCTGAGTTTGACGAGAAAGACGACAAGGCGGCCGAAGAAGCTGCTGAGCAAATGAAACACACCGAGGAAGATGAATACGATGAAGGATTCGAATCGGGTGAAGAAAAAGAAAAGAAAGAGGAAGAAGATAAAGCATTAAAGGCCAAAAAAGATAAACTCAAGAAAGGCAAAGACTGCGCCAAAGCAGAAGAGGCTGAAGAGGATATGGAAAAGGCCGAAATGAAAAAGGAACTCGAAACTGTTAAGAAGAGCCTTGAAACTATTACAGATAGTTTCGGTGAAATGAAAGACCTTTTCAAATCTTTCATGGAAAGCACCAAAAACAAAGCTCCTGAATTCAAATCTGAGGCTCTGGGCCGTGTCGCTACTTTGGAAAAGTCTATGAACTTTGAAAAAGATGACACTGGAAAACTCGTTTTGAGTGTAACAAAAGACCGTAATGCTGTACGTGAAGCAATAGCAAAGAGTATCAACGGATGCAAGGATGAAGGAATCAAAAAGAGCCTCCAGGCTGATGCTATGGCTTATCTTACCGATCCTTATGCAGATGGTTCCTATATCGGAAAATCTGTTGCATACCATTTGTTCAATGAACACGGTATTCGTTTAATTGATTAATTTTATTTAAGATAGAAAACAAGATGGAAGATTTATTTAACTATTCAGAAGCTGTCGGACAGGGTGCAGAATTTATCGGCCAGTCCGGTCAGGATATCATAAAAGCAATGGAAGCCGGACTGCTGACTGGTATGCAGTATGACGGAGTTTTAAATACTGGAGGAGGTTTAAAGGTTGAATCCCTGGACGCCGTTCTGAAAGTATTGGAAAACCGTCTGAACCAGTTGGTGTTCTTGCTTGAAATGCCGACTCAGAAAATTGACAATACCGTACACCAGTTCAACCAGCTGGATAAATACGGTATGGAAGTAGGTATCTTCAACAACGAAGGAGAAACTCCTACCGAAACTGATTCTCTGTATCGTCGTAATTCGATTATCACCGCCTTTACGGGTGTAGTTGGTCAGGTTACTCACCCCGCTATGTTAGCTCGTTTAGCTGGTGGTATGAATATGTATACGAAGGAAGTTGAGAACAAAACAATCTTGCTTCAGACTATACTTGACCGTCGCCTGGTAGATGCTGATCGCAGCAAGATTCCTACTGCATTTGATGGCGTATTCAAACAGCATCTTAATGGTATCAACCAGATTTATGGAGACATTGCTGGTAAGACTACCGAACAAATGCTTGATGATTACTTTGGAGACGTTTCCATGATCAATGCAGATGGAGAAGTGTTGTCTGATGCAATGATAGAAGATGCTTCTCAGGCTGTTGTCAACGATCGTAACGGTGAGATTGACCGTATCATGTCTAACCCTGCTGTATTCAATCAGTACGTAAAACAGTTCCACGAATCAAAACGTGTAATTGTTGGTTATCCTAACGGTGTAACCGGAGCTACTATGGGTCAGTCGGTGAATACGATCACTACTCAGTTTGGACAGGTAGCTGTGAAGAATGACAAATTCTTTGATGAACGTAAACCGATCAAATCCACTGCACAGAAATCGTTTGCAAAAGCTCCAAAGGCTGTTGTTGCTGATTCTTCGACTCCGGTGGCCGTGGTAACTGATACCAAGACTAAATTCGGAACTCATGCGGGTACTTATTTCTATGCTGTAACGGCTAAGAATAAATACGGAGAATCCGCTCCTGTTGTTCTCAATCCTGATGCTGCTCAGGCTGTAACTGCTGTTCAGGCTGTAAACCTCAAATTCACGGCTGCAACTGACGATCCGTATCCTGCAACGTGCTTCGTGATTTACCGTTCCAAGGTAAATCCTGCTAATTTAGCAACTACTGACCTTTATCCTATCTTCGAAGTTTCTACTTCGGAATTGGCTTCTGGTTACGATGGTGCTGATGCCGGACAGGTTCGCGACCGTAACCGTATAATTGCGGGCACTAAATCCGCTCTGGTATATTACAATTCTTCGGATATCAATGAGTATCTGCAGTTTGCTGATACGATGAAAATGGACTTCGCAATCACGTCACCTGCTCGTCGTTTCGCAATTCTCAACTATGGTACTCCGGTATTATATCAGCCTGGAAAAATTGCCCGTATCTACAATCTGAAGGCTTCTACCGGAGCTGTTTAACAGATAGTAGACAAGTTTTGAGGGGGAGGGGTTTCATGCAATATTTCCCCTCTCCCTTTTTTATTAATTTAAAAAGGAAAAGTTATGAAAGTTTTATTAAGCAAAGTTTACAGAAATCAAAAGTTGAATTTTGGAAAATTCTTCGTTGAGTTCAAAGGAGAAAAAGCCCAAGTAAGCGATGAACAGGCTGAAGAAATTTTAGTAAGCGGCTTCCCTAATATTTTTTTAGAAGGAGATAAAAGTATTGGAGATAATGTTGAAGCCAAAAGAGTAGCGGCTGAGGAAGCAAGCGAAAGAGAGATTGAATTGGTACAGGAAGTAAATCGCCTTACCGATAAACTTGCAGCCGTTGAACTTGAAAGAGATAAATTAAAAGCTGATAACGAGGCCTGGAAAAAAGCATACCAGGAAGCAGTAAAGGCAACGGGAGATGAAAATCCTGAGCAAAAAGAAGGAGGAGATGCTCCTATTTCTGATGGTGAAAAGGAGGAAGTAATTGATGAAAATGAAAATCCTGATGCTAAAGAGGAATTACGTGCTGCTATGAATGGATTAACCGTTAAACAGCTCAAAGAACTCGCAAAGGGAAAGGATTATAACCTGACAGATGAAGACATTGCTCCTTACCCTAAAAAGGCTGATTTGATAGAATTCTTACTTACCAGATAATAAAATGGGAAGCATTGTTCTTTCTATAAAATACAAGAAAAATTCGGGAATAGTTCTGTCCTCGGCAGAACTATTCTCTAATTATTTGTATGGTATTAATATCACGGCAAATGACGGAACTTCGTTTGCAGATGAAAATTTGGATTTCTATATAGAGGCGGCTCAACGAGAGATTGAAAATTATTTCAATTTACGTTTTCAGAAGCAGTTGATAGAAACGGAAACCCTTGCTTTTAATAGGAAGGACTATTTCCAAATCTTTCCTATATTGAGTACGAATTTCCCTGTGAATAAGCCTATGTCGTTGATAGGGATGCTCAATAAGATGGAACAAACAGTTTATCCTCAACAATGGCTCACTAATCAATTGACCAATTATGGTCAGTTTATGCGCCGTATATCGGTAGTTCCAAATGGAGCTTCTACAGCAAAGGCAGATGCAGATATTATTCTCACAGGTATAACAGCACAATTAGGAATTCAAAGGTTTGATAATATCCCTGATTACTGGAACATGCAGTATATAACAGGCTTTGATATTGAAAATCTTCCAATGGATTTAATAAATATCGTTGGAATGACTGCTTCATTTGGGCCTTTGGGTATAGCTGGAGACCTTATTTTGGGGGCTGGTATTGCAAGTCAGTCGTTGAGTGTGGACGGACTGAGTCAATCAATAGGTTCCACAGCTTCAGCGACTAATTCGGGTTATGGTGCGAGAATTCTTTTGTATCAAAATCAGATAAAAGAAAGTGTGAAAAGATTAAAGCTCGTTTATGACGAGCCTAAATTTGTCGTATTCTAATGGCAGATGAAAAAAGTATTTTGGTTGCAACCCCACAACCCGCTCAGGGTTATGCACAAGTAGCATTCAGGCCGGATGGGTTTGATAATGCTGTTTGGGGGCACGCCTATAATGCTATATTTGAAAGAGCTATTCGTTGCCCGTGTAGCACGGGAGACCATCCATTACCTAATTGTGAAAACTGTTTAGGTACTGGATATTTTTATATAAACCCATACAAATCACAGGCTTTATTGATTGGCCTGAATGCTACTAATCAATATAAAAGTTGGTCTATGGAACTTGTCGGAACGGTTTCCGTTACGGTGAGAGACAGAGATAAAGAACATTTAGGATATTTTGATCGCATAACATTAAGCGACCAATTTGCACAGTATTCAGAGAATTTAGAGATACGTACTGCTCAGGATGGGACTATGTTCATTTTCACCATGTATGCAGTACAGGAAATATTAGGGATATGGTCTTTTCAGGGCGTAACCCAGCCTCTAAAAGTTCTTCCAAAGGGTTCTTATTCTGTGAGTGATACAAATCCGTATGTAATAATAATTGATCCAGATCAAATAGGGGTAAATAATACTATCTCTATTGCATATAAACATAAGGTAGAATATCATGTATTGGATTTCCCTCATGAAATAAGGGCTTCTATGAGGAGGGATAAATCAGGTAGGTATGAAGTTATTCAGTTACCTATTAATGCTATTGCCAGAAGGAGTCATTTGATAAGTGCTAACCGACCTAATTTTGACGGAACAGGTATAAATTCAAATCCAAATGTTACCTATTAATATAGATATTTCTGAAGTGGTGGATGAATTCACCCTGACGGCTGGACAAAGTCAAGCCCTCGGAGAATCTATTATAGATAATATTGTTGCTGAATATACTTCTGTTTGGAATAAAGAGGTGGAAAATAACCTGCATTCTACTCGTCAAATTTATAAAAGAGCGATGGTAGTGTGGCGTAAATCACCTACTGAAGCTGAGTTCGTACTTTCCTACCAAGATAGTCCGTTGGTGAAGATGCTGGAAGACGGATCACCGCCTTTTGATCAAAAACCATTCTTTGAAAAGTCCCCGAAAGCAAAAAGGAAAATAGGCGGGGGATGGTATTTAACCATTCCTTTCCGCCACGCTACTTCTTCGGCTGTGGCTGAATCTTCGGTATTTTCTTCTGTGTTACCTAAAGAAATACAACAGATAGCTAAAGATAAATCTCCACGTGCTTTAAAGAAGAGTGATTTACCGGAGCAATACCAAAAATTAGGAGTGCGTCCTGGAGTTGTTTTGAATGGGATTGTAATACCAGAGTACCAGCATAAATCAGCTCAATATGAGGGGCTGGTGAGGGTGAATGTTTCTTCTACAAAAAAGGAAAATCGAGGAGGATATTTTACGTTCCGCAGGGTGAGCGATAAATCGGCTTCCAATAGCTGGATTTACGGAGGAATGACAGCACTTAAATTGATGGATAAAGCATTGGTTAGGGCTGACATAAGTAATGTCGCTGACAGGGCTATAAACGATTTCTTAAAGAATATATCATGATGCAGATAGCACGTATAAAGGAAATAACATTGGGGCTTTTGGATTGGGTCTCTAATGATTTGAAAAATTCAACTTCAGATGAAGAAACTTTTTTATATAAGGTTTTAGGTGATTCTGAGGACGGAAGTTTTAATTTTTTCAAACAAGCAAAAGGAATATATGGACGTAATGCCGAAAGTTCAAGAAAGATAGGGGTAAGCATGGAATTCCCCCGTGACCGAATGAACGTTCCTTTATATGTAGTTCGTGAACCGAGAAGAATTCCTAATCAAGATGCCGCTATTGGTGGATATGTTGAACCTTATCTCGGAATAGGGGATGATTTAGGAGAGTATCGTGATACCAAACAATTCAGTTTTACGATATTATGTGTATCTGAAAATTTTTTAGAATCAATATTGCTTTCTGAAGTCTTGTATTCTTTGTATTTGGCAGCATGGGAAACTCTGAATAAAGAGTTCACAAGAATTTCATTCGGTCTGGAAGAGGTGGTTGCGGAGTCAAATATTTTTCCTATTCCATTGTTTATGAGGGCAATAAATCTTAATTTTTCAAGTGAAAATTATGTTCCTCCTATAGACACGGAAGACCTTGCTCATTTTATAAAATTCCAATATGAGCCAGGAATAATGGAATAATAAATGGAATTTAAAGTTTGTAGAGATAAGAAATTTTTGTATATTTGGTAAAATAAATAATTGATATTATGGCGACGACTGTATATTTTGATAATAGACAAGTAACTTTACCCGGAGCATATTCTAACATTGTCTCTGGAGAAAGAAATCCAGCTCGTAATTTAGATTATGGAAAGGTATTGGTTATTGATACCGGAGTCCTTTCTAATGCTAAATTGGATAACGTGAATACCGCCTATTTTGGAGGCGGGGCTGGTATAGCTGGAGAAACCGCTTCGGGAGCCGAAGCCGTTTACACTTTTACGAACATTGATGATTTTAAGAAATTCATAAAGGGTGGTGGGTTCTATAAACTTTCTGATCCGTTGTTTTATCCTGATCCCAATAATGCTGATGCAGTAGGTATTTCCGAAATTTATTTTGTTCGTGCAGCTAAAACTACTGCACCCGTTATGACATTTACGGCCACAGGTGGAGGTGAAAATGGTGGTACGTTTAAGGTAAAATGTAAGGACGAAGGAACTGGAGCAAACGGTGTAGTGACTGGAACGAATCTTTCGTCTGGTTATGGTTTCCTCATTGTTCCAGGAGTTGAAGACCCTGCTAAATTTATTCTCCAGATTTGGGGAGGTACGTTTACGGGACTTTATGAGGGAGATAATCTTCCTTTTGACGGAGTAACCGCCCTCAATTCTCAGCCGATCCTTTATGCTGAATCTCCCGAGTTTGATAATATTCAAACTTTATTGGATTGGGCGAATACAAGTGCGGCATTCAATAATTATTTCGTTCTTGACAGCTCTTCGGTGGTTACTGGAACGGGAGCTGTTGTTGCCGTTGATGTAGAAAATTATGGAGCATGGAGCGAAGAAGGAGGAAACCTTGCAACCGGAGGAACTATTACTTATGATACAGCAGGTACGACCACTTATTTAGATCAGGTTCTTTCCGCTGTAGCTGATTCCGACTATAACATGGTATTCACCGACCAATTCGGTTCTAATGCTTATGGTACGGTTAATAAAAAGATTCTGCAGCATATAAATAATGATTCTCGTTTCAAACGTTTCCTTTGGGTTGGTGCATATAATACAAAGGATGAATTCAGCGAATCGTTAGCCGTTGCTCAGAATTTTGATAATTGCTATGTACAGGTCGTACACGGTGAAGTAGGAATGGCTTCTGAGTTGATTGGTACGGGTTATCGCTGGTGGGGAGTTATGTACAATCTCGCTTCCATGGTGGGTCGTACGGCTGGTAAACCGCCTTATGTCCCTATTACTCAGAAATCTATCGGTATAGACAAATTACGGCACATTCTTAGCAAAGATGAGCAGAAACAAGCCTTAAAGAGAGGATTGTTAGTTACTATCTTTAATGCAGATACCGGAAATTTCGTGATTTTGCAGGGTGTAAATACGTTGCAGGATAATGAATCTTTGTTCAATAGCAAAGGACAGTCCTTCTCTATTCAGTTTATGCGGATAGTAGATCAGCTGAACAGAGAGCTCGTTATAAACAGTTCGATTGATTTGCTCAGCGATGAAAATGGTGTGAATGCAAATACGCTTCGTGCTGGCGATGTACAGAACTGGACTATTGCTTATCTTCAGAGCAGGGTTGCAACTATATCTCAGGATAATTTAATCCTCGCATTTAAGGACGTAGTAACAACCAAGACGGATGATTACTATTATACCACGTATAAAATAATGGTGAACAATGAAATCACGAAATTGTTTTTCCAGGGCTATTTAATAAGAGCTTAAATGGATTTTCATTTTTCAAAGAGTTTAAAAATAAATAAAAATATATAAAAATGGCAGGACCAAGAACTTTTACAGCTCCTAATGCGCTTATTACTATCGGGAATAAGACTTGTGGATATGTTCGGACAGTAACTTTTACAGAGAATACTCAGAGAGCGACTGTTCGTGGATTAGGATCGTTAGCCGCTGACGAATTACCGCCTGTAGCGTTGGATAATCAGTTCTCTTGTGATATGTTCTTTTTGGATTTCAGTGCTCCTGGAATGCAGGAAATAACACGTAACCAAGCAAGTGTTGAACAGATTTTGAATACTCTATCGTTAGGGGATTTCGGATTTACATTGGTAATTTATCGTAAGACGATACGTACTCAGAATAATGCGAAAATAGTTACTGAAGTGAATTTAGACGGCCAAACTGTCGTGATGATTCCGGAATGTTTGGTTACTTCTAAACAATTTAGTCTTTCCACAGAAGGAATCGCAGGGTATAATGTTAGCGGTGTTTACCGTGAACCCGTTTCTACAGCAGAAAATTAATACAATAAAAACAGGAAAAGATGGAAGCAGAGTTAAAATTTGAATTCAAAGGGAAGGAATATAAGATGTCTCTTCCTAATGTTGGTCAGTATATGATGATGGAGGTATTGCGTCAGCGATACACCGACGGTCAGTATGGGGCAATGTTAAAGGGCGATTATTTAAGCCAGGAAGCTACTTACATGGTGGAAATGCGTATCATTATGCAGGTACTTTGTCCTGAATTAACGAGCGACTTAAAGGTTGATTTTGTTGATTTGGGTTTGAAGGACTACACCGAGTTAAGGGAGCTTTATATGGAAAAGATTCGTCCTTTCATTAATGATATGGCAGCAATGCTTTCTACTGTACCAAAAAAGTAAAGGATCATGAACGCTGACGATGTACGTGATTATGTCGTTCGGTGGAATAATAAGTTTCCTTGTGACAGGTGGTGGCGACAAAAACACGGAGTCGCATTTGGCTCCCCTGAGCACAGGGAAACTTCTTTTATAGACCAATACTTTGAGTTTGTAGAAGATATGATGTTTGCCGAATTGCAGGAGGAACGTAAAAAAGCAAATGAGTACGTCCCTAATGAGGGTGACTTTATGAAAGTGGTCGTACCTCCTGAGGATGAAACGATGGAAGATTTCGTGGAACGTTGCCGACGTGAATTTGGCATAAAACCAAAAGAATAATAAAAATGGCAGGCGAAGATAAAAGAATACGAGTATCAGCCGATACCGCTCCTATAAATGATATAAGGAATTCAGTAGCTTCTCTTTCAAGGGAGTTGTTGAGTTTCTATAAAGAGAATGAACGGATTTGGAGGAGTGGGGTTAATAATTTAGAGAAACAGATACGTTTACTCGAAAAGAAGAACTCTTTAGAACGGCCGACACAAGCGGATGCTCGTACTGCTTCTCAGACACAGGCTCAAGTAACTTCACAGGTAACACAACCTTTTGATTTCGATAAGGGGGATTCGGTGGAGATTTTGGATGATATCAAAACCATTCTACAGCAAATTCTTGCTAAAGAGGATAAAGAAAGTACCAAGCCTCCTAAAATAGATGAAAATAAAGTTCCTGGAGATAGAAGTAAGCATGATGACACCGTTCAGGCTTCTGAAATTTGGAGGAGAAGAGGAAGAGATGTAACTACTTCCGTAGGAGATTCAGTGATTGGTAAACCTACAGCGATAGGGAATGTGGTTAGTTCCTTGTTTTCCACGTTGGGTTCTGGTTTAATGAAATCAAATCCAATTTTGGGAGCTGCTTCTTCCGTTATTGGGGGAGTTGTTAGTGGTTTAACTGAAATCATAGGAAAAGGATTAGAAGCACGAGCTCAGGCTGAAAAAAATAGTTTAGGTTTAGCCCAATTGACAGGCAGGGGATTGAATGAAGTAACTTCCCAAGCTTCTTTTAAAGGGTATGCTAATTCTTTGGGGCTTACAGGTTCTGAATTTGCCGCCAGACAAGCCGATTTAATACGTTCTGCAGGAGGTAAGGGATTTAGTGTTTATGGAAATGAAACAGCGAACGTCCTTGCGATGCAACGCATTACAGGGCTTGATCAGGGAAGTATAAATCAATTACAAGGTTCTCAACGTTTTAGTATAGGAGGAGTTGGTTCTACGACAATAGTTGGAACAATAGAAAAATCTTTACGACAAGCAGGAAAACCCATAGAAGAAATTCGTGCTACATTAAAGGAATATGTAGATACCTATAATTCAACCAGTCAAAAACAGCTGGATGTTATGGGTCGTTTTGATTCTAAAGAATTGATCGGTGCTTTGATGGCTATACAACAGGCTACAGGAGCTGAAGGGAAGCAGTTGAGGAGATATCAAGAAGCATTCACAGGACAAGCTATAGCAACGGATGATGTTACGAATGCTTTATTATTGCGTACCGCACGGAGATTGAATCCTAATGGTACGTATAGCGATTTGATGGCTGATATTGAAAAGGTTCGTTCTGGTGGGGATCAAGATTTTATGAAATCCTTTTTGGGACAAATACGAGGTATGTCAGGGAATAAAGAATCATATCGTATGATTCTTAAAGCTATATTCCCTAACCTTTCTCAGAACGATATAAATGATTTTTCCAATACTGGAAACATGGATGCTTTATTTGAAAAAATAAAAGCTACTTCTGGAGATTATAACTTAGATACAGCGAGTAAAATGGTAGGTTTTATGGAAACTAATGAAGCCTATCAAAAACAAATGCTTGAAAAAATAGGAACAGTTGCAGAACCCCTTGTTAAGGTTATGAACGAGATGTTAGGCAAAGTAGATGATATTGTTAATAAGATGCCAGCTGAAATTCAATCTTGGGAAACCGCAGGTAAGATAGTAGAAGCAACTCAAGCAAAAGGAATAGATTTACCAGGATGGGATAGATTGACGTGGTATGTAGGTATGAAAGTTGCTGGATGGTTAAATGGTGAAGCAAAACCTAAAACTCCTTAAATTATGATCCCAAGAAATTTTAAATACACAGGAACGGAAAATTTGCCGATAGAACAGTTGGCTAATTATAATAAAGTATTTGAAGGATTGTCTGTTGATCAGATTTTAGGTCTTAGATGGATTGAAATAAAGGAATCAGTTTATACTAATAAAGATTCTATTCTTTCCAGATATAATAAAGAAGAATTAAAAATTGCCAATGGAGAACCGAAATATATAAAACCAAATACTTATATTTGCTATAATATCAATAATATTGTAGTTGATTTATCCAAGATTCCTAATGCTAACTTATTTTTAGAACAAAAAGGATTCGATGCTTTTTGGAGCGAAAATTACAAGAAATTAATAGAGAACGATGGTTATGTTCCTGCAGAAACAGTTCCGCAGGGAGAGGGAATAAAATATCGAAATTTGAATGTCCGAATTTGGATATATAGCCGTGCATTGGAAAAGATATTGGATGTTTCTCCTTTTGTTATTAATTGCAGTACCAGTAAGACGAAGGAGATGGGATCATTTTCAATAATGCTTCCTCCTATTTTATCGAATGAAGCCTTTGAAGGAACTAAATATGATTATACTCATATTTTCAATACTGAAGATTATGACGGTAATTTGAATTGGGATTTTTTTGAAAAAAACATACAGTATAACGATATAGTATTTTTACGTTTTGAAAAGTTAAAGTTAGAGAATGAGTTGGAAAATACTTATTCTGGAAACCTTATAATACCAAACAGCAGGCTCGGGAATCAAAGTGAAGATGTTCCAGAAGAAAATTCAGAAGGAGAATTTAAGGTATGGGATATGATAGGTTTGGTAGATGATGTCATTTCTTCTTATAGTTCTGAGTATGATAAGTTATTGACAATTAGTGGGCGTGATTTAACAAAACTTATTGTAGAGGATGGCAGTTATTTTATTCCGTTGAAAAATACAGAAGGAAGTCAGGATAATTGGTTTTATGGCGGAGATAAGACTTCTCAATGGTTTAAACGTAATTTTGTTTCAGGTAATTATGATAATATATTTAGCTGGGATTTTCGTCGCATAAATGAAACATTTGCTTTTGTCATTAGCCAGTTGGCAAATTTAGGAATAGTTTCTAATAATCTGTTTTCATCTTATGGGGATAGAACAACGGATTCTATTTCTATGAATGACAAAGGTTTATTTGAACTTTCTGATAGAAATAATGGTATTTGGAAAATAGTTAAGGTATTCATAGAAAAAGCATTGGAAAAACGTGCTTTAGTAGATACTTCTTTTGCAAATCCGGACGGAACAATCCAAGACTTGATGCAAAGGCTTTGCCAATATCCATTTGTTGAATTTTGGGGAGATACTTATATTGATACTTTTGATTTTATAGTACGACAGCCTCCGTTCTCAATGGAGTCTATTACACAGGTAAAAGATGAACATTTATATGTAGAGATTGAAAAGGAGGATTTACTTTCCGTTTCTCTTTCTTATGATAATACTTATTATTCATGGTATCAAATTTATCCTCAAAATGCTTTTATTGCGAATAGTGGGTTTGCTTCTTTAGCTTTTGTTCCTATAATTTTCTATGATGAAATAGCACAAATATATGGGAATAAAAAGCTGGTTGTAAGTGATATTTATATTTCTATGGAAAGTTTGAAAGGAAAAGATGGAGAAGATAATTTCAATACGTTTTCAAAATCTTTATTGAATGATTTGCTTTTCTTAGTGCAGTCTTATAGTTATTTACCATTTACACGAAAAGGAACAATTACCATAAATGGAGACCGAAGAATAAAGGTGGGTTCATTTGTTAAGCTAAATTCTACAAATGAATTATTTTATGTTACAGCCGTTACTCAGAATTATGCTGGTGGAAATAATTTAGATAGAACCACCACTATAACAGTAGAACGAGGGATGTTGATGGATTATATTTTCAATCCATATAAAAATACTCCAGTGGGTTTTACGGGATTGAATGTGGATTTATCAGAGGCACAAATTGATTCAAGAGGAAGAATTCAAGGAGCTAAAAAAACACAAGAAAAAGGGATTTTAACTTCCAGTAAGCCCTGCTATTTTAACATAGTTGATATAGAAAAGATAAGAAAAGATATAATAAAGACAAGGCAAAATTCATCTGCTACTTCCTTTGGGACAGCGACCTATGGATTTAATAAAGATGTTTTTGACTTTTTTGTTAAAAGAAAAATGTTTGAAGAAAACCAATGAGCACAAAAGGAGTTTCACGCTTTGGTCAGTATAATACTCCTCCTCAGATTGGAGTTGGATATGTATATATTCCTGTGGGAATCGATAGGGATGAGTTTGTTCAAACTTGTTACCGAAGATCTCGTGTATCCATTATGTTGGATCAGGGAGGAGGAGTTATAAATGAATGTTATGCAACCCAAGAAGTATTGAATAATGTAGTATTTCCGGATTTTAATGGGTTGACTGGTACTCCTATTGTTTTCGCTACAGATGATTTTAATACAAAGCCTATAGTTATAGGAACTTTACGTGAACCAGATAATTATAATGTTCGTGAAGATGGAGAGATGGTTCATGAAGTTTCTTATGGAAATACAATAGTAAGTATATCCGGAAGCGCAAAGGAAGGAACTTTGGGGGTTTCTATTTCAGGTCAATCACCTAATAAGATTTTTATATCTTGCGTTGGGGGAGAGGAAAGTAAGATAGAAATAGAAGCTGATAATGAAGTTTCTATAAAGGCTAATTCCAAAGTAGACGTAACTGCATATGAAGAACTTTCAGTTAAAATGAAAGATGTTGATAGTGAAATTACTGCTGAATTATTTGCTGATAAAGATTCTTTACAATTACGTAGAGATAAAAATATTATAACACTTGATAAAGATAATGTTCATATAGAAACGGATAAAGAAGTTAATGTAAATGGGGGTAAAGAGCCTGTAGCGTTGGCAGAAACGACTATAAAGAAACTTGATACTCTCATGAATTATATAATGCTTATAAAAAATGCTTTGACAAATTCTACGACTAATACAATAGCTCCTTTGGATAATGGTGCAACTTATAAAGCACAAATCTCAGCTGCAATATCAGCTATTTCAAGTATAAAATTTGAAGATATTAAGGCAGAGGATTTGTTTACGGATTAAAAATTATTTTGTATATTGTATGAAAATTTGGGATTATGGCTTCAAAGGTTGGGTTTATAACAAATAAGGCGATAGGTGCTGCTACTGAATTAGGTAAGGCGGCTCTTTCTGCCTTGTATCCTAATGATTTTGAGGCTTATCTTATGGCAATAGAATTAACAGATTCAAATGATAAAACGATTGACTATCTTACGTTTCCTGTTATGCCAGAAGGGATTACCAAGAGAGAGCCAAAGCGGACTTCAGTAAAGAAAACTTCTTCGGGCATAACAGTACTTACTTCTCCTTCGTTCGTTCCTCAGGAGATAAACATACAAGGTGATTTTGGTAGGTATTTCAAGATTCTTTTAGATACCGGAGTAGCCTATGCCGATTCGGCAGACAAAAGCAAGTACAGCGTAAAGGCAGGAAAATATGAACTTTCACAGATAAATGAGGGTAAATCTTCCAAACGGGGGCTTATGTTATCTTTTCCTTCGTTTGATATGAATGTGAAAAATGGATATGGCGCAATCAAAATTTTGAAAGCTATAATATCTAAGAGTAATGGATTGGATTCTACTGGAAAACCTTTTAAGCTGTATTTTTATAATATGGCTTTTGGGGAAAGTTATTTAGTAACTGTTCCTCAAGGGGGGTTGACAGTTTCGCAACAACAAGGTAAGAATATGATTTGGAGGTATTCTCTTACCCTTACAATTTTAGCTCCTTTAAGTCAAACTAAAGATGGAAGTAAAGGCAATTTAGTTTCTTCCTTAACGAGTGCGGCTATACAGAAAGGAGTGAATGATGTGGTTAAATCAGTTACAAATATACTTACATGAACGCAGCATTAGACAGATTCTATGAGGTGACTGGTTATAACATAACCGCATTTTTTGAAAGTGCGAGCGATTTTATCAGTACTCAATATCCGCTTATAATTGATTTTTACAACGGGGGAGATTATCCAGCTAATGTATTTTCTCAGTTAAATTATTTATTGAAAGAATGTGAAAAGATAGAACCGTTATTTGAGCTTAAGAAAAATATGCTCGATAATATGGATTCATGGGAATTACTGGATGTTTTTAGCGATGTGCAGGCAAAATTATTGACCATTGCAAATTCTTCCAGATGGCAAAGGAGTTCCCGTTTGGGAGTATATAGTTCTACTATAAATGTAAACCAGCTTTTGAAAACATATCAAACGTTTGAGGGTGTTGCTAATTCGTTTTCGTTGGAGAACCCACAGAACGATTGGATGGATATAGCTCAAAAGAATGAATTTTTGGAAACTGATTATTCACCTACTGATTCTAAAGGACTTTTCGTGATGCCCATTAATAACGCAGGCAATAGCCAGATAGATAATGTAGTGGATAATTTAGCATTGGTAAAACAAGAGGACGGTTCTTATTTGAGCCTTTCTATGGGGAAGGATATTAATAAGAAGTTTTCATTTAAAGATGGGGATGTTGATACTATTCAATTCCAAGCAGCATTAATACAGGCGTTTGATACAATACTGAAAACTCAAAAAGGAGGCATTCCGGAGTTTCCGAATTATGGGTTGCCGAATGATATGGTTGGTTCTACTGTAAATGCTATGCAGTATCCTATTATATTTAAGGCGATTTCAAATATGTTCCAATATGATAGCCGATTCAAAGAGGTACAGATATTGGATATTTATAGGAAAGAGGATAATATCTTTATGAAAATAGAGGCACGTTCAGTCACTAATGAATCATTGGTAAACACAATTCAGTTATGATAACTAAAGTAAATACAACGATACAGAATCTTAAGAACTTATTTATAGAAATATTTATAAATAAGACGAATAAGGTAACAGACATTACCGAGAATTCTGTGTTGAATGGAACAGCCTTTGGTGTGGCAAAGGTAGGACAAAAGGCAATTAAAGATATTTTGATCATTGAAGCACAGATTTTTCCTGATACTGCTTCTGGGGCTTATTTAGATAAAGCCGCCGCACTTTTCGGGGTAAGCCCTCGACGAACTACCCCTTTGCAGTCTTCTACTTTGGTTCGGGTATATGGACAGAATGGAACTACTTATTCCTCCACGGGACCGAATAGGACTGTATTTATAAATACCAACGGAGTTCGGTTTTTAGTTGAAGAGGATTTTACGATTCAGGGAGTTTTGCAGGCAGATGGAACGTATGCTCCTAATTATGGTTATGTAAAAGTAAGAAGCGAACAGGCTGGTTCTTACACTAATGTGGAACCAAATACCATTAATCAAGTCAATCCAGTTCCTCAGGGACATATAGAATGCACAAATGAATATTATGCAATAGGAGGACAGGATGTTGAGGATGATGAAACTTTTAGAGCCCGTATAAAAAACAATAATAATATTCTGAGTAGAACGACTATTGAATATTTAACACAGTTGTTTCAACAATTCAATCCTAATATTCTGAGGGTCATGAATGTCGGTTTAGGAGAAGGAGGTAAATATTATATACGAGTTGTTACTCAAAATGGGATAGAACTTACTCAGAAAGAATTGAATGATTTATTGATACAGGCTGCTCCTTATTTTCCTATTATAGACCTTAATCTTTCTGGAAATGTTATTGGCACGGAGATAGTCAATATAGAATGGTTTTATGTAGGAAGTAGTTTTGAACAAGGGGGAGTTGATTTTCGTATAGAAATTGATTCAGCTTATGATATAAATACCGTTCGTAAAAACATACAGGTGAATTTAACCAAGTATTTGGATTTTAGGTATTGGACACAAGGTGAGAAAATAGTCTGGAGTGATTTGTTAGAGATAGTCAAAAATACGGATGGGGTGGTTTCTGTTCCTTCGTTGTATTTCTATCCACAAAGAGATGAAACTGTACCTATATTTCAGTTGCCTCGCATTAAAAAATTCATTATGAGGGATTTATCTGGTAACATTTTGTATGATGCAGGAAGTTCCTTGTCGGCTGTATTTTATTCGGCTGATAGTGAATAAGAATGGAAAATTTTTTGTATTTTTGAGCTAAATAGGAAATGATATGACTACAAGTATTGAAAGAATTATTTCGGGAGGTGTGGCTGCTATGTTAGGGGTCATAGCCCCATTCCAAACGATGGTTCTGTGTGTAATGGTTTTTATCGGTATTGATTTTATAACGGGAATTCTTGCAAGTTACAATCGTTATAAAGAGGCAGGGAAAGCAAAGAAATGGAGGTTTGAATCCATAAAAGCGTGGAGAACCATTTATAAGTTAGTTTTTTCTTTGGTAGCTGTCATTTTGACATGGGTTATGCAAGAGTATATAATTCCGTTTTGGGATTTGAAACTTGTAAATATAGTTACAGGATTTATTTGTGGTGTTGAATTTTGGAGTTTCCTGGAGAATGCAGCAGATATTTCCCATTATAAAGGGTTCTTATGGTTGAAACGTATTACTAAAAGCAAATTTGCAAAATACGATGATGAGATAGGGGAGTTATTAAGAGAAGAAGAAGCTAAAGAAAATGGAGGCAGTATTAAAAAGGAAGATTAAAAATGAGAAATTCACTTTGGGGGAATTTCTTATAGATGGGAATAAATTCTATTCCCTGGAAGACCCTGTCCGTAAACTACCTATAGAATGCCCTTATACTTCAAAGGGGTTGCCTTGTAAATGCCCTGAAAAAATATACGGTGAAACAGCTATACCCGAAGGACGTTATGAATTACGTTGGAGTTATTCTCCTGCTTTTGGTATTTATATGCCTGAAATAGTTGATGTTCCTCATTTCCAAGGAATTAGGTTACATTGGGGAAACTATGTGAAAGATACCAAAGGATGTCCTCTGATCGGTATGACAAAGGATGATAAAAATGGGAATGTATGGCGTACCAAGGAAGCACGTGATATTTATTACCCTATCATAAAATCAGTTTGTGAAACTGAAAAAATGTATATAACAATATGTTAAAAATAATCTGGAAAATAGTAAAGAGTAATTGGAAGATAATCATAGTGGTTATTTTGGCCGTTTTGCTATTTTTCGCACATAATAGGATAGAGGCTTTAAAAATAGAAAAAAGCCGCTTAGAAAGAAATCAAGACATCTTGTTAGATACATTGTCGAATGTTAAATTCAGGGATTCTTTGAACAGGGCTTCTATAAAGGTGCTTGAATTTAATCTGGACGAATTAAAGCAGTACCGAGCAGAAGACGCAAAACTTATAAAGGATTTGAAAATACGTCTGAAAGATGCTCAGGCTATTGTAAAAACGGAGATAGTTACCAAGATAGAATATAGAGATAAGCTGATATATATTGGAGATAGCATCCGAAAAATTGAGTTTAAGGACAGATGGACAGATTTGGATATAACCATTCGTCCAGATGACCAATATGATTTGAAACTCCAAACAACGGATTCTCTCACCCAAGTATTTCATAAAGTATGGAAACATAAGTTTTGGTTTATCCGCTGGGGTAATGGGGGGATACGTCAAGAGATAATCAACCATAATCCGAATTCATCTATAAAATACACAGAAGTCATTCAGTTAAAGAAAAAATAATGCAGCCAATTATAACCACAACGGAAACAACTTTACGGGGACAATCATCCATATTGCCTCCTAATATTCTTGTGGCTTTGTTTTGTTATATTTTTTCAAATACGGGGGTTGAAGTTTCTGCTGATAAAGGAGTAAAAATATCTCGTTATCGTTCTTCTTATGATGGAGGTATTACATGGGGAGAATGGATTGATTCTGAACCAAACCCCGCAGCATTCACAAAGGAAGTAAATGATAATTTCATATTTGAATTTGAAAAGGTAGACACTTCCTTATTGAATTCACATCCTGTCTTTGAGAAACTTTTCTTTTCTCAGTTTTTTAATTTCTATGATGTTGGAGTGCTGAATTGGGCGTTTAATGTTTTGGAAAAACTGTATGCACCAGGAATCATCCCCACATATATAGAACGTAATTTGGATTTCTGTTCCTATTGGCTGGCTATATGCCATAATTTTGCATTTATAGAACAGTATGGCGCGAAGTTCGGACAGATAGATACAAATGAAATACTTTTCAACAAGTTCTTAAATGAACGAGGACTTATAACGACTACAGTTGATACTCCCGAACAAAGGAAATATCTTTTTAATAACTATATAGAGGAATATCGTAAGAGAGGTAAATTGGCTATTGCAGAAAAGGGAGAAATTATCAATGGCGAATTTTTAAGATTAATACGGTATGAATTTGATGATGAATTTATTTTTGCCGTTTTAGGATCAAAAGATACAGGATGGTGTGTGGCTCATAGTTCTCCAATGTGGTCTTATTTGCAGACTATAGAAGCAGTAGATAAATCCAAAGGAGATATAGCCAGATACCCAACGACAGGTTCTGTAACTATTGCAAATGGAGTTCTGTATCCTAATGCTACAGCAGAAGGAAGCGGAATAGGAGCAAATACGGATAATTCTTTGCTGTTTCCGTTGAATGCAGGTAAGTCGTATGAAATAAGTTTCTTACTTCGTGTAAGTTCAGATACAGCGAATAAAATTCAAAATTTGAAATTTGGAGTAGATGTATTTGATGTGAATTATTCTCCCATTACATGCACGATGATGAATGATACACGGGATGCCACTAATTATTTCCATACTGGAGAATTTATGCCTCAATTGGTGAATCAGAATGTAAAGGATGGATATAGTGATTTTCTTGTTCGTGCGGTTGTAAAGGATTTTACATTTAATGAAAATTTCGCTTTACGCTGGCCTGATGGATTCGCTTTACGCTGGCCGTCTAATGCGAAATGGTTTACTCCTAAAATAGTTCAGGTTTCCGGGGGAGATATTACCCCTGTTCAGATTTTGAATGTAACAGTAAAGCCTCAGACGCTTTCTTATACCGATAATACTATTCCTTATGGATTCTCTCAAGGATTCATGGGGACTAAAAATATTATAGCTTCTTTTATTGTGAATAATTCTTACTATTCGCAAAGTGAAATAAAGGAGTTTACAAAAAGATATCTGATTGATTATAAAAACATTATACTAATTGAATATTTGTCAACAGGAGAAGAACCTTATTTTCTGTTTAGTAAACGTGAGGATAGGCTTGCAGCAGCCGGAACTCCTCCTGTAATAAATGAAATACAAACTAATAAAAATTGGGTATTAACTTTAGGTAATTAATATATCATGGCAAAAAATTTAGGATGGGCTCAGTTTAGTCAAATAAGCGGTACAGGAAACGCAAGCGTTTCCGCAAGTACTGCTGCCGCATATCAGGGAAGAGGTGAACGAAGCCAAATAATAAAAGGAACAGCAGGAAGCGGAGCTAATGTAGTGACCGATCAATATACATTATACCAAGATGCAGGAAATGAATTCTTAACAGCTGATGATTTAACTTATCAAGTAAATGCAGCAGTCGGAACTCTTGAAGTTACAGGGAGAAGTAATGCCGCACAATTAGTCTTTACTTTGCCCTCTGGTTCGTTTCTTTCTTTACCTGCAAATTACACAGTAACTCCAGACGGTGGTTCTGCAATTACTGTTCCTATAGGTTCTGCAATCACAGGAGACCCTGGATTAAAAGGACCTTTTACGTGGAAAATCGCATTACCATATACAGCAAATGGAACGATTAGTCAGAGGCAAAATACTTTAACCGTTGCCGTTGTTGGAAATACAGGGTTGACAGTTAATGTTACTATCAATCAGTTAGCAGGAGCAGCTACACTGACGATAAGTCCTTCGGCGATGACATTTGCAGCTACTTCGGCAGGAGCTCAGAATTTACAGATAAGTTCAAATGCTTCTTATAGCATTGTGGCTTCTGATTCAAGTTGGATTCAACTCAGTGCGAATAGTGGAACAGGAAATAAGACCATTACTGTAAATGTAACCCCTTATAATGGAAGAACTAATCGTACGGGAATGGTAACGGTAACAACAACTACAGGAGGGGCGTCAGTAATTAGAACTTTGGCGATAACTCAGACAGCTAAAGCCGAGTATGTTACTTTCGGTTCTCCCTCGTATTCAATAGGAAAAGCCGGAGGAACTTTGAATCTTATTGCTATTTCTAATGCAAAAGGATTGAATTTTACAGTGGTTTCGGGTGGTTCATTGCCTGTTACTATTCCAAATACTTTTTCGGTAAAAGGATTGACAACGGGAACGACTATTGCTTCGGTTACTAATAATGGATATTTAAGTACGGATTTAGGAGCTTCAGAAGCATTTGAAGCGACCGTTCCTCTTAGTATAGGAGCTAATTATACGATAAGCGAAAGAACTGTTCAAATAAGAGTAACGACTAAAGACGGAGGAGTGATTGCTACTGTAACCATTACGCAGACAGCAGGAGATGTATCGTTCTCTTTCACTCCGAAATCTGGTCGCCTGACATATAGTGGAACTCCCGCCGTAACGGTGTCGGTAAGTTGTAATACAACGTGGACGCTTTCTGTTGTTTCTTAAAAATACATTTAGTACATTTGTAATTAATTTGTAAATATGGCTGGATTAAATTCGTTAGTAATTTCACCTACAAGCGGAAGCGGAAATGCTTCGGTGAGTTTGTCTGCTGGTATAAATGCAGGCAGGGTGGAACGTTCTAATGTCATTAGGGGGGTTGCTGGTAATAATGCCGCTTCCGACCAATATACGATTTATGAAGATCCAATGCCTACTTCGGCAGCATGGCTTCCGGATTCTGAAAACCCACAGATTAGTGGAAATGGAGGACAAGTTATTCTACGAATAGATCAACAAGGAACAAACAGCAGGGGAATCAGTTCACTTTCTATAGGGGCTTCAGGAGGATACACTCCTTCTTATCAATGCCAATATCAGACGAGGGATAGCGGTTCAGTTTGGACAAATTTCACTCCGGGAACTCCAATTCCTGGAGACCCTGGGGCTACATGGGTTTATGATTTACGTATTCTAATTACTGTATCTCAAAACCCATCTACCACAGCTTCTCGTTCTTTTTCTGTTTCAATGCAATTGTATGATATGGGATATCCTCTAACTAATACGATAACTCAGCTGAAGAGGGAATTGATCCATTACACAGTGAATGTTGGTAGTATTATGCCTGTTGATCCATCTATGGGAAGCAGTACTCAATGGAGGATGAGTTTCTATGGCGCAGAAGTAGATACTTTGATTCAGGGAAATTTCGGAGTTTCTAAAAATAGTGGTGATTTTGATATATGTAATGTAAATGGAATTGTGAATGATTATGGTGAAAATAGTTTGTTGATTTATAATGAACAAGGAAGCCCCTGGACAAGAAATCCGGATGAATTTGATGGAAGTTTTTCAGGTTGGAATGGTTCAGGAACTTCACAAGATTCCGGTTATGTTTGTGATGGTGTAACAGCTTAAAGATAAATATATGAGCAGTCGGTTAAATTTTAGTAGAAATATATTCTTAGAAAAAGAGGAATTAGTAAAATTCCAGGATTTTCTATTGAGTGATTCCTTTTCTAAAATGATTTTGGGTTCGACCTTACATTTTGGAATAGTGGATAGTGGAACGGGTGAATCTTGCAAGGTAGTACAGGGTTCTCAGCCGCAATATATAGCAGTTAATCCTGGAGTTATTGCCACAAAAAGCAAGAATATAATTGAAATATTAAGTAAGCAGGATAATATCCTTATTCCTAATGATGGGGCGTATTATTATGTACGAATCCAGCCTCAGGAAGTGCGGTATGAAGACGGATTTGTGGAAGTAAATCCGGATGGTTCTGTGAATGCAAGCGGTAATATAGATTTCAGTAAAATAGTACGAGGTCAATCTGGTAGTGTTCCTTCTATGGTTCGTTTTGTAAAAGAATCCGATGGAGTAATTACTGATGCTCAGAATAACGGAATTTATGAGGTGGTAAGTTTGGGAGCAGCGGATACTGATGGGGTCGTTACCAGCATACAATTAACCACGAATCAAACATTCGTAAGAGAGGAAAATTTACGCATGATTGTTCTTGGAAGTTTACCCCTTACGTATGAATTTACAGATGAACAGTTAGGAGGGCTATATTTTTACGACCGCTATAGAATTTATTTGACAAAGGCGACAGTAGCTTCACCCATAGTCCCCCCTTTACCTCAGGGGCTCGTGGATCAGAATATGTTCGTATTGGCAGTCGTTAGGAATGTGAATAATGTGATAAGTATAACGGATGCACGGGGATTCACTTTTTATGATACAGATGGAACGTTGGTAGATGGTCAGTATTGGGCTTTCCAAAGCATAGGAGGAACAGCAGGAGGAGACTTGACTGGTACTTACCCTAATCCTCGTATAGCCCCAGGAGCAGTAGATGAAGAGAAATTAGCGGATGCCTCTGTTGGTTCAAGAGCTTTAAAGGATACCTCTGTTACGAATTCTAAGATAGCTCCCGGAGCAGTAGGAAGCGTTTCTATAGCAGCCGGAGCAGTAGGATATGAACATTTGAACGAGAGTGCTAAATTATATGATTTAGTGATTGATTCGAATGAAAAACTTGCTTTACTCCCCACTACCGAGGCTCGGAGTGTTTTTATAAAAGCAGGTATTTATTCTTTTGCAGGCACAGGAAGCGGGGATGGTTTAGAGATAAGCAATTTTGTTCAAAAAATAGATTGCGCAGCCAATGTTGAAATAATTATCAGCAATATTGGGACAAATGGTTCTGGAATATGGAGCAGTGATTCCCGTGATATTTTGATTAAAAACATGGTTGTCACTATGCAAGCGGGACGCTATGCGTTTCATAATATAAATCACTTGCATGATTGTAAAACGAATAGCAGTTTTTATGAATGTGATTATCTTGAGGGATGTGTTGCCAACAGAGGGTTTGTAGATTGTGAGCACCTTACATTATGCCGTTCTTCAGTAACGAGCGGAAATGCCTATGGTGATTGTAATTACTTGTTCAATTGTACAGCTTCCATAGTGGGACGTTCCGCTTCTGCTGTGTGCTTCAATAATTGTACAGTAGTCATAGGATGTGTAGCATTTATGTCTACAGAAGAAAATATTTCGGGATTGGGATATTCTGGGTGTAAGAAAGTTCAGCAATGTTCCGCAGTTGGAGCGGATTCTATCGCTAATGCTTATTCGTCTTCGTATGCCTCTTCTACGACTTCTTCTTCGTATGCTTGTGCAGACACCCCTGCTGGCGGTTTTAATAGCCTTGACACGTCTTATCTGGTAAGTTTCATATTTAGAGATGGAAGTACGCAGAATAGAACTGTTCCTGCTGGTGGTTCGATTACCGCACTTACTGATTCAGATTCAGAACCCGCTTATACCTTAACTAAATGGAATTTATCTGGAGGAAGTGAAAGTGTGTTACCTGGAAAACCGATTTCTAATGTTCAAGAAAATAGAATTTATGTAGGTGAATATCAAGAAAATCCATTCAGTGCTTTAATAGATTTTGATGGTGGTTCTTGGGAACAATCCTCTTATGAATGGCCTGCTGAATTAGCTGCTTCGGAATGTATCAGAGAACATGGAACCGGACCTGGAAATTGGAAATTGGAGCAAGGTCAATTAACTTTATCTGTCACAAAAGAAGAGCCTATAAAACAATTTGATGTAGCAATGTATCTTTCTGGAACAGCAGGTAGTCCTCTTGGTAATTTTGACCCTGCTGACGCTACTCCTGGTCAGTTACAACTTTTACGAGTGTATTATATGGATGGCGATCAGAAAAAAGTTCTTAATGAAGCTATGCTTCCTCAGGAAGAAGTTCAAAATCCAGGGCTTCCAGAAGAAAAGATCGTTAAGTATATGGTTTTTAACGCGAACGGATTCCAGGCTTCGACCTATTATGTAGTATATGGATATATATTAGAACCAGAAAACCCATGAAATTATATTACACAGTAAGCTCATATCAAGATACGCCACAACAAAACATAGGACTTTCGTTGGGGGGATATCGTTCTTCTACTTTCGTTAGGAATGACGAAATGAATAATTTGTTCGGAGATATTTCTTTGCTTTCTTTGAAACAAAATAGAAGTCAATACATTGCTATAATGATGAAGAATGAATTGGATGTTGTGGCTGTTAATGTCAGATTATTCTTTTCATTCCCAATGCCGACACAATGTATTTATCAATTAGCCGCCGTTATTCCTACAAAGGATAGCGACGGTAATGATGTGATGGAACGGACAGAAACAATTTATTCAAAACCTATGTATGGAACATTTGTTTCTCCTACGGAGCAATCTCCAGCGATTATAGGAGATATGCAACCTGGACAACAAATAGGGTTATGGATTTGTCGTTCGTTAGACCTCGATGCCGCAATGGAAGAATACAATGATGTTGCTGAACCTGATCCTACCTTTACTTTAGGTAAACGATATAAAAAGAAAGTACAGAATACGGAGGATAATGTTAATTTAAATATTTTTTGGGATTAAGGTTTGTATTTTACAAATACACTAACTATATTTGTAATTGGTATGGAAAGATTTGAACAAGAAATCATATTAAGAAATTTAGCGCATAAGGCTTCTTTAGCTAAAAGTATGGGGAATATTGAGCTGTTTGAAACTTATTTGGATTTGATTAATAAGAGTAGGGCAGGAATTTATAAAGATAATCCAGAGAATAGACGGTTGCATCGTGTTGGTATGCACTATGGACATACCTCCGAAGATAAACTTTCTACTGAAGAAAAATATTTTAAAAACGGAAGTTGGGATAAGGAACGTGTTGAAAAAGTTCACAAACCTATTATTCGTAAATATTTGAATAAGGTAAAACAAGTAAGTGATACCCCAACTGTTACTTTGATGATGGGAGCTCCTGCTAATGGTAAAGGAACTGTTAGAAAGTATTTGATAGAAAGAGGGGATTTGAATGACGATATAGTTGTAGACCCGGATGATATCAAAACAGAAGAGTTAAAAGATGATTTTGAAAGATATAGGAAAGTATATCCAAAAGGGGCTTCTCAAAAGTCCACAAAGAAGGAAGTTATATTGCCGATAAAATAAAAGAAGGATTATCAAATCTGGGTGCTGATTTTATATTGGATAAAACGTTTGTGGATTATGATAAACTTTCAAAAACTGTTCGTGATTTTGGTGAGAGAGGTTATAATGTGAAAATAGTTGCTGTACAATTGCCTAATGTGAATGAAGCTATTAGGCGTATGGAAAGTCGTGGAAAACGCACAGGAAGATATGTTCCTCGTGAATTTATACAGGAAGCCTATAATAAATTTTCAAATACTTTTGAAAAACTAATTCAAAATATACCGGAAAATGTAGTTTCTATTCAAAGATTTGATACCAGCAGTGCAAAACCAGAATTAAAGTATAATTATAAAAAGTAAAACCATGGAAGAGAAGAAAGTAGGTGTTTGGAAACAAAACCATGAGGGGTATTGGTACACCCCGCGTACCTCTGAAAACCAGAGATTGTTTGATGAATTGATGAAGCGTAAACCCTATAAAGGGGATAGTTGGAAGACAAATATTGTTTTTACCAATGAAGAAATGGAATTTCTTGGGGCTTATAATTTAGATAAATTTGCTGATAAGTTCCCAAATGAAGCTTATTGGTATATGGAAGTATTAGATTAAAAATATGCAGGTTACGGAAGAACTTTTGCAGGTGGCTATTTCCACCTATAATGAATGTTTGGAAAAGTTTTTCCCAAATACAAATCATGTATTCCGGAAAACCCCTCGTAATTTAAAATCCATAACCAAAACTTTAGAATCCCTGACAGAGCTATCTTCTGGTAAAGTAAGGGATTTTGTCGTTTATGGATTTTTTTGTTTGGGGGAAACGAGAAATCTTGATAAGTTCAGCTTGAGTTGGATTTTTGGACCAAAAATTTTAAATAGGTATGCAAATGCAAGTACTCAGGAACTCTTTTACTTGCATGATTTTAAAAGAAAGTATAATATACAAAATACCGAAGAAGCCCCTTATAAAATGGGGGAGGAATATAAAGATTCTCAGAGGAGTATGTTTTATGGGACAGAAAGAGGATATTTATATTGCCTGAGTTTCGGAGGTCATTTGTTTGATATAAAAAATAGTTTATGTAAAAAATGTATTTATAAAAGTTATTGCAATGAAAGATAATGCCTTTGTTCCTTGTGTTGGGATGATATGTAAAGATTTATATATACGAGGAATAACTGGCTCCGAATATATTGGAGTAAGTGGTTTTATAGAATACGTTGGTACGAACTATTTTCTTGTAAGAATAGATGGCTGTAAAGAGATTTTAATCATTAAAGATTGTAATTATCCTTATATTCCACAAGGAAAATTCATCAAACCAGAGGGTATGAAATGGGAAGAAAAGCCGTGTAGCCAATGCGGTAAAAATCATTTTATTCAAAATAGAACGAAATGGCTTTGCCCGGATTGTGTGTTCAAAAATAATCATAAGGGAAAGACCAGAGAACAGGTTTACAAAGAACGAAGAAGCAATACCAAACCTAAAATAAAGAAAACAGGGGAACGAGAAATGTTTTTGGAAATATGGCAAGAACGTCCTCATGTTTGTGTAAAATGTGGCCGTCCTTTAGGAGATATCCCGCATACAGCATTTTTCAGTCATAAGAAATCAAAAGGAGCTTATCCTGAATTACGTTTGGTTAAAAAGAATGTTGAACTGGTGTGCTTTACTTGTCATCAAAAATATGAATTTGGGGATAGAGAAGATTTAGGTTAAAAAGTTTGCTAATTACAAATACAGTTAGTACCTTTGTAAAAATAATAAGGATTATGGCAAAGAAAGCACTTTGGATCAAATTCAATGACCTCTCTAAATTAAGGATACGACTGGCAATGATTTTGTCATACACAAAAGAAACAGAAGAGGATTTTACAGGGAATACGTATTGTATTTATTTGAATTTTGGTATTCAAGAAACTGGAGATGTGCTTTTACCGCCTACTAAACTTTATTATTCCGACTCAACGCTCCGAGATAATGATATGTTAATTTTAGATTATTATTTTGGATTATGTCAACTGAACGAAAATTAATTGAGAATGTTACGCTGGTAGGAATACGGGATTATTTAAACGAGCATAGTGAAACCTTCAAAAAGCGTGGAGGAAACCCCGTAACAACTAACGATATTGTACGTTATGCCAAACGTGGATATATCCCTTATCACATGGGATGTAACATTATAAAGAGGGAAAATACAAATCAGTATTTGAAACTCTATTCCTTGTTAGAGGAAAAGGCAAAGATTGTAAGAACAAGAAAAAAGTAAACCATTTAATATTATGAAAACGTCTGTAAAGTATATTTGCGTCGCAGATACTGAAACTGGTGGATTGCCAGATTCCAATAAAAAAGCCTTTGACGATATAGCTCTTTCTGAAGTCGCTATGGTCGTTATTGACTGTGAAGAGTTAAAAATAGTGGATGAATATTCAGCCACAATAGCACCCTATAAAGAGGGATTGATCTATGACCCTAAAGCGGTTGAAGTAAATGGCCTTTCGCAAAAGATATTGGAAGAAAGTGGTTCTCAGCTAAAGGATGTGTATAAAACGGTAAAATCTTACCTTACAAAATACAAGAATCCTCGCCAAAAGGCTATACTTTGCGGACACAATTTCACAGGGTTTGATATGCCGTTTTTTGAAAATATGTTCACCTATTTTAATGACAATATTTATGATTTTGTCAAGTGGGTGGAAGATACTCAGAAGTTAGCATATTTTTCCATGTTGGAATCTGAAAACTACAAACTTTCAACCTGTTGCCTTAAATATGGGATTGATTTGCAAGAAGCCCACAGAGCATTAGCGGATACCCGTGCCAACGCTTTATTGATGATAGAATTCATTAAGAATATGCGTGGTTCTGGTAAAGAAGCAGCAGGTATAGTTCAGTCCAGACTTAGAGACCATTTTAAGATTTAAGTTATGGCTTCTATTTTGTCTACATATTCCCCTCAGCAGGGGGAATTGATTATCAATACTGTTCAGGAAATAATTGAACGACTTCCAGGAAAAGCCTTGGAACAGTTGTTGAATGGATTTTCTGGAGATGTGGACAAAATGGTGAGGGAAATCACCTTACAAACCGCCAACGTTTATTCTTTAAATTCAACGCTGGACAGTAGAGATTTGGATTATTTGGAAGACGTAAAGACTTCCATGGACATTTCATTAAAGAAGTTTTCCTATAATTATTTCAAAACTACTGTATTACCCAATTTCCATCAGGGGTGGCGTAATTTGGAATGGGGGAATTTGATACAGCTATTTCCAAAGTCAGCGTTTTTGGCAAGCCGTTCACACGGGAAAACGTATGAATTTTCTTTTGCTTTTCCTCTATGGAGGGTATATAGTTACGACAGACCTGATTTCTTTGTTCAAGAAGATATTGACAACAAAAACAGGAAAGAAACCGCATTGATTTCAAATACAGCTACTCTCGGACGCTTGAATATAGGAAAGATAGTGGAGGAGATAAGTTGTAATGAAATTTTATCACAAAAAATAAATCCAAACGGTAAAGCCACATTAAACGCTGAGAGTGTTGTTTCTGAAACAGGAAGCAAGATTCACATGCGTGGTAAGGAAGGATTTATTCGTGGGCTGCACGTAGGAGCAGTCGTTAATGACGACCTCCCAGATGATAGTTCTATTTATTCGGCAGAACAGCGGGAGAAGCTACTCAATATTTTCAAAGGGGCTATCAATCCTATTGTTGAGCCTTATGGGTTTAATCTTGTTTCCGGAACACCATACCAAGAACGAGACATTTATTATGAACTGAAAAAACCAGAAAGCGGATTTGCAGTTTTTGAATATCCAGCAATATTTCCGGATGGCAGGTTACTTTCTCCGGATAGATTCACGTTTGAAAAACTTATGGCAGAGCGTGAGTCTTTGGGTACTTTGGTTTTTGCTCGAGAATATCTTGTTGTTCCTATTAGCGATGATTCTACTATTTTCCCTTATGAAATTTTGATGCGTTCCACCGCTGGGATGGAAAATATCAATTTTGTGGAAAACGTAGATTCATTTCCTATAAAGATGCAACGTATTGTTATCGGTTGTGATTTTGCTCGTTCGGGAAATGTAGGTGCGGACTATACTGTATTTTCTGTATGGGGGATTGATGCTATGCACAGTTATTATCTTCTGCATATATTTAGGGCAAAAGGGCTTTCTCATAACGAGCAATTGAGCAGGATAATGGCTCTTGACAGAATGTTTAAACCGTCTGTTATAGTATTTGAAAATAATGGATTCCAATCTATTCTTGCTGATTTAGCACGGGAAAATGGAATGAAAAATATAAAAGAGTTTACGACCACGTCTTCAAATAAGAAAAACCTGAGGGATGGCTTGCCATCTTTGGCCGCTTTATTTGAACGTGGTGTGATTAGAATACCTTATTCAAAGGTATTTGATACTAAAGATAAAGTGGATGCCTTGTTTGGGGAATTCAATTCAATTGCGTTCCGTAGCGACAAGGATTCATTAGAATCTGTTTCAGGTCATGACGATATGGTCATGTCCTCTTTCTTTGCAATAACTGAATTGAGAAATAATATGGTAGAATTCCGGGTTGACTGGGTATAATATTTTGAGAATATGGGAACTAAATTGAATCCTAATTTCATGGCTGAGTTATTCAAACTTATGTTTGGAAGCCGACCAATAATGGAAATTTGTAAAAAACATTTGAATTATACACTGATCCCTAAAGAGTTATCGGGCTATAAATTTATATTGAGGGATTGCTTTGAGCAGTTTGAAAGGACTTCTAAATTACCATCGTTAGGTGTCATTGCTCAAAAATTTGATGATAACGAATCCATTCAACAAGCAGTAACGGAAATAAAGAATGCGGAACTTGTTGATGCGGAAATCATAATCGATCAATTAGAAAACTACATAAAAGATACTGAGTTTCAGATTTTAAGTAAGCGTGTCCATGATTTATATGAAAGTGGAAAAAAGGAAGAGTCTATACAATTAAATGCGGACGAAAGCAAACGCATTCTTTCCCTTTCTTTAAGAGACGCAGGCGGTAAGTTTATGCACGTTTTCAAAGATTTTAAGGAAATCTATGAACGGAATAGGCATACCGTAATTGAGGAAGTTACTGGTCTCAAAGTTCCTTTTGGAATTGACGCTTTGGATGAACTTTCCAATGGGGGGATGGACACAGAAATCGGGGATTTGGCTTTATGGATAATGCGAAGCGGTGTAGGTAAATCCACAGTTTTGAGATGGGTTGGGATGAATTCTTGTTTGCTGGGTATTCCTACCCTCCATATTCAGTTGGAGGGGAGTGCATTGAGTGCATATAACAAGTATAGCCAAATTTGGACTCACCAAAGCTATCGTAATATTGTTCGTGGAAATATAAGTGAAGAAGATTGGAAAAAGATTAACCGTACCCTAAATGAGATGGAACATTGGGGGAGGGAGTTAGAGGTTTATTCTTTTGAAAAGTTTGGGGAGCCAAGTGTTTTGGATGTACGAAATTTGATTCTTGAATATGAAAAGATACATGGACATAAACCGAAGCATGTGGTGATTGACTCTTTAGACCTGTTAAAAACAGGTATGAATAATAAATTAGACAATGATCCGGCCTATATAAAATATAAATTACAGAAGTGCGCTCAATTGCTTAAAAATATCGCTGTTGAGTTCAAACTTGCGATTTCCCTTGCTACACAGACAGGGGATGTTCCTATGGAAATTTGGAATGACCCCGACAAAGTAATTGACAGAAGCTATACAGAAGGAGACCGAACATTGGTTAAACCTTTTTCGTTTGTGTTTACTGGTAATAGAACTTTGTTAGAAGCCAAACAGAATCTATTACGTATATTTTGGGATAAGGCTCGAGATTATCAATCACAAGGATTGACAGTAAAAATAGTAACCGATTTTGATCATGGGCGTTTTTACAATAAAATAGAAACGTTAAATCTTGGAGAAGCAGCTACAATAGCAGGAGGAAAGAAAGAAAAGAAATCTAAGAAAAATGAAGTAGTGGAGCAGGTATGACACAAATTGATAAAGAAGAGGTAATATCTGCATTAAGCCTAAAACCTTTTGGAAATCAGGGCTGGTTTTCCAATAAGGACGAATGTCCCTTTTGTGGTAAGAAGGGAAAATGGGGAGTTATCTTTACAGAAGAAAAAAGCGGTATTTTCCATTGCTGGAAATGCGCCAATAAGACTTCATTATACAATTACCTCAAAGCGATAGGCCGATTGGATTTGGCACAGGTAAAGTATGAAAGTTCGTTAGAATCCAAATTAGTCCCTCTCGTTTACGAAAAGAATTATGATGATGAGTTAGTATTACCGGAAGAAGTAAGTTTACCTCTGAGGCTGAAACCTCTCCAAAAAGACGAGTATTTAGATGGCCGTGGATTCATGGATTTTCATTATAAAGAATTTGAGCCAAGTTATACGAAATCTGCATTGGAAAAAAGGTTGAATAATTATATAATATTTAAAATAAAGCATGAAGGAAAAGTCGTTGCATGGTTGGCTCGCAGTAGATATAGTAAGGAATGGCATAAACAGAATTTAGAGGATTATAAGAATGGAGTAGGAGAACTTGCTTTACGTTACCGAAATAGTGAGAATGATTTCACAAAGTTAGTAGGAGGTTATGACTTGATTCCTACAGGCTGTAGAACTGTTATTTTGGTCGAAGGAATATTTGATAAGGTAAATATAGACAGGATACTTCATTTGGATGTGGATAAATCGTTGGCTTGCTGTTTTACATTTGGTAATTCAGTAAGTAATATTCAAATGAGATGGTTGAAGGAAAAAGGGATAGAAAACGTTATTTTGATGTATGATTATGGGACTGTGAAGGAATCAAAGGATAACGGGTTGCGCCTATCTAAATACTTTAATACGGAGATAGCCTTTATTCCAGATGAAGGAATTGACCCTGGAAATATGACCCTGGAATATTTTGACAGGGTGATGCAGGATTTGAAAACACCGATTGAATTTTATACCGACCGACTATGAAAACGAGGGATTTACCAACGCCAAAATATTTAAAACGGCTGCAAATGGAGTTCTTTTCCTATGTAGTGCGTTCTATCATTTATTCTGAACCATATCGGCATATAAATGACGATATCGCAAGGAAGAAAAGGGAAAAGATCGTTTCTATGGGTAAACGGTTTGCTTTAGATACGATATTTGATTCAAAGGAAAATTTCATTAACTTTTATGAAAACAAGTTTTTAAAAAAGAGTGGTTTTCCTAATTTGACGTATGCAGGCACACCGAAAGATGAAAAGATAAAGTTTTGGGATAATTTCTATCTGTTAAAAGAAGGAACGCATATTTTCCTAAAAGAGGATGAAAGTGAACATGTGGTTGAAGTAAATGACCCTGATAATCAGGTGGTTTTATTGGAAAGTAAATTAGTATATTTTTATAGGGATTTAATAATCAATTATTTAAGTTATGAAAAAATTAAGAATTGTAAACACTTCGAACAATGAACTTCCTACTTATGCTACTAAAGGTTCAGCGGGTATGGATTTACGTGCAAATTTACAGGAGGATGTAGTTATAGCTCCGGGAGAAAGAAAGCTGATTTCTACTGGTTTAAAAATATCATTACCTGTAGGTTATGAGGCACAGATTCGACCTCGTTCTGGACTTGCCCTTAAAAAGGGAGTTACTGTATTGAATTCTCCAGGCACTGTGGATTCTGATTATATTGGAGATATAGGTGTTATCTTAATAAACCACGGAGAAGAAAGCTTCACAGTATCCAATGGAGATCGTATTGCTCAGATGGTGATTGCTAAACATGAAACCGTTGAATTTGAACAGGTGGAAAGTTTGGATGAAACTGAAAGAGGGGCTGGAGGTTTTGGTTCCACAGGCAAAGTCTAATTAAAAGAGGGATTTATTTCCCTCTTTTTTATGTTAAAAATTTGCATATTACAAATACAGTTACGATATTTGTATTGTCAAATTAAAGCATAATTACAAATGGAAAGATATGAAATTGGGGAAGTTGTAGAATGGCAGACCGGAAATATGATTTCTCGGGGAATTGTTTACGATGACGATGGAGGAGAGGAAATTGAAATAATCTTGGTGGATGTAAACGGGAGAGAAGCCTGCTATCATTTAAAAGTAAGGAGGGAAATATTAAAAAGGTTTGAGAATGTATAACAAGAGGATCATTTGCGATATCGATGATACCATTTGCCGGACTTTAGACCGTAATTGGGAAAATTCTGAACCTATACAGGAAGTAATTGATAAAATTAATTACCTGTATGATTTAGGATGGGAAATTTGGTTACTGACAGCACGAGGGCAGCTTTCTTGTAATGGGGATTGGGAAAAGGCAGATAAAAAATATCGAACCATTATTGAAAAATGGTTGCAGGCTCATGGAGTAAAATATCATAAACTATTGTTTGAGAAGTATTTAGCGACTTATTATGTGGATGATAAAAACCTTACCCCTAAACAATTTGTAGATTTACAGGTTGTACCTTTGGGCGGTGGTTGGTCTGGTTCTATGGTAGAATTACGAGATGGTAAAGTCTACAAACAAGATCGTAATGCTATCAATACTATCAAATGGTATAGTAAGTATGCAGCTGATGAAAAATGTCCGTTCAAGGTTCCTACTATTTATTCTTTGATTGGAGAAACTATTTGCATGGAGTTCGTTAGGAGTCAAGACCTGTTTCCGGACGATTTTTGTAAAAAGGTGATTGAGTCCTTACAATTCTTTAGATATAGAAAAGATTGTTATAATATTGGGTTTTCTTCATACATTGAGAGGATTGAAAATCATTGCCAGTTTAATAATAAATTTCATAGTATAATTCCAGCACTTTATAATATACAGGGCTTTATGGATTTATACTCAACCGAATGTCATGGGGATTTTTCTATCCATAATATATTGGGAATGGAAAATGAACTGTATTTGATTGATCCAATTTTTGAAGAAAATGCTTATCATTCTTATCTTTTAGATGTGGCAAAATTTAGATATTCACTTTTAAGAGAAGACAAAATTTCGCTATTAAATATTTTTGATGAGTATATGAATTTTTCAAATATTCTTCCGCAAAAGGAGGTCATGAATGTTTTAGAAATTTCAGAAGCTATTCGTACGTATAAGTATGCACCTGAAAGCGAAAAAGTAAAAGTAGAAGAATTTATAAACAAAGGATTATCATGTTTGAAAAAATAATAGAATTGAAAAATAAAGGAATGTGCATTGGTTTTACTGCAAGTACATTTGATTTGCTTCACGCTGGACATATTGCAATGCTGGAGGAAGCACGTTCTATGTGTGATTTTTTGATTGTGGGACTATTGACTGATCCTACAATTAGCAGGCCAAACCTAAAGAATAAACCCGTTCAGAGTATGTATGAACGATATGTTCAATTACAGGCTGTAAAAGGAATAGATATGATTATCCCATTTGATACCGAAGAAGATTTGGAAAATATGTTACTTATGATAATGCCTACTAAACGTTTCGTTGGTGAAGAATATAAGGATAAGGAACATACAGGCAAACATATAGAAGGGATTAAGATAGTCTATAATGATCGTAAGCATAATTATAGCACGAGTGAATTAAGAAAAAGATTGATATGAAAACTTGTAAGAAATCTAATTTAAAAATAGCTTATATAGTCCATTCTGCCGATCCTATGGGAGGATTCCCTCAACATGCGGAACTTGCTATCCGTGGATTAAAAGAATTAGGACATACAGTTGATTTCTTTTTGTTAAAGTACGGAGAACATTTTAGAGAGAAATCTGGAGATGTGCGCTTCTTAATTAAGCAAGGGAAACATGTAAATTTGGAACGAGGATGTGGTACAGGCCTTCTATATGAGCCGGAAGCAGGATGGGTTGAGGGTTTTGTAGGTTTCAAAACGAAGGAACAGAAACTCCGTTTAAAAGAAAAATTAGAGGGGTATGATGCTGTTTTTTGGCACACTCCATTTTGGTTTAAGCAGAAAGAAATATTGACAGATACCGATTGGCCGGAACTATTGAATCTTTCTAACCCTGTTAATATTGGGATGGTTCATGATGCTAATTTACGTGGGAATAGTGCATGGCAGTACCATATTTCAAAATATTTTGATAGGCTTATTACTGTTCATCCAGCTTCCTATAATTCATGTTCAGTGTTACCTGTTCCTCGGGTAATGATATTCAATCCACAGGATTTATCAACGGTGAATTTTGATAAGACCAATTTTGATAATATTAAGAAAACAGGGATTATATTCTCTCTTCAAAATTGGAAGGCTTCTAAACATGTGGATGACCTTATTCGTGCTATTCCATATTTAAGGGATGATACATTCGTCGTTTTGGGTGGTTCTGGAATTGAAAAGAGATACATGGAAGCAAAGTTCAAGCCTAAAGATAAATATATGGTAAACCGTTCTTCCGATCCGGACTGTTTGGAGGAAAATATAGGTAAACAGATTTTACCTTTGGCAAAATCTACAGGTAGAGTGGAAGATGTATTCTGGGTAAATCAACAAGAAAGGGACATTATATTTGGAGATACTGCATTCTTTATAGATACGGCGTGGTATAAGGTGAATAAAACATTGGGTTCTCATTTTTCAAGGACTTTGATTGAGAGTATTATGCACGGTATTGTTCCTATTGCTCGTAATTTGGGTCTTTCAAATAATGAGGAAGGAAATGGAGAAGTTTTTCAGGCTGGAATCAATTATTGGATGATACCTTATGACGCAACCCCTAAACAGTTTGCAGAAAGTATTAATGAATTGATGGACATAAGTAGGGAAAAATATGACGAGATAGTCCATAATAATTATGAATTGCTTTCTTTGTTTGAATATAAGTATATCGCACAAGAATATGAAAGATTAATAAGGGGAGAAGAATGCGGTATTTATGGGGGTTATGAAACAGGTGAACCTACCAGAGAATTTATTGCCAAAGCCGACGCGCAATGGTTTGGAACGGGGGATAAAAAAACTTTTGCTTTTAAACATGAATAGAGGATATTCTCAGATGAGTTTTTCATTATGAAAATGTTAAAGTTTCAAAATTTTTTGAAAAAGTCTTGCGCAATACAAATACACTTACTACATTTGTAATGTCAAGTTAAGGCAATAAAAATTAGTATAACAAACAAAAATTTTGAAACCATGGAAAAGCAAGAAATGGAAAAGAAGTTCAAAGGGTACAACACTCAGCTTCTGCAGAACAAATTCAAAAAGTCTACTTCTGAAGTAGAAAAAGAAATAATCGCCAGCATTCTTCAAAAAAGAGGAGTAATGTCTATCGCCGAGGGGGTTAAAGGTTACGCTTACGATGAAGAGCAGGAAAAACCTTTTGAAGTGGAAGACAAAAATGTGCAGGAAGAAGTTCCTGTTCAAAAAGAGCCAAAGGCTAAAAAGGAAAAAGTTCAAAAAGAAAAAGTAATTAAAAACGGCCTGGAAAAGTACCACCCTGTTTATATTCAGGCTTCCAAAGTTACGAAGCTTCAGGCAGGAGATGAAGTTCGGTTCATTCGCAAAAAAGTAGAAGTAAAAGCCGTAATTTCTCAATTCTGCTACAAGAGTTCTCGTGGAGTGGAAGAAATTATCTGCAAGGCAGGCGAAGATAAAATCTTTTGGGTACGGACTTCCGTGGTCATTAAACACATGGGATTATGAATTTCAAACCAAATGAAAATTTTCAGTATTATCTGAATTTTATGGTTGAGCGCATGGAAATATTCTGGAAAAGATATTTCCATGTGCCTTTTCCATTAACTGATGACCCTATTTTTAGGGAATTCAAATTTACAAATGTTTACCGTGCATTAGACCGAGTAAGCCAGTATCTAATAGGAAATGTTATTTACAATGGAAAGGAATACTCCAGAGAGGACATGTTTTTCCGTATTCTGTTGTTTAAGCATTTTAACAAGATTGAGACGTGGGAACGCTTACAAACTGAATTAGGCGATATTACTTTAGAAACAGATTTTGAAGCTATCGTTGAAGTATTGGACGAAATGGTTCAGAAAGAGCCTGTTTATAGCAATGCTTATGTTATAAATTGCTGCTTCTACCAGATGCCAAAGTATTCTTATATTCAGGGTTGGTCAAAGTACAGAGCGCATTTGGATATTTTCAAAAAGGAAATATTTGAGAATGGGTTTGTAAATACATTGCTTGCCGCAAAAAGTCCGCTGGAATTGTATGATTTACTCCATTCTTTGGATATATATGGAGATTTCACAGCACAACAATATGTCTTTGACTTTATGTATAGCCCTCTGTTTGATTTCAGTGAGAATGATTTTATTGTAGCTGGACCCGGAGCAAAGAGGGGGATAGAGTGGACGTTTGATTTTGAAGGGAAAACAAACCGTAAAGGACGGATTGACTATGTAGCTGTGATAAAGTGGGTTCACGAAAATCTTGAGGAGTTGCTTGCGGAGTGGCAAAAAAATCACCCTGGAAAAGAATTCATTCCTTTGCCTGGACGGATGCCTACTTTGATTGATTTACAAAATTGTTTTTGTGAAACTTCCAAATATAGCAAAGGGATCGGAAATAGGTTTTCAAAAAAGAATGAACGCATAAAGAATACATTTAAACCGAGTAAAAAAGAAATTGATTTTGTATTCCCTCCTAAATGGAATATCGTGATGCCGGAAAAATAAATATTAACATCTAAATTTATAGATATGAAAAAAGTAATTTTGATTATGTTTTTATTGATTGCTGGTTTTGCTTCGGCCCAACAATCAATGGGTTCGCATACTGGTTATATGGAAAATGAATCTATGATATTTTGCGCTTATGATGAATGTTATATGAAAAATAGATTGGTTGGAACAATTTCATTAGATCAGTTTTCCATAACTTACGAAAAAGGGACGAATATTTATCATATTCATATAAGCACTAAAGAGAGTGAGGCCTTTATTAGAGTAAAATTTAAGGAAGGAAACGATCGATCTGGATATATTTATGAGGGGGTAGAAGAAAACTCAGGGATGAGAGTTGCAATATTTTGTAAAAATAAATTGAGTTTATATACCAAAAATTTTGGATTTGATTCTGTAACTCAGATTAAAGATTTTGAAAAAGAAGGAATAAACTTTATTTTCCCAAAGACGTTAGTTATTTCTTCGGTAGCTGTCATTAAAAATTAGTAACTAATATATTTGTTAAAATATTTGGTTATTATAAGTAATGTTAGTTTATTTGTATTAAATATTAAATAACCGAGGAAAATGTTTATAGCTGAAAATTTAAATCAGGCTCTATTAATTACGGGGAGAGCTTTATTGGAAAAAGGGGTGTGGAGAGAAACACGTGGATATCGCTGTTTGGAACTTCCACACCCTCTTTTATTGTGTATTACCAATCCTACTGACAGATACTGTACTATTCCTGAGAGAAAATGGAATAAATATCTGGGCTGGGTGGAAAGCCTTTGGCTTGCAATGGGTATTAATGATATGAAGATGCCCTCCCATTATGTGAAAAATTTGTTGAGTTTTTCAGATGACGGGAAATATATGAGGGCTGGATATGGACCACGTTTGCGGGGTTACAATGGAAGCACTAAAGATTATAAGTATTCAACGTCTCCTGCTGGGAGATGTGGTGTAGATCAATTGAAGTTCGTTATTGACACTTTACAGAATGAAAAAACAAGTCGGCAAGCCTGCATAACTATTCATGATCCTATAAAAGATGATTATGAATGGAATGGGACAGAATACGTTCTAAAGAAGACAAAAGATATACCCTGCACCCGTACACTTCAATTCATGGTAGTGGAGGGAAAACTTGATTGTACCGTTACAATGCGGAGCAATGATTGTATCTGGGGAATGTCGGCTGTGAATGTGTTTAATTTCACCCTCATGCAAGAATATATCGCTGGAATACTTGGTTTAGAAATTGGTAATTATTATCATTTCGTAACTAACTTCCATGTATATGAAGATAAGGTGGATCAATTAAAGGAGATAGTTGAGAATAATAAGGTAGAAGATTATAAGAGTAAGCATAATTTTCAATATTTACTTCCGAATTCCTTAATATATTTTGATGTATTTATTTCTGAGTTGGCGAGGTTTGAAAGAAGGTTTAGAGAACATTCTATTAGAATTGATATTGATGAATATTTGAAATGGGAGACCCCTATTGGAGAATTTGGATATTTATGGAAAGACTGGGCGTTGGTGTTCTATAAACATGTTTTTCCTGAGGTTGAAATCAAATTTAATAACCCGTATTTAAACGATTTATTCTCAAAGTGATATGGAAACAGTATTAAGTTCAATTTTGAAAATGAAAGACGTGGAACGTTTTAACGGAACACGTAAATTACAGGGATATAACCTGTTAGAACATTCCTATATGACAGCTATGCTGTTTCGTACATTCGCTTCGAAAGAGGATGTAGCGTATGATATTAATGTTTTTGACTATGTGCTTTGCCATGATATTCCGGAAACAATTACAGGGGATTGTGTTCATCCTGTAAAGTATTTCAATGAAAAAACTTCTGATTGTTGGCACACTTTAGAGGAGGAAATACTCAATGCTAATCCAGGAATAAGGAGATACGGAAACATAGCCGAACATTTAACCGAAAGGCAGTATGCACTCTTCAAGATGTGTGATATTTTGGATTTAGCTATTTTTGTCTATCGTGAAATTAATCTGGGGAACATATTGCCAGCTATGATTAAAACGTGGAATAAATGTCATGAATTATTCAGGAAGTATTCCAATGATTGGGAAGATTTCCCACATATAAAATCATTCGTTGATAAAGAATTAAATTTGGGTCAGTTATGAAAATTAGCGTAACAGGTATTATCGGAGTTATTGGCTCCGGAAAAGATACCTATAAAAATTCAGTTATAGATAATTCTGAACATTGCATTGTTGGGGATTTTTCGGACGGTGTAAGGGAATTCGTTTCGTCTTTTATAGGTTTCCCTATAAGTTCTTTAAATGAGGAGGAGTATCGCCGTTGGAAGGATAATCATGCGGTTTTCGTTATTGGGCGGAATAATTTACCTAATTCAAAGTTGACTGGACGCAGGTTGCTGGAAAATGTTGGAAAAACTTTACGAAGATATGATAATTCTTTCTGGGCAAATTATTGCGCATCTCAAATTTATAAAGAAGCTATTTCTTTAAAAGATTCTGGATTTAGCGGTAAATTGGATATCTGTTTTGGTTCGGTAAGGTATGCAGAAGAAGCTCGTTCTATATTTGATTTAACGAAGGATTTAGGAATGAGTTTTGAGGTTGTTCCAGAATTGAAAATGGTGTTTACGAATTATAAATCTCCATTTTACAGCATAAGAGATGACGAGAGTGAATTCTTTGCTCAAGCATTTGTTAATATAGGGTGCAAACATTTGGAAGACATAACTCTTAAAGTTGCAGACACAATAGGATGGAAGAACTCATAAAATACTTAGAAGATAACTTCATTAAATATAAAGTTATTGCAGAGAACGTCGTAGAAATAGGAGAAAAGACCTATGGTTTGGCAGTAGCCAGACAGCAGGATATTATTGATGAAAATGGAGTTATAAAGCCAGGAAAAGCAGAGAAATTATTCATGCGTAATTTTCAATTTATAGGCGAATTATTGACGAATATGTCTGTTGACAATTATGTTTATAAATTCGGTTCTCAGTGGTATTGGCTTCCTGTGGGTAAAGAAAAAGAGGTTACACTTACAAAGTTACGCTATATTGGGGAAACTACTTATTCAGGTTCTGAAGATTCATTTCTTGGGGTTCATGGTTCATTTGAACTTATGAACGGTTCTGGTCATTATGGAGAATGGGTTGATAAAGCTAAATTTTTAGGAATTAAAAATCTTGGGATTTGTGAACGTGATACTTTGGCTGGTGCTTTAAAATTCCAATTAGCTTGCCAAAAAGGAGGAATCCATCCTATTATAGGAATGGAGGTAACAGTATATCGTCCCAAAGAGGATTTATCTTATACAGTAAAATGTTTTGTTGAAAATGAAAAAGGTTGGGATAATCTTTTGGGGATTAATAAGGAGATAAATTGTGAAAATGGTAGGTATGTAGAAGAGGATAAATTTTTTGATTTGACGGATGGTTTGGTGGTTGTTTTTGACCCTAAAACATTGGATTTTAATAAAGTTCCGTTATTAGTTGGGTATTACCAATTAGACACCGTTGAATATACGAAAGTTGATAGAGATAACTGGTACTTAACCAATTTGAGAGAATACATATACAGCAAGTTAAAGCCTGTAGCAATTTGTGATGCTTATTATTTGGAGGCTGATTATTCTATCATAAAACAACGGCTTAATTCCATTGCTGGAAAATCCACTTATGAAAGTCATAATCAGTATTTTAAAAATTGGGATGAGTATTTGATTGAATTGACTGCTTTATGTAAAAATAATGAGGATGGAGATAGCATAGCCGCTGAATTATTTGAGGTAGCTGTTGAAAATCTACATGATATCGTTAAACGATGCAAGTTTACGATTCCTGTGAAAAATAGACATTTACCAGCCTATAAAATGAAGCCTGAAGAAGCTAAACAGTTTTCTAATTCAAAGGATTTGTTTTGGCATTTAATAGAAAAGGGCATAGAGAATCATCCGGAATTCATTGATAAATATGGAGAGGATGCCGTAATTGAAAGAATTCAGAAAGAGGTAGATACAATAGAATACGGAGAGACTATTGATTATTTCCTTATTCTTTGGGATATTGTGGGCTGGTGCAGAAAAGAAGGAATTTTGACAGGTCTCGGGCGTGGTTCAGCGGGAGGGAGCCTTATCGCGGCACTCCTGGATATAACACGGTTAGACCCTATTGGGTTTGATTTACTGTTTGAAAGGTTCTTAAATAAAGGCCGTGCGGGTTATTTTACTGAAGCAGAGACTATTGAAATAACTTTAGAAGATGGCACTGTTAAAGAATATTTCCCTGAACAATGGGTAAATGGAGGTAGTAAGCAAGCAAAAGAGTTAAAGGTTGGAGATAATTTTGTGTTCTGATAAATATACAATATATTATGAAAATAACTAAAATTGAAAAAAAGGTTGGGCAGCGATTCGTTCCGGTATCGCTGCCTGATTAATCGCCCCCTCTGGGCGACTGGAGGGGGCAAAATTGTACATAGATACAGACTTCCCTGGAGAAGTAAGGGGAAGAGTAAAAGAATACATGGAACAGCGTTATGGAATTACGCAGGTGTGTTCCGTGGGAACTTATTCTGCTTTACAGCCACGACAAGCAATAAAGGATTTTGCTCGCCTTATGGGTATTCCATTCCAGGATGTGAATATGGTCACAAAGATACTGGAAACGAGTGATAGGAAGTACGAGGATATATTTATAAAGGCTTGCGGAAATGGCAGATTGATGGCCTTTATTCATAAATACCCTGAATTGATAAATGAAATTTCTATAGTTTTGGGCGCACCTAAAACTCAATCAATTCATGCTTGTGCAACCATGATATTTCCGGATGAGCACGATATGTTCCATTGGGTTCCGATACGAAAGCAGGAAGGAATGTATGTTAGTGAGTGGGAAGGAAATGAAATGGATTCTGCCGGGTTTTTAAAAGAGGATATCCTGGGGGTTAAACAGTTGGATAAATTCCAGAATATATTGAAATTGATAAAGGAAAATCACGGGGTTGATGTTGATATTTACAATTTACCTTTGGACGATAAAGAAGTTTACAGGTATTTTAAAAATGGGTGGAACGGGGATGTGTTTCATTTTGGTTCTTCTGGCCTGACTTCCTATTGTAAGGAAATGCAACCAGATAATATTGAGGATTTGGTAGTTGCTATTTCGCTGTATCGTCCGGGAGCTATGGAAAACAATTTCCATAATGAATATATAGCTCGTAAACGTGGAGATAAACCTGTTGAATATTTTGTAGGGACAGATGATATTCTTGGTAAAACATTGGGAATTTTTTGCTACCAGGAGTCTGTCATGGAAATATGTCGGAAATTAGGAGGCCTTTCCCTCGTAGAGGCCGATGACGTGCGTAAAGCAATGGTAAAGAAGAAGTATGAGGAACTCACAAAATACCGTGAAAGATTTATTCCGTATTATGTTGAAAATTTCAAAGTAGATAAAGAATATGCTGAACATGTATGGGATGCAATTGATAAGGCTTCCACGTACTTATTTAATCGTTCTCACGCCGTTGCTTATACTTTGACGGGTTATATAAGCCAATGGTTGAAAGTTCATTATCCTTTGGAATATTGGACTGTAGCGTTCTCGTATGCAAGTGATGAAGACTATGCTGTATATATCCAGGAAATTAATGCTTCAGGTAATACGGAGATAGTTTCTCCGGATGTGAATAAGTCTGAGAAGTATGTTTCTTCGGATGTTAAGACTAATAAAATGTATTGGTCGTTGCTTAACATAAAACAGGTTGGAGACCGTGCAGCTGATCAAATTTTTAATGAACGTATTGAGAATGGTGAGTATTTTTCATTAGCAGATTTTGCAGACCGTAACCTTTCCTATAAAGAAAATAAGGTAAATAAGCGGGTTATTGAGAATATCATTATGGCAGGTGGATTTGATGTGGTGGAAAATATAAAGAAGCCACACGAGAGAATGAAGCTAATAACTGATTATAGAGAATTGGTTCGGCAAAAAGTTAATGAGGAAAAAGATTTATTTGTTAACAATCCGAAAACAGAATTTGATTGGTGGTGGCTTTTGCAACAAAAATCATTGACAGGATTTGCTCTGTTTGATTATAAGGAATTGCTCAATAAATACCTTGCCCCTAAAGTAACAGGAGAATTCCCGATAATTGATTTTGATAAAGCTAATAGTCCTGATTTTTATAATGGAAGAAATACGCTGATGTTGGCAGGGGGAATAGTACATGATATATTCATTAGGAATTCTGCAAGGGGTAATTTTGCGAGACTGGTACTTGAACAGAACTATAAATTTTTGAAAGTAACCATATTTTCTCAATTTTATGAGGAGTTAGAAAGTTACTTTGCCAATGTTAAAGGCAATATCCTTTTGATGAATGGTTCGATGGCTTACGACAATTATAATAAAGAGCCGTATTTGCAGACGAGAACTGACAGTAAATTTGTAATTTTAACATAGATAATTTGTATATTAAAAGTACACTAACTATATTTGTAAAAATAAACAGGAATGGAAAAAGTCAGCGAAAATAAAGATGCAATAGTATTGCATCTCGGTGAAAATCCGGTGGTTCTTTTATCAGAACCATTTAATTCTGAGATTGACGTTGATGCTTTAACCCGCATTGATTATACTAACCTTATTGGAGAAATGGTTACTATTTCGGCTTTGATGAATAAGGTGGGTAATTTGAGAGCAGAAGCAGAAAAATGCCTTTCAGATGATAAATTGGATTGCGATATATATGAAGCATCCAAGAAAAAATCATGGCGTAACGAAGCCAATCGGGAATCCGGAAAATTCATGGTAGACGGGGAATCCATAAAATTAAGTGAAAAGGCTTTGGACGAAGCTATACTTTTAGACCCTTTATATCAGCAAAAGAAAAGAAAAATAATCAGCTCCCAAAGAGTTTTCAGCATTTTAGATAGCTGGTTCTGGTCAGTAAATGATAAGAGCAAAAAGCTCAATAATTTAGTTAAACCATTAGAACCCAACGAATTTGTAAAAGAACTTATTGAAGGGAGAGTTAATTCATTCATTATCAAAAAACCAAAAATTTAATTTATCATGGCAAAATTTGACAGAAGCCAATGGAAACCGACCCCTATTTCGGCAGTACAGGAAGAAGAAAATCGTTCCAAGGAAACCGCTCGCTTTTTCGGGTCAAACAATTACACCACGTATTACACCATAGAAGATGGTGAAAACGAATTCCGTATTTTACCTAATCATGAGCCTGGAAAGAGTGCCTATGTAGCAACCCGCACTGCATTGCTCGAATGTGAAGGAGATAAATACGAGAACGGACAGATTGTAGGTAAGGAAGTTCGCAATAGAAAAGTATTTATTGCAACCACGCATTCCGCAGGTAAAATGAAGGAAGACCCTATTGAAACCTACATTGAGTTCGCTCAAGAACTTGCTAAAAGTCAGTTTGATGACCCCAAACAGCAGGAGAAATTCCTCAATCCTATTCGGGGATACAGACAGGGAACAAAATGGGTTCCGGGCATTTTGCCAAATTCTGAGTTCGTTGCTTATGTAGTAGGAAAGCAGGGTATCGGCCGAGTGAATTTACGTAATAAATGGCTGAAAGATATGCAGGATTTGTCTATCCAGCAAACAGCAGGAGACGTGATTGCTATCGATATTTTCAGTCACCCGACGCAGGGATTCCCGTTGGTTATCCATAAAGGGCTTTCCGCTCAAAATCAAACAGAATACAAAGTATATACTCGTCCGCTCAAAGTAGGTGAAGGATGGGATGATTTCTTTAAAAAGTATGCTATTACGGATGAACAATGGAATACGTGGGAAAATTTACCTCATCTTAATGATCTTTTTGTAGGATCGTATTCTCAAAAGGATTTCAATATGGCTTTGGACGGCCTGAAGCGTTTTGATGAAAAACATGGGTATAATATTTTCGGTAATGAGGAGTTCCTGGATAGAATTGAAGCTATGGCAGAACTTGTTCCGGAAGATAAGCCCAAAGCAGATACAGCACCAAAATCTCCTAAACCAGCCCCGAATGAGGTAAAGAAGCAGGATAAATATCCTCAGGATTCTCGGATTAAAATGTTCTTGAGAGAATATCTTGCGGAGAATGCTGAAGTTTATGGGGAAGGAGCAGAATTGCCCGTATTTGATACTCAAGAGGAACTCCATGAATGGTATGATATTGCAATGGCAGGAGGAGAACTTCCATTAATGCCGTGGAGCAATGAAACAGCATCTACAGATGAAGCACCTGAACAGGAAAAAGAGGTTCCTAATCCTGTGAATACGGATGTAGCTTCTCCTGTAAAGGAGGGTTCTCATCTTTCTGCATTGGAACGTATTCGCCAAATGAAAGGGGGTAAATAATCATTAATTAGCCCCCTGAAAAGGGGGCTTTTTACTATTATATGATATGAAAGAGGTGATAGCTATACTTTCAACGGATAAACATATTACCCCACGTAATTTATCTGAAATGTATGACTTGTTCAAGCAAGAAATCATTTTGGCAAAGGAACGCAATGTTTCTAATATTATTTGGCTGGGGGATATATTTAATAGCCGTGAAAGCCAACGGCAAGAGGTTTTGACCTTTTTGTCAAATATTTTGATTGATTACAAGAATGCAGGGTTGGAAATATATTGCATTCCTGGAAATCACGATAAAACGGATTACAATTCCTATGATTCATTTTTGGATTGCTTTATACTTGCTCCGCATTTCCATCTATTGAAAGAAGCAAATTCTTTCACATTAGGAGGAGTAAAGTTTGATTCTGTCCCATTCTTTAATGAAGAAAAATGGTTGGAAGAATTTAATAAGATTCCAAAAAAGGAGGCAGGTCAAATATTGCTTTCCCATATAGCGGTGGATGGTAGTGTGAATAATGACGGTTCAAAAGTAAGTAGCGAAAAGATAAAACCGTCGATGTTCAACCACTATAAGTCAGTGTTCCTTGGGCATTACCATAATGCGCAACAAGTAAGTAAGAACATTTTTCATTTACCTTCTACACGTCAGAATAACTTTGGGGAGGATAATGAAAAAGGATTTACTATACTGTATAATGATTTTAGCACTGAATTCATAAAATCTAAGTTTATAGAATTTGAAAAATTTCATATAGACTTAGAAAATTCTTCCATTGAGGAAGCTATGGAATTGGCTAAAACCATAGAAAAGGAAAATGTACGTATAACGTTTGAATTCAGTGGAAGTGATGATAAATTACGTGCGCTGGATAAAAAGTTCTTTATCAATCTTGGAGTAAGCGTTACCACTAAAAATAAGGATGTTGAAGTGGAGGATGTTGAATATGCAGAGGAAGTAAAGAAAATGACAGACGATGATATAATAGAACATTTCAAACGTTTTTGTGAAAAGAATAATTATCCCTTTGACGAAGGAATAAAATACCTGAAATAAGATGGCACTCGAAGATATTGTTAATAAAATTACGAAGCGGTTTGGAAAAGAATCCGTTTCCCAAACTATACCAGATGTTGAATTTTTGACGTCAGGTAGCCTCAGTCTGGATTTAGCTTTAGGTGGAGGCTATGCTAAAGGGCGCGTTATAGAAGTAGACGGATGGGAAAGCTCCGGGAAGACGACACTTGCTCTACATGCTGTTGCGAATGTTCAAAAGGAGGGAAAGATCGCTGCCTATATAGATACTGAACATGCTTTGAATCTTAATTATGCAGAAGCATTAGGAGTTCAGGTTGGTGGAGATAAGTGGATTTTGAGTCAACCAACGAACGCGGAGGAAGCATTGGAAATAGCTCGTGAATTGGCAAAAGAAAAAGAAATAGGAATAATTGTTTTGGATTCTATTGCTTCGTTCGTTCCAAAGTGTGTGTTACAGGGTGAAGCAGGAGATCAAAAGATGGGAGTATTGGCACGACTTTTGAGTATGTGGCTCCCCACTTTGATTCCGGATATTCAAAGAACTGGATGTATCGTGTTTGCCATAAATCAATTCCGTGAGAAAATCGGTGTAATGTATGGATCACCCACGACCACTCCCGGAGGCAACGCCTTGAAATTTTATTGTAGCCAAAAATTGGAGATCACCCGTATGGGAAGTGAAAAGGACGGGGATGAAGTTTATGCCAATAAGATTAAAGTAACAGTTCGTAAGAATAAGGTTGCCCCGCCTTTTAGAACGGCAAATTTCTATATTCGTTTTGGTCAAGGGATTGATTTAGAGAGGGAAATATTGGATTTGGCTATAGAATTTGATATTGTGAAAAAGGCTGGTTCGTGGCTTTCTTATGGCGATACAAAATTAGGACAGGGAGTAGATAATGTACGTGAAGTACTTTTGAACAATCCTGATTTGTTTGAATTAATTCTTAAACAAGTAAAAGAAAAATATGAAGCCGTGCAGCCTTAAAGCTACTAATTTCCTTTCTTTTAAGGAATTAGAATATAATTATGTAGATAACCCCGTGTTGATAAAGGGGGAAAACTTGACCGAGATAGACAGTCAAAAATCAAATGGTTCGGGTAAATCAGCTATTGAAAATGCTGAAATGTTTGCTCTTTTGGGTGTTTCTACAGCAGGTAAAGATACTTTAGACCGTGACTTGATACATTGGGGAGAGGAGCAGGCTTCTGTCAGTATGGAGATAGTTTGTCCTATACGAAAGGAAACTCTATGTATAACCCGCACAATATTCCTAAAGAAATCTTCTACATTAGAAATTTCCATAAATGGAGAACCAGCTTCTTTCAGTACAGTAAGAGACGGAAATGCGTTTATATTGGAGTGGCTTGCAATAAGTGCGGAAGACCTCAAGAATTATTATATAATTTCACATGGAAATTATACTTCGTTTTTCACAAGTGGAAATGTTGATAAAATGAAACTTATAAGTCGTTTTTCTAATTTTTCCAGCATTGATAAAACTTCTGCTGCTATAAAAAAGGATATAGAAGCTCTTAATGAAATTAAAGCAGAAGTTGAACAGCGGATGAATAAGAAGCTGGGAGAAAAAGAGGTATATGAACGACAGTTGGCCGAGGAACAAGAACGGGATTTGGAAGAAGAATATAATACCAAACGTGAAGCGTTGCTTAAACAGGTTGAGCAGTATGAAGCAAAAGAGGTTGAATCCAAAAACAGCATAAAGGAAAAGAAGCAAAAGATTGAGGAATGCAAGTCCCTGATGCGAGAAGTATTGACCAAAGGTAAAACCATAACCGAGGAAATAGATAAAGCAAAGGTTGATTATACTGAAATTTACAAAGCAATAGATGAAGAAGTAGGTAAAATCAAAATTGAAAAATCTGAGCATGAAAAAAGTAAAGCCAAATTAACAGCCACTATTGAATCTATTGAGGGCAAATTGGCGGTTCTTCGCACTAAATTGATGGGGGTAATAGCCTGTCCCGCTTGCGGTCATAAGTTTTTGCCTGGAGAAAATACGGATGAATTGTCTTTAAAAAAGGAAAAGGATGAGTTTGAAAAAGAGGTAGATGAATATGCTGTAAAATTGAAAGATGAAAAGGAATCCATAAAAGAAATAGATGGTGTAATTTCTACTTTTGAACAGGAACGCCAAAGCACGCAGCAGGAAGAAGAGGAGCACCTCATCGCTATCCGTAAATTGCAAACCCAATTACATTCTATCAATTTACAGGCAAAGGAGCTTGAAAGTAATATAAAGATAGAAGAAGGGAGCATACTTGGACTTGAACAAAAGATTAAGGAGAGTCAGGAGAATTGCCTCAACCTAAAAGAAACTATCCGTAAAATGGATGAAACAGGGATTGACGGCAATACGGCAAAAATAGAGGAATTGGAAAATTCTATAAAGTTGGCACAAGTTTCCGCTAATAAGGAAAGTAAAGAACTTGATAAGATAAATACTCAAATTTTCAATACCACACAATGGATAACCCGTTTTAAGGAATTTAAGCTCTTTCTCGCAGTCGAACAACTGGAAGTTATACAAGGGTATGCAAACAAGTTCCTTCGTGCAATGGGGACAGATTTACGAGTCAAATTGGAAGGATATAAAGCCCTTAAAGATGGGACAGTAAAAGAAGAAATTACCGCATACATTGTAAGGGATGGTTTGAAAAAGTTTTGGTCATTCAGTGGAGGAGAGCGTTGTCGCTTGGAAATAGCAATGATGCTTACCATACAGGAAATGATAAATTCAACTAATCCTTATGGAGGCTTGCATTTCTTACATATAGACGAGGTAACTGAAGGGATTGATGCACTTGGTTTAAGTTTGATTTTGGAATCACTCACCGAGTTCAAGTTTCCTATTCTGATAACTACACATGTCACTGAAGTGGTGTATCCGGAGGTTTTGACTATTGTAAAAGAAAATGGAATAAGTAGAATATTATGAAAAGAATAGCAATGGGGGTTGACCCCGGAAAAAAGGGGTTTATTACTTTTTTAAGTGAAGGAGGAGAAGTGATTGAATATGTACCACTTTTGGAAGACCCAAATAGTAAGTATATAGATTTTACTCATTTGCGTAAAATATTTAAAGAAGCAACGGTTGATTTAAATAAGAAGATTCATTGTGTGATAGAGGATGTACATAGCATTCCAGGAAGTTCCGCTCAATCCAATTTCAATTTCGGTTATATTGTGGGGGCTTTGGAAGAACTTTTGAAGAGTTTTGAAATACCGTTTACAAAGGTAGCTCCTAAAACATGGCAGAAAGAAATGTGGCAAGGTGTAGCTTTGAAAAAGAAACTTTCAAGTACTGGAAAAACACAGGTTAATGACACAAAGGCAATGAGTCTGGAAGCGGCAAAGCGTTTGTTCCCCCGTGAAGATTTTAGGAGAACAACCCGTGCAATCAATCCAGATGACAATAAAGTAGATAGTTTATTAATGGCTGAATATTGCAGGAGGAAATTCTTATGATAAAGTTTATATGTAAAAAATGTGGAGAGGAAATCCACATTGGAAAAGTTCGTTCTACTTACAATAAAGAAACTCAGAAAATGGAGTTTCTTGACCGAACTGTTTGCCCTAAATGTGGAGAGGAAATGTCTCCTGAAACGTATGGGGGGATAAATACGCCAAATGTTTTGAATTTTAAGCAATTACCTGATAGTCAGAAGAAAGCTATTTTGAAAAAACGTGCTCAAAAGCATTTTAAAAAAATAGGCCACGAAGAAAAAGAGTGGCGTAAACGTGAAACGATAAAAAATTCAATGTTATGAAAGAATTCTTAGAAAAGTGCTGGCAGTTGGTCAGCATTATTGAATCCCCTATATTGGTAGTAAGAGTTTTTGATACTCCTTATGCCTTTTTGGCAAAAGATTTCAAGGTGAAACAACCTTATGCTCCTTGGAATGAAGTTATTGGGCAGGATATTACGTCTATGGTTACTGAGATAAGCATTTCAGCATTAGCCGAAGGGAATAATAATTACCTGTTAAAAGCACAGAGTTTCCCGGAACTTTCTTTTAAATTCGGTCATGATGATTACATTGTGATGAATTATAAGAGAAAAAATGTGTATTAAAACTTGCACAATACAAATACACTTAGTATATTTGTAAAAATAAAACTTTGAAGCAATGATAGACATTGGCCTGTTGAAACAATACAATGAAGCCTACCGAGCAGGAAAACCGGAAATAAGTGATGCCGAATATGACGCTATGGTGGCTCAATTAAGGGATGAAGACCCTGATAATGAATTTTTCAAACATAGCGTAATAGAAGAAGCAAAGGAAGAACGGATGGAAACGTTGCCTGTTCCTATGTTTTCTTTGGAAAAGGTTAAGTCTATCGATGAACTCATTTCCTGGATTAAAAATTTTTGCCACGACCCTCATGATTCTTTTTATTTGACGATAACCCCTAAATATGATGGTATTTCTTTGCTTTATGATGAAAATACGGGGGCGATGTGGACTCGAGGAAATGGTATAGAGGGGCAAAGGTCTGATGAGTGGGGGAAAATTATGGGTATTAAAAAGATGCCCATGAATGTGGATTATTGTGGCTCTGTTTTGGCGTTAAATATGCCTTATACATGGGGAGAAGCAATAATTTCAAAGGAAAATTTTAAGAAGATTCAAAAGGATACTTCTTATAAAACGGCAAGAAATTTAGTGGCTGGTATCTTTAATTCTAAGAAACCTAATGAATTTACAAAGTATGTTGAATTTATCAGGTATGGCGGAGATGTTCAGGATTCCATTATGGAAGTAATGAAACAGATGAGTTTTGATATGGTGAATCAAAACAAAGATAAGGTTCAAGAAATGGAAGGAACATTTGATGCCGATGCCCGTGTTTTTGGATGGCCTATTACTTTATATGAAATTAACAAACATTGGATAAATCAAAAGTTGCATTCTCTCTATGAAAAGTGGTCAGAAAATTACAATATAGATGGAATTGTGATTGCTATTGATTTCTTTGGAAAAGAGGGTATAGATTTGAAAGAAAGATTAGCTAATGGAAACCCGAAATATAAAATAGCATTTAAAGACCCTGCATGGTCTGGGTGTGCAGATACGGAAGTAGAAGAAATTACTTGGAAAATTTCAAAGGACGGTAAGAGCAAACCTGTAATTAATATAAAACCCGTTCAAATAGGAGGGGTAACTATCAAGAACGTTACAGGTTATAACGCTAAATATATGGTAGATAATCATATTGCAAAAGGTTCTGAAATTCGTATTATACGTTCTGGAGACGTTATTCCTAAACATATTGCCACATTAAGCCACAATGAAGCAGAATATGAAAGAATGATGGACGATATGATGGAATGTCCTTCTTGTGGTGGTGCTTTGGTGTGGGATGAAAATATGGTTGAACTTGTTTGTCAAAAAATAGATTGCAAGCAAAAAAGAGTCGGAAAATTAGTTTATGCCTTTGCTACTTTAGGCTGTGAGGAATTCGGAGAACCTACATTAACGAAATTGTATGACGCTGGCCGTTGTTCGCTTCAATCAATTTTCTATATGAGTGAGGCTGAATTGGAGGAAATAGAAGGAATTGGTCCGGCATTGGCAAAAGTTATTTATAATCAGCTCGCAAAGTTAAAAACAGATGGAGTTCCTTTGGCTCGCCTAATGACCGCAATGAATCTTTTTGAAGGAAAGATAGCTGAAAAGACCTGCCAAAAAATATTGAATAATGTAGTTTGGGAAGACGTTTTACATTTGGTAAATGATTTTGAAGCAGAAAAATTATTGCATGAACTTTGTAAGATAGACGGGGTTAGTGAAATTACTGCACAGGCTTTTATTGAAGGAGTGAGGACTTATCTGAATGGAAATGATGTACCTGTGAAGATAGCTTATATCAAAGAGGAAAATAATTCATTTGAGGGACAGATGGTTGTGTGTATGACAGGTTTCCGTGATGCGGAATTAACTGCCAAATTGACAGCCGATGGGCATAAAGTTGTGGATGGGGTAACGAAAGAAACGACACACCTGATTGTTAAGGATAAAAATTCAACCTCATCTAAAATGAAAAAGGCTCAGAAAATGGGTATAAAAATAGTACAGAGGGATGAATTCGTATGGTAGAACGGTATTATTATAAGGAAGGGAATTTTCTTTATTTCGGTTTTAAGTACGAAAAAGAACTGGTAGAGGCGGTTAAAGAATTGCCTCAAGTTCTTTATAACCCAATGAATAAGGAGTGGTATGTGGAACTTGCTATATGGAAGAATGAGGAAATTTTAAATTTTATACGAAAATTTGAATTTGAAGAATACCGACCTCAAGTAGTTGGGAATTGTCCGTTTCCAATGATCCCCGTACCAGAAAAATTCACTTTGGAAGAAGTAGCCGAAGCAATAGAAGAGCTCCACCTAAAAAGAAAACCCCGTGATTATCAAATACAGGGTATTCACTACATTCTAAATCACGGTAACTGTATAAATGGAGATGACATGGGTCTTGGGAAAACAGGGCAAATGATCATAGTTTTGGAACTTTTGGACTTGTTTCCGTGCTTGATAATTACACCTGCATCTGTTAAATATGGATGGAAAAAAGAATGGGGAAAATGGACAGACAGGGAGGTGAACATAATTGATACCACTAACAAGGTAAACATTTTTGATGCTCCTGTAAATGTTATTAATTATGATATTTTAGGAAGGAAGGATAAGGAAAAAGGAAGTATTGATTATGTCTTTAAAGAAATAGCAAAGGTTAATTATAAAGCGGCCGTTTGGGACGAAATTCATTTTGCGAAGAATTATAAATCCATAAGAGGAAAGATATCTCGTAAATTGGCACGCCGTTTGCCTGCTGTATTTGGTTTGAGTGGTTCCCTGATTATGAACAGGCCGGAGGAAAGCATCAACCCTTTGAATATTATAAAGGTATTTGATGTTATATTCCCCAGTTTGCAAAACTTTCAATTACGTTATTGTAATGCCAAAAGAACGACATTTGGGGTTGACTTGAAAGGACACCATAATGTATTGGAATTACATGATCTTTTGAGGAACTATTGCTATATACGCAGAGAAAAGCGTGAAGTATTAACAGAATTACCCCCTATTTCATCGACGGTTGTAGATTGTGGTTTAACCAATACTACACAATATCATAAAGCAGAAAAAGACCTCATCTCTTACTTACAACAAGTAGACGTTGAAAAAGTAGAAGCAGCACAAAGGGCTGAACATTTGGTAAAACTCTCTCTACTCAAAACTCTTGTGATTAAGGGAAAGATGAAAAGTATTGAGATTTATATAGAGGAATGGCTGGAAAGTAATGATAATGAAAAATTAGTGGTATTTGGTACACACAGAGAACCTCTTGAAAAGTTAGCAGAAAAATTCAATGCTCCTACTTTACAAGGAGGATTGACGGCCAAAAAGAAAATGGAAATAGTGGAACATTTTCAAGTTTCAGATGATCGTGTTATCTTTTGTAATATAAAGGCCGTTGGAACTGGAACGGATGGTTTACAAGAAGCAGCGAGCAATATTGCTTTTATTGAGTTACCAGATGTTTATACAGATTTAGAACAGGCGATTTCGCGAGTTGAGAGACAAGGCCAGAAGTTTTCAATGAATGTGGCCTATTTACTTTGCCCTGATACAATTGATATTAAATTATGGAATTTACTGCAAAATAAAAAAAGTGTTACAGATGGAGTGAACAAAGGTATTGCAGATGAAAGTTCTATTAATTTGGAGTTGTTAAAAATGTATAAAGTGTAGCTAAATTATTTGCACAATATAAGTATTGTTACTATATTTGTAAATGGAAGAAATTACAATGTTCACGGATGGAAGTGCTTGTATAAAACCTCCAAAATTAGGAGGGTGCGGGGTTTATATTATCCATGGAGAAAAGGAATATTTTATTTCAAAAGGATATGTAAACACAAAGACAGGTAGGATGGAAATTTATGCTCTGTTATACGCCTTGCGTTCGGTGAATAAAGACATGGAAGTAAAAGTAACTATTTATTCTGATAGTCAATATGTTGTAAATTCTTTGACGAAGCAATGGGTTTTGAAATGGCAGCGGAATAATTGGGAAGGAGCAAAGAATGTAGATTTATGGGAACAGGTATTGGAAGAAATAAGAGAACGTCCTAAAATGAAGTTGAGATTAAGATGGATAAAGGGACACCAGACAAATTTTGAAGATGAATTAGTGGTTGGAAATAATATAGCTGATATGTTGGCTGATTATAAAAATCACGATAATTATATAAAGGATCTGTAATGGCAGGATTGGATAAATATAAACAGGCTATTTTAGACGTGTATCAAAGCACCAATAAGAACATTTTTGTAAAGGCCACAGCCGGAAGCGGAAAGACTTATTTGCTTTTGCAATTAATGAAGCATACACAACCTTTTAAAAGATGCTTGTTTTTGGCCTTTAATAAATCCATAGCGGAAGAATTAAGCAGGAAAGTACCAGATGGTATTGAAGTTGCAACGATTCATTCTAAAGCCTTTAAAACACTTTTAGGAGCATTTCATTATAAACCGAAAATAGTAGAGAACATGAATTTTCTGGTGGCTAAAAAGGTAATAAGTGAGGAACCTTTTGGGGAAAATCGGAAGAGATATTTTTCCTATTTATATAATATTATCGGCCTGTATAATTTGCTCAATTTAAATCTTGCATTCACATTTGAAGATGCTCGTAAAGTGTGCGAAATGTATGGAGAGGAAATGAATGAATATCTTTGGAAAGATATTACCGCAATTGATATAAAACGCACAAAGGAGGAAAGCTGTTTACAGATGAATGGTTTTTGTGAATTGGATTTTACGGATATGTTGCTTCTTACCTATAAATATGTTCCGGATGAACGTTTTCCGAAGTATGATGTTGTATTTATCGATGAGGCTCAAGATCTTAATCCACTTCAGCGAGAATTAATTTTGAAAATGATAAAACCAAATGGAAGATTCATTGCTGTAGGGGATGATAAACAGACTATTTATTCATTTCAGGGAAGCAATCTTAATTCATTTGAAATGCTTTCAAGCAGACCTAATACGGAAATAATGCCCCTTTCTATGACTTATCGTTGCGGGAAGAAAATAGTGGAGGCAGCTAAAGAAATTTTTCCGGAAGGAATTGAAGCATACGAGGGGAATGAAGACGGAATAGTACGTCGAGGAAACGTATTTGAAGCAAGAGAAGGAGATTATGTGCTTTGTCGTAATAATTTTCCTTTGGTTGAAGTATTCATAAAATTAATAAGCCAGCGGAAAAAGGCCGTTATCTTGGGTAAAGATTTCGGTAAAAGCATTTTGAACATTTTGGATAAAATCAATAGTTTGGATGAACTGGATGAATTGCTTGTGAAGTGCGCTAAATTATTGAAGGAAGAGGGAATTCAGAGGCCGACATTCCATCCAAGATATATTTCTTTGCAAGAAAAATGTGATATTATACGCCTTGTTTATCGTACTGTTGGAGAAACATTTATTTCTACAAAGGAATTAATTGAAGAAATGTTTGGAGATGACAATGGAGCAAGTGCAGTTACATTAACCACCATACATAAATCCAAAGGGTTAGAAGCTGATAGGGTGTTCTTTTTACAACCTGATTTGATTCCTTCTAAATACGCACAAACTGATTTGGAGTTGTATGGAGAGCGTTGTTTAAAGTTTGTAGCAATAACCAGAGCAAAGAAAGAACTAATATTTTGTTAATATGATTACTCATTTTAATAAAAAGACGGCATGGAATCGTAGGAAGGATTTTAAGATTGTTCCTGGTACTCCATTTTTGATCCAGGTAGTGCAATTTAAGACTGATAAATGGGGATTATTTTCTCCTTGCTTAATGATTACGCCAGCAAGAAAATCAGGCAGATTTACTTTTTTGGAGGAAATGATAGAACAGGTATTGGAAGAAGCCAAAGAAGCAAAGATTATAAAGCAAGAAGAGGATAAGATAATAGAAGATTTATGCCATAATGTAGGGTATGAAACGTATTATGCGCTAAGGGTTAACATTAAGAAAATCTTTGCTAAACATACAAAAATGTCCCATTGTAAATCGGGAAGTAAGAGCGGTAAATATTTAGAAACGGAAAGTATTGAATTGGAAGTACTCCCGTATATAGATGAAAAAGGAGAATTAAATTATAAAACGATAAGAAAGGTTGTGATATGAAAACAAAAGAAAAGTTTAAATTATATGTTCCCGTGACGAGGAAATTAAGGTATGTAAATACTGAGAAATATGAATATCATACCACGATGCTGAGTGCTGAAAAAGTAGAAGGAGTTAATTTGCATTTACCACCTAAAGAGTTGATTTTAGAACATTTAGGTATAGAAAGGTTAAAATTGGAAAAAGACCCAAATTATAAGCCTATTCCTTTAATTATTCGGTTGGAAAAAACTATATTTGCCAAAGCCCAGCGGGATATAAAAATCAAAACAGGGATGGAATTACAGTATATCCCATTGACAATTTCGAGCCAGAATGTTCCTGTTTGCGTGATGGCAGAAAAAGAGGAAGAAAAACAAAATGAAAATTAATTTAAAACACATGCCAAGTAGACCAGATAAACGGAAAGAAATTTCCGAGTATATTTTTGTTTCAAAGTACGCAAGGACAGTCAACGGAAAGAAAGAGACATGGGACGAAGCAGTTGCACGAGTGATGCAAATGCACTTTGAAATGTTAGAACCCATTGCAAAGGATAAGAAACTATTTAATGAAGTATTCCAGGATGCGTGGGAAGGATATCAAAAGAAACAGATTTTAGGAGCTCAACGTGCTTTGCAATATGGAGGGGAGCAATTAAAACAGCACCATACACGTCTCTATAATTGTTCTTCGTCTTATTGTAATAGGATTGATTTCTTTAAAGAATTGATGTATTTGCTTTTAAGTGGTTGCGGTACAGGATATTCGGTTCAAAAAATACATACTTCCCAATTACCTAAAGTAAAAGGATGCGACAATAGCCGTAAAGAGGAATTCGTAGTGCCTGACAGTATTGAAGGATGGTCTTTTGCAGTGGATAAACTTATTCACAGCTATTATGAAGGATTACCTCGTGTTGAATTTGATTTTAGCCAAATACGGCCTGAAGGAGCATATATTTCAGGGGGATTCAAGGCTCCAGGATCAGCCCCTTTGGAAAAAGCATTGGCAAAGATAACTAAAATCCTCAGCAAAGTTAAAGATCGTAAATTACGACCCTTTGAACTCCATCGTATAGCCTGCATCATAGCAGATAGCGTGATAAGTGGAGGAATACGTAGAAGTGCAATGATAGCCCTTTTTGATGCCGATGAACAGGAAATGATAGAATGTAAGGCCGAGCCTAATTGGTTTTATGAATACCCTGAATTAAGTCGTGCGAATAATAGTGTGGTGATATTACCTGACACACCTAAAGAAGTTTTTGATTCTGTTTTTGAAAAGGTAAAGAAATTCGGAGAGCCGGGGTTTGTGTTTTTGAAAAATAACCAATTCCTCGTGAATCCTTGTTGCTTTACGGGAGACACTATGATTGCAGTTGCAGATGGACGTAATGCAGTTTCTATAGAAGAATTGGCTCAAAAGGGAGAAAAATTTCTTATATATTCAAAAAATGGAAAGAATAAAAAAGAAATAAAATGGGCATTTCCTTATGTGCGTGGGGAAAAACAGGTAATTAAAGTTAATCTATCGGACGGTAGTTCATTTAAATGTACCCCTGATCATCCTATTTCTTTATCAGACGGCACTTGGGTTAAGGCTGAAGAAAGTATTGGCAAAGAATTATATAAATTCTTTACTTATTTCAATAAATACCGATTAATAAATTCCTTTTCTGATGGTAATAGTCGACAATATAGAAAAATTTGGGAATTTTATAACGGTAAAAAGCCAAAAGGATTTGAAATAGATCATTTAGATAATGAAAAGGGAGATTTTATAGAAAATCTACAATTATTATCAACAAAGGAACATTTAGAAAAGACTTCTATAGAAAGAATGGGGGAAAGAAATCCCGTATTTAGGGTTAAAGATAAGGAAATTTATTCTAAGAACCTTTCAGCAGCTTCTTTTTTGACAAAAAATAATAATTGTAAAGGACTTTCTAATATAGAGTTAATTGAAATTGCTAAACAAGTAAAGTCTTCTGGAAATAGAATTACATTTAAAAATTGTCATGCTATAGATTCCCGTTTTCCTTTAGTTTTTTCAAAAAATAGATTTGGGGGTAAACTTAGAAATTTAATTGAAATCGTTGAAAAAAATTTACCTTATGAAGAACCTATTTGCGAAAGTGTAAGTTATACAAAGAAAGATTTCAACTTTTTAAAAGGTTCGATATCAGTTGTTTCTATTGAAAAATTAGGAACAGAAACTGTTTACGATATTGAAGTAGAAGATAATCATAATTTTTATATATTAACAAAAGGTTATGATGAAAAGTATAATATTTCTTCGGGAGTATTGGTGCATAATTGCGAAGTGGGGATGTTCCCTCAGATTAAGGTAGGTAATGCAGTATATTATGGATGGTCATTCTGCAATCTTTCCGAAATAAATGGAGCATTAGTAGAAACCCCTGAAGACTTTTATGTAGCTTGCCGACGAGCAGCTATTTTAGGAACATTACAAGCGTTTTATACTAATTTCAATGTATTAAGCCCTGCTTCTATAAAGATTGCACAGAGAGACGCTCTGATTGGCGTAGGGATAACAGGTATGTGTCAAAAACCTGATATTCTATTTAATCCGGAAGTGCAACGTAAAGGAGCAAAAATAGTAAAGGAATGGAATAAGAAAGTAGCTGATTTGTTAGGGATGAATCCAGCTGCAAGAACGACCGTTGTAAAACCAGCGGGAAACAGCAGCCAATTATTAGGTACTTCATCGGGGATTAGTCCTTTCCATTTCCGTAAATATATACGTCACATACAGGCTTCCCACAATGAACAAGCAGTAAATGAGATTTTGAAAGTAAACCCTCAGATGATAACGAAATCACCTTATAATCCAGGGAAAGAATACATAGTAGCATTCCCCGTTGAATTGGATGAACATTCGTTAACCAGACAGGATTTAACTACAAATCAATTTTTAGAATATATACGCCTCACCCAAAATAACTGGATTGAAGAGGGTACGAATTTTGAACACCCCTCTACAAAGGAAAACCCTGAACTCCGTATGAATGTGAGCAATACGGTAACGGTAAAAGAAGGAGAATGGGATTTTGTAAGAGATTACCTTTGGCAGCATAGGAATGAATTTTGTGGAGTTTCTTTATTACCAGAGTCGGGTGATTTACAGTATCCTCAAGCCCCATATACGAGTTATTTGGATGAAAAAGAACTTGCTGAAACCTATGGGAAGGGAGCGGTACTTTCCAGTGGTTTGATTGTGGATGGGCTTTCATTATTTGAATCCATTTGGAAGGCTTGCGATGCTGCACGAGGGTATAACATGGAACTCCTAAAGTGTGATAAGAATGATGTAACTGAATTTATTGCTAACCATATAGTAGGAGATCGGTTCTTAGTAGAGATAAATGGTATTTCTATTAGTGATGTAAATGCTGTTATAGATTACCTCAATAATAGAAAAGATGCTCGTTTAGATTGGGTTCGTAGGTTCAAAAAGTTTGCAAAGAACTATTTCAATGGAGATGAAGAAAAATGTGCTAATTGCTTGAAACATGTAGATATTTTTCATAAGTGGCAAAAAATTTGCGAAACAAAGACCATTAATTGGAACGATATTGAATGGGAAGAGTTTGAGCGAGAAGCAGGGGAAGACGTTGCGGCCGCTTGTCATGGAGGAGCATGTGAGCTGAAATAAAAATTTTGTTTGTTCCATACTAATTTTATTTTACCCTCTTACAATATACTGTAAGAGGGTTTTGCATAAATATGAATGTTAAAAATATGTTAAAATCAACAAAACACTTGCACTTTACAAATACACTAACTACATTTGTAATGTCAAATTAAGTCAGTCAAATTTAAAACACAAAGCAATGAAAAAGCAAGAATTCTACCAAAGCGAAATCGTAAATCACAATCTTACTGAACTTCACTCCTGTATGAAAGTTTGTTTTTGGAAAGATATAGATGGAGATCAATTGCAAGAGTGGTTATGGAAAAACAGAAAAGAAGATAAGCTGAAACCTATGCTGGAACATATATTAGGGATGCAAGCTATTAGCGAAATAGGTAAGCACTTAAATGAAAATTTCAATCGTTATTTCAAAATAGTAGCACGTTAAAAATCTAAAGTCATGAAAAATCTTAAAGAGCTTAATAACGAACAATTACTATTATATTATGAAGAAATGTGTGGATATGAAGAAATAGATCATAAATTTGGGTGCAGTGATATAGTGGAAAAATTTTGGAAGCCTATTTGGGAAGAGTTTGAAAAAGAATTTAAAGAACGTAAAATTACTTTTGTAGAATAGCCTACCTTTTACGATATTTGTATTGTCAAATTAAAACAACAACAATAATTAAAAATTCAAAGATCATGAAAGCAAACATCCAACAAATTCAAGAAATCGTTTCAGTACTTTCTAATGACGAACAGCAGCTTCTAAAAGATACTATCAATGAGGGCGGATGGGGAGGCTCGGATTGGGAGTTCTTGGATGAGAACGGTAAAATAGAGACAGTATCAATGTACGGATATTGCACCAATGATGCGCACCTTGCCGGAAACTTCAAAGGTCGTATTGTTTCCACGATGTTCAAGTCAATATACAAGAAACTTTGCCCTGAACACAATAACCAAATAGGCAGATACATATCACATTGCAATGATTGGTGGGGAGATGGTTCTGGGGATATGCTGTTTATTCGCTCTTCCCATTATGAAGCATTTGAAGAATGGGCTAAAAATTAGCCCATTCTATGTTAATAATTTTGTTATTATAAGTAAGGTTAGTATATTTGTAAAATAAAAATAAAACAATGAAAAAGCAAGATTTTGAAAAACTAAAGTCCGAAGTTTTGGATTTAGTTTCCAGGGTTTCCAAAAATTCAGACCCTGAACTTTATGATAACTTTAATGAGGGGCTTTCCATTGAAGTATTGGGACTTCCTAATAAGAAATTTATTGAAGAAACATTCAAGGGAATTATTGGATTTTATCATTGGTGTATTCGTAATGGAAAAACGGAAGGATATTTTCTATTTAACGCTTTCCATGATTTAAATGAAACAGTACATAACTATGATGAAGAGTGGTTTTCTCCTCGCACACATAGATATATAAAAGTATGGGAATGCGTGAACGCAAAATTGTGGTAAAATTCATAGATGACGACCACGTGGAAATTGAGGGTATTATTTATAAAAAAGAATACCAGCAAGACAGAGAATTTATGGAATATAAATTAAATAAAAAACCAAATTAAAAATGCAAAAAATTGAAAAAGTATTAGGAGACCGTTTTGTTATTGCGGAACCTGCAAAAAAAGAAGTTTCAAATTCCGGGCTGGAATATAATAAACTCCAGCAGCAATATATGACGTGCGAAGTATTGCATGTCGGACCCGGAACAAAGGACACTCCTATGTCTTTAAAAGTGGGGGATAAAGTACTCGTTCCTACTGTAGGAGGGGTAAAAGTAAAGATAGGTGAAAAACATTATCGGGTGTTCCGTGAAATGGAAGCAATGTTAACAGTAAAAGAATAAAAATATGGATGTAAATGTAAAATTTGGAGGAGAAGCCTCCGAGGAATTGTTGGAAGGAATTGATTTGGTTGCGGATGCTGTAAAAACCACTTTGGGAGCAGGAGGAAGAACCGTTGCTATTGACCGAGGGCATGGTAATTTACAGATCACCAAAGACGGCGTAACGGTTGCCCTTTCTATGCAGAAGGACAGCGATCCCGTCGTTAATATGGGGATGCAGTTGGTAAAATCTGTAGCCAATAAAACAGTCGAAGAAGCAGGAGACGGAACGACAACGGCCTCGGTACTTACTCAGATTTTGGTGAAAGAGGGTTACAAATTCATCAAAGCAGGTGTGAATCCTACTAAAATGAAAGTAGGTATGGAGAAAGCTGTGAAAAAGGTAGTGGAATATTTGAAAGACCTTGCCTTGCCTGTTGGGGAAGACTTGGAAATTTTGCGTAACATTGCCACGATTTCGGCCAACAATGATCCTGAGATAGGAGCTCTTATTGCGGGAGCTATGGAGCAAATAGGGAAGAACGGTATTATTACCGTGGAAGAAAGCAAAAGCAGCGAGACAACGATTGAAATGACGACTGGTTTCCAATATCAGGCTGGATATGTTTCACCGTATTTCATAAACACCCTCCAGGGAATGAAAGCTATCTACAATGATGTTGCCGTTCTTATTGTGGAGGAAACTATGGCTTTGCCTGATACCTATTCTCCTATTTTTGATACAGTAGCTCGTACTCGTAAACCGTTGTTGATTTTGGCAGAAAATTATTCGCCTGAAATGCTTAATTTCCTCATAGCAAACAGAATGAAAGGTGCTTTGCAAGTAGTAGCCACGAAACTTCCGTCTTATGGTGAATTACGTAGTCAAATCACAGAAGATATTTCAATTGCCACATGTGCTATTCGTTATGGAGGAAAGACCGGAGTACCTGTGGATGAGGTTACACCTGAAGGATTGGGATTTGCCGAACGAGTTGAATGTGGTAAAAATTCTACCATTATCGTTCGTGGGGGTGGTAATGAACAATCTATTGCGGATCGTGTTACTGAAATAGAAGCAGCTATCGGGGTTGCCGATAACAAGTATGACATTGAGAAACTTCAGGAACGTCTTGCACGATTCACAGGTGGTGCAGCCGTAATTTCAATCGGAGGCCAAAGCGAGGTTGAAATGAAGGAAAAGAAAGACCGCGTGGACGATGCCCTTGCCGCTACTCGTGCAGCAATAGAAGAGGGGATTGTTCCTGGTGGCGGTTCCGCTTTCCTTGGGGCAAAAATCAATTCAGATGAAGCAGTTAGTAAAGAAGGAGATGAATGGATTGGTTACAATTTGGTAATGTCTGCTCTATTGGCTCCGGCTTTGCAAATTGCCGCTAATGCTGGATATGGTTCATTACCTGTAGAAAAGGTACAGGAAGCAATGCACGGAGAAGACAATGCGAATAAATGGTATGGGTTTGATGCTAAAGAAAATCGCTATGGAAATATGCGTGAATTTGGGATCATAGACCCTGTTAAAGTTTGTCGTGTAGCTTTGGAAAATTCTGTTTCTGTAGCAAGCATGACCCTCTCTACTAATTGTGTGATTTCGGTTGTTCCGGAAAAACCAAAGGGAGAAAATTGTAAGTGTTAAAAATAACAAATTGCTTGCATAATAAAGGTATTGTTAGTACCTTTGTATTGGAGCGTTGGAAGGGTAGGTGGGAGATTAACCCCCTTACCCACAAAAGAATAGAGTTCTTTGATTTAGGGGGCGTTTTGGTTTTGATTATTGTGTAGCGAAATTTGTTTCAGGTATGAACTGAGCTAATTCATTGTAAAAACTGGCTCAACCAACAAACGCAAAAGTTAAAAAGACCGTATCCAGCAAGGCTGGTAAAGTCATCGCATTTGCTAAATCTGTTATGCAGCCTACAAGCGGACTCCGATTGGTAGCTTAACAGTATCACGGACAAGTTTGCATGCAACTCCTTGAGGGTTGTGGAGTAGAATGAAGTGATTGAGTTCTGGGTCTCTTAAGACAAGTTCCTGTTCTTGTAAAAACCTTGGCTAAACAGGATGGTGGAAATGGTAAAGCCTAATTTACCGACCCCGGACTTTATGTCCTAAACCTGTAAATAAAAACACTTTTCATGTACAGTAAGACGCGGGTTCGAATCCCGCCGCCTCCACACACTTTTCAAAATTGCTATCTTTGGATTTGTGTAGTTTTAAATTTGACAAAGGCTGGTGGAAAGTTTGATTACAAGTACTCCAGCCACTAATTAGGAAGAGTTCTTTTTATTGTGTAATTTGTTTGCTCGAGTGGCGAAATCGGTAGACGCTGAGGTCTTAAAAACCTCTGGACAGAAATGTCCGTGTGGGTTCAATTCCCGCCTCGAGTACAAAGAGATGAGGTTAAGCTAAAATAGAACATTTACAAGGAGTCTTGATTGCTTATTTGAAACAAGTGCTAAAGAGGTAACGGTTTACTCATCTTTTTAAATTGCGGGTTAGACTGGAGTGGCTCCAGCCCTGTCTCATAAGCAGGAGTACATAGGTTCGATTCCTATACCCGCTACTAATTTTGGATTAGTCCCGAAGTTATGCAGGGCAAAGACTCGAGATTGCCTGAAGTTAGAGAGATGCACCTGTAATGCTCAGGTTAAACCCTCAAGAGAGGTAATAGTGTAAGAGAAAGACGTTTCTCTCCGGCTTGTAAATGTCAGGCTAATTGCGTTGCATTATCCCCCTTACCTTATTTTGGTTTGGGGGATTTTTATTTAACATTAAAAATTTGTTTTTGTGTGTACTTTTAATTACATTTATGCAATATAAACCAATACTTTATAAAGTTATGTATGATTTTTTCAAAAATATTCCAAAATGGGTCATAGCTCCTATTTGGTTAGTGGTTTTTGCTTTATGGTATGCTCTTTGGAGTGGAATCGTAAATGCTTTCACAGGGGATGATAAAAATATCCTGTTCGGAGTTATTCTTGTTGCTTTGGTAATAGCCGTTCCCGTTGTAGCAGGTTGGTTCACTTATTGGATCGTAAACAAAGATGAACTTTTATTAAAGGAGCAGCAAAAGAAAAAGAAATAAACGGAGGGAGGTGCTTTTTCATAGTTTAGTTTTTAGGTTTGGGTTGACCGTCAGTAATTTATGCTGACGGTCTTTTTATTATGTGTTAAAAATACGTTAAAATCAACAAAACACTTGCTAATTACAAATACACTAACTATATTTGTAATGTCAATTTGAAACAACAATAATTAAAAATTCAAAGATCATGAAAGCAATAAACACTTACACCACAAGAATTCATAAAGATGATTTGTTAATTTTTAAAGGGCTTGCAGAACTTCTGATAAGGTTTCCGAAGATGTATCGTACCGAAAATATTTCTAAAAATTGGCTGCTTGTTCATTGGAAAGGGTCTTCCTTGGGAGAAGGAGCAGTTAGAATTAAAAATGATGAACTTCTTGATCCCTATAAGCAAGCCGAAAGATTAAGTAAAGAGGGAAGTATTTTAGTTTGTTAAATAAATTAATAAAAAAGATAGCAAGATGACTACAATGACGCAAAATGGAGTAAGCACGACCACTCAATTGGGAACAGAACAATACGAAAATTTTGAGTTACGGTGGGGAATAAAAGCTAAAAAATTGATACAATATGACTATCGCCATACAGATGGAGAATTGTTCTCCTGTATGAAAACTACTTTAGAATTATGCCGTGAGGCACGGGATTTATGGCTTTCTAAAAAGAAATGATATGAAAGTAGAAGGAGATAGCGCATTATTTGCATGGTTTTTATATGAAACAATAGAAGCCATGCGTAATAAAATCCATATCATGAATGGCTATCATTCTCCGAAAGGAATGGTTATGGATAAAGAATTTTGTGAAATGCTGGATGAAAAACTGAAGCCATATAAGGAGGATCAATTAATTGAAGCAATGACCGCTACAAAGCAAGTTATAGAAGAGTTCAATGCGAGGTTGTTTGTATTAGCTTTAGGAAAGAAGCCTTCCAGTTATAATTAGTTAAAGTTTTTGTATAATATAAATACATTTAGTATATTTGTAATTAATAACAATAAAACCAGTGCAGGTTCGAATCCTGTCCTTTCAACAAAATTAATAGGAAATGAAATACGATTATAAGAAAGCAGCAGATGAAATTTTCCCGCTTTGGGCTAAACGGCTTCATCGAGACAGATACCTCATCAATTATATGTTGGATGAATTTATGTATGAAAAATTTGGAAATCATTTCAAAAAGAATAAGCCCAAATTACGACGCATAATTTACCAGCAGCTGAAGGGAGAAGGAAAGATAAAGGAAGTTTGTACGAATTTATTTGTGAAAATATGAAACATATTGCGAGCGTTAGTTTTGGAAAGGATAGCCTTGCGATGCTGCTAATATTGCTTGAAAATAATTATCCTTTGGATGAGGTGGTGTTTTATGACACAGGCAAAGAATTTCAAGCAATATACGATACCCGTGATAAGGTACTTCCGTTATTACAGAAGCAGGGAATCAAATATATTGAATTAAAACCTGAAATGTCTTTTGATTATAAAATGTTTGAGAAGCCTGTAAAAAAGAGGGGAACAAATATAATTCACAAACATGGTTATTCATGGTGTGGAGGAACTTGTAGATGGGGAACAACGGATAAATTGAAAGCAATTGAAAAGTATGCTAAAGGATGCGTTGAATATGTAGGAATCGCAGTTGATGAACCTGAAAGATTGATAAAGGAAAGAAAAGGAAATAAGCGTTTTATTTTAGCAGAATTGGGGCTGACTGAAGAAGATTGTTTAAGTTTATGTTATAGGAGGGGGTTCTTTTGGGAAGAAAATGGAGTTCGGCTGTATGATATTTTAAAACGAGTTTCATGCTGGTGCTGCAGAAATAAGAATTTAAAAGAGTTGGAAAACATATATAACTATATGCCTTATTATTGGGAGAAATTGAAAGAAATACAAGCAAGATTAAAAGAACCAATGAAAGGGGAAGGGAAAAGCATATTTGATTTAGAAAATAGATTCAGTAGCAATAAATAAAGATAAAAACAATGGATATAAATGAAATATTTCCTACATTCGGAAGTTTGTTTAAGGATGAAAATTTAGGAAAGTTCCAAAGGGAGCACCGAAAGGAAATGGCTTTTATTGAACGGGAACAGAAAAGATTTCACCTGGATATGCAGAAAATGATGTATCAATTGAGCAAATTGATACCTATTTCAAGAATGGTTTATGAAGCTCAGTTAGAAAGGGAAGAATATGAATTATATGTTCAATATTTGGAAAGTTTCGTTGAGAAATTAAATAAGTGTGAAAAGTATGAAGTCCGCCTGAATTTAAGTCCGAAAATGGGTTGCGTTGAGATGGAAATACTGGTTCGTGAATAATTTACCGTATATTTGGGTAATTATTTTATGAAAAAGTTATGGCAAAGAAAGAGAAGCCTGTAAGCGGAGGAAACCTGAAATCGGGCAATATAAAGAGAGTAAACCCTCGCAAGAAGAAAGAGGAGGATAAATCACCTAAAAAGGTGGAGGACGTACTATATGGAGAGGCCCTACCTCAAACCAAAACAGTAGTCACCAAGAAGGAACGTAAGAAAGAGGAAGATGAATTATTGGAAGGAATACCCGTACCAAAGGAAGGAGGGTTGTTCCGAATGAAAGACGTAATAGTTACCCAAGAAGATAAAGTAGATATCACCCTACCGGAACATATAGCCCAGATAAAGGAAGATCGGATAAAGGATCAATATTACAGGTTGTACAAGGCAAAGGGAATGATAGAATCCCATCCGTTGAGGTACGGGAATTATCATGCAAGGGGTGATTTTAACAGTACTCTGGTAATCGACATGTTTGGGCGAAAGGCAGAGGATACGGTGAATGATTTTTGTGTATTAACAGAGGATGAAAAAGTTAACATGAAGGCGGTGAAAAATCGCTATAATCGTCAAATGTTAATATTACGTGATTTTGAGGTATCTCTGGCCGATAAATTAGCCATTAAGAACGTGAATATTGGGGCTTCCCGCTCCACCTCGTTGATTATTGATTTGGCGGGCAAGTTTTACGCAATAGATGAAATCATCGAGCAGGTACGTGAAAAGAAGGGATATCACCTCACCTATGACGATTGCAAGCGAGTTATCTCGCTGTATAATGGTATAATTGAACAAAAGAGGAAACAATATATGGCCGATGCACGGGCTTTCCGTGTGGCTACAGAGTCCGGCCGTATTGAGGTGTTGAATAAGTTGCTGGACTACTGGAACCGTGAATTCAATAAGAAGAATAACGCACTGAAAGTCAGTGCGGAGATACGTGCTATATTAGAACAGGCACGTAAAGAGGTGAAAGGAAATCAGGTGGAATTGACCGTGAACGGCCAAATAGATCTGAATGCAAGTATGCAGGGGAAAGCGAACGTTATGCGCCTGATGTCAAGTATTTCAATTAATGCGCTTGTCATAGGTTTAACGGCGGCCAAAGTAGGTATAAGCCCCTCTACATTAATGGCTCAGCTTACTTCATCGTGGTATAAGGACGTAAATGGATTTACGGCCAATGCAGTAGACCCCAAGTCAATTCAGTTACCCTCTCTCCTTATTAAGCAATATAATTGGAGTGAAATGGAGGGCAAAGCGAATAATTTCCTACAAAGTGTTCATTCTTTAGCTGAAGATACCGAGTATGAAGAGGTAGAAAAGGTACAGGAAGCAGAGGCAAAACGTACAGCGGTCATGGAGGCTATCCAACGATTAAAGAAAGGCCTCTAATTGGAATGTTTGTTGTTGAGGTAATAGGTTTGTATTGCCTGGATATAAAAGTTCGTGTACGGGCTTAAAAATAGCCTTGTTAACATTAATGAGGTTTAAGTGGTTTTAGTGTTATTCGTAGCGTTGAGTTTTCCCTTATATAGTATATATACTATATAAGGGAATTTTGTTTTTATAGGGTTTATGTTAATTTTAGAAAATTCGTTGATACTTGAGGGGGTGCAAATCGCATTCTGAATATCTGTGGAGAGGGGGTTATGAATTCAAATGAAATTTATATTTGAATTTTGGCCTGAAAAATGGCAATTTCAGCCAAATTAGTCCATTATAAATACACCAAATGTTAATTTATTATCATAAAGTAAATAATCCAAAACAAGCCCTCAAGAAAAATATCCCCGATTGAATATCAAAATTAAGAACCTTTGCTAATGTTAATTTATTGCTTTATTGATAATATGTAAATTTAGCATAATTGTTAATAATATGTTAAAAACAAAATTTCACTTGCATATTACAAATACACTAACTATATTTGTAATGTCAAATTAAAACAACAAACACCATGAAAAAAGTATTTATGATTTTCGCAAAAGAAAGTATTAAGAATGGCATTTGGGAAGCCTATAGTGACCGTAAATTTAAAACCAAAGAAGCAGCAATAGGGCTATATCAAAGGCGTTCTTGAGCCCTACCATTCACGCAATAGAGTGCTATATAAGAGCGACAGCAATATAATTAACATAATAAAACGATAAGAAAATGAACAAATACGCATTTAAAGTGATTGACGCAATCAGTAGAGAGGGTATGGACAGTGGTTCGTGGGGCCTCGTCAAAGATATCAAAGACACAAAGGCTTATTTTGGTACAGCCGAAGAAATTGCGCTTATGGGCCAGTGGGCATACGTCTATGTAGAGAAAGACGACATACTGTCGCTGCAACTCGAAATCGAGCCTACGAAGGTTTTACATGTTGAAGATTGTGAACTGCTTCTATATCGTCTCGACCTTGAATAAAGCCGTTCGGGCGGCTTAAAACAGACCTCAGGCCCGAAGCGTGGCGGCATGATCTGCCGCCGGTGGTGAAACAATATAATACGACAATGAACGAAGAAAGTGCAATAAAAATTATCGAAGACCGTTGCCTATGGAGAATACAAAGGAGAGGTAATAGCATTCAACAGGAAAGCCCTGTATGGAGTTGTACTACCTAAAGCACGCAAAAGAGAAGATAGAATCTCATACCGTTTGGGAGACATTTTTAATAAAATTTGTAATGAAAAATAAAGACACTCTTATGAAAAAAGAAACACAAGGACGTGGACAGCTAACTCAAAGAGTTCAGGAAGCTGCAAAACGTTTATTAGGCCGTGAAATTACTGTACGGGAACTCAGATTGATGCCCTATGTACAGTATTTGATGGTGAACGAACAGAAATTGGATATTGAAAAAATTAACCAAGAAGAACGGGAAATCCTTTCCTATTGGCGTAAAAATGGTTATCTTTACGGAGGTGTGGGTGAACGCATGGAGATAACCCGTGAATTTTGGAATATACTGTGTGAAATTATTTGGTTGGCTTATGTTGATATTGATTAAATTATGAAAACAAACAATAAAATGAAAAGAATTATCGTATTGGTATTGGCCGGACTTATATTGGCCTGCACCCTAATCTCCTTCTGTTATATTGTTGACCCAATAGAGGGCTTTATTTCAAAATTGGTAATTGTTTCTTTGGCGATTTACGGGCTTAACTCCATATTATTAATGATTATTGACGGTTACTTAAAACCAAAAGAAAAATCCAAAATTGATGCCACGAAGAACTATGATAGCAAAAGCATTATTATAGGTTATAATCTTAAAGAGTTTACCTCCGAAGCCATGAGGGAAGTAATGAAAGGAAGTTTTGACCATAATTTGGACCGAATTTTGGGATTCATTAGAGTTACTGCAAAAGAAGGAGATAACTCTTTAAAACTAAAGAAAGGGATCTTTCCTTATTATGACGAAAAAAATGCGTCCTATTTTGGAGGAATTGGGTTACACCGTTGAAAGTGATGAATCACATGTAAAAATAAGTTGGTAAACAATGATACGAAAATGCACGATTACGGCTTACAGCATGGACGCCGATTATTCCTTCGTTGGAGACGTTTATTATAATGATGAACACGAAGTGATAGAAACAAACCAAGGGGTCGTTGAATATGAAATGAAAGTAAAAACCGATGATGACGAAGCTTCCGTACCTACTGAAGGGATGGTGTTCATTGAAACTTTTGATGGAACAATCCTGGGACGTAAAAAGATAGTAGGAAGTTTGTTCACCAAAGAAGAAACGATAATCTACCTAAAATAAAAATTAACATGCAAATCCATACCACCATATACACTAAAACAGCATCTACTGAAGGTGAAAAAATGATGTGCGAATTGGTAACTAACAACGTGAAAGATACCGTATTTACCCCGCATAAAGAAGAGAAATTTTCATATATGGTATATTTACCACCCGGCACAATTAAGGAACATTTTGACGAATACATCAATATTGACGGAAAAATAATGGTAGTGTACGAAGGAGACTGGAACGTTATTGCTATAGGCCGGATAATAGATTGCCGTGAGGAAATATTGGGTGACGTTATTTATATGGAATAAGTTTGCATTTTTTCATAGAGTTTCATGTGATTGCCGTGTCTTGCTTTGGTGAGGCACGGTTTTCATTTTGGCATGGGTTTCATCAAATAAAATTCATAAAATTGCCAATTGAAGAATGAAACTTGTGGTTAGTTTATTAATTTAACATATTAATTAAATATACCTTAATTGTAGAAGCTCCTATTGTTAAAAATATAAATATTTTGTATATTTAGTAAAACTCATTTAGTAAGCCATGACCAAATACTTAGCCCTGTTCATACTGGGTTGTTTTATGTTATTAACAGGCGTGAATTTGCCTGATTTACCAATGTACCCCGTTATTAATGTGTCTCGGTTTATTTTGGTTTTAAACGGCGGGTTTTATTTTGTACGGGTGTTATTGGTTTTCCGGAATAAGCGGTATAAATAAAAAGCGGGGACTTACTGTTCCTGTGGTATCGCCAAACACCATTCTTCCGAGTAAGTTTACCCCCGCCAAAAATATTTAAAAAGATGGAAGTTCTTTAAAAAGGGGTGAACCTTACTTGGCCACGACCCAGCCTCGCCAAAGGCCTTATAACCAAAATAGACGTAAGGCCACCCCAAATCTTTATTATTTTTATTGCCTTAACTTGACAATACAAATGTACTAAGTGTATTTGTATTATGCAAATTTTTAACATTTATTTAACGTTTATTATTGTTTATGTTAATAATATGTTAAAAACAAAATTTCTCTTGCATATTATAAATACACTAACTACATTTGTAATGTCAAATTAAAACAACAAATGTCATGAATAACGACCAAGAAATCATCCAGCACTTAAATACTAAACTGGAAAACCTTATTAAGGAAATGGAAAACACCGACCTTCTACCTATTGAATTAAACCAAATGGAAATGGACGCTATGCGTTTACGGGGAGCTATTGAAACGTTGGAAAACCTTCAAAAACTTGGGCTATGAAAATCATATTCAGAAAATATGAATGGTACGGCTCATTTCGTTATTTGGTGATTTATCCTGAATGCAAAAACGCAAATGATGAAACAAAAGCGGTAGTTAGAAGCTTTTACGATATAAGTGGGGTATTTTATATGAATTTTAACGAACTTTTGATTAATACCGTACCTGTTACCCCAAAAGAGCATGACATTTTGAAATGTAATTATAAACCTGAATTAATTGAAATAATTATCCCAAATGAAAGAAATTGCAAAGTTGATCGTTAATGAATGGAAATCATTAACTCCTAAACAGAAAATAGATGAGGTTGCACGGGGATTCCTGCTGCTGTTTATTATGTTCTTGTTTTGGGTTTCACTAAATATTTTCTATTGAGATGGGTATTTTTGAAGGTATATTAATTTTCTTCATTGGTGTCGGAATATGTGGGGTGTGTATGTTTTTAGGAATATTTCCTGACGATGAAGATAACGAATAACAAAAGATGGAAAAAGACTTAAAAGAAATTGTACTTAACGCTCGTAAAGAGGGAAAAGTGGTTATTTGGGCAATAGATGGTCTTCGTTCTATTCCCCTGGAAGAACTGGTAGAACAGCCTGTTGAGGGGTTGTTATATGATTTAAATAGGTTGGAAGAAATTATTATGACCTACATGGACAGCCCTAAATGGATTAATGATTTTGCTTGTGCTCAGGTAATAAGATATTTAAAGAATAAACTCGAAAATACGGAAGAAAAAATTATGAAAAAGTGGTACTTTACATTTGGGATAGGAATGCACCTTGCCGATACTGAGGCTTCATTGGCCCATAGTTACGTTGAGGTAGAAGCAGAAAGTTACGGGGAAGCCCGTGAAATTATGGTGAGTTGGTACGGCACGATGTGGGCGTTTCAATACGATGAAGAACGAGGGAAAGAAGTGATAGAGAAATATGCACCTGTTAAACTTAAAACCCTGTATGAAAAGAATCCAGGAGAAATCATAAAAGTAACAATAGGATGAATCATGATTTCACTCATTGCGTAACAGAAGAATGTCCGTTGCGAAACACATGTAAAAGGTCAATCGCCTTGAAATCCGCCAATACGTATTATGTTTCAATGGCTGATTTTTACGATAAGAATAAACCTATTTGTGAATATTATATAAATTATAAACCTTAAAAATTATGAACAAAGTAGTGTATAATAGCTGTTATGGAGGGTTCAGCCTTTCCAATAAGGCTATCAATTGGCTCCTAAATCATGGATATCAAATCCCTGAAGGTAGAAATTTCCTTATAGAATATGATGTCCCTCGTCACCACCCGCTACTCGTACAATGTGTAGAAGAACTCGGAGAGGAAGCAAACGGAGAATGTTCTGAACTCAAAATTAAGGAAATAGAAGAAGACCATTACCGTATAAATGATTATGACGGGATGGAAACTGTTGAAACATTAAGTACAATAAACTGGATTAAAATACAATAACACAATGAAACCGAGAACCTTAACCCCCCCCTAATATGAAACCGATGAACCATTATTACCCGAAAGCAAAGGAACTTTATGATAGTTATAATGCCTTTTTTAAAGAACGTTATAATGGTGATCCGGAATTCATCGAAAGGAAACTCCCTATGAGATTTAGAGCAGCCAATTTACATTATTATTTTCATATTTTGCCTTACTTCAAAAGAAAGGGTATTCTATATAAAGGGGCTTCAAGCGAATACAAATTTGCTGATATGTGTGTGAACGAAGAAGGAAAAGTTCATATACCGTATAAAGTTTTTGAAAATTTCCTGAAAGAACAAGCCCAAATAAGCCAAATATATCATAAATCTCGTCAATTGAAAAAGGAGAAAGAAACACCAAAGAACGAAGAGAAATTGCTAAAAGAAACGAGGAATTTAGCTTATATTGCATTAGGAATATCAATCCTTGTGTTATTGTTGAAACTAATCTTTTGAATGAAAAATGGAAAACAAACGTGTTGAAAACTATACCCGTAATCCCTATTATGAACAGGTAGTTTCGGCCGGACTTACATTCCTTAATATTCCGGAAAAAATACGGGTACAAATCAAACAGTTCATAAATCGGCTTAGTACATGGGATTGTCAGATTGCGGCGTTGGCTCAACCTTGCCCCTATGATGAAAACATTTATGAATTATACGTTGACCCCGCCGTACCGGACATGGAAATAGGAGAGATGCTGGCTCACGAACTGATACATATTGAGCAAATGGCGAACGGTCGTTTAGACCTCCGTCCTGCGGACAAAGGATTCGTTATATGGGAAGGAAAAGAACGAACCGCTACACCCTACAGTCGGAATTTTCCATGGGAACAAGAAGCCTATAAACGTATGGGAACCCTCTGGAGAGATATACGAAAGTCCATACGGAAGAAGTAAGTGTTAAACATTTGTTAAAAATTTGCACTTTATAAATACACTAACTATATTTGTAATGTCAAATTAAAACAACAAATGTCATGAATAACGACCAAAAGATTTTGAAGCAATTGTATGGCGAAATCTGTAAAAATGAAAATATTACCCCTGTTCCATTACAATTTAAGGCAGTCAGCCGAGGTGGTGCAGTATGTAATTTTATAGGATGTAAACCTGTTTCTATCGCAATTGATTTACGTCGTATTTCTTGCGGAAGTGCTTATGCCTTATGTCATGAAGTCGCTCATCAAATAGAAATTTCTCAAAAAGGGAATGCTACTCATAATAAATCTTGGGAAAAGACTTTTGAAAAGTTGAGAAGCAAATATGAAAATTGTGCTTTGGCACGAAAATTAATCTGGTAAAATTATGAAATACTACACAAAATTAGAACTACGCTACACCACTCATAGAGAAATTGATGAGAACGGGTATGAAGATACCAATTATTACAGAAAAGTATTGACTTCTAAACTGTTTGAAACAGAAAAAGAAGCGATAAATTTTGGAAATAAACTTATTGAGAAAAATAAATGGATAGAACAATCCCCTGGAAGAACTAACCAAAGACTTGAAAAGCGAAAAAGCAAAAGAGTTCCTGCGTACCAGGCAGCCGGGCGACATTGCCCAGTATGAAATATCGCGCTGGAAAGCAGAGAGAGCCGTCGAGATCGCCGAGCAGGAGCTATTCGAGAAAGCGGTAAAACTATTTTACGAAGACTGCGAGATATATGCTGGTGACGGCAAATGCCTTGGAGGTGGCAAGTGCGAAAATTGCGATAGAGTTAATAAGTTCAAACGAAAACTGATGGAAAGATGAAAAAGATCATGTTCGACGATAAATACGGCTTGACCAAAGCCGTACTGGAAGGTAAAAAGACACAGACAAGAAGGATAGTTAAAACATCTGATGCTTATGAACGAGTAAATCCAGATTTTGATTGGTCTCGAAGTGATATAAAAGCATGGAATAATGCTTTTACATCAAGAGTACAAAATATGTCTGAAAATGAAAAGAAACTATGTTTTGATTACCTTATAAATCATCCAAAGTACAAGGTAGGTGAGATCGTAGTAGTGGCGCATAGTTACAAGGATGCTGGAATCAAACCCGAATATATTGTAGGGTATGAGAATTATGGAACGCCCATAACGGCTGTTCAGTCGCCAGGATGGACGAACAAAATGTTCGTCAAGCCCGAGCTAATGCCTCACCAAATCCGCATTACAGCCGTCCGAGTAGAGCGTTTGCAGGATATATCAGACGAAGATTGCTTTAAAGAGGGAATAAACGCCAGTAACTCGCATGAAATAGGATATGGCATACCTTGGGTATATGAATTTGAGGGGAGTAAAATGGCTTATTATACCCCCCGCGAAGCCTATGCCGCTCTGATCGACAAGGTGTCCGGCAAAGGGACGTGGGACAAAAATCCTTATGTGTTTGTGTATGATTTTGAACTGATAAAATGAAAAAACATGAACAGAACAATAAAATTTCGCGGTAAACGAATAGACAACGGCCAATGGGTATATGGGGATTTGGTACAATGTGACCATGATATACTCATACTACCCATCAATACGGGTTGGACTCACCACAAAGTAATTCCCGAAACCGTCGGCCAGTTCACTGGCTTGCTTGACAGGAATGGGAAGGAGATTTGGGAGGGGGATATATTCAAAGAAGATAACAGCGGAATTGTGCGGTCTGTCTTTCGAGTTCCTGGTGGTCTTGCTTTTGAGGATAATCCTGTGTCGTTTGGGTATGACCATAGAGTGCCAGTATATCCGTATTCTTCCATTGCTGAAATGCAGAACGTATCATGGTTGTCTCAATGTTGTGAGGTAATCGGAAATATCCACGATAATCCAGAACTCTTAAACACGAAATAAGCATGGAAACAATAAAAGAAGCAATAGAAACAAAGATTCCGGACGCATTAGATCCGTATGAGATATTGCCTGCAAGAGCGGGATATCTGGTGCAGCTCGAAAGGACCGGATTTATTAGTGGCGTTGCCTGGGCTGAACGCTGGATTCCGGTTGAAGAGGAATTACCGGATAATCAAGATATTGTTCTTGTAAAGACGGACAAAGGCTGTGTATCAACAGCGTATCTACATGGGAAAGAATCTGGATTCATTTGTTATGGAGACCATGGTTATAGCGATTTTGGTAAAATAACTTATTGGAGGCCTATAAATCATGAATAAACATTTAAAACTGAATTAAAATGGCATACGTAGCAGTTGACAAAGATGGCAATGAAAGAATTTTTGATTGCTGTCCTTATAGATATAAACATTATACAAAATGGTTCTATGATTATGAAGATTATAAATCAATGAACTTGCCTAAAGGCTCAATCAAAAAACTAATAGGCCGCACCCTAACATGGGAAGATGAGCCAGTCGAACTTGAAGAAGTATGATCTATTTAATAGGAATATTTGCTATTGTTGTATTTATATTATTGGTTCCATTAATCACAATCATGAATATAATAACACTTTTTGAACATTTATAAAAGGAAATGAAAGATACTGAAAAATTTGAATTTGTTTATCTACCCTATGATAAAGAGGGTATGAAATCAGCTATTTTTAGAGAAAAGAAGAAGCAGGCTGGCCGTAAATATTTGGGCTTTGTAAATGACAGCCGTAAAGGGAAAGTTCTGATTTTTGAAAAATTGTGAATCATGCCGTTTATCAAAGGAGGAAAAGGAATAGTCGGGCCGAATGCCGCCGTATGGGATCAAATACGAGCGTGGTTACATGGTATAGAAAAAAGGAGCGAGGAATACCGTGACAAGGATGAAGAAAAATATCAAAAAGCCCGTATATTTACCCGACAGCAATACCTCAAATCCTGCATTTATCACCCTAAACATAAAGGAAGGATAGATGATATATTTCTTGACCTGTTGGTTTGTGGGTATATTGAACGTATCGGTCGGGGAGTTTACCGCCTTTTAGTCCCTCCTCCATTAGGAATTCGTCTATGTGAAGTACGTGATATGTCGTATAATTTGAGGAAAAATTTGGCTGGTAACAAATAAATTTGTAACTTGCTTAAGATTAAAAACATTTTAAATTATGGCAAAAGAAAAAATCAAAATCAACGTGGTATTACAAGACCACCCTCAAAAGCACATTCCGGTATATATAGCAGAAGCTCCCGGAGGTGAAATTTTTGGGCAAACATACGCTGAAACTACCGAAGTATTGGAGAAAATAAGCGTACCAGAATTATATGAAATTAATATTCATGATTTTAAGAATGGAAATCCGAATGGACTAAAACAAAGTCCGGCAAATTATGAAGGATTTGAATTCATTTACCAATAATATCCCACTTTTATAACCAACCGCCTCGCAAGGGGCGGTTTTAATGTTTTATAAGATGAGAAAGTTTATATTTTTGTTGGTTTTATTCGGCTCCATTTTAAGCCCTGTAAGGAACGAACCCACCCATTTTAAGCCCGTAATATTACAGGCAGAAGAAACGATCCATACAGACCTACTACATAGGCAGAAAGTGCTTCTTTCCATCATGGAAGAAGAATCAAGATTCCAACCTAATGCAATAAACAAATCAGAAAATGCAGTTGGTTTATTGCAGATACGTCCAATAATGATTAAGGAAGTGAATTCTCTGTTAGGAGAAGAACGATTTACTGATGCTGACAGAAAAGATTTATATAAATCAGTTGAAATTTTCGTCATATATCAAAACCACTTCAATCCAGAATGGGATTTGGAGAAAGCTGCACGGTTATGGAACGGAGGTAGAAACGGAATGAATAAGAGAGCCACTATTGGGTATGCGAAACGTGTGGAAGAACGTTATGTAAGTATGTGAATACTTTTAACTATTATAAATACCAAATTACAACTTCAAAAGAATGAACTCTTTATTTATAACATATACTTTGGAAGAGGATAGCAATGCTTGGCAGGAAGTAAATAAGTTACTGAAAAGTTATCCTAATTGGGCTAAATTGTTTAGACATACTTGGATTATTCAAACTGCAAAATCTACCTGTCAAGTGAGAGATGAATTAAGTAAAATCATTAGCAATAAAGGAAAAATATTAGTTATTGATATTACTTATTCACAATGGGCTACTTGTGAAGTGGATCGAAAAGTAGTTGAGTGGATGAAAGAATATGCTTAATCATAAAAATCCCCTCGGTGAAGTAAGTGGATAACCGAGGGGATAACCAATGCGGTAAAAAATGTTTTTGGATATACAAATGTACTAATGTTCTTTATATGTACAAAATTTTTAATGTTAAATATTAGTTTCTAACCGAAATTTTAAGAACTCGTTCACAAGCGTAAAAAGCATTTGAAGTGAGTTGTCGTTGCCACGCTTTGAAACGTGGAGACCAACGGAATCCGTTATGTTTAAGGGTTGAAATCATTTCGGGTGCAGGCTTTTCATCAAAAAGGATTTGAAGTCTGTCTTCTGAATAGTTTTTAACCACCTTACCACCGTCAAATTCTATCTCATTACTTTCTTTGTTATTGAGTTCTTCTTTCTTTTGGATAGTCTGTTCGCATACTTCTTTGAGTTTCCATATTTTGTGGCGGGAAGTAAACAAAGGCTTTTTGAGCCCTATTTTTTCGTCTTCCTGAATTTGTTTAATGTAATCCAGGGCTTTCAATACGAGGTTTATTTTTCCATTGTTAGCCAATCGTTCTATCTTGCCGAATATAGAATTTGTGAATGCCGGACGATAGGAATAATTGTTTTTACCTGTATCAATCTCTACACAGGTTCCAATGTTGAAATCCATATCTCGCTTGAGAGAAACCCATTGTTCATTCTCTTTTTGTTCAGGGCTTTTAGCATTTTCAATATTGCGTTCTATAGCTTTGGCCGCTCTTTTTCTCCATTCAAAGAATTCATTTACAGCAGCATCGTATGAATTATTGGCTTTTTCATTTCTTGCATTAGGGAAACGGGCTGGTCCGGTAATCATTACACTCAATATTCGTGAATGTTTTTCAAACAGGGTACGAACCCATTCCCGGAATTTGGCAATGTACCGTTCATGTTCCTCTTTAGGAATTGCATTTAGATCTTTTTGTAGCAAATCTTCATAGTCGTTAATGTACATTCTTGCACGTTCTTCCGGATGGAAACTCGTGTTATCAAAAGAACGCACAGCTAAATCCCACATGTCTTCGAAGTTTTCTTCATATTTCCAGGACGTTACTTCCCATTTATTCATTTCAGCATCAACGTCAGGTATTATTATATCTCCAGCAAGATGAGCCCTATGACTGCCAAAGAAATTTCTACTTACTTCATGTTCTCTAAATTTGAAATCAAGAATAGGAGAACTCGGATTATTGGCTTGCTTTACGGTTGCTGCTCTGTGGCAATTCTTTTTGCTTAAAAGGACTTGTTCCATGATTTTTGTTGTTTTAATTTGACATTACAAATATATTAAGTGTATTTGTAATTAGCAAGTGTTTTGTTGATTTTAACATATTTTTAACAAAAAGCCCCTGTAACCATTGTTCGGCTACAGGGGCAAACCAGGAAAAGTCAGCTAAAAAGCTGACTAAATATACAAATTCTAAATGAATTTTCGGTGAATTTTATTGAAAATTTTGATTTAGCTGTATTTAAAAGGTTTGAAATTTAAAATTTCTTCATTCAAATCGTTGTAGCTGTAATATTTTCCATTATGGTCACGCATATCAAAAGGAATAACACGATCATCCACAAGCACGTCCCAAACAATTTTCCGTCGTGTAATACCTAAACAATACTTTTTATTCCAGAATTTCTTCCAAAAAGGAATGATTTCTACAGGGATATTTACTTTATTATTTTTGAGGGTTCTTTTAATTTGATAAGGGCTTCGGGTGCTACATATTAGAACATTGTGTCCATTGTATAAAAGTTCTTTTATCATACAAAGAATATTGAAATTCAAAGAATCATATACTGAACCATCCTGCCAGCCTTTACGGTACTTATGGATAACTCCATCAAAATCAAATGCAATTGTCATGTCTTTATTATTTTTACTTTTGTTACTTTTTTACGCTTACTGTGAATTTCTTTTGCCAAATTATAAATGAAAGACCGCTTTCTCTTTGTATTTAAAACAATAGCCTCCTCTAAATTATCAAATTTATGTTTAGTAAATTCATTTGTTAACTCACGAGATAAATAACACTCTCCTAAATAGGATTGCAATATCAATGAATATTGATTGCTCATTTTATACTTACTATATGTCACATTATATATAGTTGACTTTATAGTTTTACCAGCAAGATAATTATAGGTGGCTATTTCCTTAATGATGAAAATCTTGTCGGCCTGTTTACGTAATTTCTTTAGGAGTCGTGTTTTCATTATTCTTCTATAGGTTTGAATCTGAATATATTTCTGTTTGCCAGCATTTCGGCGGTTATAGGAAAGAACAGCGGATAATCGTGTTCCACATGGTAACATGAATTTTCATCATCTCTCCAAGACTTACATGTAAAACTTTCAGAATATCCGTTCTCTACATATAAAAGCATCTTTTTAGCCCAAAGTTTTTCCAGTCCTTCGGTTTTTCCGTTGCTAAAATATAATGCACCACGTTTTTCTAACTGTTCCCTCAATTCATCAGGGGTCAATTCTTCTTCGGGCCTATCTGTAGCCGGATAATCTTCTTCCTCTTCAGGTAGTTCATATTCTTGACCTGCATGTAGCCTCTTATAAAAATCAAGTTCTTTATTCAGGCTTGCTATTTTTGCTCGCAATACTGCGTTTTCCTGTTCTATAAGGGAGGTATTCATTTTGATTGAATTCTTTTTCGGTTGAAATTGCTTTATCAATCCTTATACCATCTTTTAGATACTGTATAAGTGCATTCTTGAATTTATCTGGTGAAATTGGAGTATGAGGTATTCCAGTCAATTTGATAGTATCACACCAAACAGGCTGGAGGCCTGCATATTCACAAAGGAAATCAATTTCATTCTTAAGTGAACGAGCCATTTCGATCCAGTAATTGGCTTTTTCCTGCAAACCTAAATTATCTTCAACCAAATTGTCGATAATTCTTTGCATTCCTTCGTATGTTTCATCGTCGTCTTCGTATTCTTCCATGTCTGTAATTTTTTACAAATGTACTAAGTGTATTTGTATTGTGCAAGTTTACCAATGTTATATTTTGTTATAGAAATATTAGTATTGACATTCAGTTAGTTACAAACAAATTCCGCAATCAAATCATATAAAAATAAATTTTTATAATCTTTTTCTCTTCGAGATTTATAGGAGTAGGGTATATAAATAGAGAGATATATGAAAATTATAGGCGCATATATAAGGGGGTATTATAAAAGGGCTATATAAACATTAATGCGGCTATAATGAGAATTATAAGAGACATATAAGAGGGCTATAAATGGGGGAATAATAAAAATAATGGGGCTATGGGAGATGAGGAGAGGATTTTTAGTTAAAGTTTGGTTGAAATTTGGGAGTGAACTTTTTGCCCTCTATATTTGTTACCAAAATAAAAATATTGCATAGGTATGTTTTTGGAAGTTAGTGGATACACTGATTTATTAGGAATGAGGCCGACTGAACGGCTTGTTGCTGCTGCTATAGTAAAAGTAAGTGGAAAGAAATTCGAATGCTTTGAGGAAAGAATAACGAAGATCAGGCAGTTCGCAATGTGCAGTATCGGAGAAGTTTATCGTACGATCCGAAATTACCCCAAAGAATTTCAAATAGTAAATAAAAAAGGAAGTTCCCTTGAACCCTCCTATATACGGGTGAAGAATTTACGTGCATGGGATTTTCGTGGATGCAGTTTAAAGGGTTGGTTTTACAAGTTGTATGAGGAGGATGTGGATTATCAGCAAATGTCTGGAAAAGAAAAAGCATGGTTTCAGAAATACAAAACTACCATTCGCAATTCCTATGCTTATGTTCCGTCCTGTTATTATCAATTGAATAAATATAGTCGTAGGCACAAGATTGACCCTATTGACATAATGGTTTTGGACAGACTGTATTTTTCTTATTTTAGGAAAGTTGACGGATTTTTTCCTTCTCATGAATGTTTAGCCAATTGGTTAAATGTAGAAAGAGAAAAAATTAGAAATAGTATCAACAAATTGTGTTCAATGGGCCTTTTACACATAAAAAGAAAGGCTTTTCCTGGAAGTTCGAATGTTTATTGGGTTCCAGATGTAAGTGAACGCCGTGCTATAATAGAAAATATCTTGAGAGAAGAGGGATTGAGAAGAGTACGAGATAAACGTACAAAGGAATATAAATGGGTAAGAAATAATAATTTGCCTTTAAAAAAGACCCAAATTACCCCCGAAGAACAAGAAAAAAGGGAAGAAACAATGAAACATTCCAAAGAATATTTGACCGCTAAAAAGGAATATGAAGAAGCCTATTTCCAGATGATGGATTATTATTACAATACTGACGGGCTGGTGTATTCTTACTTTAAATATGAACATTTGAAAAAACTGTTTGAAGTAAAGGAAGTTATATTCAGAGATGTATGTAGAAATACCAAAGAGGAGTTCCGGAAATTGGAAACTAAAAAAGCTGATTATGACCAAATGGCAAAGGCCAGAAATGAGGAACGTAAAAAGGATGATGATTATTGGTCACAGATGTTTGATTTCTTAGAACAACGTGGTCGTCCGTTGCCAGAAATAGAAAAGACACCGTTACAAGAAGCATGGGATAAGTTCCGAGCGGAGGAAGGAAGCCTGACCCTAATACAGCGTGAACGCCGTATTCAGGAACTTAAATTATGGAGGG
>ULNI01002452.1_pt1 | contig 75874 bp, 56 predicted proteins | sample 1951881 | NCBI WGS metagenome assembly ULNI01 (sample SAMEA4835573, study PRJEB28245) | human gut metagenome | biome: gut microbiome; material: fecal sample | place: Denmark | collected 2008
TACACTCCACAGCCTGTTGCTGCACTAAAACGCTCAGTTTATTTAGGTCATCTGTATTAGAAATAATACAAGCTAATGTATTTTGAGTATAACTTTCCTTTTTTGCTATCAAAATATTAGTTTCAACAGTTGCTGCATCAAATATCTTTATCCCTGCAAAATCAATTAACAAAACAGGATTTGTTTTTGCAATAAAATATTGGCGTAATTCTTTTCCATATCCGGCTCTCATCCACTTATTGGAAGTAATATAACATAGGCAGCCATTAGGTTTAAGCAAATTCATCCCTTGCTCGTAGAATAAACAATAAATATCTCCAGTACGAACATAAGTTTTATACTTCATTCGTTCTAAGACATCAGCATCCGTACCCATAGATTGCAGTTGAATATAAGGAGGGTTGCCAATAACACAATCAAATCCTATAAAATTTCCATCCGCATCCAATACTTCTGGAAACTCTATACGCCATTCAAAAGCCCCCAAATAAATCTTGTTGGAATTGATTTCCTCAAAATAACTTTCAAGTTCTGCTATTTCCTTTTTAACAGCATCCACTCGTTTCTGCCAATCCTTTTGTTCTTTTTTACTCATTTCAAACAGCTGAGGCGCAAGCAAATTCACCAGTTCTGCCCTACGCTTATTTAATCTGAGTTTTTTAGGGTCTTTTGCTCCGATTTCAGTGGTAAGCTTAGATTTAATTTCTGCTATTATTGAATCCAGCTCCCACTTTTCAGCTTTATCTTGAGCATTCTTATACTTGTTCACAGCATTTCTATATTGGCCAATAGAAATACCAGTTTCTTTTAATACAGACTTAATGCTATCCGTTAAATCAAAACGATGCAAAAGAGAGTTTCCGCATTTGATATTTATATCAATATTGGGTAAGGTTTCCAATTGTTTATAATCACTTTCTGCTGTATAGTAAGCATTTTTAAGCAATTCAATCCACAAACGTAACCTACATATTTTCACAGAGTTTGGATTAATATCTACGCCAAACAAACAATTCTCAATAATTATCTTTTTCTCTTTGAACAATGTTTCTTGAATGCGTCGGCTTTCCTCATTCAATGGATTATACTCAAACAAATTGTTTTCTGCATCCGTTACAATCAGTTCATCGTTTTCGATAGACAGTGTGTAATCTGATTTTTTAATACGTTTACCTTCGGAATCCACTAAAATTCCTAGTTCATATTTCAAACGTATTAACTCGTTTAAAGCAGATACCAAAAAGTGCCCTGACCCCACAGCCGGATCACAAATTGTGATACTGTTTATAAGCTGGTTAGCTTGTAATATATCATCTATTTTATTATACAAATCTGTAACAGACGTACAATTCCAGTTATAAAAATTATTGAATTTAGTCAAGACCGAATTAGCAACGGCTTCACGACACATATACATTGTAATAAATCCGGGAGTAAACACCGAACCATCTTTATGTCCGTTGATTTTTTCAAATATAAGTCCTAAAACAGAAGCGTTAATCAAAGTCTTGGCTTCTTCTTGAACTTCCTCACTGCCTTCGCTTGCAAAATTATATGCATCCAAAAAAGCAAATAAATAATTCAAAGTTGGAAGGCTATTGAACTGTTGTTTTTCTTTACGATTAATTAATACACTATTAGTAAATAGTGGTAATTCAGACCGCTGCGATAAACTATTTATCTTTATTGTATTACTTTCCAGTTCAGTAACTTCAAAGAGTGAGCTATTCAAATAAGGAACAAACTCAAAATCTTTCAATATAGAAGCTGTCCTTTGATGAACATTTCGTGCCAGAACTTGAAAAAATAAAGTGTTCAAATCATCGAAATCACGTATTTTCTGTATAGAAAGAAATTTGTAACATTGCTCTCCATTGTGGTATTTCAACATTTGAGCTTCCAACAACTTCAAGAACAAGATTCGATTAATCCAAGTAATACATAATTCCATAGCCACATTGAACAAACGTTCTTCTTGGGTACTTCCATAAATTGCTATATTGGGAACTTTTCGCAAGCAGTCTTCTGCATCAAGTTGATTGATTGTATTTTCCAACAAAGAAGCTTCATTACGCCGTCCAACGGCTTTACGTACAATTACAATCTTATTATTTTCTTTCTTCTCTTCAATGCCAATGATATGTAATAATTCTGCATAAAACCTCTTATTTAAAGAGTTACTATCATTCTGAAACGGTAATTTCAATAAATGCACATCACTGAATACCTTATACAATTCGATAAGTTTTTTTAAAGCTGTATTCTCACCTAAATATTTAGCGTAAGAACGGATGTCAAAATAGGTATAGTCAAGACTATCTGCAACTTCTTCGATAAATGAAGAAGCTATCTCAGAATAAAAGAAGTCTGTTTTACGACTTGTTTTTCTACCATCCTCAAAATCCTGGAACTCTTTTTTCAGTTTCTTATTTTGATAGAATTTTTGCTCAAACTCTTGGGCATCAAAGATAAAATATTCATATACATTGGTAGCTATCAGATATTTAATATCTGAATTTTTCTTGGATATTCTTTCTCTTAAATAATAAAGCAAAAGTTCCTGAAGAGCTTTCCTGTTTAAGTTACCAACAGAAATCATTTCATTTTTGTTGGTTGTACTCTTTACCTCAATTAATAAACCAATATTCGACTTACTTGTTTTATCTAATCTTACAGCCAAATCAATGTCTTCTTCTGGAGCCATATAGTATGGTTTGTAAAAAGTATCACTTAAAAAATTCCTCAAATGTCCCTTTTGTGTTTCTTCTCTTTGACCGTCTGAAACAGTAAGTAACAATGTACGAAGAGCATCTTTAAAATGATTAAAATCCTCAGTTTCAATTGAAACCTGTCGATATGCCTTACTTAATACTTGACTTGGTTTTAGCTGTCCCATAGCATTTTCTCCTTTAATAAAACTACATGACAAAAGTAATTTAAATAAATGATTAAATGAGTAAAACACGAAGTATAATTATACTCACCTGATTTTCAGATTAATCCAATAAGAAATTTTACCCCTTTCTATGAGCCAGTAAAACGTTGAATTTAATTCAACCTTGCAGAATCAATTCCCCAATGCACAAAAAAAATGGATTTAATATATTCTGCTTAGAGAAATCTATTAAATCCATTTTTCGTGCGCAGATTTGACAGATTATCGAACTTTTATCAATGACCTTAAAAAGATAACATACTTCTTAGATTGGTACAATGATAGAAAAGTATAATATCTTTGAGAGTTAATTAACCTTTGTATAAAAAATAACTTTCAGTATAATTCCCCAATTATCTGTAAACTTATAACTCTGATTTAAAGCTCTGTAACTTGCCTCTTATTATACTTATGAGTAATAAGCGCAATAAGAGGCAAACTGTTAGCCATGAATAATTTTTTTTGTATTTTTTCAGAAAAAGACTTATTAAGGTTGATATTTTTTCTATTGTTACCATATTTATATATATATACTATTAAACATGAGACAATATAGAGAATTATCAGACATGACTAAACAAAAAATCAGTCAGGCAATGAAAGGGAAAACTAAATCTACAACTCACAAGGAAGCTATAAGCAACAGTTTAAAAGCTTATTGGAAAACAATTCCCAATAAGCCACAAACAAAATAAGGTAGGCTAATAACCTACCTTATCTCACTACTTCTCAAGGTGACAAAACTTGCTAAACAGCAAGCAAAATAAAAGCATATATAGTACATAAATGATTACATTCGACAAAATTAAACTTATAACAAAGATTGCTTATGTTACAAATATAAATATCGATAAATTCATGATTATTAGTAAAAAAGGAAATATTCTTTACTATAAATATCAACAAGATAAGCCATACAACTTGTTAGTTATGATTAATTACCAACATAATGAGTTGATATTGGAGTTTACAGGAAAAATCCTGCTTGATAAATATCCAAGCCTCATCAATAGGGACAACATAAAAGACTGCCTATCAGAGATAAATAAATTAGATATTTGTTCTTTAGATACAGATGCTATAATACAAGATAGTGAAGTTGTAAAATGTGATGTGACAAAAGATGTTGAATTTGAATACATAGATAAGATATTAAAAAATATCAGACCAAACATTGCGAACCACAATAAATGGAAAGATAAACCCTATCGTGGTAAAGAAGGCATAACTTTAGAGAATATAGCAAAAACTCCAAAATACAAAAAGCGTCTGATAATATACGATAAAGCTAAAGAATTAAATTCAGCCAACAACAATGAATTTTTGTCAGCCTGCTCAAATTCAGAAAAAATAATATCATATTTCAAGAATAAGATACGCTTTGAGCTAAACATCAATACAATGGAGCAGATAAGGCAGCTTTTGAATATTCCAAACAATAATCTTATAACCGTCCTAAATTCATGCAGTAACCCTATTTTGTCGGTTATCGATGAGGCTCTTTTATATAGTGACTTTCAAGAAACACCTATGACTCTGAAGGATTATGAACATAGCCTATTACTTAAAGAATGTAATTATGATATGAGTGTTGTTGAGGCTAAGGTCAGGTCATTAGTTAGTAAAAACACTTATATAAAACGTGTGATGCAACCATACAAGGAATTATATACTCAAATGCAAGCCTCATCATGCCAACGGTTGAACATAAGAGAATTAGTAGCGTGAGCGTATTCAAGCAACAAGTGTATTCAAATAAATCAGCAAACAACTAAGAATACATTTATATTTTGTATTCAATTTATTCTTTGATTTATTTGCATATACAGAGAAAAATGATTACCTTTGTTTCAGTAAATGAAGGAGTTAATAACTAAATAATATATCAGTCTATGAAAGCAGTTATATACGCTCGTGTTAGTTCAATATCTGACAGACAAAATACAGAAAGACAAATTGAGGATTTGAAGGCTTATGCTTCTGCTAATTGTTATAAAGTAGAGAAAGTATTTTCTGAAAAAATTAGTGGCGCAAAAAAGAATGCAGAGCGTGAAGTGCTTTTAGCCTGTTTGGACTATTCTAAACAGAATGGAATTGATATAATTTTAGTGAGTGAGTTAAGTCGATTCGGTCGTGCAATATGGGAAGTGCTCGAAACGATAAAGTATTGTGCAGACAATTCTATAAACGTATTCTTTCAGAAAGAAGGATTACAGATTTTGGACGAGAAAGGAGAAGTTTTGCCAACGATGGCAATTTATATAAGCTGTCTTGGATTTGCCGCTGAAATGGAAAGAAAAAACATAGCATTTCGTCTTAATTCAGGTCGTGAATTGGCTAAACAAAAAGGCATAAAGATGGGGCGTAAAGAAGGAAGTACAAAAAGTAAAGAACAAAAAGCAGAAGAATATAAACAAGTGATTAGAGAGCTTAGAAATGGCACAAGCATACGTAAAACTGCTAAACTTTATGACGTATCTGTTAGCACAGTTCAACGGATTAAAGCAGAATTTAATCTGTAAAAAAAGGGAGGATAACCTCCCTTTTTTCATGTCCGACAATCAATATTTAAACATTAAAGTAGCATTCCCATTAAATACATAATCCCTACCATCATGGCTCATTTTTAACTGCTCAAATCTGATAGTTATTTCGCTTTCATTGGGATTAACACTAGTTACTATAGCCTTTCCTGAATTGTACTTAAAGGCATCCTCCAAATCAATAATGCTACCATCTTCTTCTTCGTTTAACGGTGTTAATGCCAAATTCATTGTAGAAAAATCATCGCCTACTTGAGGACCGGTTACATTTATATATGAGAAAGTATAATATTCCACATTAATAACTCCATTACTTTCATTATCTACAGCAACAGTAAATGTTCCTTTATTCGTATTTTCGTTCCAACTTCCCATAAATCCAACCATTGATAAATTATAGGAAACTCCATTAATTTCAATCTTATTACCACTTTCTGTTGGGTCATCGTCATTACTACATGAAACAATAGTTAAAGAAAAAATTGCAATAAGAATTAAGGTGATTTGTAAGAAATAATGTTTCATATTCTTTAGTATTTTAATTGAAAAATTTCAGAAATTAATAATTCCATCCATCCTCGTATCCTGATATGTATTTTTTAATGGCTTGGTTATAAACTTCTTTTGCTTTCTCATCAGAGGGTATTCCGAACCAACTTACAAAAAGAGATTTACCATGACCCTCTGTGCCATTTCCTGCAAAATGATATTGACTTCTATTCAGTTCTTTTGTACCTTGTTTATCTCTAACACCATCTTCAACACCTGTATTATAGAAATGCTGAATTACTTTTTTTGTTAAATATTCACCTTTACTCGTTGTAAAAGTTTCATCTTCCATTTCTTTCTTTTGTTGCTCTTGACGTTCTGTTTCAGCTTTTTTATTAGCAACAGGAATTGATTTTTGACTTCTTTTTTCGCTTTGACCACAAGAATTTAGCATTGTACCCATTGAAAGCGAAATAATAAACAATACAAATATTCGTTTCATTTTGGTTTTCCTTTCTTTAAATCTTATTTTTCAAATTCATTTAACTTAGTTATAGTCCCAAACCCGATAAGAAGACAAATAAAAAACGTGGACTATTTACCTTGTACTGTCTTCTGAGGCATCGCCAAACGCCCAATCTATCATGTACAAAAAGTAAAAGCCCACGCTATAAGCGCAGGCATTACCTTGTTACTTTCTTGATAGATTTCTTTAAAATTTGGCGAATTTCAGAAAACAAGAATTCACAAGCTAACGCTTTTTATCTATATGTGTCTTATAACTACATCTATACCATAGGCACTACTTTTTATATTATGCTACAAAATTAATACTTTTTTCTTTTTTACAAGAAAATCAGAAAGAAAATGGTAATAATCAATTAGATACATATAAGTTTCTGTTAATTATGTGTAAAAAATCATCCTTAAAAAATGTTTAATCTTAATCAAGATATACCATTGTTGATTATCAACGAATTACATATTAGACAGAATAATAGCCGGGACTTCCTTGATTTGCATTCTATTATTTACAGTTGTATATTTGCGATAAAAGATTATAAGTCCTTAAGAGACAATGGTTTTACGCTCATCCATGCCGAACAGAAGTCTTGTATATTAATGAATATCAAGAGGCGAAAAACAAATAACCGCCATTGGACGGAATATATTATTTAATTTAATGACAGAGGAAGATTATGAAGAGCTATTCACACAATACAGCCTCAACAAAGAAGATAGTGCCGTGATAATTGATTATTTCAAATCACTCGCAGAAATTGTAATTGAATTTTATAACAAGTAATATTATGGAAAAGAATTGTATAATTTGGACACGTGTATCAACAAAAGAACAAGAAAAGAACGGTGGTAGTTTAGAAGCACAACGACTATGTTGCACTGAATATGCCCAATCTAATGGTTACAATATAGTTAAGGACGGCTATTTTGGTGGAAAACACGAATCAGCTAAAACACCAGGTATATTTATAAAGAAAATGATATCTGCAATCAAGACTAAACGTAATATCAAATATGTTATAGTATCTGTAATAGATAGGTTTTCAAGAAATGCAGGACAAGGTATTAATATGTTTAATGATTTATTGAATATAGGAGTAACCATTATTGAGGCTACAACAGGGCTAAATACTGCTGACCACAGCCAAAAACTGATGTTGCAAATGAAGCTATGCTTTGCAGAATGGGATAACGCAAACCGTACTGACAAATTCACAAGTGGGCGTAAAAATTGCTTGAAAAGTGGAGTATATTGTGGGGCTGTACCAATCGGTTATGATAAGGAAGGGAAAAGCATAAACAGAACATTTACCATTAATTCGGATGGGCAATTAATCAGAAAAGCCTTCCAATGGAAACTACAAGGTATGGCTAATTGCCAAATAATAGAAAAATTACGTCCTTTTGGTTTAATTCTTTCAAAACAAAAGTTGCACCACATCCTGACTAATGTATTTTACGCAGGAAAAATAAAGCATAAAATGTTAAACTATGAAATAATAGACGGCAATCAGCCGCCCATAGTTAGTTATTCAGATTTTTTGAAGGTACAAGAAATACTAAGTGGGCGTACAGGTGTTTACAAGCACAAAAAAGAAGCTACACAGTTCCCTCTAAAGCGTCATGTATTATGTTCCAAAGACCATACACCTTTTACAGCATATACGGTAAAGAAAAAGAATATCAATTACTATAAATGTAATTGTATAGGATGCAAAACAAATGTATCAGCTAAAAAAATGCACAGTAAATATGAAGAACTATTAGAGAGTTATGATATACCACAAAAATTTATTGGAATAATGAGAAAAATTATCTCCAAAATGATAAATTCAGAGCAAGATGAACGCATGCAAAGCATTTCACTGTTAAAAAAGCAGAAAAGCGAAAAAGAGAGTAAATTAAAGAAATGCAAAATAAGGTATGGTATGGGAGAAATAGATGATGAAATTTATTCAATGACCGTTGAGGCTCTACAATCAGATTTAGCAAATATTACCCTTGAGCTATCCAAGTTTGATAAAGATTTATCGAACCTTGACAACCGTGTAAATGATATACTTGCAATGTGCTGTCACTTAGGCAGTTTTTGGAGAAATGCAGATTTAGAGACAGCTCAAAAGCTCCAAAACTTACTATTTCCACAAGGTATTTTATGGGATAAGGAAAAAGACAATTATCGAACCTTTAATGAAAATGCAGCACTTTCAGTTATACGCAGAATTTCAGGAGGTTACAAGAACAAAAAAGAGGAAAATCCTTTTGGAAATTCCTCTAAAGACAATTTGTGCGCCTGATAGGACTCGAACCTACACGCCTCACGGCACCAGATCCTAAGTCTGGCGCGGCTACCAATTACGCCACAGGCGCGAAGTAAAATATAACTTAAATCAGTATATATTTCCTTTTTGCGGTTGCAAAGATAGACTATATTTTTGAATTTGCAAAATATTAGAGCTAATTCTTTAATATTTTACATGCTGTTTCTATAATAGTATCTTTTCCTCGCTGCACATCTTCGCTTGTCATGTCTACTTTCACATCCGGATCGATACCAAACTCCAGCTGATTCATTTCCGGATCGAACATCGGACTGGCAGAAAAGCGGATAGACCAGCCGTTAGGTATTTCAGAACTGAACGGCAACCCTGAGCCTCCTCCGGTCTTATCGCCTACGATTGTAACATTCGGAAACTGGTTCATGCTGTTGACAAAATCGTTTGTCGCACTATAAGAGCGCCGGTTGGTGAGCACTACTACCTTTTTCTGCCAGCGTATACCGTTGGACGGTTCTATATAAACAGGCTTTGGTTCGGAAAAGTCACTGTGTCCGGGACCTGTCTTGTGACACATGTATCCCACAAGCACCTTCTCGTTTGTAAACCGTGCAGCCAACTTCTGTGCTGTCGTCAGGTTACCTCCTCCGTTATTCCTCACATCAATAATCAGCCCGTCGCAAATAGCAAGCTTGTTCAGCGTCTGGTCCAGATTACCATCGCCTATCCCGTTGGAGAAACTGGAGCAATAAATATACCCGATGTTGTTCTCCAAGATACTGTAAGTCAGTCCGGAAGAATTCGTATAGTCTTTCCCCAGATAAATACTCTGAATACTGTCGCTGAAATTGCGCGGATAACTGTCGAACCATTCCCGATACTGTGACGTAGCAAGTGAACTGGAAAGATTCACATGGCCGTCGCGTAACTCGTTTACCATATCCGACAAGACCTCGAACAGGTTTTCCCAAGTCATATCCGACGTGATACGACGGGCATACCGTTCGTGCACTTCATTCCAGTCGAGTCCATACTCCTGGTTCTTATAGTCGAGAAAGCAATACTGTTCATCTATAATCTTCCACAGTGCCTCAAAGTTATCTTCAGGCGTATTGCCGGAAATATCTTCCCGTATACAGGAATTAAAAATCAGAAGTCCGGACAAAGCAATATATACAATACACGCAAATCGTTTCATAAGCTAAAAGGGAGTTACTTTAAGTGGCATACTGATACGTTTCTTCCCGCGAAGCAAATACAGGTTGCGCACGAAGCCTATCATAAAATCGTGTGAATAGGTATGGCTTTTCAGGTTGTTGACCTTTGCCTGCTGAATGTCGCACACATATCCTACACGCATCACGACATTGCGTATCGGAAAGTCCAGCGTAACCATCTGTCGCAGTGAAGGATTATTGTGCAGCGAAGTAAACAGTACATTCCGTCCTCCATTGCCTAACGAAAAGATTTCATAATACGACTCACCGTATTCGGGCGAGAACATAACGCCCAGCAGCGGAAGATTTGCCTGATAACGCACCGTCAGCGGATAGCGTGCGATGTGAAATTTGTAGATAACCATACCTGATGCTCCCAACCCTCCGTATGCCTTAGCCTGAGCCGGATTGTTGGAATTACGCCGGTTATAAACCACACCGCCGTTCAGGTCGAGCATCGGTCCTACAAGAATCTTCAGCTTATCATCGTTCATGCGGAACTGATAATGCAGGGCATAGCTCCAGTTTACCAGTCCGGCATACATCTCAGCAGTCTGAGAAATATTCTTGTTATACGAGGCATTGATCTGAAACAGACTTTGCCCGGATACGTTTCCTCCCAGCATACGTGTCATACGCATGCTTTCGTGCATAAACCTGACTTCCGTTCCGCTATATTCCAGCGGAGAAAGATATGTTTCGAATACGTTGCTGTGTCCCACTCCTGCCATTGTAGAGCGCATTACGTAGCGCGTGGCCCGCAAACTGTCTTCCTGCGCATACAAAGAAAAAACGGCCCCGAGTGCGATGAACAGCGTAATAAGCTTTCGTTTCATTGTTCCGGTTTTAAAATAATGTCATTTGTTCATTGTCTTCTTCCGCAACATTATCATTTTCCGTTTCTGGTGTATCTGCATCTTCCATATCTTCCTGTGGTTCCGGACGACGGGTAGGCTCCAGCTCCTCGATGCGGTCTACCGTAAATGTAGTCAGACGCTTGCCTTTTGCCTTGAAGCTCTTGACACCTACAAAGTCGCTTGCCTCTATAATCAACGCTTCCCTGAAGCTGTCGTGTCCGCCGAATACAACCTGCAAACGGGGATAAACTTCACCCGAAAGCAGAATCAACTGGTTGTGTTTGTTTTCGCCCAGATAGTTCAAACGTTTGGCTGTCTGCTCGAATGTAAAGCGTTTCAGATAGGGATAATTCTGCTGGTCGGCATCATAGAGCACTGCTGTCCAGACCTTCTCAGCATCAAATTTCTCAATAAACTGTATGTCGGCATCGTAGTGGTTATTCAAGTCGAAATCGGTTGTATAGAATTCACCGTTCTTATGCACAACCAGAATGCTTTCCCCACTCTGGAATTCTCCGAGATACTGTCCGCGACCATCGTAATTCAGACGAAGCACATCATGGTCGAACCATACCTTTCTGCCTCCCAGTGTAGAGCCTCCACGCTGTTTCAGACTGATTTTATGCACTTCATATTTGGTCAGCAGATTACCCATCGACTGTCGTCCCTTGATGTTGATGGTACTGAAGTCTTTTTCGAATATCAGCTTCTTGATACGCGGATTCGGACGGAGTGTCACCTTGATAACCTCAGCTTCCCCGTTCGGATTGGCTGTGAAATATACAATTTTCGATCCGGGAGTTCCCTGTGTCACATCGTATTCACGGTCGCGTATCATCGACGTTACATTGAAACGCTTGATATAGTGGAATCCTTCTTTTCCGTCACGATAAATCACGTTATAGATCGTACGCTTGTCGTTCTTCTTGAAGATATTCACGTAGAGAATGTTCTTGCCTACGAACAGCTTGTCCGAAACACGTACGATTTTATATTTTCCATCTTTATAGAAGATAATCACATCGTCGATATCGGAACAGTTGCAGATATACTCGTCTTTCTTCAGTCCCGTACCGATAAATCCTTCCTCGCGGTTGATATACAGTTTCTCGTTGGCCTCGGCCACCTTGGTTGCCACAATCGTATCGAAGTTTCGTATCTCCGTACGCCGCGGGAAATTCTTTCCGTATTTCTCCTTGATACGTGTATACCAGTCGATGGTATATTCAGTAATATGAGCCAGATGATTGTCTATTTCTTCGATATCCGCTTTCAACTTGGCAATAAACTCGTCCGCCTTATCCTTGTTGAACTTCAGGATACGCGCCATCTTTATCTCCATAAGCTTGAGGATATCTTCCTTAGTCACTTCGCGTACAAACTGCGGATAGAAAGGTGTCAATCGTTCGTCGATATGTTCGCATGCAGCATCCATGTTCTCAGCCTGTTCGAACTGCTTGTCCTTGTAGATACGCTCTTCGATGAAGATTTTCTCCAGCGAAGCGAAATGCAAGGTTTCCAGCGTTTCGTTGCGCTGGATGTTCAGTTCCTGACGAAGCAGCGAAAGTGTATTGTCTACCGACTTACGGAGTACCGCACTGACAGAAAGGAAATGCGGCTTCTTGTTGTCGATGACGCAGCAGTTGGGCGAAATATTCACCTCACAGTCGGTAAAGGCATACAAGGCGTCGAGTGTCTTGTCCGACGAAACGCCCGGAGCCAGATGTACCAGAATCTCCACCTTATCGGCGGTATTGTCGTCCACCTTCCGTACCTTGATCTTACCCTTTTCGATAGCTTTCAGGATAGAATCAATCAGTGAAGAAGTTGTTTTTCCGTACGGTATTTCACTGATGCAAAGAGTTTTATTATCTATCTTGGAGATTTTGGCACGTACACGCACTACTCCCCCACGCTCACCGTCGTTATAGCGCGACACATCAATGGAACCTCCTGTCTGGAAATCGGGATACAGATGAAACTCCTCTCCATGCAGGTAAGCAATGGCCGCATCACACAGCTCATTGAAGTTGTGCGGCAATATTTTCGATGAAAGACCTACGGCAATACCTTCCACTCCCTGAGCCAGCAGCAGCGGAAATTTGACAGGAAGCGTCACCGGTTCACGGTTTCGTCCGTCGTAAGAAGCCTGCCATTCGGTTGTCTTCGGATTGAACACCACATCGAGCGCAAACTTCGAAAGACGGGCTTCAATGTATCGGGGAGCAGCGGCATCATCACCGGTAAGAATATTTCCCCAGTTTCCCTGACAGTCGATAAGCAGATCTTTCTGTCCCAGCTGTACCAGTGCATCGCCGATGGACGCATCACCATGAGGATGGAACTGCATGGTATGTCCTACGATATTTGCCACCTTGTTGTAGCGTCCGTCGTCCAGGCGCTTCATAGAGTGCAGGATACGTCGCTGAACAGGCTTCAGTCCATCGTTGATATGAGGAACCGCACGTTCCAGAATAACATACGAAGCATAGTCCAGAAACCAGTTCTGGTACATACCGCTCAATTGGTGTTTTACAGTTTCGTCGCCCTGGTCGACAGGCTTATAGTCAGAATGTGCTTCTTTATCGCTTGATTGGATATCGTTTTTATCGAAAATATCTTCGCTCATATAAGTGATTTAGTGGAAAAACAACAGACAAAAATACGAAAAAAAATATTCCTATTATATATATTGCTGAAAATAAACCTGTATTTAGTCGAACGAATCTTTCATACGGATGCTATTGTTTTCAAGAAAATATCAGCTTCTTTTCCTAAAAACATCAGCATATTTTCAGGAAAATTTGTACAGAAAATCAGTGTGCGGACAGTGGGCCGCAAAGGCCTCCCTGCACCATCTGGCAATGAGAATTTTATTTTTTCATCTCATTCAAAACAGGAATGGTAAGCGGAATAGCAAGCAGGAACGAACAAAGATCGGACACCGCCTGGCACATTTCCACCCCCTGCAAACCGAAGAAATGAGGGAGAATCAGGATGAAAGGGATGAAAAACAGTCCCTGCCGCGCAGAAGACAAGGTGACGGCACGCACAGGCTTGCGGATAGTCTGCAACATCATGTTACACAAAATAACCCATGCTCCTAAAGGTAAAGTAATGAGCTGCCAGCGTAAGGCACGTGTTCCGGTTTCGATAACATGCGGATCATCGCGGAACCACGATACGATCTCGGGAGAGAAAATGTAACCGATAACCGAACAGACAGCCAGAAACACAACTCCTGTCTTGACACAGAACCAGAAGCCTTCGCGTACACGACGGTAAATGCCTGCTCCGTAATTGAATCCGCATACCGGCTGGAAACCTTGTCCGAAACCAATCACAAAAGAGTTGATAAACATACAGATACGGGTAACGATAGACATTCCGGCAATGGCTGCATCTCCATAAGCTCCGGCTGCCACGTTCAGCAGAATGGTAGAAAGGCTGGCAAGTCCCTGACGACAAAGCGAAGGGCTTCCGCCGAATACGATTTCTTTCAAATATGCCGGTTTCAAGGTAAAATTTTTGAAACGGATGCGGATATTTGTACCCCGGCTGTCCATTACGAGCAACACCAGAAAACTGCATATCTGACTCAGCAAGGTAGCCCACGCAGCTCCCGAAATACCCATATCGAATACAAAAATCAGCAGCGGGTCGAGCCCGATATTCAGAACCGCTCCTACAATGATACCCACCATGGCGTATACCGCATTCCCCTGAAAACGCATCTGGTTATTCAGCACCAGCGAAGAAGCCATAAAAGGTGCGCCCAGCAAAATAGTCCCCAAATACTCCTCTGCATAAGGGAGGATAGTAGGCGTAGATCCCAGAGCAACACATATTTGAGAAAGATACAAATGCCCGAACAAGGCTATGATGGCTCCCGACATGAAAGCATAGAAAAAGCCTGTAGATGCCATTTTTTCTGCACTTTCGTAATCTTTGGCTCCCAACTTACGAGAAATATAATTACCCGACCCATGCCCGAAAAAGAATCCAAAAGCCTGAATAATAGCCATAACAGAGAACGAAATTCCGACCGCAGCCGTCGACTGTGTGTTAATCTGCCCCACAAAATAAGTATCAGCCATGACATAAAAAGAAGTAACCAGCATGCTGATGATGGTAGGCACAGCCAGTGAACCGATAAGACGGGGAATCGGAGCTGTGGTCATAAGTGTATATTTATCTTTCGTACTCATTGTTTTTTCACGGATGTTTCTGCAAAAGTAGAAAAAAATAACCACCTTTCCTTACAGATTCCCTCTATTCATAAGATAAATTAAGACAGCTATTCTTCTTTTTTGCTTATAAATACCTATCTTTGTGGTCTACTATGTAATGAAAATAACATACATCAAAAAAATAAGAAAGAAAAATGGCACAAGAAGACGTTTTCAAGAAACTTGTTTCACACTGTAAAGAATATGGTTTCGTATTTCCTTCAAGTGAAATTTACGATGGACTGGGAGCCGTATATGACTACGGACAAATGGGTGTGGAACTGAAAAACAACATCAAACAGTACTGGTGGCAGAGCATGGTATTGCTGCATGAAAATATCGTAGGTATTGATTCGGCTATCTTCATGCATCCTACTATCTGGAAGGCTTCGGGACACGTGGATGCGTTCAACGATCCTTTGATCGATAACCGCGACTCGAAGAAACGTTATCGTGCCGATGTGCTGATTGAAGACCAGATTGCTAAATACGACGAAAAGATCAATAAAGAAGTTGCAAAAGCTGCAAAGAAATTCGGTGATGCATTCGATGAAGCTCAGTTCCGCAGCACTAACGCACGTGTACTGGAACATCAGGCTAAACGTGATGCTTTGCACGAACGCTACTCAAAGGCTATGAATGCAGGACCAGACTTGAACGAATTGCGTCAGATCATCCTGGACGAAGAAATCGTTTGCCCGATTTCAGGAACTAAAAACTGGACTGAAGTACGTCAGTTCAACCTGATGTTCTCTACCGAAATGGGATCTACTGCCGACGGTGCTATGAAAGTATATCTGCGTCCGGAAACTGCTCAGGGTATTTTCGTAAACTACCTGAATGTTCAGAAAACAGGACGTATGAAAGTTCCTTTCGGTATCGCTCAGATTGGTAAGGCTTTCCGTAACGAAATCGTTGCACGTCAGTTCATCTTCCGTATGCGTGAGTTCGAACAGATGGAAATGCAGTTCTTTGTAAAACCGGGAACTGAACTTGAATGGTTCCAGAAATGGAAAGAAACTCGTTTGAAATGGCACAAGGCACTGGGATTCGGCGACGACCACTACCGTTACCACGACCACGAAAAACTGGCTCACTACGCTAATGCCGCTACCGATATCGAATTCCTGATGCCATTCGGATTCAAGGAAGTAGAAGGTATCCACAGCCGTACTAACTTCGACTTGAGCCAGCATGAAAAATATTCTGGCAAGAGCATCAAGTACTTCGATCCGGAAATCAACGAATCATATACTCCGTACGTTATCGAAACATCTATCGGTGTAGACCGTATGTTCCTGAGTATCATGAGCGCTGCTTACCACGAAGAAACGCTGGAAAACGGAGAAACTCGTGTCGTACTGAAATTGCCTGCTGCACTGGCTCCAGTAAAACTGGCTATCATGCCGCTGGTAAAGAAAGACGGTCTGCCTGAAAAGGCTCGTGAAATCATGGACGACCTGAAGTTCCACTTCCACTGCCAGTATGATGAAAAAGACAGTATCGGTAAGCGTTACCGCCGTCAGGATGCCATCGGTACTCCGTATTGTATCACTATCGACCACCAGACACTGGAAGACAACTGCGTAACTCTGCGTAACCGTGATACAATGGAACAAGAACGCGTGGCTATTGCCGATCTGAATAGTATTATTGCCGATAAGGTTAGTATCACTAGTCTGTTGAAGACTTTGCAATAAAAATTTTGAATGTGCATGAATAAAAATATATTATGGTTGTTAGGCATCCTTGTTTCACTGAGTGCAGGCTTTACTTCTTGCAGTGAAGATACACAAACGGCCGATCCGTACAGTGACTGGGCAGTGCGCAACGATGCCTATATCGACTCTATCGCCTCCGTTTGCGCGAATCCTCCTGCCGGAGAACATTGGGAAAAAGTATTGAACTATAAGTTACAGAGCGATGCTTCAGAGGATCTGGGCTATCAGGACTACACTCCGGGTAAAAACGATTATGTGTATATGAAGCTCTTTCCGGAAGATAATATCGAACCTCTGGGAATTTCTCCTATGTCGACTGATACGGTAAGTGTCCACTATCGCGGAAAATTAATAAACGGAACGGTCTTCGATGAAAGTTTCTCTGGAGAATGGAATGGAATGGTAAACGAACCCAGATCATTTGCGGCTTCAGGTGTAATTACAGGCTGGACGACTGCTCTGTTGAAGATGAAAGAAGGACAGCATGTCGAACTGTATATCCCTAATGGCATGGGATATGGATCGGTAGAGCGTGATGTTATTCCTGCATATTCTACGCTGATATTCGACCTTCGTTTAGAAAAAGTTATCCACCCGAAAGGACCGGATGACAGATCGCGGAAAATGAAACAAGAATAAAATTTATTATATCTTGACATGAACAAAAAAAGAGAGAACGTCGATTTGACGTTCTCTCTTTTTATGCTTTATCGTTGTGCAGCTTTATTATTCTTCGTCAGCATCAACCTTTGCTTCTTCTACTATTTCATCAGGAACTTTGTCTACGCGTACGTATTTAGATACCTCAGTACCTTCTTTTACTGTCCATACCATTGAACCTGACTGCATCAAATCTGTTACGATATATTCGTTGTTCCAGTCGCCGTTTTCATAATCATACTTTCCGCTGAGAACGTATCCATAATGGCCATCTTTCTCAACCGAATAAGTACCTGTAATGTAACGTGGATACATGCTGTCATGCTTCTGATACATTTCAAAGTTTCCTTTGCGGTCGAACTCTATATAGATATAGAAATCTTCGGGCAACTGTTCGCCATTCAGTTCTGCCAGCTTCCATGTGCCCTGAAGTGTAATAGGTGTTACTTCAAGAGAAGGCTCCAATACTTCGTCTTCGCTACATGAGAAGGTTGTCAGCGAAATGACAAGCAACATCAAAATCTTAACTATTTTACTTTTCATAATATCTTATCAATTATATTTTTACTATTTCATTTATCGATTAAATTAATCTCAATACTGAGTGTTCTGTCGCTTGGACGTCCTGTTACTCCATCCAGAATCAGCGGAGCATGAAACTTTTCAGGCTTTCCGACAAGTTTCGAAGCATCGACGCTTATCACGATATCTGCTTCCTGTCCGGGTTTGATAACCTCCGGTTCCGTTCTGAATTCCATATATTTAGGCAGATTCATAACAGAAAGCCGCAAATCGGTCTTCCCGCTATTGCCACATAAGATTCTTTCTGTCTGTTTTCTACCGGGAACAAGGTTGAACTTCATTGTATTCTGTTTCAGCCTCAATTTTCCCATAGCATACGGATAACGGTACCATTCGTCTTTGCTAGGCAATACATTGCCAAGAAGAACCAGTTTCGCCAGCGGTTTTTTATCAGAAAGCGAAGCATAAACAAATGTATTGGCATCAATCGTTCCCGGGTGATTCTCGGGAGTGTATGTTACACTGATGCAGGCTTTCTCCCCTGGCTGCACGTTAAGTTTATCAATTTTGGCAGCAGTACAACCACAGTCTGTATGCAATCGGGTAATGACCACAGGCTGAGCACTTATATTTTTGAAATAAAAGTTAGTTTCAACCGGCTTATCATCTTCTGTCATTTCACCGATATTGACAACGGTTTCTTCAAACTGCACGATTTTTTCAGCACCTTCAAGAAGTGAAGGATTTAAAACAGCGTCTATCTCCTGACGTGTCAAGGGACGTGCCGCCTGAGCCATTACAAGCTCAGGACAACACATCATGATACTCAATATCACTAATTTTATCGAATAAAATAGTTTCATTAGTAAATTTTCCTTGATTACATCCAACCGTTATCGTTTGCACCTTCACGTACGGTAACTGTTACAGTCTGAGTCTTTCCGTCGCTTGTGCTTACTGTCAGTTTGGTAATACCTGCTTTCAAACCGTTTACAGTCAACACTGTATTGCTTACAGCTGCTGTTGCAACAGATTCATCGGCAATAGTACATGTATAAGTCAGTGACTCACCGTTTACAAAATAACGAGCAAGATCTATTGATTCTGATTTTCCGATACCAACATATACATTAGGAGCTTTCATTTCAGCACCATTGCCTTCAATCTTACTCAAAAGCATACCGGCATTAATCAAACCAGCTCCCATCTTGTCTTTGTAAGTAGGCAAAGACATTTTAGTAACAGCCCCTCCGGTAATGTTATGGTTTCTGTGATACAATTTTGTACCATCATAACCAGCATAAAGATCACTTACCGAAGCTTTCATCAAATCAACAAACTCATGAGCCTTGAAATGTTTTCTCATCTTTACAGCATACGACAATCCCAAAGCAGCAACTCCTGATACATGAGGACATGCCATTGATGTACCATCCATATATCCGTAAGCAGGCTGGCCGTTTTTGATAAGCGTAGACAAGATTGAACCTTGAGCGTTTTCAAGAGTAAATGAAGAGTCGAAATATGCTTCATCGCTTTCACCTACCTTACCATAATATTCCAAATCACCACCCGGTGCACTCAGTCCAACTTCTTTTCCGTAGTTAGTGTACGAAGCCGGAGTAAAGTTAGCATCAGTAGCCGCTACTGTAATACATTTTGAATAACCACCCGGATAACCTGGAGCAGCTGCATACTCATTACCAGCAGCAAAGATAGCCAGACCACCGTCGATTACACCGTTAGGTGAACCTGCATTGTTGATAAAGTAGTCTAAAGCTTCCTTTTCCAACGGATAAGTCTTAGCCCACTCTTCTTCAGTTTCCGGACCAGGAGTGTATCCTTCCATCGGGTTAGCCAGACCTGAGTTATATCCCCAGCTACACTGGATAATAACAGCACCATTATCGGCAGCATACTTGATAGCACGTGCTTCCATGTTAAGTGTAACTCCCGCATTACCGGCAAATACCTGCAATGACATGATTTTTACACCATCTTTCTTACCTGAACCACCGGCAATTCCGCATACACCTTCACCGTTATTGTTTACAGCAGCTATAATTCCAGCTACGTGAGTACCGTGACCGGTATCGTTTACATCGTTCCAGGTAATCACACCTGAATCGGTAACGAAGTTGTATCCGTATCTGTCTCCCTTATAACCGTTTCCGTCTTCATCAGTCTTTCCAAAGAGCTGTTCTTTTTCATTCACCCATATATTGTCAGCCAAATCAGGATGAGTGTACATCACACCTTCATCAAGTACGGCTACAATAATAGAAGGATCGCCTGTACATTTCTCCCATGCTTCCATACAGTTTACATCGCATCCGGGAGCTGCCTCTGCTGTATACTGTGGGTTGAGATCTACATTCTGATTTTCGAAAGCATAATCTCCGGTGTTATTATAGTTCCACTGGAAAGGGAAACCCGGATCGTTTGGAGTACCAGCCATAGCAGCAAAAGTTGCAGGGGCATGATTCAGTGCAGCAGCACTTACGTATACTCTCTTTTCATTTGAAGTATATGCTTTCTTAATACGGTGGTTACACTGTACATTGCTGATATCTCCCAACTTAGACAATTTACGTGCAGCTTCGTGCAAGTCAACGTTTTCGTCAAACTTAACCAAATACCACAAGTGCAGTCCGGCAGCACGAGTACGTTCTTCATTCTTGCTGTCTACCGGGAAGATACGTTCGAAGTGATATCCGCCAAGTATATCAAGCACTTCATCGGTTGAGGGAATACCGGAGCGGGTCATCGCCGCTCCGCTTCTTGACGCACGACTAATAGTCTGGTCAAGAATATCCGTCATTTCCGGTTTAAATTTGATAATAAGTTCTCCGGGCTGTGCATCAGCCGGTATATATATTTCAGTATTTTGCTCCGGAGTATAAGCCTGTTCCAGTTCATTGTCAGAACATGCTCCCAGAAACAAAGCAAGTGTGGCAATATATATATATCTTTTCTTCATTCTGTTTTTATATTAAAATTACATGTTATTCTCCTGATACATCTTCTCCTTCAAGTACATATTTTCCGTAATATTTCGGGAATGCTGCATTTTGGTCGTTTGCAACTTTTCCATAGAAATATTCAAAGTCCATAGGCACTTCATCGAAACCAGCATCTTTAGCTGCTGAGTTCTTTCCAGTTTCCTGCTGGAATACCATTGATTCCGGATACCAGTCAATCAAATACGGATGGAAAACAAGCCAGTTAGGCAACTTACCTGTTATAAAGTTCAGGTTGAGTGTCAGCGATTTGATGTTCGGAAGTACACATGGAACTTCAGAGCCTTTCACAGAGAATTCTCCACCATCATATTTTACAGTAACAGGCTTGTCGGATGTCTTCAACCATTGGCAAGTATCTGCCAGCAGCGTACAAACATCAGCATCCGGATGTTGGCTTGCATACTGACTGTAATTGCCGAAACGGCTCATCATTTCCTCATCAGTAGGCAATTCACCTTCAATGAATCCGTAAGAAAGTCCCAGCTGTTCAAGAGTATCCCATCCTAACAGTTTGATGAATTCTTCCTTATCGTTTGACTTACCAAGATTTATATACATACCGACATGGATACCTCTCCATTTGTTACCGTCTTCCATCTGTGACAAATCAAGCAGTGTATCACTTCTTCTGCATCCAGATAATCTCAACGCTTTCAGTTTAGGGAAGTTTTCCTTATTTACGATGTCGGTCACTTTACTCAGTGATGCAAAGTTATTACTTTCCAATCCCAGTTCTTCCAGACCAACATAGCTGTCGTCGGCAGCTCCACCTAATTTAACAAATTCATCAGGCAATTCAACCAAACCATATGATGTGATAGAAAGTTTCTTCAGATACTTCAACTCACAAATTTCAGGTCCAAGTACAATTTCACGATCCTGACGGTTGGTATTACTCTGGATATTGAAAGATTCAAGATATCTCAAGTTCTTGATTTCCTGTGGCAGAGTTTCTTTTGTATCAATCATTGCAATAGACAATGAACGTACACGTCCTACAGCTGCTGGTTCAGGCAAATCTTCATCTGTCTCTTCCCACAAAGTAACATCACTCCAGTTCTGCATATTTTCACTTACATCGAGTGCATACATACACTGAACTTTCTGATTGATAAGAACGATAGAAATAGAGTCACCGGCACGGTTGTCTTCTATTCTCATAGCAGGCTTTTGCTTTACTGTCAGGTAAACGCCGTCTATTTCATTTCCTTCACTATCTACCAGCTGATCTTCACTGTTCTTTGCAACCAATTTGATTTTAGCTACACGAGTATAAGGTACAGCATTCATGTTCCATTTGAATCTGGCCTTAACTGAACGTGGACGTGATCCTCTGTCAAGATTAACATCCAGGTCAGATTCTTTCGGCAATGTAATCCAGTCTGCTTTATCTGATTCACTCATGTTTGCTTCATCTTCAGCTGAAACCTCTTCAGCAAAAGAATATTCTACATTATCAATAGCAAACTGTACATTGGTTGAAACTACAACATCAAAATAACGCAGTTCTTCGATAGCAGAGTTTTCCAGTTCCACTTCCGGCTTATCCAGCATAATCTGCTTTCCAAAACCAAACTGAGTAACCTTCAGGATTTTCGGTTCATAACCCAACGGGCTGAAACGTACCTGAGCAGTACGAGCTGTATAAGCCAAAGTAGAGTCAATGTTCAGTACACAAGTTGCGCTACCTGTACCATTGGCTGGCGATACAGATATCCACGGTGTAGAACTACTAGCTTGCCAGTCTACACCTGCCTTAACCAAAACTTCTTTGAATGACTGTTCGGGACCTACTGTGATTTCTTCAACCTCAAGCGAAAGTCCGCCCGGGACAGTCAAATCGTCATCTTCCTTACAAGAAGTGGTGATTCCTGCGAAAACAGCCAGTCCAAGTATCAATCGATTTATAATTTTCATAATCAATATTTCCTTATTTTCTTTTTTCTTTAATTATCGTTCTATTCCCAAAATATCACATCCGCGGATATCCTGTGTCTTATCGTAGAACAACAGATACATGCCATTCTGAATAGCCGAACATGCTCCAGACAAATCGATTGAAATATTAGGATTATCCTTGATGTCAAGAATCCAAACGTACGGAGTTATAGTTTCATTTACCTTACGGATATCGTTAGAACCGATCTGCAACTGAATCAAGCTCGGGCACTGCATGATACCAACAGGCCAGTCACGCAATGTACGTTCACCTTTTTCATTTCTCTGATAACGAATAGCAAAAGCTTTCAGTTCGCTACAGTTCAACGGCTGAGGTGGAACCTCAGAGAAAGAATTGTAACTCAAGTCGATACCTGTCAGATAAGGAATATTAGTAGCTCTAAAGTCATCGCACAACTTAGTCAGCTTGTTAAAACGAAGGTCGAGCGTCTGTAGCAAATGAGCATTCGATCCCTGCATTTCGCCTTCCTTTACTTCAGTCAGCTCATTAGCAGAAAGGTCAAGTGTCTGAATAGGAGAACCAGACTTGAACAGTGCTTTCGGGAATTTCTTCAGCTTATTGTACGACAGTGAAACCGTATAAGCATTGATACCCTTGAAACCATCGTCTCCACCAGAGAATCCTGTAATATTATTGTGTGAGAAATCTACAGTATTCATGATATAGATAGATTTCGCATTGAATATATTAGGAACCTCTGTCAGTTCATTATAAGAGAAACCTAAAGTTTCAACTTCGTTAGTGAAGGCACAGAAGTCATCAGGAATAGAAGTAATCTTATTGTTATCCAGATAAAGAGTAGACAACTTGATATCTGTTCCAAATGAATGCAAAGTATGTACCTTGTTTGTAGTACAGTCAAGCATTTTGAACTTAACCATTTTACGCAACTGTGCATCTTCTGGGAATTCTTCCAGGTTATTATATCCCATGTACAGAATCTGCAATCTTGGTCCTGCTGGCATATCACACAACTTAGACCAGTCTTCTCTCAACTGTGCACCACTAATATTCTGGTTGCAGGCAATATTGAGCAACTGAAGTTCTGGAAGATTTCCTACCATATCCAGCGGAAGTCTTGTCAGGTTTACGCAGTTGTATAATTCCACATCTGTAAGATTTGTCATACCAGCCCAGCTCAAGTTTTCCTTTTCGTATTGCTGAGCATACAATGAATTCGGATCAGTCCAGTCTGTACAAATCTTATCGTAAGTGATAGGTGAATTTGCAATATAGAACTGTTGCAAGTTCTTCAATCTCATAACAGCTTTCGATACACCTGTAATTTTATTAGTGATAATACCAATCTGTGTATCTTTAGTAGAGATTCTGCTAGACTTCTTTATCTTACTCTGAGAAGTGTAATTATTTATAGTCCATTGCAACATTTCCGACAAGTTTTCACGTACATCTCTGTCAAGGAAATGTTCCTTATAGTCCATACGCATTTTATCACGTTTAGCCTCACTCATATCAGGCTGAATACCGTCAGGTCCGAACAACATATTACCATATGTTTCATCGTGTGAGCCCAAAGCAAGTATACGCAACTCTGTAAGCTGACCGATAGCATCAGGCAATTCACCAGAAGCACCAAATCCAGACAAGCTCAAAGAAGATACTCGTCCTTTGTTATTAAGGGTTACACCTGGCTGGTCACCCCACATATCAATATCCTTATTGAAGTTCCAGTTTGCACCTTCGGGATAAGTCTGGCCGTAATATTTCCAGTTCTTTCCCCCCATCTTTTCCCAAATTTCTTTCAGGGCCAAGTAATCCTTAATGTTTTCAGCAGTTTTTGAAACCAAAACAGGAACAACAGCATATTCAGTAAGCTGATTATCTTCAACTGTAAAAGTCTCTCCACTTACAGCCTGAGTTTCCAATGCAGTTTCAGTTACACCCTGCTTAGAATATACAGTATAAGATATCACTTTATAATTACCAGCAGGCAACCATACGGCAGAGTCACAGTAAGCTACTCCATGATCTGTATACTTATCATTTTCGCTATCTGGATCTGTAAGCTCATACTCTTCTTCATATCTTACTTTCAACTTTTCAAATTCATAAGTAACCTGACTAAAGGTATTCTGAACTAACACTGTAGCCAATTTGATATCGGTAAACAAATAACCTTCATTGTTAGCACGAGTCTTGGGAAGATTCTTTTCTAATTTGAATTTAACAGAACCTCTCGCCTGTGCATCGATAGTAAGATCCTTTACAGTCAGTCCAAAAGGAACTACAGAGAATGTTTCATCAGCATCGGCTGACACACCTGTAATTACCTCATCCATCTTATCGTAAATTCTATATCCTACAATCTTATATTCACCAACCAGTAACTGCAACTTGTCGCTACGCAAACCATATTCTGCATTTACATCATTGTATGCATTCAGTACTAATGTCTGAGTGATACTAGTACCGTTGAACAACATTTCTACTTCAATTTTCTGCGCTTCACTAAGCTTATCAACAGAAGCACGCGATGCAACATTCCGAGCTGCATCTTCTGTTCCTTCATTGTACGATGCTTCTTTATAAAGTTTGAACTGAACATAGCCGTACTGGCTCTGGCTCACTTCATCATCATCAGAGCATCCGCTCATAACCACGCCTGAAAACATGGTTATGAGTGATACAAATAACAGTTTTATTATATTAAATCGTAGTTTATTCATTTGTCAAACATTAATTTAAAAGAATGATATCAGACATACACTGACAGGAGAACCATCTTTAGTAATTATACAATCAAATTGTTCCGTAACATCTGCTGCATTGCCGCTTACCTTAATATAGAATTTTCCATCTTTATTTTCTGTTGTAAACGTCAAGATATCAGATTTCGGAAGTTCGCAGCTCATACCTTCTTCATAGTTCTTAACTTCGAGGTACATAGCTCCGTATGACAACAGTTTCTTTTCTACAGAAGCAGTATATACATTGTCTGTACCATACTCTGTCTGTTCGTAGAATTTATCAAGATAAGCTTCTCCAGCGCCATTTGCTGTAACTTCTTCAAAGCTTATAAGTGTACCATTTGATTCGATATATCCAGCAAATGAAACAACGGGAGCTTCAGGGAGCTTGTATTCCTGAACAACATTTGCAACAATATTTCTGGTATATTTAGTAGCGATATCATAATAACCACCAGCATCTTCCAGAATATTACCTTTCAAATCATCCTTAATTGCCTCATATACATCACGAGGGAAAGCCATGATAATTGCAGCTCTAATATCTGTATCTGAGCTGTTTTCAGCAAATGACAAAGACAAGTTTTCTCCATCTTTCTGAACATTGATCCATGACATATCTGCATTGAAGTTAAAGTCATTAGGATAAAATGCAGGATCCATGCCAGGATAATCCATAAAGTCACCAATCTGTTCTATCTTGATTACTTCATAATCATCATTTCTTGTTGTAATGGTAGTAGATAATTTTTCTTCATAAACGTCAGATTCTGTTCCAGAAACACCTCCATTTGCAGAAATTGTCTTACCATCCTTGCTAACCCAATGAACACTTGTATAACTAGGATCAACAGAAAGATAGTCAGCCTTCAAACCTTCGTATCCAACAGGAACTTCAATTTCTACCAGATCTTTATTGTACTGCACAGCAAAAGTCAAAGTATAACCTTTTTCAGTTCCAAAAGAATATTTATTGCTTATACCAGATTTGTTATCATCTTTAAAGCTAAGAGCATATACACCATTACCTTTTGCATTAACAGCTACCCAATCCGGATACTCAGGAAGACCAACTTCAAAATCTGTTTCAACAGTAATTACTGTTTCTACAAGTGAAAGAGGAGCACTTCCTTTGATGATGATAGGGTTTTCTGCATCATAAACATTTCCTTCTTCATCAGTAATAACGATGTCTACAGGAATTTTATGAGGACGAGTTATTTTACAGATAACCTGAGATGAGTTACCCATTTTCAAAGTCAACTCAGCAATATCATCTTTTTCAAAATTCTGTCCGGCATTAGTAACCACTACCTGAATAGTCTGCGCACCTGCCTTTCCAGAAATAGTACTTTCAGTAAATTCACCATTCTTAAATTTACACCATCCTCCTGCGTTACTAGAAAGTGTCCAGTCAGCTCCGGCGGTAAAAGACAAATCTTTTGTTTCTCCGGCATTGCATGTAAACTCTTTCAGTTCAGGGAATTCTACAGGAGTAGAAGGATCTCCAGAATTATCATCACTACATCCGGTTAATGTAAAACCTAAAATCATGGCAAATACCATGAACAGGTAAGTTGATTTCATATAAAGTGTTTTCATAATTAATCTCATTAAAATTAATAACCTTGTTCTTTTAATTTTTCGGCTTCAGCATCGCTTATCCATTCCAAGATATTGACATAAGTTCCTACCGTACCTACTCCATTAACATATAAAGTTACGTACTGAAGAACGAACTTTTCGCATGTGCTGTAATATGAAGTATACATTGTAGGCTGATACATAAGCAGATTGCCATCTCCGTAAATTGTACCGAATGCTTCAGCTGTTGTTCCGCAAACCTGTTCTTCCATGCTAACCAAAGGTTCAAGCAGATTATCACGATCGAAATCCAGTACAATATCGTGTCCGTTGTAATACAAATCGTGAAGTATTACAGAGTTTTCTTTCTCCGGATTAACAGATGTCTTAATCAAACGCATTGTTACATTCTGCATATAATCATCGAAGAAAGTAGAGGTAACTTTACAATATCCGGTAAACGAATTAATATCGAACGGACATGCTTTCTGCAAAATCACTTTCGAGTCGATTCCATACAAGCTCCACTGTTCTTCCTTCGGAATAACAAGACGGAGTCCAACAGTCAGATAATCATCGATATCAATGTTATCATAGACACCCTGAACCTGTACATTAGCCGAACATTCACCGGCTTTAATAGTAACAGTGTTCGACAATAATCTGTAATGCTTTCCTTCTACCGCATCGCTGATGCTGTCTACCACCTCTACGGCAAAAGTACGATCGTAATCGGCCAATACAGTGGCAGAAACTGGTACATTGAACACCTCTCCGGTTTCTTGTACCGCATAACGGTAAAGTGTATCGGAAAACATAAGATAATTGGGACCTTCATAGGTAGTTCTCTCCGAATTACATCCGGCAAGTCCCATCAAAACAGTAATAACTGTAATACAACCAATAAACAGTTTTTTCATTATCGTATGTTTTTACTTATTTGTTACTTTCATTAGGTTCGATGTTGGCTCCCGGAGCTTCAATTTCATGCTGAGGAATAGGCCAAACAAAGAGTGGATCGTCTTTTTCAACTTTCAGACTGCTTCCGTTGCTCAATGACTGATCCTGAGGTTTACGTTCGAAACCTTTATGCCAACGCTTCAAATCGTTCAGACGGAAACCCTCCATATACAGTTCCTTTACACGCTCCTGCTCTATAATGTCCATAGCATTGTCTTTTGACATTGCTGTAGAACCTCCATAAGAAGAATATCTTGCCATACGGATTGCGGTAATATCACTACCTGCCTTTCCATAATCGCCTTTCTGTACATATGCTTCAGCACGTATCAGATATTGTTCTGACAGACGGAATACTTTTGGCATGCTGACATGAAGAATCTGATAGTTTGTAAATTCTTCGTTTCCAAAGTATTTAATCAGCAACGGCCAAGTAAGTGCATGGTCATATCCGGTAGTAAACGATTGGAAGAATGTAGTAGCACGGAGGTCATTAGCGTCATACGAATTCAATACCCACAAAGCTGGTACATAATCAGGCTTCAATGTCTGATAGTCGTAGTTAGCAAAGATTCTACCCAAAGCACCACCGTAAGAATTGATAGTAAATCCTACTTTCCAGATAATTTCTGTAGAATGGTCGTTAGTCCACATGTATTTATAATAACTAACACCCGAAGAAATCAGTTGGTTACAGCTTGACAATGCATAATAGCCATCATCAATAACCTTTGATGCATATTTGATAGCATCATCCCAACGTTTCATATACAATGATACACGTGCACGCAATGCATGTACAGTATATTCACAGAAATAAGGTGAGTCGTAAAGAGCACCATCTGTTGATGCATCATAATCGTCTTCCAATTTCAACAGCTCAGCAGCTCTATCCAAATCATCTAAAATAAACTGATAAGAATCTTTCAGACTTGCACGTACAATAGGTTCATTACCCTTGTAGTGTTCAGTAAGTACAACACCTAATTCATTTGCAGCTTCTTCATCACTTTCATAAGGTTTACAATACATCTTCACCAGTTCTGAATAAGCCAGTGCACGTGCAAAATAAGCTTCACCACAATACTGATCCAAACGATCGTATTCTTCATCTGTCTTAATGGAGCTCTTTACTTTTTCTACATTGTCCAACAAGAAGTTACAACGATTAATAACTCCATACAATGCACCATATACACTCTCAACTTGTGCATTTGTAGGATGAATATCATTCCAACGCCATATATCTCCGTAGGTATTTGAATATCCATTTACCGCGTAAACAAAATCAGCTTGCAAATCGGGCAGTAAAGTCAGGTATCCAGAATACAAAGAAGAACTCTTGAAAGCATCGTATATACCTATCACGGCCAGATTTGCATCGTCTACCGTATTAATAGCTTTATCTGCAAGCATAGCGTCTTCAGGATATTTGTCGAGACAAGAAGTTGCAAGCAAGGCTACGACAGACAATATAAAGTATTTTCTAATTCTTTTTATCATTTTTTCTTGTTCTGTGAATTAATTAAAATGAAAGTTCTACACCAAGTGTAAACTGTCTTGACATAGGATATTGTGCCTGATATACATTTGCCGAAGATTCAGGATCAAGACCTGTAAATCCTGTAAATGTCAACAAGTTCTGTCCTTGCAGATAAACTCTTGCAGAACTGAAGAACTTACTTCTGCTCAACAATTGCTGAGGAAGTGAATATGTCAGGGTTACATTTTTCAAACGTAAGAAAGAAGCATTCTCCAAGAAACGGTCGTCGAACTGAGGAGTTACTCCATGGCGAGGAATATCTGTGATATCACCAGGTTGTTTCCAACGATCATACAACAGACGATTAGACTGATTGTATGCAGCATACAGTCCATTACTTTCTTCAAAATAACGGTCGTTATTAAACATCCAACGATCTGCTACCCAGCTAAACTGAGCTGCCAGAGAAATGCCTTTCCATGATAAAGATGTACCAAAACCTCCCTGCCATGGAGCATCGAATGTTTTTCCGGTCATAACCTTATCCTCTTCGCTGAATTCGTTGGTTATTTCACCATCTTTAGTATACCACAAAGCATCACCGTTAGCAGGGTTTACTCCAGCATAGCGATTGATATAGAATTCGCTTACCGAATGTCCTACAACCAGTTTTGTTGCAGTAGTAGAAACCTCATATTCCTGAACTCCATTATAAAGCTCAAGCAATTTGTTCTTATTGTAAGATGCGTTTGCATTAACACTCCATACAAAATCCTTTGTACGAATAACATCAGCACTTACATTGAATTCCACACCACGGTTCAACATAGCTCCGATATTATCCCAATGTTCACCTTCGCCTGTCAAAGCATAAGAATCAGGAACAAGCATCAACATGTTTGTTGTCTTCTTGTTATAGAATTCAATATCCAGATTGATACGGTCAATGAATCCCAAACGTAAAGCTACATTGCTAGACCAAAGTTTTTCCCAGCTCAGTTCTTCATTTCCACTTTGTGAAGGATAGATACCAGCCTGATCTTCATAATTAGAACCACCAGAAACAAGTGCCAGATGGTCATAATCAGGAATAGAAGAGTTACCTGAAGTACCTGTACTCAACGCAATCTGTGCACCGCTCAGCCATTCAATGTCTTTCAAGAATGATTCATTTTTCAGATTCCACATGAAACCAAGTGACCAGAATCCAGCCCAACGGTTTCCTGTTCCAAAACGTGAAGAAGCATCGGCACGTACTGAGAAATCAGCATAATACAAATCTTTGTAATGATATTCTCCACGACCGAAGAACGACAAGTATGAATATGAAGTTGTAGAGTCGGCCCATGAAGCAGCACGAGTACCAGAGCTGATGTTTGTCAGGAAATCGCTAGATTGGCCACGAGTGATAACCTGGAAACCTTCAGAACGATAATCTACACCTTCTTGTCCTAACAAGAAATTGAAAGAATTATCACTATCCATATCCCAACGATAATTGATAGTGGTAGTTTCTGTCAGATTCAACATATTCGAAGAGTTACGTCCTGCTGTACCCGAAGCATTGTTAATAATGTAGCTTGGGAAAGACTGCATGAATGCTGTAGAATGAGAGTAATCAGCACCAAACTGTGTACGGATAGTCAAATTCTTTATTGGAGTAATTTCTGCATATACAGTCGACAACACTTTGTATTTTTTATTGGTTACCGGATTGTTTGCCATCCATTCAATAGGATTAGAACCAGTACCAGTCCATGTTCCGTCATTTTCTGAAGCCAATGAACCATCATCATTATATGGATTCCAGTAAGGAAGCATGAAACGGCAAGCTGAAATCGGAGTATACAAAGCGTATGATCCATCATCAGCCTGTTCTACCTCTTCGTAAGCAACCATCGAGTTAGTACCCACTTTCAACCAGTCGGAAGCTTTCACTTCTGCATTGGCACGCATGTTATAACGACGGAAAGTAGAACTCTGTGCGATACCATCCTGATCGTAGAAACCTCCAGAAACAAAGTAATTTAAACGATCGGTAGCACGATTGACAGAAATTTCATAATTCTGCAATGGAGCACGGTCATTGAATACCATATCCAGCCAGTTTACATCTGTACGAGACAATACATCGTAATCTTTACCTGTATCAAGTCCGATTTCTTTTTCATACTGAATACGTTCGGCAGTGTTCATCATATTCCAGTTATTCTGTGCCAGCTGTGAGAAACCATATTGCGCACGGAAGGTAACCTTAGCCTTATCCATTGACAAACCACGCTTAGTAGTAATAACGACTACACCATTGGCAGCACGTGCACCATAAATAGATGTAGAAGAAGCGTCTTTCAGTACAGAAATAGATTCAATATCACTTGGACTTATTGTGTTGAAGTCTGAACTAGAAATAGGCACACCGTCAAGAATGAAAAGTGGTGAAGTACCAGAATTAATAGAGTTAGTACCACGAATCTGGAAGGTAGCTGCCTTGCTGGGTTCACCTGAATTTGAGATGACCGACAAACCAGTAGTCTGTCCTTGCAATGCCTGGTCGAAACTTGGAGCAGGCACATTTTCCAACTTGTCATTTTTCACGGTTGATACAGAACCTGCAATAGTTCCTTTTTTACGAACACCGTATGCAACAACCACAACATCTTCCATAAGTTGTGAGTCGTCCACCATTGCTACGTTCAAAACTCCGGTCTTAGGAGTAACTTTCAACTCCTGCGTTTGCAGACCGATATAAGAGAAGACCAAAGTGGCTTCACCACCTTGAATTTGTAGCTCATAGTTACCATCAATATCGGTAACCACACCATTAGTAGTTCCTTTTTGCAGGATAGATACACCAATCAGCGGCTCGTTGTCTGTCTTCGAAACCACATTACCCTTGACAGTATATGTCTGGGCTAATACCGATTGAATTCCTAACACAGCAAAAAAGAGTAACCAAAGACTTAATCTTTTCATCTTTTGCCAGTTAATATAAAATTAATGATTAATAAATAATTGTTCATTTCTACCCCATTAAATTCCTGGCACACATAAATCATATACGTATCTCTATAATATATTATATAAGGTGTAAGCAATAAAAATAAAATCCACTGTTTTTATTTACAGCCACACACCTGACTTTATAAACTTTTCTCAAAAACTTTATAAAGCTGCACCAAGGAAATAAGACTTTTAACCGTATTCAAAATCTGTCGTACAAACTCAAGTAATACAACTTTCAACAAGCTTAACTTATAAATAACCCTATCTACACAAAGACAGGAAGAATGCAAAAACAGATTTTAGGGAGGAAAAACTCACTAATAAACATCGCGCGATTTAACATTACGAAAAACCAGTTCCTGATTATAACCCAAATAACCTGTCAAATTTGCAGTAATCATATTTTCCCTTTCTTTAAAAATCTTTTATAGAATATAATATTCACTTTGCAAAGTTAGCATAAAAATTGGCAATAAGATGAAAAATTAATAGATTTTATTTTACATAAATGAAAGAAGTATAACTAAATAGGCTACTAAACGCACATTTTGTATTTAATGCGTATTTTTATTAATTAAAAAAATGATTTTTTATAAGTTAAAGAGAGGAAAGAAAATTTTTTTGCACAGAAAATGAATTAAAATTATTATATTTTTGCCTTCTTTATCAAGAATACCTCCTGACATCTAAACAAACAGGAGATTCGAATACACATAGAAATAGTAATTTGAATAAACAAAGATATAATTCTCAAAAACAAATATCACATCTAATAATAACACATGCCAACTTCACTTACGGCTGATAAGAGTTCATATGCGGCAAAGAGATACACCATGCAACTCTCCCCAAAAGTACATTCAGAAAGCTGTATCAAACTGTACCAGAATTAAAGAATACTTCAAACTAGCAATATTCAGATGATTATGGTTTAGGCAAAATATTTAAATGAATCAACAAGATTACTAACAGACTACTATCATATTTACACAAAAAAAAGACAACCTTAAAAGTTTCTAGGTTGTCTTTTTATATCTCTAAATCACTTTTTAACGATACCCGAAGGCTTAGGTAATGGCTTTCCTAAACGGACAGGCTTTCCTAATATCGGCATATTATTCTCATCCCATGAAATCTTCTGTAAGCGTGGTGTTCTACTCTCACTTTCTCCGGTAATTCCATTAGGTATATTTCTTGCATTATAAAGCATATACCATTCTGTACTATCTGGAGAAGGGATAAATGAGGGACTGCCTGGTCCCCACACACTGTCTTGCGGAGATTGATAAAATACCGGATCTGTTGCTTTTTTCCAAGACTTCGGATCCAACAAATCAGCATCAGCACTACAGCTTAACATTCCGATACAATAATAAGGAGACCAGCATCCACTAGCTGAATAATATATAATCAAATTTTTCTTATCCTTAGAATATAAAAATGTAGGAGCTTCGTTTACATAAATCGGATAGGCAGTACGACTTCCATCAGGATTAACCCACTGCCGTTCCCAGTTATATTCCGGCGAAGATAACATAATACGTTCTCCGTCTAAAGTCCATGGATTTTTCATTTTTGCAATGTAAATACATTGGGTTTCTTCCATAATGCGTCGCTTAGGCCATCCTGACCAAATAAGATACTGCACACCTTTATGCACAAAAGTAGATGCATGTATTCCCCAGTTCCATTCCTGATTAGTCATAATAGGACCTTTCTGTTTAAAAGTTCCCTCCATCGGAGTTCGTGCATCATTTTCTAATACATATATTTGATGATTGTCCGTATTTCCGTCATCAGCAGCATAATAAATATACCATTTATCATTAATACGATGTATTTCCGGAGCCCACAAGTTATGCATACTCTTGGGATCAGTAGGTCGCCAAACTTCTTTACAAACAGCACTACCCATATCTGTTATATCATTAGTTTCCCAAAGTAGAATCATATCATTTGTTTCATGAGTATAATAATACTTTCCTCCATAAAATAAAGCATTAGGATTACTTCCAGAAGAAAAAATAGGATTAATAAAATAGTCATCCTCTACTTTTAACTGATTTTTCCCCGAATCCTTACATGATAATCCCCCCAAGACAACTATCCCTAAAAAGAAAATTATATTCAATTTCATAAACTAAAAATATCTAGAGAAACAAAAATAATACAGAACATTAGAAAATAAATGCCAACTTTTTTGTCAAAAGTACGTAAAATTTATCTTTTTCACTCCAAAGATTTAAATTTTATTGTCAGTAAAACAAAAATGGTCAGTTTTTTTCATTAATGTACTTATTTTTTTTGTTGATTCTTTCTTAAAAACACAATTTTTGCAACAGAGAAAAAAATCGATTAGCTATGAGAAATATGAATATCAAAACAGCTATTTATTCCACGGTAATCATACTGCTATCTTCTTGTGGACAGATAAAAGCGCCCCATCAGGATGAAAGCATTACAATGGTAGAAAAACCAGTTCTTGGTAATTCCACCTCTAATTATGTCAATAATCGTTTGCCGTTATTGCCCCAACACTTCATAAAACTACCCGTCGGAAGTATTCAACCCGAAGGTTGGTTGAAAGAGTATCTGATACGTCAGAGAGACGGATTAACCGGCCACCTGAATGAAATCAGTGCATGGTTGGAAAAAAATAATAATGCATGGCTTACCACACAAGGAGATCACGGATGGGAAGAGGTTCCTTACTGGCTCAAAGGATATGGCAATCTTGCGTATATCCTAAAAGACAAAAAAATGATTGATGAAGCTAAAATCTGGATTGAAGCAACCTTAAAAAGTCAGCGTCCTGATGGTTCATTCGGTCCTATTAATATGAGAGGTGACAAGCCTGAACTTTGGGCACAGATGATTATGCTCTGGTGCTTGCAGTCATATTACGAATATTCCAATGATTCCCGGGTACTCGACTTAATGACCAACTATTTTAAATGGCAGCTTAATCTGGCTGATGAAAAATTTCTGGAAGATTACTGGGAAAACAGCCGCGGAGGAGATAATCTGCTGAGTGTATATTGGTTATATAATCATACAGGTGAAGCTTTTCTCCTTGAACTTGCTGAGAAAATACACCGTAATACAGCCGACTGGACAAAACCTTCATCATTGCCCAACTGGCATAACGTAAATATAGCTCAATGCTTCAGAGAGCCAGCTACCTATTACTTACTAAGTAAAGATTCTGCTATGCTGGCAGCTAGTTATAATGTACATCATCTGATCAGACGTACCTTTGGACAAGTTCCGGGAGGCATGTTTGGAGCTGACGAAAATGCTCGCATGGGATATATTGATCCACGACAAGGAGTTGAAACCTGTGGTATGGTAGAACAAATGGCCTCTGATGAAATCATGCTAAAAATTACAGGTGATCCTTTTTGGGCTGAAAACTGTGAAGATGTTGCATTCAATACCTATCCGGCTGCAACAATGCCCGACTTTAAAGCACTGCGTTATATAACTAGTCCTAACCAGGTTACCAGCGATGCGCAAAACCACCACCCCGGAATTGACAACTCTGGACCATTTTTAGCAATGAATCCTTTCAGTTGTCGTTGTTGTCAGCATAATCATGCCCAAGGATGGCCTTATTATGCCGAACACCTTGTATTGGCAACTCCCGACAACGGAGCAGCACTCGCCCTATATGCATCCTGCCAGGCAGATATTACAGTTGGGAATAATCAGAAAATAAAACTTATAGAAAAGACCAATTATCCTTTCGAAGAGTCTATACAACTATTAGTCCAGACAGAAAAAAATGTAGATTTCCCTCTTTATCTGCGAATTCCATCATGGAGTCCAGACGCTTCCATCAAAATTAATGGTAAAAAGGTAAAGACTTCATTAATAGCAGGACAATATGTCCGTATCCAACGAACATGGAGCAACGATGATGTTATAGAGCTGAATGTGCCGATGCATCTAAACTTACGCACATGGCAAGTCAATAAAAACAGTGTGAGTATCGATTACGGCCCCCTGACCTTCTCGCTAAAGATACAAGAAAAATACATTAAGCGTGACAGCCGTCAGACTGCTATCGGAGATTCACAATGGCAAAACGATGCAGATGCAGAAAACTGGCCTTCATTTGAGATATTCCCTGCATCTGCTTGGAATTATTCTCTTGTTCTGGATAAAGAAAATGCTTTAAAGAATTTTGAAGTTATTCGGAAAAACTGGCCTGATAACAACTACCCATTTACTCAGGAAAGTTGTCCAATAGAAATCAAAGCAATAGGCCGTAAAGTACCTTCATGGAAGGTAGATCAGTATGGACTTTGTCATGAACTACCTGAAACGAATGCGCCTAAAGGAGAAAAAGAAAACATAACTCTTATACCTATGGGAGCAGCACGTTTGCGTATCAGTGCTTTTCCCAATACTTACGAATAATTAACCCTAACTAAATAAACGATGAAAAAACTAATTACAACAGCTGCGCTTTTTCTAGCATTAGCATTTAATGTTAAAGCTAATGATTTGCCTCGCAAAGAATATCCACGTCCGCAATTTGAACGGGAAGACTGGATTAACCTGAATGGTACATGGACCTTCGATTTTGATTTCGGACAGTCTGGTGTTGACCGTCAGCTTCAGAATTCGGAAAAATTCAGTAAGAACATTATAGTTCCATTTTGTCCGGAAAGTGAATTGTCTGGAGTGAAACATACAGACTTTATAAACTGTATGTGGTATCAAAGAAAAATTTCCATACCAGCTAACTGGAACGGAAAGAAAATATTCCTGAATTTCGGTGCCGTAGATTACTGGTGCGAAATATACATTGACGGAAAGAAAATTCAGCAACATTGGGGAGGAAGCTCATCTTTTGCAATAGATATCACACGATTTGTACAGGCAGGAAACACTCATAACCTGGTTATTCAAGTAAAAGATGACTTAAGAGGAGGAAAACAAACCGGTGGAAAACAATGTACAAACTTTTTCTCAGGAGGTTGTTCTTATACCCGTGTCACAGGTATCTGGCAAACTGTCTGGATGGAAGCTGTTGCTTCAGAAGGTTTAAAAGATATGGTTATACGCACAGATATCGACCAGAAACAATTAGTAGCTACCCCCAGCTTTTACAAGGAATCGGATAACATATTAGAAATCATACTGAAAGACGGTGATAAGGTTATCAGTAAAAAGCAGGCAACATGCTCTAACAACACATGCATTGTACTTCCGGTCAAGAACATGAAATTATGGTCGCCGGAATCACCATTCTTGTATGAACTGACTTATCTGGTTAAAGACAAATCAGGAAAAGTGCTTGATAAAGTCGAATCATATACCGGCATGCGTAAGATACATATTTCTGATGGAATATTCTACCTGAACAACCAGCCTTATTTCCAAAGACTGGTATTAGATCAGGGATATTACCCCGACGGAATATGGACTGCTCCATCAGACGAAGCGCTTAAAAATGATATTATTTTAGGTAAAAATGCAGGATTCAATGGCGCACGTTTACATCAGAAGGTATTCGAAGAACGTTATTATTATTGGGCAGACAAACTGGGATACATTACCTGGGGAGAAAGTGCAAGCTGGGTAATGGATGTGAACGATGAAATTGCGGCACGTAACTTTATCAGTGAATGGAGTGAAATTGTGGTACGCGACCGTAACCACCCATCATTAGTAACCTGGACTCCTTTCAATGAAACATGGGGAAGCCGTGACGGTTCTTATCCGCGCTTAATCCGTGACATCTACCACATGACAAAAGCTATGGATTCTACTCGTCCTATCAACGATGCAAGTGGAGATGATCATGTATTGACTGATATTTGGAGTGTCCACAATTATGAACAAGATGGTACGCGTTTATCAGAACAGTTAATATTTAAGGAAGGAGAAGAACCTTATCGCAACAGCCGCGATAAAAAATATTTGGCCGTATATGAAGGACAACCTTATATGGTTGATGAATTTGGAGGTATAGGATGGATGGCTCCCGAAGAACGTAAAAACTCATGGGGATACGGTAATCTTCCACAGACAGAAGAAGAGTTTTATACACGTTTGCAAGGACAGGTAGAAGCACTGAAAGGAGTTAAGCATGTAATGGGATTCTGTTACACTCAGCTGACAGATGTTGAGCAAGAGAAAAACGGTATTTATTATTATGACCGTACTCCTAAATTTGACATGAAACGAATCAAAAGTATTTTCGAACTGATTCCTTCTTCACATACCAACTTAAAGTAAAAAGATTTTTTCAGAATATCCAATAGACAATAATTGACAATAGGTAAATAATTAAGTTAAAAAGTTTTCAATAGAATAACAATACAAATTTCTGATTAAGAAATCACTAGCCTGAGGCTGAATTCTGATTCGTATCCCCGATAGAATTCAGCCTCTTCTATATACCTTTCCTTCTTGCCTTATTCAATCTTGTCTCACTAAAATTAGTATCTTTGCAGCAATAAATAAAGCACTAACATTTAACAGACAATAATTATGTTCGACAACAATGAAGAAATGTTTCCGATAGTAGATGAGGAAGGAAATATCACAGGAGCTGCTACACGAAAAGAATGTCATAGTGGCAGTAAATTACTCCATCCGGTAGTTCATCTGCATGTTTTCAACGATAAGGGTGAGCTATATTTACAAAAACGTCCTGCATGGAAAGATATTCAGCCCAATAAATGGGACACTTCAGTTGGAGGACATATTGACTTAGGTGAGAGTGTGGAAATGGCCTTAAAAAGAGAGGCTCAAGAAGAACTCGGCATTTCCGACTTTACTTTCGAACTGCTTACACATTATGTTTTTGAGTCGGACAGAGAAAAAGAACTGGTATTCTGCCATCGTACTATTTATAACGGAGAAATCTCTCCCAGCAACGAACTTGACGGAGGGCGTTTCTGGTCAATAGAAGAAATAAAAAACAATTTAGGAAAGGGAGTATTTACCCCCAACTTCGAAAGTGAATTTGCAAGATTAAAGTTCTAAGCAATCATTATTTGACAGTACCCAATTATTATTCATCTTTTGCTTGTAAAATTGATTTACATCAAGAATTATACAAAGAGAGGTCAAAAATATGCTATACAACATAACAACATATACTCAAAAGATGTAATTTTGTGTTGCAAAACATAAAACAAGACTACTCTAGATGATTGAGAAGCTTAAAAAACTATTCGTAAAAAGTTTCCTCATCATGGAAGAAAACCATGTGAAGATTTGGGAAACGATGACACGATAACAGCACTGATTAATCAGCATGTCTGAAAAAAGCAATGAAAATGTAAATTACAAGCAAATAAGAAATTAAGCTGTGTGTCAAAAAAAGCACCACAGATTACACTGTTCAAAAACCGATAACAGATTTCCGAGATCAGCGTAATCCGTGGTGCTTTCTAATTTTAAACGATATCAATATTCTACTTTATCAGTTTTATTTTCCCAATCACGGAAAGCTTTAATAGCCTCCTCAGGCAATAACACTTCAGACTTCAGCTTACGGTCTGCCGGTTTCAAATCAAGTTCTTCATATATAAAGGCGTCATCAAAACCTATATCAGCAGCATCCTTCTTACTATTTCCATAATACATTCTATCTAAATGCGCCCAGTAAATAGCTCCCAGACACATCGGACAGGGTTCACAGGAAGTGTAAATCTCACACCCGCTCAAATCGAAAGTCCCTAATATCTTTGCAGCCGTACGGATAGCACTAACTTCAGCATGTGCCGTAGGGTCACAATCCGGAGTTACACGATTTACTCCCATCGCAATAATCTCACCATTTTTAGCAATAACTGCACCAAACGGTCCTCCTCCCTCAGCTACATTTTGTACTGAAAGTTCTATGGCTTTACGCATCAATTCTTCTTTTGTCATATCAATTCCTCCTAACATTTTATCTCTATTTGGAAAGATACAAAAAAAATCAGAAAATAGAAACTGAAAGCCAATTAATCTCTTTCTATATAAACCTTTTTACTTCCGAAGGTACAAAATAGAGTCAGAGACAGAAAAAAGCATTATCAATCAAAAAACAATATCTCCAAAAACAAGAAAACCTCCCGTCTGGATTTCCCAGAACGAGAGGTTTCCGTTTTTTATTATAGAAAAGGGGGAAGATTACATCATGCCACCCATACCGCCCATACCCGGAGCAGCCATCGGCATTTCAGGTTTTTCTTCTTTCTTTTCTACGATGACACACTCTGTAGTCAAGAACATTCCTGCAATAGATGCTGCGTTTTCAAGTGCAACACGAGTTACTTTAGCAGGATCTACAACACCAGCTGCATGCAAGTGTTCGTAAACATCGGTACGTGCATTGTATCCGAAATCACCTTTACCTTCACGTACTTTCTGTACAACCACTGCTCCTTCTTTTCCGGCATTGGCTACAATCTGACGAAGTGGCTCTTCAATAGCACGCTTGATTATTTCGATACCAGTTGTTTCATCTGCATTGTCACCCTTCATGCCTTCCAATGCGTCAATAGCACGGATGTAAGTTACGCCACCGCCCGGTACAATACCTTCTTCGATAGCAGCACGAGTAGCACACAACGCATCGTCTACACGGTCTTTCTTTTCTTTCATTTCTACTTCACTGGCAGCACCTACATAAAGAACAGCTACACCACCTGACAATTTAGCCAGACGTTCCTGAAGTTTTTCTTTATCATAATCAGAAGTAGAATTCTTCATTTCAGCCTTAATCTGGTTGATACGTTCCTGAATCAACTCTTTCTGACCAGCACCGTTTACGATAGTAGTATTTTCCTTAGAAACAGTTACCTTATCGCAAGTACCCAACATTTCAATAGTAGCCTGTTCCAGTTTCAAACCTTTTTCTTCGCTGATAACTACACCACCAGTCAATACTGCAATATCTTCCAACATAGCCTTACGACGGTCGCCGAAGCCCGGAGCCTTCACTGCACAAATCTTCAACTGGCCACGCAGACGGTTTACAACCAATGTTGTCAATGCTTCACTGTCAACATCTTCGGCAATAACCAACAAAGGACGTCCGCTCTGAACTGCCGGTTCAAGGATAGGCAAGAAATCTTTCAGGTTAGAAATCTTCTTATCGTAAATCAAGATGTATGGGTGTTCCATCACACATTCCATCTTTTCTGTATCAGTTACGAAGTAAGCTGACAAATAACCACGGTCGAACTGCATACCTTCTACTACACCGATAGTAGTATCAGTACCTTTTGCTTCTTCGATAGTGATTACACCATCTTTAGAAACCTTACGCATTGCATCAGCAATCAGTTTACCGATAACCGGATCATTGTTTGCAGAAATAGTTGCAACCTGTTCAATCTTATCGTAGTTATCACCTACTGTTTCAGCCTGTGCTTTGATTGATTCTACAACTTTAGCAACAGCCTTGTCAATACCACGTTTCAAATCCATCGGGTTTGCACCAGCTGTAACATTCTTCAAACCAACACCCACGATAGACTGAGCCAATACAGTAGCAGTAGTAGTACCGTCACCAGCATCATCACCAGTCTTCGAAGCTACAGACTTAACCAACTGTGCACCTGTATTCTGGAACGGATCGCTCAATTCTACTTCCTTAGCAACTGTTACACCGTCTTTTGTAATATGAGGAGCACCGAATTTCTTTTCGATAATAACATTACGACCTTTCGGGCCGAGAGTTACTTTAACAGCGTTAGCCAATTCGTCTACACCTTTTTTCAACTGATCGCGAGCATCAATGTTGAAGAGAATATCTTTTGCCATAATAATCTTAATGTTTTAAAAGTTCAACTTATGAATTATCCCAAAACTGCGAGAACGTCACTCTGACGCATCATCAGATATTTTACTCCGTCGTGTTCGATTTCAGTACCTGAATATTTTCCATATAATACTGTATCGCCAACTTTCAATATCATTTCTTCATCCTTTGTGCCATTTCCTACTGCCACAACTTCACCCTGCAATGGTTTTTCTTTTGCTGTATCAGGAATGATAATACCGCCGATTGTTTTTTCTTCTGCAGGAGCCGGAAGAATCAGGACTCTGTCTGCTAATGGTTTAATGTTCATAGTCTTTATATTTTTTTATTGTTTATACTTGATTAAACTGTCCATGGCTTTTCTTTTCTGCCGGACGCTATATAAATAGCGAAAATCGTGCCAAAAGCATAAACTGACATTCTGGCACGATTTTCTGACATATACTCAGACAGCGCTGACACTTATCTGACTTTCTTTATGGCTTTAACCCATCCGTCTGCATGCGCATCGAGACCGATGTGAGAAAAATGTACTCCGTCGGGACGATGAAGGGCTTTGTTCAATTTATCGGTATCCGGACCGATGAAAAGATCGCTGTATTTTTTGCAGAGAGTTTGTTGTGCTTCTCGTATCTGAGAATCATTACCATCTTCACTATCTATACATTCTGGATGATAAGAAGCAATAGCTATACCAATAGGACTTTCGATGCCCTGGCTTCTAAAAGCTTCGCGGATAGTCTCAAACTGACGAATATATTCTTCTTTCGAAGTATTCTTAATATTATCGGTTTCTCCCTGATGCCACAGGATATAGTCGGGAATAAGTCCTTGCTCCTTCAACTGGGCAATAGTTTGGGTCAGTTTATCATACAAATAGCCTCCCTTAGCCCAAGCTGCTATTTCTACACCTCCTACACCGATGGGAACTAAAGTGACTTTCGTCGTTATTTTCTCATCGATCAGTTTATCTGCCAAACGATTCCATACGCTGGCTCCGTAGCCAGTCGCTCCAATCAGTGGATCGGAAGAAGGATAAAGACGACCTTCGAAATAGTTGTAAACCTGATGCTCCGGTTGATATTTCCCAACACCATGATTGGCAGAATTTGATTGCCCGAAAGTGAATAATACCATTCCACCTTGAGCTTCCTCAACTGATACAGACTGATAGTTTTCTGCCCATTTCCGCAAACCTTCGATGGCTCTGCACAAAACACCAGCCTCACCACGGAAAGTACCTGAACCTTTTGGTTCTCCTGCCGGAGTGTACCACTCATTGAACCCATTGTTCTTTACCACTCTTTCCAGCATTGGCTTCAGCCCTTCATAAGCTTCCTTTATAAAACCATTTTCTGTCAGTCCCCAGATCATTCTGGCCCCAAACCATGTCCAGTCTCCTCCATTCTGATAACCGTAGGGATGCATTCCTACATTCTGAAAACTGCCTGTCGGATAAGTCGGATACATAGTCAGGCCGATAGTCTGGGCATGTGCTTTTTCTACATTTTCCAACATGCGCTGATTGGCATGTGCTATTTCTTCTTTTGTAAGCAGACCAGCCAAAATGGCAACTGCTGTGCCACCATGATAATACACCTGATTTTCATCAAATGTTTCAGGGAAAGGAGAACCATTCAGATAGATGTGTGGAATAAATTTCTGACGCTGGCTGTCCCACAAATGTTTACGGATATTGGTTATCAGTTGTTTTTTTACACTCTCCCATTTCTCTCCATAGGCCTTGTTTATCGCAATTTCCTTAAAGTTGTCAATTGCCAGCACCAGCATGGCATTGTCGTAAATATCAATGGTATAATGCGTATTATCATCAATCGCTACTCCCCAAGGGTGTTCAGGCTGTACATCTCCCCAGTCGGCGGTAGTAGCTCCTGTAATTAATCCATATTGTTTGTTGAATTTTTCATTCATGAGGTATTGCAGAGCCTCATCCATACGCTGTTCTACCGTTTTTCCGTTAATTACAGTTTGCAGATATGCTGTGTTTTGGCTCTTTTTTACATATTGATAAACAGCCTGTACCAATGACGTTTCGTGATCGGTTTCTACTGTATTTTTATGAGCAGCATACTGTGGACAGGTTTCAGACAGACGATAACGGTAACCCTCCGGATCATTCAAATTAGCTTTACGGATATCCATATATCCGTCTACAATGTCACCACCTTCTCCCTGAAAATGAAAAAAAGTGTTCAGACATTCCTGAACTTGCTGGTCAGGCATGACATCCATGGCTACTTGTATAAAAGTGTTGAAATCACGTATCCATACTTCACCGTATCCATCCCCAGCATTAAGACCAGTCGATACTGTATGATGAGCCATCCGGCTTACTTGTTCCATAAGAGGATCTTCCAAAATACTTTTCTGTACAATTTTCAACGGATCTTCAGAAGTATTTCCAAATGAAGAAAGAGCAAAAAACATTCCAACAGTTAGGGTGATAAATTTGGTGCGTTTCATAAATGATTAAAGTTATTATTAAATGTATGAACAAATAACGGTGCAAACATATAAAAAATAAATCAGTTATCACTCTTTTTAAAGAAGATAATGGATAAATTTCTAATCTTTTTTAGGGTTTCCGGTTTTTTCCTAACTTCGCAAAGGGGATTATGCATGCACAAGCAAAGCCCAAAGCCCCTGACAAAAATCTTGGTAAAAGTGTTTACAGAGAAAAATTTTATAATTATATAAGGTAACAAGCAGAATAAAAAATAAGGAAGAATAATGGAAATCATATTTTTATTAATAGGACTGGCTGCCGGAATCACTTTGGGATATCTGTTGGCATCACGTAAAGTATCGGCATTACAAACACAGATGAAATTACAGCAGAAACATGTAGAAGAGTTGCAACAGGTAGAAAAACAGATGTGGCAAGAAAAGCTGGATGCACAAAAGCAAGAAGTAGCAGAATTACGCCGTCAGTTCAATATGGAATTTGAAAACATCGCCAACAAAATATTTCAGCAGAAGGCAGAATCATTCAATAAACTAAGTGCCGAAAGTCTCAGCAACTTATTAAAGCCTTTCAGAGAAAATCTGAACGAATTCAAACATCAGGTAGCTGAAGTGTACGACAAAGAATCGAAGCAGCGTTTTTCACTGGAAGACAAAATTAAGGAACTGGTACAACTGAACAAACAGATCAGTGACGAAGCCAATAACTTGACCCGTGCGCTGAAAGGTGATTCAAAGACACAAGGGAACTGGGGCGAAATGATATTGGAATCAATTCTCGAAAATTCCGGACTGCGGGAAGGAGAAGAATATTTCCGCCAGGAATTTTTAAAAGATGAGCATGGAGAACCTTTACGTAACGAAAACGGCCAACGCCTGCAACCGGATGTTCTGGTAAAGTACCCCGACAACCGTCAAGTAATCATCGACTCAAAGGTTTCACTCACAGCCTATGCCAATTATGTAAACAGCTCTGAACGTAGCGAACAGGAACAATACCTGAAAGCTCATTTATCCTCTGTAAAAGCTCATATCGATGAACTAAGTCAGAAAGATTACTCCAAATATAATATCTCCTCGCTCGATTTCGTAATGATGTTCATTCCTAACGAGCCTGCCTATGTACTGGCCCTGCAAACAGATCCGAATCTCTGGAACTATGCCTACAAGAAAAAGGTTGTCCTGATGAGTCCTACCAACTTGATAGCAGCACTCAGGCTGGCACTCGATCTGTGGAAACGAGAATATCAGGAAAAAAACACCCGGGAAATAGTAAAAAGAGGTACTGCTTTATACGAAAAATTAGCAAGTTTTACCGAAACATTCGAACGTATAGGTGAAACTTTAAAGACTGCCTCAGCAGCTTACGATACTGCACTCGGACAATTATCGGCAGGAAAAGGAAATGTAATCCGCCAGGCAGAAATGCTGAAAGAACTGGGAATTACCCCTAAAAAGAAACTATCTTCACGCCTGATCAGTCAGGATGAAGATAGGGATGAAAACGAATAGCCTATAAAAAAAGAATCCGGAACCGAGCATCAGCAACCGGTTCCGGATAAAAAGCAGAAGTTCGTATGCCTCTTGGCAAGACTTGATATTATAGTGTCCAACCAGAAGTCCAGTCGTCACCGCTCTTTACAGCACCTTTATAATCGGTTTTAGTAAAGAAGCTGTCTGCAGACAAATCTTTTCCTCCGTCAAGAGTACCTACATATTTGCCTGTCCATGAGAATTCCTGATTTGTCAGATTGCCAGTAGCCTGAGCAAAGTCTGCATTAGTATAGATTCCCTGCTTAGATGACAATTCACCACTGATAGCAACATACTCCAGTTTTGAAGTACCATCCTTTAAAGCATTCTCTGTTTCATTTGTTTCCACTGTCAGTGGTTTGCCTTTGCCTGTTATGATTGTATTGTAAAGTTCTACCTGAGTACCGGCACGCAAGCGTACTCCCTGAGCATCTCCACCGTTTCCAATTAAAGTAGCATTGGCAATTGTCGGATGTGCAACCGGAGTTGCCGCATTGTTAGTACCATTATTGTCACATTCCATCAGGCAGTCGCAAGCATATCCCAGTGAAGATTCACCTTCCTGATAAGCAACCAGGAACTGTGCTTTCCCGTTCCATCCTTCAGTCCAGTCGAAAGAGTCGTCACTACAGCTTGTCACAACCATATATTTTACATTGACAGAACCTCCAAAGAATTCAAATCCATCGTCCGATCCCTGATAAGCCTGCAAATGTTCTACAGTAGTTCCATTACCAACACCATAGAAAGAAACTCCGTTTGCTTCATGTTCTTCATCAAAAGCATATCCGGTATATTCCAGACGGATGTATTTCAATGTACCAGAGTCGTCAGCATCATTGTTTCCTCCATAAGGTGCATTACCTATTTCTGATTTTCCCGATCCATTATTTGTATGAGCATAACCGCAGATATGCAAACCTCCCCAAGCTCCTGCTTCTTTCTTTTCAGAAGTCATGACAATAGGCTGTGCAGCTGTACCCTGCGCATCAATCTTAGCTCCCTGTTCGATAAGAATATAATCTACTGTTTCATCATGCTGTGCAACGATAGTAACTCCCGGCTGAATAGTAAGAGTTGCTCCCGATTTTACATGCACACCTCCGTTGAGTGTATAAGTTTTTCCAGTTTCCAACGTTACATTTTCGGTAATATCGCTGTCAAGAACATAGGTATCTTCACCTCCATCACCCGGATTATTGACAGGATCTTCATCACTACTGCAAGAGGTTGCAAAAAGAGAAACACCTGCTATCAATGCCATTGTTGCAAACTTCCAATTCTTTTTCATACTCAAAATGTTTTGTTTAAGTTAGTTGTTTAGAATTTATTTCGATTATAAGTTATATGTCACACCGATTTCAAAACTACTTCCACGTTTGAAACGCTCAACTTCGACCTTTTCTCCTGTAGAAGGAACTTCCTGCTTGAAGATAACAGGCTGGTTGAGCAAGTCGTTTATCTGTAGTTTTAATGAAACCTTTTCATTGAATTTAAAGCTACCTACAAAATTCATAGTATGTACCGGCTGCTGCTTGACATCTCCCAGTCCGGAAATACCGACCGACTGAATACGAGGACCTTGCAGGTTATAGACCAAAGCTGCACTCAACTGTTTCACATCATCCAGACGCGGAGTATAAGTGATATCAGCATTCACCAGATAAGGAGATGCTCCTTGCAAAGCACGCTGAGTATTGGTATACGCTCCTCCTTCGGGAAGCTTTACGTCAGTATACATAAACGAAGCATTGGCTCCCAAACGTAAATCACGTATCAGTTCTTTACGGAATTCAACTTCCAGACCGGCAGCCATACCATTATTGGCATTCTGGAACGAATGGATAGTAGCTCCTCCCGACAATTGCTGGATCTGCTCAATAGGGTCTTCCAAATGTTTATAATAAGCTGTTGCCGAGAACATGTCACCATTTTCTCCAAAGAACTCATAACGCAAATCAAGGTTATAGTTATAACCGTTCTTCAAATCTGCATTACCTCGGATCTGTGCCGAACCATACGATTCCTGATAAAGGAAAGGAGCCATTTCGATAAATGAAGGACGCGTCACTGTACGCGAGAATGAAAAACGAAGACTGTTTCTTTTATCCAGCTGATAACGTAAGTTCATGGCAGGAAACAAATCGTTACTGTTTAAGTCACGGCGCTGCAACTTTCCTCCGTCTTCTGCATAATTCACCCATTGCTTACTGCTTTCATAGCGTACTCCCACATTCACCAATAGAGCTTCTACCGGATAAATATCAGCTAAAATATATCCTGCATAAATTTTATTTCCAGCTGTATAACTGTCTTTAGGCTGCTGAGAGCGTGAGATGGAAACAAGTCCACTTTCTATAGCTTCCTGATTCAGAAAACCGGAAGGTGTATAAATATCCTCTTCACCTCCAATCACCGGATTCAACTTATTCAAATTATAGTAAAAGCGAGTTGAGCTATAGTCGCGTGTCTTGTCCTTGTAAGTAAATCCAGCCTGCAACTTGTTCTGGTTTCCAAATTTATAGTCACCCGACAGATTGCCTACCCATTCTTTTTCATCAAGTACACCAAAATAACGCATGGTTTCCTGACGGTTCAGCTTAAACAAATTGATTTCACTACCTTCTCTGATAAACATAATCTGCCGGCGGTCGGGTTCATCACTCGAAGTCTTGCTATACGAACCACTCCAGTTCATACTCCATTTGTCACCGAAAAAGTGTTTTCCACCCAACTGATGGTTTTGCAGTGTATAGACATGCGTTACGTTATTGCTTCCAATCAAGTTATGATCTTCATAATCATATCCTTCACGAAGCATATAATTGTCTATCGCATTGCGGGCATAGAAAAAAGTATAATTCAACTGGTCTTGCTTACGGAAACTATATCCCAGACTACCTAATCCGGCAATCTTCAGTTCACTGGAATAACTGTCATAACTGAAATCATTCAATGTGGTTCCGGTAGCCTCCAGCGTACGTACACTGGCATCAAGCATCGTTTGCTGTTCATTGCTTACCCCCATTGAAGCCAGCAAGCTAAGAGTATTCCCGTTTATATCAAAATTCTTTCCGAACCCTACGTTTCCACCAAATTCAGGTAAAGACTTACTGCGAGATACATCAAAACTGGTATTGAACAACTGGTTTTTTCCGGCATATTCCTCAAAATCCACTAGCGACATATCACGCAACTTATTGTCAAGTGACGGAGTTTTAAACAAAGTTCCATCACGATCCATCTGATAAGTATCTTTTCCTAAAGTATTGAACTTGCCCCCGGTATTAAACGAAAGGCTGAAAAAATCTTCACCAGTCTGCTCTTTTGTACCTATGTCGATATGTGCGCCTGAATAATCGGCAAACGAATTGGCCTCATAGACTTTACTTACGGTAATATTCTTCACGGTAGAAGATGGGAACAAGTCAAGCGGTATCAACTTGTGATCAGGATTGGGAGAAGCAATAGGCAACCCGTTCAATGTCGTCGTGCTGTAACGGTCACCCAGTCCGCGTACTATGATTTGTCCAGCCGAAGCAACCGACACACCGGTAATCTTCTTCACACCTTCTTCTACATTGGAAATTCCCTTTGTACTCATTTCCTTCGCCCCGATATTCTCAATAGCTACACTCGACTTCTGACGCTCCATCATCAACGAGCGTTCATTCTCCAGATTCTTCCTGGCTACCACCGTAACCTCATCAAGCTGCTGATTATCGGGAGCAAGTGCTATAACCAGCTCATCCTTCTGTCCTTTTTCTACAACAATTTCCTGCGTCTTATAAGAAACATACTGTACAATCAACGTACATGTTTTACCTTTTATATCTTTAATTTCGAACCGTCCGTCGATATCAGTAATAACTCCTGTCGTGGTTCCACCTACTTGAACAGTTGCTCCAATAAGCGGTTCTTTCGTTGAGTTATCAACAACCACACCTTTTAAAGTAAAAGCCTGGGCACTGACACTTAGAATCATCGCCGAAGCTGTAAGAAACATCTTGTTAGTTTTAATCATCCTTCGCTACTAATTTTTTCTGATGCAAAAATAGAGCAGTGATATTTCGTGCCGATTGCATCCTTTTGATGATTTACTTACAAGCCAATTACGTTTGTATTACTGAAATATCTTACTGGAGGAAAATTCCAATTTATAGTTTAAAATAAGATCTAATCAAGAATATTCATTTACCCTTCAAAATTTATCAGCTTCTTTTAGTAAAAACATGATGATATTTTTTATTTTTTTGTACAAAATTAAAAAAAACATCAGGATAAATTCCAGCAAACAAGCTGATAATTTAATGCACATATAGAAATTACTTTTCCAGATAAATTCAGCCTATGATTTGGTTTGCTTGAATACTCGATATATATATATACAATTCACCCCCTTCACATTGCATTAAGCATGTGAAGGGGGTGAGAAATAACAAATAAAAATTTTCTTTCTATCAGCGTATAGCAGCGATCAATTCTTCAGGAGCCAGCAAGTTCTGTTCGCCAGTAGCCATGTTTTTCAGCATGACCTTGCCTTCGTTCATTTCATTCTCTCCCACTATAGCAACAAACGGAATAGCCTTCGCATTTGCATAACTCATCTGCTTCTTCATTTTCGCACTATCAGGATAAATTTCAGCACGAATACCAGCTGCACGTACCTTTGCTAATACCGGAAGCACATACGCTGCTTCTGCTTCTCCAAAGTTGACAAACAAAAGCTGAGTACCGAATGATGCATCTTCCGGATACAAATCAAGCTGATTCAACACATCGTATATACGGTCGGCACCGAAAGAGATACCCACTCCCGACATTCCATCCATACCGAATACACCTGTCAAGTTGTCATATCGTCCACCGCCACTGATACTACCAATCTGCACATCGAGCGCCTTAACTTCGAAAATAGCTCCAGTATAATAGTTCAGTCCACGTGCCAAAGTCAAATCCAGTTCAACTTCCGACTTGATTCCAAGTGTAGAGATTGTTTTCAAAATGAATTCACTTTCTTCTACTCCCTTCAAGCCTGTTTCGCTGGCAGCAAGTACAGATTTCAGTGTTTCAAGCTTCTCTTCGTTCGAACCGCTTAACAAGATTATTGGCTGCAACTTGTCGATAGCTTCCTGCGGAATGCCTTTCGAAGCCAGTTCGGCATTGACATTTTCCAGACCAATCTTATCAAGCTTATCAATAGCTACGGTGATATCGACAATCTTATCAGCTTCACCGATGATTTCTGCAATACCTGTCAGGATCTTACGATTATTAATCTTAATAGACACCCGGATACCGAACTTGCTGAATACTGCGTCAATCATCTGTACCAGCTCTACTTCATTAAGCAACGAATTGCTGCCTACGACATCGGCATCGCACTGATAAAATTCACGATAACGGCCTTTCTGAGGACGGTCGGCACGCCATACGGGCTGTATTTGAAAACGCTTGAAAGGAAAGCTTATTTCATCACGGTGCATCACCACATAACGGGCAAAAGGTACTGTCAAGTCATAGCGCAAACCTTTTTCACAGAACTTACTTGCCAGCTTGGCTGCATTACGGCTTAACAACTCTTCATCAGTAAGTCCTGAAAAATAATCTCCGGAATTCTGTATCTTGAACAACAATTTATCTCCTTCCTCACCATACTTTCCCATCAGGGTAGACAGGTTTTCCATAGAAGGAGTTTCTATCTGCTGAAATCCATACAAATAGAATACTTCGCGAATGGTATTGAATATATAGTTACGTTTCGCCATTTCAACAGGCGAAAAATCTCTTGTTCCTTTTGGTATACCTGGTTTTGTTGCCATAATGAATCAAAGTTTATTTATTTCGTTGCAAAAATACATGAAATATTTGAATTTGAAAGCTGATACAGAAGAAGATATTTCCTGATACAGACAATAAAAAAGCGCAAAAGCATGTCAGCCGTAGTAGGCCTACATACTTCTGCGCCTGCTTTATATTATTAAACTGCTGTTATCAGTCGCGGCGGTTGGTAAATATCATAATGTAATAAACCAAGGTAGCCAGTGAACTCAATGCAGCAACAACGTATGTATATGCAGCCGACTTCAACGCATCCTGTGCCTGACGGTGGTTCGACATATTTGTTACCCCTGCACTGCTTAACCATACCAAAGCACGACGGCTGGCGTCTATTTCTACCGGTAACGTAATAAAACTAAATAAGGTAGTCATAGCAAACAGACAGATACCAATCAGCAGCAACTGCGGAAAAGTATTAATCATAAACATACCGGCCAGCAGTACCCACTGTACGATAGAAGAGGAGAACTGAACAACCGGAACTAAAGCCGAACGCATCTGCAAGGGAGCATATGCTCTGGCGTGCTGAACAGCATGTCCACATTCGTGCGCAGCAACTGCCGCAGCAGCCACGCTACATGTATTATAAACTCCTTCACTCAGATTGACAGTTTTGTTTGTCGGATTATAATGGTCTGTCAACATTCCGGGAGTGCTGGTTACTTTCACATCGTAAATACCGTTATCACGCAACATTTTTTCTGCAATCTCCCTACCCGTCATACCGTTGCTCAATGCCATGCGAGAGTATTTATCAAACTTACTCTGCAAATTCGACTGTACTAAATAACTGATGAGTGCAATGCCAATAAATAAAATCCAATACATATAATTATACTTTATGTGTTTCTATTCAATTTAAAATCATACAAATACTTTGCCAAAAGTAAGTAAAAAAACAAGAATCTTACAAACCTTTCCAGGCTTTTGACGATTATTAAGTATGTTCTTAAATATTCTTTTCAAAAAAAATCTTTCTGATTAACACACAGATAATCAATAAATTAAAAATTAAACAAAAGATTATTTTCACATTTTCTTCTAAAATATTTGGCAGATTAAAAATAAACACCTACCTTTGCACTCGCAATCAGGAAATGAATGCAATACAGGTTTGATTCGCTAGCTCAGCAGGTAGAGCACAACACTTTTAATGTTGGGGTCTTGGGTTCGAGCCCCAAGCGGATCACCAAAAGAAAACCATCGATAACTAAATTATCGGTGGTTTTTCTTTTTATATATTCCGATGAAAAAACTGCCCGACCATAGAGGATCAACGGATCAACGTAATAATCTGAGGGGTTAATTCAATAAATATTATCTTTGCCTACAAGAATAAAAATAAAAGGATCAACGTAAAAACCTGAGGGATCTGTTGGTTAAGCATAAATTTTAGCTAGTCTGAACAAGCTGAGGGGTGCATTGAATCAACATAAAAAACATCAAATGTATATGATGATCCCTCATAAATTACCGGTAAGAGGAATCATTCATATACCAATTGTCACACATAGTTCCTTAAAACTTATGCTGATATTTTTTATAAAAAATCAAGAAAAGTAGTAATCCTATAAACGCAAATGGAACTCCACATAATGCAGGGTAGCGATATCCTTCGCTGACAGCCAGTCCACCAGCATAAGCACCAACCGCATTACCTAAATTGAAGGCAATCTGTACGCATGCACCTCCTAACATCTCTCCTCCAGGAGCTACACGAATAATCAGTACTTGTTCCGGACTGGAAACGGCAAACAAGCCGGCAGTACACAACGTCATGAGTATAGCTGCACACCATGGATTAGGCGAAAAGAAAAACAGCAGTAACAAAACCACACCAATCATACCCTGAACTACTGTTCCAACCTTTCCGGGCGTATAACGATCTGACATACGCCCACCGACCAAATTACCTACTACCATACCAAAGCCTGCCAGTACCATAAGAGCCGTCATACTACTGGTCTGGAAACCGGAGATCTCAGTAAGCATCGGATTGACATAACTGTACCAGCAGAACACGCCTCCGTTACCCAATGCGGTTGCTCCGAGAATCAGCCAGGGCGCAGGCGACTTGAGGAAACGGAACTGTCCCTTAAACCCGTTATCCTTCAAATTTTCTACCTGTGGAACCCAACGATATATATAATATAAGGTAATCAGTCCCCAGAATACCACAAGCAAGAAAGTAACACGCCACGAAATTGTATGACTCAAGGAAGTACCCAAAGGAACACCAAACAAATTGGCAACTGTCATGCCTGCTATCATGATAGACACAGCCTCCGATCCTTTTCCTTCATCTGCCAGCTTACCAGCTACAATGGATGCCACACCGAAATAAGCACCGTGCGGAAGACCGGATATAAAACGACCAGCCATTAACACCCAATAATTGGGAGCAGCAGAAGCACAGAGATTTCCGATAATCATAAGCAGCACCAAGGCCAGCAATGTTTGCTTCAACGGTCGTTTGCGTGCCAGGATCAGCATCGGAGCACCACAGCAGACACCCAATGCATACGCAGAAATAAGATGACCAGCCACTGGAATACTAATACCCAAATCCTGGGCTACATAAGGTAAAATACCCATCATGGTAAACTCGGCAATACCCAGCCCTAGTGTACCAAAAGCCAAAGCTATCAGACTCTTTTTCATTTTTCTATCGCTATAAAATCATTACTTCAAACCTATATTTTTTTTAAGGAGTGCAAAATTACAGTTTTATTTATTCTTCGTAAACAACCTGAATAAAAAAGAGAAGCAGCAATATAATTCATAAATTATTCTCTGTATTTCCTTTCAAATGATTCTGTAACAAACACCATAAATAATTTCTTTGAAAGAACATTTTTCGCTAACTTTGTTATTGAAGCAATTTAATCACGAAATATTCTTTACTAATTCAAGAACGAAGTAGTACCGAAAAGAATATTCACGTAAAACCCATAAAAATCAAAAGAAACATCACACAACTAGCTTTAACCTATTTCTAAATTTAATAAGCACACAGTATGAACATGAAATATGCATTAAGCAGTATTCTGCTATGTTTCAGTCTATTTTGTCTGCCAAGCTGCAACGACAATGAAACTCCCGCCAATACTCCTGACGGAGAGGAAGTAGAAGAAGTGATCAAAAGTTACGATTGGCAACTGGAAGGTAAGTGGGAATATGCATTGAATAATGGCAATGATTTCTCCCGAACACTTGTTTTCGAGAAAGACGGTAAAGGCTCTTATGACGACGGTACGCTGGAATGGTACTGTTCCAACAATCATTTGTACATTGATTTCGACAACGGCAAATCCATCAAAGATTGTGACTATCTGTTTTATGGGGCAACTCTTCAGTTGAAGAGTCCTCAACTGTCATATATCCTCGATTGTCCTTTTATCGGTTCCTGGCTTGCAAGCGATGCACACAACCATTTTACCGGCTCCACCTTCTATTATACTTTTGCCGCTGATGGCAATGCCGAGTGTTTCACCTTCAATACTTCCGGCATTTGGGAAAGTCAAAAATACTCCTGGCTCAGGACTCAAGACGGTATCCAACTGCTATCTAATATGGCTACCAAAAACCTCATCTGTGAGGCGGATGCAGAAAAATTGACGATACAAGGCGACGGAGAATTCAGTCATACCAGTCCGTTCTATGGCAAATGGAAGTCTGTCTATTCACAGGACGGCATCATCGACGAAAAAGATGAGAATTTCTCCACCATCGAACTTTACCAAAGAACCGATAATGATTACTTTGTCTACTATGAGAAAGATAACAAATACGCCAGCTTCCAAGGTCCGATGTCTATCTTGCTTCCCAACAGAGCTTTATTAATAAATCCAGCCGATGGCAGTGATCCTCTGTTCCTCTATTTTCGTTTTTATTATTCAAAAGATTCTGAAAAGGTTTATCTGGAACTAAGCAAAGACAACTCATTTACAGAATATACAAGATATGAATTTGTAACAACATTATGAGTATGAAGAAAGCAATATTACTACCTATGCTGTGCCTCATCGCCTTATGTGGATGTGAAAAGAGCACTGAATTATCCGAAATTACCGGAAATCCTGAAACAGAAACACCGGAAAACGGAAGCCTGACCTTTCAGTTGAATGCTGATAAGACAACCTGCAACTTACTGGATTTGACTACTTTCTCTATTTCGTTCAATCGTACCGTTTCCATGTGGGACATCTCCAATCAGTTTGATTCAATAGTGTGGATAGTAGAAGACAAGGATAAAAATCTTCACTCATTCCGTATCATGGAACAGCAGGAAAAAACCTTTTTATGGAGTCACTGCTTTTATTATCCCGGCGAGTATAAGACATACCTGTCAGGATATAAAGACAAAGAAGAAACTTTCAGAAGTGAAACTATCAATCTGCAAGTTGTTACAAAAGACTTTTTAGGCTGGAAATGGAACGAATTTCCTGATGAGCCAGACCAGAAGAGAACGGGTACCGTAAACCTGTTCAACAGCGACTTTGAATTGACATATTATAACCATCTGTCCGACAATGGTGTCCCTGGATGGAACCTCTATATATTTAATTCTACCGGAGAAGACGAGCAGGTGTTCTACGAAAAATCATCCGATGTACTTTACCGCTACATAACAGGAATATACGGTGCTCCGTCCATCGACAAAAACTCTCCTGATCTGGCAGAAGCATATACTGCCGATTTTGATTATCATCATGACCATGCGACTCCTCTGGCTATCTGGGAAACCGACCAGACACGCATCGTACAGCTTCGGATTGATGACAGTTGGCCTATAGCTTATATTTATGCAGAACCGCTTTCCAGAAGATGATTTGCCTGCAAACAACAAATGACAATAATCAAACGGAAAAGAAACGATATCAAGACTTCATTCTAGCATGAATAAACTTGACCTGAAGCTTAAAAGCCAAAGAAAATCTGATTAAAAGTCAGTTGTTCTACCAACCGAACAAAGAATGGTACACCTTTAAAGGCAAAAAGGTTCAAAATAGAGAAATTGGATAAACGTACTTATAACCTATAAGTTACAACACACAAATCTCCTGCTTTAGTCTTCATTTATTTATATGACTAAAAGCAGGAGATTTTTTACTTTTAAGTTTCAATCTATACGATTGTTACTTTTGCAATTTTAAACCGTCCCTTTCAGGTCCTGTAGTTATAAACCATAATTTCCCGGAGGATTATTTTATTCTGACTTATCCTTTCTTTGGGTGTTATAATGCGTATTAAACGCAAAAACATCTTTTCTCAAAATGAGTCTTAATACACTTACAATATTACCCTCCTCATTATGATTAAGAAAAATAAAACCTTATTTTTCAACTAATGTAATGCCATCCAGACAGAAATAGTTCGGAGTATTCATACCATAATCACCTGTATCGGTAGATTCCATTTCGAAAGTCACATATGCAGCATTAGCCAGCGGAGTCCAGTCGAACCATTCCCAAGTATTCACTACAGAGCTCTTTCCATCACGATAGTCTGCCAGATAGAAAGTGCTTCTTCCAACTTCTTCGCCAGAAGCTGCATGACCGATTGCAGTTACAGTAAAATAATCACCATCTTCGAAAGGACCTTTCACTACACTAACACCACCATCGTTTCCATCTTTTACTGCTAAATAAGCATAAGTAGTATTAGTTATATAAGCTCCCTTGAACTGATATGTAGCAGCCTGTAAGTTAGTCAATTTAGTAGGATTCGACAAAGCTACAGTAAGATATACACTGCCATCCTTACCCTTTCCGGTTATCGCGCTGAGATTAGAATATCCCGGAGTAGTTACATCGGTAGTATTGGTATAGGTAAATCCGCCACCAAAGCCCCAATCACTAAAGTAGTTGTTACATTCTATCAGCGATTTACTATCGGTAAACGATGTAACTTTATACCATTTATTGTATTCCTCACCTTCAGTAGGGGCAAATGATGTATTAGGTTCCGTTAATTTGTCTTCGAAGCTAACTGCCACTTCCTGCTTTGCAGGTACTGTCGGTTCATCATCGTTACTACAACTCCACAATCCCACGCATAAACATGCGTACAAAACAAAAAATAACTTTTTCATCTGTCGTTAATTAATTAAATGATTAAAATATAGTTTACTGATTATTTCTCATAATGTAAATTCTCCACTCCGGTAATCTCTGTCGAAAGTTCTCCTATCTGAGTACAATACTGATTGACAGCCGTATATATCTTCACAAAATCAATCTGATCGAGAGCGACTTTATTACCTTGAGCATCTACAGCCCAATCTATCTTAAACTTCGACATCTCCGTACTGTTGGGATGATTATCGGCATATCCCCAGTCGTAAGCATAGCCTACCCACACTCCGTTTTCTTGAACCGCATTATCTTTCAGGCGTGTTCCACGGAAGATCAGGTAATCACTCTCTTCCCAAAGCGGATAATACGATGACTGCTGATGAAAAGTATTCCGATACACATACCCTTCATTTCCCTGATTATCTGTCCAACGCACATCAGCATTTTCAGGTTCAGGGCGATAATAAGTAATCTCATAATCACGTATCTCGGTATCTGTTCCATACTCACTGCCGGCCAGTTCGTACCATTCATCATCGGGCAGCCCGTTACCGTTTTCATCTTTCGAAACTAGTACAATACCCGGTTCTGCACTACCACCAGGACGGTCCTGCCAAGCATTCGGATTATAGTTGGCATTACCGTAAATTTTAAAATCGTATTCTTCCGGAACATTTGGTACGGGTTGAGAAAAGCCTAACACAATATAGCCCCCGTATGCCCCTAACGACAACAATGATTTTTTCCGAAGTCGTTCGGCAGCATAGTCCAGTACCTGTTGCTTGGTTGTAAAGCCGTCGGTATAAGCAGTCGTAACCGTATTCATATATTGTGTAGGGGCCGGAACATAATCGAATACTTTATCGGCATAAGCAGCCATTTCATCCGATTCATCGGGATTATCCGGAGTATCTACACCGGCAGCCTCATCACGGAACAGCACGGTATTCGGATTTAACCCGACTCCACTCAGGCGAAACATAAGCGTACCTTCGGGAGTAAAGCATAACAAATCACCATCTACCTGATAATTGTACGCTTCGGTTATATAAACATTGCTGCTATAAGGATTTACCTGAATGGAGAACGGGCGTTCTATATTTGTTCCATCGGTAATAAACTGACTCCGTAACACCGTACCTGAAGTAAGATCAAACACCTTGAATGCGGTTTGTCCGGTCGAATAATCGTAATTATAAAGGTAGGCGATATTATAATCGAAGGCAAAATCCATTACCGGTTCGTCATAAACTTTTTCTACAACATCCGACTGTGAGTTTATTTTTACCAGTTTATAGTCACCCTGCTCTATCTGTTCTCCTTGTGTAGCTACCCATACACTATGATCGGGACCGGCAAGTATCTTTCCCGGATTAGGACCGACTTCAATTTTTTTCGTTTCTGCAAAAGTTGACAGGTCGACAACAGATACCGTACGGTCAACTCCCACTCCAGCCCAGTCTAATCCACCTGAATTGGACACATAAAGTTTTCCATCCTGCACGCAAAGATCTTCCGGATTACGTCCGACTTCCGCAACTCCGTCTATCTCCAGAGAAGCAGTATCGATACGAGCTACGGTTCCATCATACGAACAGACATAAGCTTTTCCCGAATCAAAAGTAATGGCACGAGGCTGACGGGAACTGCCATTATCGGTCAGCATCGGAATCTGCTTTACGGAAAGCCCGGACTGAAGGTCTATTACCTCTACTGTACTAGAAACATTTACCACAACATATAATTTACTACCGTAAATATCCATGTCGTTAGCGGTATCTCCCAATCCGCGATGATTCAGCGCACAGAAATAATCATACGAACAGCGATTCGTCAGGAAGGAATATCTTGCCAGTGTACTGTTGTTCAAATTAAACAACCCTTCATTCAAGATATACATTTCTGCCGTTCCATAGTCTTCGACTACCCCATTTGCTTCACCGGTTGTATAAGGCTTGTCTTCCAAATCATCGCAACCGGCAAACAGCAAAACCAACGAATATATAATAACTACCAGTTTCCTCATATTCATCAATATTTCACTCCGACTGTTATCCGGAAAGACCGTCCGGGCATCGGGAAGTTTTTCACTATTTCATAATTCTTATCTGCCAGATTCAGCATCTCAAGTGCCAGCGAGAGGTTTGTCTTTTTCCAACGGAACCCCCGACGTACAGAAACGCTATGATCAGTATATCCGTCCAGCCTGTTCTTGGCTATATTCTGTCCCAACGCATAGCGTTTGCCGGAAAACAGCATGGAATACGACAAGTCTACCCACGGTGTTTCGAGTACTGCCTGTCCGGAACCTGACACACGCGGTGTATAGGCTATCTGATGCTTATACGTTTTTCCTTCAAGAGTAGAAGGATCTGAGTTCGTAACATCCAGCGCACGCTGATAAGTGTAATTACCCGATAGGCTCAACACATATTTTTCTGCCGGCTGTACACTAACACTTGCTGTAAAGTCTACTCCTTTTATATCGACTTTGCCCAGATTTACCATACTCCAGATAAACAGGTTCTTGGTCGGTATCGCTACTATCTTGTCGGTTATCCGGTTGGAATAAGCATCCACCGTTGCCGATACATAAGGAAGCCAGTCAGAAATGCGTTTACTATATGTCAGTCCGACATTCAGCTGGCTGGCATTTTCCGGCTTCAGACGAATATTACCGGTCTGTCCGTAATACAAATCATTAAAACTCGGCAAGCGGAAAATATCTTTATAAAAGAAACGGATACGAAACTCCTCTGAAGCAAATGGCTTAAATGATACACTGGCATACGGAGAAAGTTTCCGGTGTCCCCCGGCACTGTTGCCTTTTGCTACGTCTTCATAAATAACAGTAGACAAAACAGAAGCTGAAAGCGTCATCCAGTCGTTGACATATTTCCCAGCCAGCGCAGTAAGCCATGAGTAACGCACTGGCTTGGCAAAATCTTTCAAGTCGCAGTTCATACGGTTAACGATTCCGTCGGTTGAAAGAGAAAAAGAAAGACAATCCAACGCCCGGAACAACACTGCTGTAGAAAGATAATATTCCTGCTGAAAATAACTGTTCTCACTTTGTCCGGTAGTTCCTTTATAGTCTGGGTCCAGATAATGCTGGTAGGTCCAGTTCCATTTGCCTGAAGCCTGAAACACCCATTTACGGCTGAACTCTTTTTTATACTGGCTCTGGATGAAAATATTTTTATCCCACAAATGTTGTGAGGAATAATCGTAGTACAAAGTTGTTGCATTGGGAAGCCCGCGTGACGACTGATAATAATAAGCTTTCAGCTTCCATTGTTCCGTATCAGAAAAATTACCGAACAGACCTGCCTCGGCACGGAATGTCTGCACTTCCGTATTCTTGCGTTTTTCACGACTCGACTGATCACCTTCCTCGCCGTAATATAATGTATAAGGATAATGTCCATCGGATGACATCCATTCCGCATCTGCTGTCAATGCCCATTTTTCACCCAGTTTCTGTTCATACAAAACTGAAGGATTCACCAGTCCCCATGAACCCGATTTCACAGATGTGTTCAGATTAACAGACTTGTTATTCTGAAAAACAGGAGTAAGTGTCTGGATATTCAAAATTCCAGCTGAAGCGAAAAAACGTGCAGGCTGAAAAATCTGGTCACTTTGCCCGTTGCTTAACATCAGACGGTCTACATTTTCCAATGAAAAGCGACCGATATCCACCTGTCCGGTCTGACAGTCGGTAACAGCTATTCCATCGTATCCCACTACTGTATGCTGTGCTCCCAGACTGCGTATAGAAACTGTTTTCAGTCCTCCTATTCCTCCATAATCTTTCACTGTCACACCAGAGAAGTGTTTGACAGCATCGGATACCTGCATCACATTCAGGTTTTTCAGCTCTTCGTGAGAAAAGATCTGAAGAGGAACAGCCGAACGGACTTCACGCGTCTGGTAGCGGTCGGACACCACAACCTCCGGTATGGAATAGACTTTCGTTGTATCTATTTCCTGACTGCCATAACATTGAACGGCACATCCAATCAGCATCATCCAACTACATACAATATACTTCATATTTTCTCAATACTTAATGTAACAGCAAAGGAACAGCCTTTGCATTGCTTGCGAAAAATAAAGCAATGGGGTGAACAGATAGAATATGCACCGACAAGTCATCCCACGCTTTTTCCTCGAAAGCTGTGAAGAAATATGCATGGCAGGTCTTCTGACTTATTCCTAGTCGCAAACTACCTTCCCGGAAACAAACATTTTTCCAGTGGTCTGAACGACTGTTTGCGACATTTATATAATATGGAATTTACAGCAGCGGGACTGTTCAGGACTCTCACCTGATTCCCTTTTAATCACCAGATTATCTTCTAAAAACAGATAATCTCTTGAACCAATGCGTCACAAAGGTAAAAAGTTTTTTCAATAAGCCGAAAATATTCTGTATTTTTGTAGACAAGCAACTATAAACATATAAATTATGGCAAAAGAACTCGAATTGAAGTACGGCTGTAATCCTAACCAGAAACCGGCACGTATCTTTATGCAAGAAGGAGAGCTGCCAATTGAAGTATTGAACGGACGTCCCGGATATATCAATTTTCTGGATGCCCTGAATGGATGGCAGTTAGTAAAAGAACTGAAAGAAGCTACCGGCCTGCCGGCTGCAACATCATTCAAGCATGTCAGCCCTGCAGGAGCAGCTATCGGTCTGGAGCTGGATGATACAATGAAGAAAATTTATTTCGTAGACAACCTTCCTCTTTCTCCTTTGGCAAATGCGTATGTTCGTGCGCGTGGTGCTGACCGTATGTCGTCTTACGGCGACTTTATTGCGCTGAGTGATGTATGCGACGAAGCTACAGCACGTTTTATCAACCGCGAAGTTTCTGACGGAGTCATTGCTCCGGGATATACAGACGAAGCACTGGAAATTCTGAAGAATAAACGTAAAGGAACATATAATGTTATCAAGATAGATCCGGAATATCGCCCTGCTCCGATAGAACGTAAAGATGTATTCGGAATCACTTTCGAACAAGGACGTAATGAAATCAAACTGAACGGCGACGATTTATTCGCAAACATTCCTACTCAAAACAAGAATTTCCCGGAATCAGCACGCCGCGACTTGATGATTGCACTGATTACATTAAAATATACACAGTCGAACTCTGTATGTTATGTAAAAGACGGACAGGCTATCGGTATCGGAGCCGGACAGCAGAGCCGTATTCACTGTACTCGTCTTGCAGGAAATAAAGCTGATATCTGGTATCTACGCCAGCACCCGAAAGTATTGAATCTGCCTTGGGTTGAAAAAATACGCCGTGCCGACCGTGATAATACAATCGATGTCTATATCAGCGATGAACACGATGACGTACTTGCCGACGGTGTATGGCAGCAGTTCTTTACAGAAAAGCCGGAAGTGCTGACTCGCGAAGAAAAACGTGCATGGCTGGATACACTGAAAGGTGTGGCTTTGGGATCGGACGCTTTCTTCCCCTTCGGTGATAACATAGAACGTGCCCACAAGAGCGGAGTAGAATACATTGCGCAAGCCGGTGGTTCAGTGCGTGATGACCATGTAATAGCTACATGCGATAAATATGGCATAGCTATGGCATTTACAGGTATCCGTCTCTTCCATCATTAATCGCACAGTCCATAGAATATTAAAAACAATAAGCGGACAGCATAAGGTTTTCATTTCCTCTATAGCTGTCCGCTCCTTTTATTTTTATAAGTACCTAAAATTTATATCCAAAAGTTGCAAAGATTCCCAAGTTGCGAGGTCCTTTTTCCCACATACGGGCCAATCCGAATTCACCCTCTACACCTACAATATAATGACGGAAATCCAAATTTATACCAGCCTGTATGCCGGCATCGAAACGACGGAGACCGTCCCAGATTTTGATATCTCCCACACACGCATCATTAAACGTACCCCACGATGAAGTAACATCATCTGCTTTCTGTTCGGTTTTACCCACTATTCCACAACCAATATATCCACCTCCAGAAATAATCACATCAAAATTCTTTGGGGTTCCGATATGGAAAGCCGCCAATAACGGCATTTCAAAATAATTCTGATTAACGGTTTGTTTGGTATCGTTTACCAGTGAATATTTCGCACCTTTGGAAGTCCAGTTAAGACCAGTCTGAAAAGACACCCAACCTGTAAGAGGGATATCTACACCTACACCTATCCGCTGATTAAACAAAGCTTTTGCAGATCCGAATCCATCTCCCATCCATGAAGAGGCACCCAAACCAACTTTCACGTTCCATACCGGTGCTTGAGCATTAACAAGCATAGCCGATATCATACACAAGACTAAAAGATACAGTTTTTTCATATTTCAGACTTTTTTGTTAAGAAATCACATCTATTCTGCCAGCAGCGCATCCCAATAAAGGATTCAGTGCAAACTCCTAAAAACAAATATAGGAATATAACTAAATATTGCAATCAAAAGAAGGGAAAAAGAATTGAAAAACAACGATAATGGCTAAAATATCCGACATTTTTACATCTGTCTGTTTTTATGATACAATAAAAAAGCCTCCCGCATGCTAGTTCATGCGAGAGGCTTTCAGTATATTCATAGAATTTTATTCAACCGTTCAGATTAAAACTCATAATCGATACCGATTGAGATATTTTCTCCATCCAAAGTAACACCAAAGCCATCAGCTCCTCTGAAATAATCATCACGATAACCGGCAAAACCTACTTTGGTAATAAAGCTGAAGCTATCATTCAACTTAATAGCAAGTCCTGGTTTCAAACCTATTTCAAATCCATTTACAGAATCTCCATGCTTAGGTTTTGATGTAGAGAAGCCCATTCCCATATCAATAAACAAACGTACTATCTTATTTTCATAGAAAGAATAACGAGCATATGGAGCTATGGCAAAACTATTAATATGAGACGAAACCTTTTCATCTCCCACATCATAATGTGTTCCTTCATGAGAAAAAACAACTTCGCCACCTACAGCCCAACGCTCATTCAAGTTATAACCAAAATCGGGTGAGATAGAGAATGAGGTTACATCGGCATCACAGTCTCTCCAAAGGCTGATACCACCACCCAAATACATCTCCTGTGCATATGATGACAAAGCGGCCATCATTACAACTACAATCATTAAAATCTTTTTCATAATTACATAAATTAGTTAGTTATTAAATAATATGTCTAGTATCCGTTTTCTTAGCTTTATCCATTCTTATGACGGTTAGCGCGTCGACGACGGTATTCAGCTTTCATCTTTGCAGAGCCTGAGCCATGCAATCCGGTGATATACGTTTTCTTCTTTGCCTTTGTCTTTACCTTATCTTCTTTTTTAGCGGTAGAAGGCTTGCTGCCTTTAAAGACAATTCCTTCGGTCAATATCTTTTCTATATCCATACAATGATTTTCTAAAATGATTCTTAATTTATTTTTTAGGAACTAATTTCACATGATTTCCAGTCTTTGTACAGACCAGTGTGCGCTTCAGCAAGTTACCGGTTTTCATATCAAAAAGAAGTCCCGGATTAAGGTGCTGTCCATTTATTCTGATCTCAAAATGCAAATGTTCGGTTGTAGCTCGTCCTGTACGTCCCGTTAGGGCAATAGGTTGGCCAGCCTTTACAGTATCTCCCGCTGCCACCATATTCTTTGAATTATGACTATAAATGGTTTCGATTCCATTGTCATGGCGTACAACTATCACTTTGCCATATCCACCATAATGTTTAGCCATACGCACAACACCATCGAAGACACAACGGATAGTATCGTTGGCACAGGTTTTAATATCCGAACCACTATGTCCTCCACGAGCACCGTATGCCGATATAACCTTTCCTTTCGGAAGAGGGAAACACCACATCGAATCGGACAAGTTTTCCAGATGAATCTCAAAACTATTTCCGTTTGCAAAAAGCTCCGGAGTCTTTACACGAATGTGATTACGCTCCATTACCGAAAAAGATCGTACAATCGGATCGGACGCATACATCAATGACATACACCCTATCCATCCTAAAAGCAATAAAACGACGTGTATTCTTAGTTTCATCATTCGAAATATACAATTTTCACTTCCTGAGCCTCAGCAAATTCTTTTAGTAAATCGACCATATAGGTTACATTTTCTTCCAGTCCTTCGCTTCCACTATATCCATTCATTATAGCAAGCAGGTGTGTAGTACCTTCGCTTATTTTAGTCCGTTCGTTATCGCTGGTAGGAGTACCTACACCCCCTACAGCATCACGATATACAGGCATGCCTTCGATATTCAGTTCTCCTCGGCCTATTCCTTCGTAAGGTTCTCCCGCTTTTCCTATACCTAATACCAGACGGTCACCTTGTATTTTATCCAGATCAAATCCGCCAATGGAATGTCCACTGTATATGGAAGCCAGATTAATCAAATCGACCAGGGTATCTATCTGATACAAAGGAATACCCCTCAATATACGGCGACACAAGGCTTCTGAAGAAGGACGATAGCGACTGGGATCTTTTCCACATTTTTTATAAGCCTGCCGGGTTGCCTGAATGGCCGGCATTTCTTTGATGGAGTCGGTGGTATATTTAGAACGGTATAACACAGTAAACTCGTCAATACGTTTCCACAGTTCCTCATTATAGGCAGTATTTTTTACAGTTGCAAAAACAGCTGCTCCCCGAAACTGTGGCCAAGCCTGTTTCAGCTCTTCAGATACTTCTATCACTAAATTCTTCATTGTATACTGATTTATTATTTCTAAAAACAAAAGCCTCCAGACAAATATAAGTCAGGATTAAACCGATTTCAACATAATGCCTGACAAAATACGTCCCGAAGCTATACCTTGCCTGCGTGCCGAGAAAAAATCGGCATTTTCTTTCCACGTACAAATACCACTTAGCTCTATATTTGATGGGAGTACACCAAAATCGAGCAGCTGCATACGGTTTGCTTCCCACAAATCAATATGCCACTTTTCCTGACGCGATGCTATACGCTGCATATCGAATCCCTGCTGTTCGAAGCAAGTATAGACCTCATCACCTACCTCAAAAGCTTCCAGTGATATGCTAGGACCTATACAGGCTACAACATCCTTCCCCTGTGTTCCATACGTACGGTTCATTACCCGCAACGTTTCGGTTACGATACGTGCTACCGTACCTCTCCATCCTGCATGTATGGCAGCGACCACACCCTGCTTTGTATCGAAACACATTACCGGAACACAATCGGCAGTCGACACACAGATACACTTGCCAGGAACGTCAGTAACCAACGCATCCACACCTTCCAGCAAAGAAGCTCGCAAACTCTCCGGCTGTTTACAGAATGCTCTATCAACAACCCGAACCTCTGCACGATGTACCTGATGTGGAATAACCAGTTCTTTCTCTGTACCTGGCAATAAAGAGCACAGCAGAATTCTGTTTTTCAATATGTTCTCCATAACATCGCCGCAATAGTTATTGCAATTAAACGAAGCATATTCTCCTGTACTATATCCCCCGTGGCGAGTTGTAGAGAAACAAAAAATGCCGGGGTACGATTTCATTAAACCATACTCCAACATTCTTTTATCTTCTGAATAATGAATCATTACTTCTGTGGTTCGTCGTCCCAATCTATTTCCTCATATTCGTAGTCGAAATCTTCATCGTCGTCAGCATCTTCATATTCGAAATCGAAGTCTTCATCTTCACCCATATCCTTCAATTCCTGCTGAAGCTTGGTTACATCTTTTGCACGATGCACAATAGACGCCTGACGAAGTCCTTCCAGGCGGTTACTGTCTTTATTCAATTCCTCCCACAAAATATCTTTCAACTGCTGAATTCCGATATTGGCAACAGAAGAAATAAATACATAAGGTATATTTTCAGGCAATGTAGGTGTCAGCATTTCTATCAGCTCTTCATCCAGCATATCACATTTAGTGATAGCAAGTACCCGCTGCTTGTCAAGCATCTCCGGATTGAACTTAGCCAGCTCGTTCAGCAAGATATCATATTCACGGCGAATATCATCAGTATCACCGGGAACCATAAAAAGCAACAACGAGTTACGTTCAATATGCCGCAGGAAACGAAGTCCGAGCCCCTTACCTTCACTTGCACCTTCTATAATACCCGGTATATCTGCCATGACAAAAGACTTGCCTTCACGATAAGAAACGATACCCAGGTTCGGTTCCAGTGTAGTAAACGGATAATTGGCTATTTTCGGACGCGCAGCCGAAACTGTAGATAGAAGAGTGGACTTTCCGGCATTCGGAAAACCGACCAGACCAACATCTGCCAATAGTTTCAATTCCAAAATAACAGTCATTTCCTGCATCGGCTCACCAGGCTGTGCAAAGCGTGGAGCCTGACGGGTTGCCGTACGGAAATGCCAGTTTCCTAAGCCTCCACGACCACCTTTCAGCAGAATGACTTCTTGTCCGTCGTCAGTAATATCGCATACATATTCGCCTGTTTCTGCATTGTAAACGACAGTACCGCACGGCACTTCAATAACCTTGTCTGCACCATCTTTACCGAAACTCTTGTTCTTCGAGCCATTACCACCATGTTCAGCAAACACGTGACGCTCGTACTTCAGGTGTAGCAAAGTCCAGTAATTGCGGTTTCCCCGCAAGATAACATGACCTCCTCTACCACCGTCGCCACCGTCAGGACCTCCGTTGGGCATATACTTTTCACGGCGCATGTGTACCGATCCGCGCCCTCCCTTACCGGAGCGGCAGTAGATTTTTACATAATCAACAAAATTCGATTCAGCCATAATATTTCTTTGAAAAATTAAATGAGTCAACCGTCTGTCTGACGGTTTTACTTAATGCAATCGAGATTGCACTGTCTGTTACAAAAAAGAGAACGAGAAACCTCCAAACGGAAGTTTTCTCATTCTCCGTTTTTCATATCTTCAATTAGAGTTTATCGATAGCAGAGCAAATATCTGCAAAGATACCATCCATAGAACCCAAGCCATTGATGTGGCAATATTTGCCATCATTCTTGTACCAGTCAATCAGAGGAGCAGTCTGAGAATGATAAACTACCAAACGTTTCTTGATAGTTTCTTCATTATCGTCAGCACGACCAGATTCCTGTCCACGTTTGATCAGACGAGTCATCAGTTCATCTTCCGGAACTTCCAGATCAAGCATGATAGAAACTTCCTGACCGCGTACTTTCAACATTTCTTTCAAAGCTTCTGCCTGAGCGATTGTACGTGGGAAACCATCGAAAATAACACCTTTGCTATCCTTGAAGCTATCGAATACGCTAGCCAGGATATCTATCATCAAAGCGTCTGGAATCAACTGACCGTTGTCGATATATCCTTTGGCAGTTTTACCCAGTTCTGTACCATTCTTGATTTCTGCACGCAAAACGTCACCAGTAGAGATGTGGTTCAAACCATATTTCTCTACGATACGAGCACTCTGAGTTCCTTTACCTGAACCCGGTGCACCGAAAATTACAATGTTCAACATCTTTATTACCTTTTATTTTAATTATGAATAATTATTCTATCACAGTATAAATATCACGATAGTTTCGTCCCAGTCCGTCGTAGTCAAGTCCATATCCTACGATAAAGTCATTAGGAATGTTCATTGCCACATAGTTAATGTCAAGCTCAACCTTCAGCTTATCCGGCTTAACCAGCAATGTAGCAATTTTAATGTCTTTCGGACCGCGGGCACGCAATGTTTCTACCAGCTGCTTCATAGTCAGTCCCGTATCGACAATATCTTCTACAATCACCACTGTACGTCCCGTGATATCATCACCCAAGCCAACCAGTTCTTTCACTTTACCGGTAGAAGAAGTACCTTCATACGAAGCCAGTTTTACGAAAGAAACCTCACAAGGCATAGTCAAGTGCTTCATCAGATCAGCCGTAAACATGAATGAACCATTCAACACACTTATGAAAAGCGGATTGGTTCCCGACAAATCACGATTGATTTCATCTGCTACACGAGCCACTTCCTTCATTATTTGCTCCTCAGGAATAAAAGTCTTAAAGCGTTTATCTTTGATCTGAATTACACTCATAATATATAAGTTTATAAAATTGGGACAAAAATACGAATTATCCCTCAAACTTCTATACTTTTTTCGTACTTTTACCGACAAATAGCTATTTAGAAAAAAGATGAAAATACTTAGTTGCACTCAGCAAAAACAGGCGGACGCATATACAATCGCCCAAGAAAACATACTTTCCATCAATCTGATGGAAAAAGCAGCCTCGCTGCTAACTGATGAAATTTGCCGTCGTTGGGATAAATCTCACCGAATAATCATATTTGCAGGCTCTGGAAACAACGGAGGAGATGCCGTTGCCGTAGCACGCATGCTGTTCCTGAAAAATTATACAGTAGAAGTATATCTGTTCAATATCACCGGAGTCTTGTCGGACGATTGCATGAAGAATGTACAGCGCCTGCAAGAATGCGGATTCTCTAACTATCACGAAATCAGCAACAGCTTCGACCCTCCTCAGCTGACAAAAGATGACATCGTGATAGACGGACTTTTCGGTTCAGGACTGAACAAACCGTTAAGTGGTGGATTCGCATCGGTAGTGAAATACATCAATGCTTCACAAGCTACGGTTGTATCCATCGACCTGCCTTCTGGATTGATGGGAGAAGACAACTCAAACAATATCCGCCAGAACATCATACGGGCTGACCTGACATTAAGTATCCAGTTGCCGAAACTGTCTTTCCTGTTTGCCGAAAATGAAGACATGGTAGGCGAATGGAAAGTACTGGATATAGGCATCAGCAAAAACTTCATAAAAGAAGCCTCTACTCCGTACTTCATCACCGAAGCAAATGAAATACGCCAGCTGATCAAGCCCCGCAGCCGTTTCGCACATAAAGGCAATTTCGGACACGGCCTGCTGATTGCCGGCTCATACGGTATGGCAGGAGCTTCCATATTAGCTGCTCGTGCATGTCTGCGTTCGGGTATAGGCTTACTGACAGTTCATACTCCTGTCCGCAACCATGACATTGTACAGACCAGTGTACCCGAAGCAATGGTACAAAACGATGTACACGAACTCTATTTTGCCGAACCCGTAGACTTGGATAACTTCCAGGCACTGGCTATCGGTCCGGGAATCGGTCAGGAAGAAGAAACCGCACTCGCTACATTCGACCAGCTGAAAGAATGTTTCATTCCTCTAGTTCTCGACGCTGACGCACTGAACGTATTCAGTACACACCGTAATTACCTGAACCGGATTCCGAAACGGACAATCCTGACACCGCATATCGGAGAACTGGAACGTATTATCGGAAGATGCAACAACAGTTTCGAACGTCTGACCAAAGCCAAAGAGCTTTCTGCCTATCTGCAATGTTACATTGTACTGAAAGGAGCTTACACTGTAGTTATTACCCCCGAAGGCAACTGCTACTTCAATCAGACAGGTAATCCGGGTATGGCAACAGGAGGAAGTGGTGACGTACTGACCGGTATCATCCTCGCCCTGCTGTCGCAAGGATATTCACAGGAAAACGCTTGCCGTATAGCCGTATACGTACATGGTCTGGCAGGTGATATTGCCCGCAACCGTGTAGGAGAAATCAGCCTGACAGCAGGCGATATCATTGAAGCCCTACCCGAAGCATGGAAAAACATTACAGAAACTAAATAACAAACCATTATGAACAGAACGATTATTGCATTGGGATTGTTGGCATGCTCAACACACATTGCAGCACAGGATGTAAATATATACACACCGGGCACAGACGAAGGCATTGTATACTTTCTGCCTAAAACAGCTCTGGAAGTAAATATTATAGCCACACGCATAAGCTATCAGCCGGGAGAGCTATGCCAGTATGCCAATCGTTACCTGCGCATGAACAATGTAAATCCTCAACCGGAAACATACTGGGAAATCAAACAGATTGACGTTCGCTCTATCGGAGTTCCCGATTCTACCAAAGCATATATCATCAAGCTGAAAGATAAAAGCACCTTATCAAATATTGAGCTAACAGAAAGCGGGATAGCCAAGGCTATAAATACCACTTTTCCTAAAGAATACGAACAGCAGCAAGGATACGAACTGGAGAAACCTCTTCCACATGAAAGTACACGCAAGTACATGACAGAAGAGATCCTGATGGCAGGTTCGACAGCGAAAATGGCGGAACTGACAGCTAAGGAAATTTACAATATCCGCGAAAGCAAGAATTTGATCTTGCGAGGACAAGCTGACACCATGCCTAAAGACGGAGCTTCACTCAAGCTGATAATGGACAATCTTGACAAACAGGAAAAGGCACTTACACAAATGTTCGCCGGAACAACCGATCGCGAAGACAAGGTATTTACCGTACTTGTTACTCCGGAAGACAATACAAAAGATAAAATCGTATTGCGTTTCTCACGCCTGTTAGGAGCCTTGTCTACCGACAATCTGGCTGGTGATCCTATATATATCAGCATGAGCAGTACAGCTCCTATACCGGCTCCGACCGATGACAGCAAGAAGAAAAAGAAACCAGAGGGAGCTATCTATAACATTCCGGGCAAAGGAAATGTTTCTGTAAGCTACCAAGGGAAAAAATATTTCGAAAAAGACCTTCCTATTACTCAGTTTGGTTCTACAGAGGTTTTGGTAAATGAGCTTTTCAACAAGAAAATAAACACACGAGTAGTGTTTAACCCCGAAACCGGAGCAATTCTGAAAATAGATAAAGACTAACTAGCAGTCATTATCCTGAAATAAATAAAACCGGCAGGATTCTGTTCATTCAGAAATCCTGCCGGTTTTATTTATTTCAGTCTGTTAACTACCCTGATCGTTACTTGATATTAGCTTCTTCCAGCTTATATCCAAATTTCTTGTCGGCTACCTTCAAAGCGAAAGCAATAATCAGCGACAATACTGCGATACCTGTAAATATACACATCGGTAATGTATAGTCATACAGATTAGCTCCATTTGCCTTTCCTACCACGCAATACTTATCCAATACGATACCAATCAATGTCGGTATTCCCCACAATCCGATATTCTGAATAAAGAATATCAACGCATACGCAGTACCCAACTGGTGAGCAGGGAATATTTTAGCAACCGAAGGCCACATAGCAGAAGGTACCAGCGAGAAGGCAATACCCAGCACAATCATCAATACAATAGCAATCCAAGAGCTTGTAATGAAAGGCAACGCATATATACAGTGTACAGCAATCAGCATAGCTGCACCAAGCATCATGATAGAAGCAGCTTTTCCTCGCTTGTCTACCATACCACCAAACACCGGAGTAAGGAACAAAGCTCCTAAAGCAGGAAGTCCGGCAAAGAATCCGGCAACACTTTCATCAATACCATATTTACTGATCATCAGCTCGGAAGCAAATTTCTGGAACGGGAATACGCATGAGTAAAACAATACGCAAAGCAAGGCTATCAGCCAGAATCCCGGATTAGAAAGAATCTTGGCAACATCCTTGAATGAGAATTTTTCTTCCGGAGAATTATCAACTTCAGCTTCAATCTGGCGATCCAGTTTCTTATCAAGAACAGAGAAAGCAAAGAAAGCTATCAATCCACCTATCAGACAGATCAGACCCACCAGCACCGGAGTTGTAATCTCATACGCACGTGCCATCGGAATAGCAACTGCATAAGCGGCCTGCGAACCTACACGTGCCAGCGCAACCTGTACTCCCATGGCTGTTGCCATTTCTTTTCCGCGGAACCATTTGGCAATCATCTTCGTAACTGTGATACCTGCTACTTCAGCTCCTACACCAAAGACAGAATAACCAGCCGATGCAACAAACACGCTTACTTTATATCCCAAAATTGTGCCTGTAGCATCTGCCATACCCGTCATAGCATAATACTCCAGTCCTGTACCCAATACCATCAGAATAGTAGCCAGCTTTCCGGTAAACCGAATACCAAAACGGTCAAGAATCAATCCACCCCATATCAGCATCAAAAAGAAAACATTCAGGAAGCTATAAGCTCCGGTAAAAAGTCCGAACTCACTACTATCCCACTTCAAATCGGTTTCAAGCATCGTCTTCAGCGGTGCAACCACATCGTTCACATAATATGCCGCCATCATCGTGAAGGCAACAATTGCCAGCGCTCCCCAGCGAATAGCCCGGGAATCATTCAGTTTTTTAAGATTCTGTTCTTTCATCTATTTTTTATCTATTTTTTATATATTTCTTAAAAATGCGACAAAGATACGTTTTTTTTCATCGTTTCTATTTCATTTTTCAAAATATATTCTAACTTTGTAACAGAACGTAACACACATTATATAAGTAAAACGCGTGCAAGGTTCATTACAATTTTAATTTACCAACTAATAAAATCAACCATGAAAAAAACAAAACTTACGGTTCTCTGCGCCATAATGAGCGGAAGCCTATTATTTTCTTCCTGCATCGGTTCTTTCGGACTGTGGAGCAAATTGAAAGATTGGAATCAAGGACTTGGCAATAAATTTGTAAACGAAATCGTATTTTTGGCTTTCCACATCGTTCCGGTGTACGAAGTTGCTTATTTTGCCGATGTACTGGTTTTGAACTCTATTGAATTCTGGTCAGGTTCTAACCCTATAGCACAGGTAGGCACTGAAAAGACAGTACAAGGAGAAAACGGAGAATACCTGGTACGTACAAATGCCGATGGCTATACCATCATCAAGAAAGGTGAAGAAGACAAACCTTTAGATTTGGTTTACAACAAAGAAAAACGTACATGGAACGCCGTTGCCGACGGACAGACATTCGAACTGATAACCATGAATGAAGACGGCACTATTACATTTAAGCAGAAAGACGGCACTCCGATGACCGTTACTCCTGATATGATGGGTATGTCAGTTGCGAGAGCAGCTCAAAACAATTCATTATTCTTTGCAGCAAGATAACTTCCAAAAGAAGCAAAATCATAACAAAAACGCAGAACTGTCATAAAGATAAGTTCTGCGTTATTTTTTATGCCCAACAGACTTCAGGCAACAGACATGAAGCCAACCAACCACTGCTCAACTCTATCAGCATCTCATACAAAAAAATAAAAGCAGCCTCTCCACCACGGAGAAGCTGCTTCGTTATTATAATTTAGGTGTATAAAGTCTTTATTATCTGCTTGTCATTAGCACTGAGCCAATTTACCGTCTGAACCCAATACGTTCAAGATTTTATGCTTGTACATCTTTTCCATGTTATCACGAGCAGGACCAAGATATTTACGTGGGTCGAATTCTGCTGGTTTTTCAGCAAATACCTGACGGATAGCAGCAGTCATTGCCAAACGAGAGTCAGAGTCGATGTTGATCTTGCAAACAGCTGATTTAGCAGCTTTACGCAATTCTTCTTCAGGAATACCGATTGCAGCATCCAATTTACCACCGAACTTGTTGATAGTATCAACTTCTTCCTGAGGAAC
>ULNI01027689.1_pt1 | contig 74530 bp, 96 predicted proteins | sample 1951881 | NCBI WGS metagenome assembly ULNI01 (sample SAMEA4835573, study PRJEB28245) | human gut metagenome | biome: gut microbiome; material: fecal sample | place: Denmark | collected 2008
ACCATTACCACCGCCTCCGCCTCCTCCAATTACTATTTGAAATGGAGAATCAAAAGAATTTGATAATTTATTCTTACCACACCACATTCCGCCGCCTCCGCCTCCGCCGCCTCCGTAATTATTCTGAATAGAAGCTCCGCCTCCGCCTCCACCTCCACCAATAACAAGGAAATTTAAATAAGTATACCCTGGTTCAACTGTACAATCTGAAACTCCTAGTGGAGTCGTGATCTGTACAAGTTTAGCTGCCTTTGTAAGAGTGATTGAGGTGTTTAAAATGAAATGAATGTTGTTTGTTTTGAAGGAAGTAGATATCTTTATGCGATTGAAAAAGTTTGCTTTGACACTGTTTTAATTATGGCAGATATAATATATAATAGAACTATATTTAAAAAATTCTTTGAAAAGAATGATATTAAAATTCAGGCTTGGGCACAGAATGTCTTGGATAAAATATGTAGTCCAGGTATTCTTCCTGTTTTTTTTAATAAACAAAACGAAGATTTTGTTTCATTTTGGGGGTCTGTAACACATCTTTTTGCGATTGTTGTGTTGTATGGACGACAATACGAAGAGATTGATGTAAACAAGATCTTGTTTGATATCTTTATCAAAGAAAGAGGTTTGGTAACTGATACTGTTGATACGACAGAACAAATGCAATATCTTTTCAACAACTATGTAGAAGAGTATAGAAAAAGAGGTCGTATGGATATCGTTTCAAAAGAAGGTACTATATTAGGGGAACTTCTTCGTTTGATTCGATACAACGATTTAAATGAATTCATCTTTGCTCTTCTAGCTCCTAAAGATAGTGGTTGGACATTAGGACATAGTTCTCCTACTTGGAATAGGACAGATACAGTTGAGAATATAACCAAAGCCTATGAATGTTCAAGTAATATTGAAAATTTAGATAAATATCCATTAATCAATCCTAGTGGTGTTATTTTACAAGCTGATGTAAACAACGATAATGAACCTATCCAAACTATGACTTTTATAGGAAATGAGTTGGTAGGAATCAGTTCAGAAGGAGATTTAGATAAACTTCTAGTAGTTGATGAAGATTTAGCTTATCAAGTTTCTTTACGTTTAAAAACAGATAATATTCAAAACATGAATTTGACTTTTGGAGTCCAAGTTTATGATGAATTGAAGAGACCTGTTTCTTGTATTGAATCGATTGGTACTGTACAAAGCAATTCATTTGTTAAAAATGACGCTTCTGTTACGTTAAACAACGCCGATATTTATTATGAGTTAAGAGCAACAATTTCAAAGAAAAATAGAAGTTTTGTCGACGAAGTAGCCCTGAATTTCCCTAATGGAAGAGGATTAAGATTTGTAGAAGGTATCAAATACATGTCTTTGCATTTGGTTCAAGATCGAACTAAAGCTAGTTCAAATTTAAATATTTATGATATAAAGATCAAACCAATATATTTACCTTTCTATCAAGGTTATCTAGGGGAGAAAAACATAATCGCCTCCTATTATAGGAATAATTCTTATTCTTCTACATCTACTATAGATCAATTTATAGAAACTTATTTAGTTTCATATAAAAATATTTTTGCTAGTGAAGAGATTAAAGCTCTTACAAAAACAACTGTACGTTTCAAGGTTTTTTCTGAAAGAAAAGAATATATCAAAGAAGCTACTATTACAATAGCAGATCAAGAATTGCAAACAGATATTAATGGTGAAGTAACTCTTGATCTTTATCCTGGCGATTATCTTTATTCAGTTGAAAAAGATCTTTTTATTTCTATTGTCAATAATGTTCTATATGTAGAAGAAGAAATCGAAGGAGATGAGCAGATTTGTTATATACAAATGCAAGGAGAACTTTACAAACGTAAGGTAACTTTTGTTGTCAAGAATGAACAAGCTAAAGCTATTTCAGGAGCTGTTGTTAAATTCAATAATGAGGTTAAATCAACAGGTCAAGATGGTAGTACATTCTTCATGGCTTATCCAGATTTATATCTGTATACAGTTGAGAAGGAAAAGTATTATCCGGTTGATAAGTCAGTCCTTGTTCGTGACGATATGATTGAAAATGTCACGATGCAATTAATCCCTATTTTTGATGTAACTTTTATTGTGAAAGATTCTTCTTCAAATCCTATTCAAGGAGCTAGAATTAATTTTAACAATACATATATTGATACCAACGAACAAGGACAAGCTGTTTTTAAAGATGTTTTAGTAGGTACTTTCAATTATCGAATTGAAAAAATTGATTGGTTGCCAGTTACAGGATCTGTGACTGTAACTAATGCCCCAGTGACTCAAAATATAACAATGGATCCAGTTCCTACTTATAATGTGACATTTACAACAAGAGGTGTTAATTATCAAGGGGTAGTTTCATTGTTGACAGGTGTTTCAGTAACTTTTGCCGGTTCAACTAAAATATCTGATTCAAGTGGTCAAGTAAGTTTCATTGTTAAGGCTGGATCGTATTCTTTAACAGCGACGAAAGTTGGTTACAATGATTATAAAAATACAATTTCTGTTGATGAGGATTCTGATATTGAAATCAGAATGAACCAAAAAGTTTATGTTGTTACTTTTGTAGTACAAGATGATAATAATAAAAAACTTTCTGGTGTTTCTATTCAGGTAGAAAACAATCCTATTATAACTACAAACGCACAGGGACAAGCAACTATCAATTTACCTGATGGATCTTTTAATTATACAGCGACATTAAACGAATATCACACTATCACAGATTTATTTGGTGTAAATGGAGGTCCAGAAACGGTTAATGTAACAATGTCACAAAAGATGTATCAAGTGACTGCGACTGTAAGAGAAGAAGGTCAAATTTCAGTTGGCGCAACTGTTACTTTAGGATCTTATTCTGGAGAATCAGATAGCCAAGGAAAAGTATCGACTGAACTACCTAATGGCTCTTATAATTGGACGGCAAAGAAAACGATTTATGCTTCACAACAAGGACAATTTGTCGTGAACAGTGCTCCTTATGTGTTTGATATAAATTTGGTTAGACGAAATGGTCAAGTAACTTTCATGGTTGTCGATGATTTAGGGAAACCAGTGGAAGCTGCGACTGTTGTTTGTAACAATATTACCAGAATTACGAATAGTCAAGGTAAGGCAGAATACACCCTTCCAATCGGTTCGTATGATTATGAAGTTTCTAAGCGTCCAGAATACACTTCTGTTCCAGGTGAAGTATCGATTACAGATACACCTCAAACAATCAATGTATTATTGACAAACAAGACATATAATATTAATTTTACAGTTACAAATACTAACGGCAATGCTGTCCCTAATGCAACAATAGTATTAGATGGTGATACAAAGACTACAGATACTAGTGGAAAAGTGACGTTTCCAGATAAGAGAAATGGTTTATATAATTGGACGATACAAGCTGTAGGTTACTATGATAAAGAAGGCACTGTTCAAGTTTCGAATAATGATGCTAATCAACAAGTTTCATTGACTTATTCGTTGCGAGAATTTACAGTGACGACTTTAATTGATGGTTCAAATGCATCTGGAGTCAATATATCATATACTGTATATGAATCTGCTAATTCTAATGTAGTAGTTAGTAGTGGTAATGGATCTTCTGATTATCAAGGGAAATACATCATAAACGCTCCATATTCAGCATATGTTCTTTTGAAAGTAGAAGATTCTAGTTGTTTGCCGATAACAACTAGACGAATAGCTGTCAGTACAACAGGTCTTGCTGTTACACTTTATAGGGCACTGATTCTTCGAATGAGTAGCCAAAGACTTCCGAGTTTTGGATCTTCAGTTGATTATGAATGGTCCGGTAATGAGTTGAAGATGGTAGGAGGATCTAGGACCAATCCTAGTACGTTAAATTTCAACTGTCAAAATAACACAAGTGTCTTAGCTGTCACACAATGGCCAGGATCATTTTCAATAAGTGGAACAAGCGTATTTAATGGTTGTACAGGCTTATCGAGTTTAGCATCTGGTTCACCAAATATTAGTGGATCAATAGAGAGTTGGTTTAGGAATTGTACGGCTTTAAGAAGCATCCCTTCTGGGCTTTTATTGAATGTATCAGGAAGTGATGCTAGTAATTGTTTTAGAGGTTCTGGAGTGACGAGTGTACCTTTGGATTTATTTGGAGGTAATCTTACATTATTCGCTAGTGTATTTAGAGATTGTAAGTCGCTTTCAAGTGTATCAGGTAGTCCATTTAGAAATGGCACTGATTTTGAATCAGCTTTCAATGGTTGTAGTTCACTTTCAAGTGTTGGTAGCTCTATTTTCCCACGAAATGCAGAATCGTTTTATTACACGTTTGCAAACAGTGGAATTTCTTCGATTCCTTCTGGTTTATTTGACAGTTGTGTATATGCGACTACTTTTGAAGGATTAGTTTCTTCTTGTACCAATCTAAGGAGTATTCCAGCCAGATGTTTTAGGAATTGTACAAGAGCTACCAATTTTAATGTATTAGCTCATAGTTGTACACTATTGAGTAGTATAGGTTCAGATTGTTTCCCTACTAGTGCTTCTAGTTTTAGTTGGTCTTTCATTGATTGTAAATCATTGACAGATATTTCTGGATGTAAGATCGAGAATGGAAATGTGACTACTTGGGCAAGAGCTTTTGAGGGTTCTGGTGTACAAAGAATTCCACCAAGATTTTTTGCTGGTCAATCTCGATTGACTACAGTAGCCTCTTGTTTCAAGAATTGTACTAATTTGACGGAATGGGCTCCAGATGGAGGAGTTGAATCTTCTCATGGTACATTCGATGGTTGTACTTCTCTACAAAATATGTCAGAATTCTTGAATGGTTGTATAAGAGTTGGTAATTCGACTTATAACTCATTGCAAGTAATTGTTATATCGCAAAATATAGCTTCTACTGTTACAAATTGGAATTATGCTTTCTTAAATTGTAGTGAATTACGATCTATGCCAATTATTGCAGAATCTAAACCTATTACATTGGGTTGGTTATGGGATTTAGCTCCTTCATCAGCATCACATTATCAAACTTTCAAAGGATGTTCAAAAATATCTTATTCAAATTTGATTCCGTCAGGTTGGAAATAAATTTTTAATATATATGAGTCAATTAAATATTAATAGAAACATGTTCTTAGAAAAGGAAGAATTGGTCAATTTCCAATCTTTCTTTGCAAGTGAAATGCTTTTTCAAGCATTGTTACAAGCAACATTTAGTTTTGGTATTATCACCAATAATCCAGCTAAAGCCAATGGTAGTGGAACCGCTCCTAGCGGAGTAGAATATAACGATCCTTTTATTGTACAACAAGGTTCTGTTGCAAACAGTATCAAGGTTTTACCAGGAATGGCGATCAATAGTTTAGGACAATTTATAAAGATTGATGTAGAAGACAACATTCAAGTTCCTAATGATAGCCTATTCTATTGGGTGAAAATCGCATATGCAACTAGAAACTATGAACTTGGTATTGTTTCAGTTAACACTAAAGGTGTAGTTTCTGGTACTGCAGATTTTTCTGGTAAAGTAAGAGGTCAATCAACGAGCACACCTACATGTATTCGTTTCGTAAAAGACGATGGTTCCATACCGTTAAATAATGGTATTTACCAAGTTGTCAATGTTATCGATAATCAAAATTTAGTCTTGACTTCTAATACGACTTTTGTCGCAGAATCAAATTTAAGACCGATTGTATTAGGAACTCTTCCTATTGGTGGTGTATTTTCACAATCTCAGAGAGAAGGTCTTTATGTTTATGATTATTATGAGATTTCTTTGATTCAGGAAACTTCTGTAGAAACTCCTCCTGAAAAAGGAGATAATGAATTTTACATTGCTCGTATCAAGAATACAAATGGTACATTTACCATTGATAATACGATCAAGAGTGAGTATTGGGCTTTAGGAAATTTAAAAACAGCAAATTAATGAGATTATATTATACAGTATCTTCTGGATACAACGATCCACAATCAAAATTAGTCAATTCGTTGGGTGGTTTTAAATCTTCAACTCCAGTACCCAATGATCAAGATAACAATGTTTTTGATGAATTGAGTCTTCTTTCACTTGTAAAAGGTGAGACTCAATATATTGGTTTGATTTTGAAAAACGAACTAGGAGTTGAAGTTAAAAATGTTCAACTTTGGTTTGAAACACCAGAAGGTAGTTATGGTTCTTTTCAATTAGCTGCTGTTCAAACTGATAAGAATAATGAAGGACAACCTTTCTTTGAAATGATCCCAGATATTTTTAGTAAACCTTTTTACGCTGAATTTCATCAAGCGACTGAACTTGACAAAGCTACTATTGGGGATATGGAGATTGATCAAGAAATAGGTTTATGGCTGTGTCGATCTATTGATAAGAAGACTGTGATAGAAGATTACAATAATGTCGCTGAAAAAGATACTGCAACTGAAAACAGGTACAAACCTATAGAAAAGGTAACAGAAGAATCCATTGCTTTTCAAATTAGTTGGGAGTGATAGATTAATTTTGTATATTTACAAGGTAAAAGGATGATTAATTCATCCTTTACTTTTAAAATCAAAGATACAAACATTGTATGTCATTAGAAGAAAAGTTTGTTGAGTTGTACGAGTATATTCAAGGTAGTGTCTTGAATAACCCAAGTTTTCGTCTAAAAATCAATAAGAAACAAAAATCTACTCTTTCAATTTTCCTGAGTAGAGTAGAAGATTCTAGTATTGATTTATGGGAATATCTGCTATTTCAATTTAGTTTTAAAGTAATTACAGGAACAAAGTTTCCTGTTATACCATTGAATCATATAATAGGTAAGAACGCTTTGAAACGATGGAATGAAAGAACAACAGAACAACAATACATGACTTCAAAGTTTGTTCAATCTTATAAATTAAGATCACCTATTAAAGATGAGTCGACAAAAATAAGTGAAAGATATTTTGACGAACAACGACAAAAAGATTTTTCCTCTCCTAGAGGTTATATAAGATGTTTGTCGTTTGGTGGTCTTTTTAATGAGATGAAATGTAAGAGTTGTAGATATTTTTATGTATGTAAAACAGAATGATTATGGAAAAGAAAAGGTACGAAACTGAAGAAGAGATGATTTTGTGGAACGAAATTTCAAAATCATTGAACTATAACAAAGATCGGATAGACAACGTTCTATTTGATGAAGAAGTGTATCAAGGTATATTATCAGCAATGAGAGAATATCATAAATATGTGGAGAAAGAAGGTTAAAGAAGAAGTTCGTCCATGTGTAAAATGTGGTACAAATCATTTGATTTATAATAGGATTAAGTGGTTGTGTAAAGATTGTGATAAAGAAGTAACACGAGAGCGAAGAGGGGATCTCCAATCTTTATTTCAAGAAATATGGAATGAGAGACCTCATAAATGTACCAAATGCGGAAAAGACCTTGGAAACGATCCAAAGCCTATTTTTTTCTCACATATAAAGTCTCGTGGAGCTTATCCTGAATTGAAGATGGATAAAAATAATATTAGACTTCTTTGTTCAGCTTGTCACAAGTTTGAAGATTTTAATGAAAGGGAGTGATTATGTTACATAGATTGGTTTTGATAAAAGCTCTTGATTTATGTCTTAAAATCATTGAAGATAATCCTTCAACAGGTCTTATATCTTCTAAATTAAAGACATTGATTGAAGTAGAAGATGAAGAAAGTTTTAAAGAATTTCGATATGAATGTTTGAAAAGATATCTTTTCAAAAAAAATCTTGAACAGTCAAAAAGTAAATTTATCACACTTGGAAGTGGTGATAGGGTAATTACTCTTCCAAAGTATTATGTGTTGACTTATAGTAAAGATTGGGATAGTAATGGAGCTGCAGTCCTTAATATTAATGAGATGCCAGAAGAAGTTAATCTCAAAGGCAATCCTATTAAAAATTTAAGGATCATCTATGGTGACGTAGATTCAAGAGATAGAGATTTCGATAAGATTCAGATGATAATGAAAGTATGAAGTATTTATTAAAAAGTGCAAATTTAACAGGCATAACAAAATTTTTGAATGATAATTTCTCAAAGAAAGATTCAAATGAAAGATTCAATCCTAGAGATGTATTAGGCTACATCAATCGAGGTAAATTACCAGAATATCTAGGTGGTAACAAAATTGTTGAAGTAGAACAGCAAAATTGTAGTGTAAAACTTTATAATATCCAAAATAATGAAGACAAGTAGTAAATATATCATTTTTTTTGATTTTGAAACTGGAGGTCTCCCCAATAAAAATGCTAGAGCTTTTTACGAAGTTCCATTGGTTGAAACAGCTATGGTAGTTGTTGATATGGAAAAGTTAGAAATTTGCGAAGAATGTTCTATGATTTTTGAATCAGATTACAAAGAAGATCTTCTTCCTGTATCAGCAGAAGCATTAGCTGTACACGGTATTACTAAAGAAATTCAAGAATCAAAAGGAGTTCCTTTGAAAGAAATTTACAAAAAATGGTTGGATCTTTTCAAAAAATATAAGAATCCTCGACAAATGTGTACAATTGCAGGGCACAATGCTGTTGGATTTGATACTCCTTTTTTGAAAAATTTCTTTGAATATATGGGAGATAGCATTGATAATTATGTTAAATATTATCTTGATACAATGCAAATTGCTCATATGGCAGCGTTAGAACAACAAGATTATAAGTTACATACTTGTTGTGAATTGTTTAATATTGATCTTGTTAATGCTCACAGAGCTTTAGACGATACAAAAGCAAATGCTTTGTTAGGGATCGAATATATAAAATTATTGAGAGGGATAAATGTTTCTTCATCTATTACAAATAGCACTTCACAAGAAACAGGATTCACTAGATTTAGAGAAAAGTTTCAATTATGATGGTTAAACAGCAAGATTGGACTGAACAAGATAAACCAGCTAGTAAATTTACACTCTTACAGAATAGGAGGTTATATTCTGCGGCAAACGATATAATTGAAAGATTGCCTGCACATTCGATCAATCAATTGTTAGAAGGTTATTCTGAGGATATAGATAAACTTCTAACAGAGATTGTTAATCAAACTGATATGGCAATGAATTTCGGTAGATCGTTAGATACTGAAAATCTTTCGTACATTGACAATCTAGCTGCAGCTATGGATGAGAGATTGAGAATATTGTCTTTCAATTATTTTTGTGCGACTGTCTTATCTAATTTTATGATGGGATGGAGAAATTTAGAATGGGGTAATTTAACTCAATTATTTCCTTGGTCTAGTTATCTTTGTAGTCGTGGTTCAGGAAAAAGTTATGAATGGTGCTATGCATTCCCATTATGGAGATTATATAGTTATACAAAGCCATTGTTTTATGCTGGAGATACGATCGATAATAAGAATAGAAAAGAGACAGCTCTCATTACTAATACAATGACTCTTGCTAAGATCCACGTAGGTAAAATCATTGAAGAGATCGAAACAAATCCTATTTTAAGCAATAAATTAAATTTTAATAAGAAAGCGAAATTAGGAGAAACAATGATTGAAACGGAGACTGGATCGATCCTTCACGTTCGTGGTAAAGATGGATTTATTCGTGGTCTTCACGTTGGATCAGCTCTTATCGACGATGTACCTGATGAAAGCTCTATTTATAGTGATGAACAAAGAGAAAAATTGAAAGAAACTTTTCGAGGAACTATTACTCCTATTGTTGAACCCTATGGATATTTGATTGTATCAGGTACACCATATTCAACTGCTCCTAATGAACTTTATAATATTATTAAAGCTGATAAACGTTTTGCAGTCTTTGAGTATCCGATAATATTTCCAGATGGACGTCCTCTTGCTCCAGATAGATATACTTTTGATGATATTATTCAGAAAAAAGATGAGTTAGGTACAATGGTATTCAGTCGTGAATACTTAGTAGTTCCTATTGCAGATAGTAGTACTATTTTCCCTTATGAGTTTTTAATGAGATCGACAGTTGGGATGGAAAATATTTCTTTTGCAGATACTATCGATTACTTTCCATTTAAATTACAAAGGGTTGTTGTTGGTTGTGATTTTGCAGTTTCTGGTAATATCGGTGCAGACTATACAGTTTACACAGTATGGGGGATCGATTTTATGGATAATTATTATTTAATAGCGATCCATAGACAGAAAGGAATGAGTCACAATGAGCAAGTTGATAAAATTGTATTATTTAACACTTTATTCAAACCCAATAAAATTGTATGTGAAGCTAATGGTTTTCAAAGTATTTTAAGTGGACTAGCAAGGGAAAGAGGTTTGAAAAACATTGAGACTTTTACGACAACAGAAGGTAATAAGAAGGATCTTCACACCGGTTTACCAAGTCTTTCGGCAATGTTTGAAAGAGGTCAAATAAAAATACCATATGCAGTAGGACCGACAAGAGAAATGGTGAAAATAATTTTTGGCGAATTTTCTTCTATCACTTTTAGAAGTGATAGAGGTAAATTAGAAGCTGTTGGTTCTCATGATGATATTTGTATGAGTTCATTTATAGCGATTAATAGTCTTCGTGAAGATAGTCATATAACGGTTCAAATAAACACGATATGAGAAAGTTGAATGAAAATTTTATGGCAGAGCTATTCAAATTGATGTTCATTGATGGAAATATCATGAGAATGGTTTCAGGTCATATGACTTACCAATTGATCCCTAAAGAGTGGGTTGGTTATAAGTTTCTATTGAAAGAAGCAGTCGAACAATTCATTGGAAAGGAGATAACACCTTCTTTAGGAGTTATTGCTCAGAAATACGCTGATAATGATTCTGTTCAAGAATCAATCAAAGAGATTAAGAAAGCTCGTTTAGTTGACAAAGAATTAATCATTGATCAACTAGAATCTTTTATTCGTGAGACTGAATTTGAACTTCTTAGTAAAAAGGTTCATGATTTATACGAAGAAGGTAAAAGAGATGAAGCGATTAAAGTCAATGCAGAAGAAAGTAAAAGAATATTAGAAATATCACTTCGAAAGACTGGTGGGAAATTTATTCGAGTATTCGAAGGATTTCAAGAAAGGATGAAGAAGAGATATGATGAAAATAAGATCGCTAAAGTCCAAAACAAAGTTTCTTTGGGAATTGATCGTCTTGATGATATTAGTTATGGTGGCGCAGATCCAGGAGATACGGTATTGTGGATTATGAGATCTGGTGTTGGAAAATCAACCGTATTAAAATGGCATGGATATGCAGCAGCACTTGAAAGCATTTCAGTGCTACACATACAATTAGAAGGCGGTGTTGATGCTTGTACAGACAAATACGATCAAATGTGGACAAATCAAAGTTACATAGACATCAAAAAAGGTCTTTTAAAACAAGAAGATGAAAAACAGATCATGAAAACTTTAAGAGACATGAAATCTTTTGGTCAAGATATTGACATCTATGGATTTGAGAAATTCGGTCAAGCATCAATGGTTGATATTCGAAATCTATGCATTGAATATCAAAAAGTATATGGTCATTTTCCACAACTATTGATCGTCGATTCGTTAGACCTTCTAATGACTGGTGTAAACAAGAAGATAGATAATGATCCAGAATTTACTAAGTTTAGATTACAAAAATGTTCACAATTATTTAAAGATATTTGTGTCGAATTTAAAATGGTTGGTATAACAGCTACACAAACAGGTGATGTACCCATGGATGTCTGGAATAATGAAATGAAACATATAGATCGTTCTAATACTGAAGGTGATAGAACTCTTGTGAAGCCTTATTCATTTGTATTTACTGGAAATATTACAATGCAAGAGAAGAAAGATGAGAAATGTAGAATCTTTGTTGACAAACTTCGTGATTACAAGAGTAGTCAAGAAATCTTTTCTATCGCTACTGATTATGGTCGTGGTAGGTTCTATAATCGTAAGCGTACTATGGCTTTATACAACGATAGTTCCGAAGTTATATCAACGACTGCCGATAAACCTGAGAGAAAGGATAAATTACGTAAGGGTAAGAAGAAAGAAACTCAAGAAGTCACTGTGATATGATTAGGATCGATAGGAATGAGATTATTTCTGAATTAAATCTAACTCCATTTGGAGCTAGAGGGTTTTTTCAGGACAAGAATAACGCATGTCCTTTTTGTAAAGGTGAAAAGAAGTGGGGAATCGTATTTAGCGATAACAACACTTCTTTTATATTCCATTGTTTTAAATGTGGTAAAAAGTCAAGTGCTTTTGAATTTTTAAAACAGATTGATAGATTAGATTTAATAAGAAATCACTATGAAAATAGTATTAAATCCTCCCTAGTCGAATTAGTTCCTGAAAAGGAAGATGAAAAAGAGGATGATATAGTGTTTAAAGCTGTTTCATTACCATTTAAGTTACAAAGATTGGTAGATGATGAATATCTAAATTCTAGAGGTTTTAAACAGTTTCATTATGATGAATTTGAACCATCATTTACCGAATCCCCTTTAGAAAGAGAATTAAAGAATTATATCATTTTCAAGATGAAGATGAATGGTAAGACAATCGCTTGGTTAGCTCGTAGTCGCCATTCTAAAGAATGGCATGAGATGAATTTGAAAAAAGCGAAAGAAAAGGGGATAAAACCAAAATTAAGATATGAGAATAGTAAGACTGATTTTACCAAGATATTAGGAGGTTACGATGATATTTCAGAGAAAACACAAGTTGTTATAATAGTAGAGGGTCTCTTTGATTATATTGGTCTTGATTCTAAGTTGAATCTTAGAGAAGACGAAAGCATCAGATGTGTATTTACATTTGGTAATAGTATAAGTAAGGAGCAAATTTCTTTTTTACAAAAGAAGAAGATTGAGCGAGTCATATTGATGTACGATCCAGATAAACCTGATCAGATAAAAAGCTCTGCATTAAATTTACAGAAATCTTTTGAGACAAAGATAGCGTTGTTGAAAGATACTAGCAAAGACCCAGGAAATGCAACTTGTGAAGAATTGTTAGATGCTCTTGATAATTTGATCGATCCTATTAATTTTAGAGTATTGAAAAAATTTTTGTAGGATCTGTTGCTCTATTGAAATAAAGGTCGGACCTTTAGGTCATAATCAAAAGAGCTAATAAAATGAAGACAAGAGAAGATAAAAGAACAGCAATATTCGAAAAGATGAATGAAGTTTCTTCTTTAAAAGATATAAGGAATGAATTGGATGAGAAATTATTTGATGAAGAAGGTCATTGTAATTACGAAGTGTTGGAGCAATTCTTAGAAATGAATAAGAAGATTAACTACGCTAAAGCAGCGGTAGTAAGAATGATAAAGAGATTGATGAATGATATTTATGGAAATTGGACTTGGAGCGAAAAGGTTGATTATTTAGAAGCTGTCAAGGAATTTAGAAAATTTGCAAATTGAAAGTGTAAAAATTTGGAGTTGTAGTTTTATTTTGTAGATTTACAACTCCAAATTTGTTATTATGAAAAGTAGAGATTTAAGCATAACAGAATTTTTACAAGTCCTTCAATTAGAGTATTTTTCGTTTAAAACACGAGAATTAATTTATGAGCGTCCTGAGTTCATTAAAATGAATCGAGATATCGCTGAAAAGAAAAAAGAAAAGATCATAAACTTGGCAAAAAAGTTTCATATGATCTCAATCTTTGATTCGAAAAAAGCCTTCCATCAATTTTTTGTACAATGTTTTTCTCAAGAATATGGGATGCCGAACTTCCAATACGGAACAAATCAAGAAAAAAATATTTCAATATCTTATTGGGATAAATTTTATCTATTTCATGCTGGGAATATGGTCTCTTATAAGAAAGAGGTTTACAAAGTAAAGACAAATATACCAGATGAGGATTCAATCATTTTAAACGTTAAAGGGGAAGACATAACACTACCATATGTGTACGTAACTAACTTAAAACTAGTGGCCATCTTCGCTAGAGAAATGGTAGATAAGTAGTATCTTTAGATATATTTAAAAAGAGATACTTTATGATTGTTACAAAAATTTTCACAGGTGAGATGTCTCACATAGTTCGAAATTGTACATCTATTAGATGTAGTCATTCGATACACGGACATAGTTTCAAACTCGAAGTGTCAATTACAGCCGATAAATTGGATAATGGTGGTATGTTGATGGATTTCGGTCTGATGAAAGGTAGTATTAAACAATTCATTGATTCTTTTGATCATTGTCACGTCCTTTGGAATAAGGATAAAAAAGATTATCGTGATTTTATTAAAAGTGAAAACGCTCGTTGGATTGAGTTAGGAGTCAATCCTAGTGCAGAATGTTTATCTATGTTTTTTTTCTATTGGATTCAAGAGATTATAGATCACACGGAATTTAAAAATGGAGAATCGAGAATTAAAGTTTATTCTGTTAAGTATCACGAGACAACTACAGGATCTGCTACTTGTTTTGAAGAAGATTTAGTTAATAATTCTGAGGTTACAAATCTTTTGAATTTTTCTGTTTCAAAAGGTGTTTGGTCTGATTGGGATAACGATCTTTATTCATTCGTGTTTAATAATAAATATGAGTCAGATTCTTTTTTCTTTAAAAACCCTTCTGTAAAACTTCAAGTTAAAAATGGACAAAAATAAAATTCTTCCGATTATTGATTTGCACTCCTGTTTACAAGGAGAAGGTAAATTAGCTGGTGTACCACATATTTTGGTACGTTTAAGTGGTTGCAATCTTCGTTGTGCTTTCAAAGATTCTTATTGTGACACACCTTATTCTAGTTTTAATCCTGAAAAAGGAAAGTATACATTACAAGATGTACAAAAGTTCTGCGAAGATAATTTAGGTATAAATCACATGATGATTACAGGTGGTGAGCCTTGTCTTCATTTAGACCTTGTAGAAGAATTTGCAAGTGGTGGTGATGATTTCGATTATCCTATTTCAATCACTATTGAAACAAATGGATCAATTAAAGTACCTCCTTCGGTGATGAAATCTATTGATTTAGCTTCTATCTCTCCTAAGTTAGAATCAAGTATTCCAACTCAAGAGAAAATGGAAAGATTTGGAATGAAATATTCTAAAGAAATTGAAAAGAAGCATATCAAAGAAAGAGAGAACATCCCTAATATTGTGGATTGGATTATTTATGCTAGAGATTTTCAATTAAAATATGTTGTTGGATCTGAAAAGGATTTAGAGGAGATAGAAGGACAACTTTTAAAGATTCAAGATGAACTATGTAATCAAGACGAAGATGAACTTGCTATGTTTATTCGATCAGAAGTCTATCTAATGCCAGAAGGTGTAACACCTGAACAGATTTCTGAGAAAAGAGTTTGGTTGATGGAAGAATGTTTAAAACGTGGTTTTAACTATTCAGACCGTCTACAGATATTAGCATACGGTAATAAAAGAGAAGCGTAAAAAATATGAAAGCAGGAGAAAATAAAGTTTTGAATGAGAGTCAAAGAAAACAAATGTTAGAAAATGCCGAATTTGCTTTTGGTAATTTTTTGAGAGCTTTGGGTTACGATTGGGAAAATGACCCTAATATGAAGAAGACTCCTTATCGTGTGGCAAAGATGTATGTAAACGAAGTGACATCAGGTGCTTATTCAGAACCACCAAAGATCACGGTTTTCCCGAATGAATCCCAATATGACGGTATTGTGTTCCAAGGAAATATTCCGGTACACAGTTTGTGTGCACATCATTTTGCAAGTATAGTTGGAGTTTGTCATGTTGCTTATATTCCTAAAAAAGATGGGAATATCATTGGTTTATCTAAGTTGAATCGAATTGTGGATTTTCTTTCGAAGAGACCTCAGACTCAAGAATTCTTAACGAAACAAATTCATGACTATATTAACGATATAATTCCCGACAATCAGGGTGTGATCGTCTTTATTAAAGCAGATCATATGTGTGTTAAATTACGTGGGATTGAGCAAGATTCAACGATGCAGACGTCTTATTGTAGTGGTTATTTTAAGACTAATGAAATAGGATCTAGAAAAGAATTTTTTGACATGATTGTTAATCTCAAATGAAATTAGAAACAATTTATCCTAAAGTTGGAGATAAGTATGGCAAGTGGACCATAATAGAAGTAATTAAAGGTGGTAGAATTGTTGTCCAGTGTGAATGTGGTGAAATTGTGACGAAGCGATTTTATGATCTGAAAACAGGTACATCTAAACAATGTCTAAAGTGTAGGTATGGATCTGTTGTCGCAGAAAGAAAGCAAAAACCGAAACATTGGACAAAAGTTGAAAATGGTATGAGATTTGGACATTGGACTATTGTTGATGTAAATGATTTCAAATTTCTTTCTTCTGATAAAGAAAGGTCTTATAGAGTTAAGTGTGACTGTGGAGAAGAGAGTTACGTTAGAATAACTTTCTTAACTAACAAACGAAGCACTTGTTGTAAAGATTGTAGAATAGGAAGAGGAAGTCGGAAAATTGGATGTTTGAATGCTTCAGTTATTAGAAGAGCTCGAGAAGGAGCAGAAGCCAGAAATTTAGAATGGTCTGTTTCTGATGAATATTTAGCTGATCTACTTGAGAAACAAGATATGAAATGTGCTTTATCGGGAATAGATTTATGTGTTTCGAATTATGGTTTGGGTTCCAAGAGAGGTCGTTTAGAGACAACTATTTCGTTAGATAGAATCGACTCTTTTAAAGGATATGTAGAAGGAAACGTTCAATGGGTTCATAAAAGTATAAATATTATGAAATCAACATTGACACAAGAAGAATTTATTAATTTTTGTAAATTGGTTGCAACCAAGTCTTGTGAGGGAAATAATGAAATGAATCAAATTCAAAATAAGTTTTAAAACATATGGAAAGTAAAGTAATTAATTATGCTTCTTATGAAGCACTTGCTATCACGACTAAGTGTTATTCTGATAAGGTAGCTTTACCTTATGTTACATTGGGTTTGTGTGGAGAATTAGGTGAATTCTATGAGAAGTTAAAACAAGAAGCAGATGATCAATCGACTGTAGCTGAGTTTCAAGATATTCTGTGGTATTTAGCTGCTATTCGTATTGAATTTAGTTTAAAAGAAATTACTGATTGGCCTAAGCCTAGTAATAAAGAAGTTGGTCCTTTTGATTTACCGTCTTCAGTAGGAAAAATTGCAGAACAGATTAAAAAATATTTGAGGGACGATTGGAAAGAAGATCAAGAGATTTCCCTTTCTGAAGAGAGAAAAGAGAAAATTCAAAGTGCATGGAATGAGGTTATGCAAATAATGGTTGATATAAACGATCGAGTATTTGATTTAACGATGAATCAACAAGGTCAACAGAACATTGAGAAGTTAGCTTCTCGTAAACAAAGAAATGTTATCCATGGTTCTGGAGATAATAGATAAAGTAACTCTTCTAGGGTCTTGTTGTGTAGGGAAAACAAGTGTGTTTGATGTACTCAAACAAGACCCTATTTTCGAAGGATGGAGTATTCAAGAATCTATTTCACGTAAATTGATACGGGAAGATAAGATAAGTGTTGATCGAAATTTTCAATCGATTAAAAATCAATCTTTAATTTTCGACGAATACGTGAAAATCTTAGATATATCAAAGTGTTTATCTGATCGATCTATTATAGATGTCTTTACAATGACAAGAACTCTTGATCAAAACATTGATGTAAAGATTGAGTTAAATCGTGAGAGAAGGATATTGGCTCAAAACATTGATAGAATAGGTAAGATATTTTATTTTCCAATTTATTGGGACTCCGTTGATGATGGAGAAAGACTCTTTGATGAAGAACGTAGAAAACGTTGGGATCTTGAAATACAAAACATTCTCTATCATAGTCTCGTTAATTACACAATCATTCCTAATTGCTCTGTTACTGACAGAGTTAAGTTCATTAAGAAAATCCTTATGAAAGATTGTAAACTTAAAAAGTCTTAAATTAGTAGATTTTTATTGTTTTCTTCTTTGATTTTGTTGCTCGCTAGATACAAACATTGTATCTTTACAGCATAATAAAAGAGCAAAATTAAAAGGATATGGAAGCAATAATTAAATTAGACGAATTGAGAAGGAAGGCAAGTGCTTTAAAAATCAAGAATTATAAGAAGTATTCTAAACAAGAACTTCTAGTCTTGGTTGAAGAAGAAGAGAGAAAGAAGCTATATTTGCCAGTTATAATCGTTAAATTTTCTTGTTTCAAGAAAAAGAAAAAATCAAGAGAAGCGCGTACAGCTCCAAAAGCTGGTGTAGCATCTATGGAGATTTTTAAGACGATTCTGAAACATAGAGATCATAAAAAATGGACTCTATATAAAATCGCAAAAATAGGAGGTTACTCTTATACAAACGTTCGTCGAGTTTATAAGAAGTATATTGAAAATAAGACTGAAGAAGAGATTCAAATTAAAATAAATGAGTTTTTAAACGATTAAAAATTAAAAGAAAATGGCATCTTTATTAGAATTACGTAGAAAAGCTGAGAGTTTAGGAATCCAAGATTATGGAAAATATTCTAAACAAGAGTTAGCGGAAATGATCGACAAGATGGAATCTGAAAAGAAAGAAGGAGAAAGCACTGTTGTCGAAGTAGCTGCTGAAGAAGCAAAAGAAGAAGAAAAGGCTATTGTCGCTGAAAAAGAAGAAGCTGGTGAAGTCGAAGAGATTAGCGCAGAAGAAGCAGTAGATCTGAAACCAACGGGTGAAAAGAAGAAGACTAAAAAAGAGTTAGCTGCAGAAAAGCGTGCTGAAAAAGAAGCCGCTAAGAAAGCAAAAGAAGAAGAAAAGGCTAAGAAAAAGGCTGAACGTGAAGCTAAAAAAGCTCAGAAGAAAGAGAAACAGCCTCGTGTAAAAATGATCTTCACCTACAAGCCTAAAGGTGAAAAGCCAGAGAAGCTCGGTGATAAGTCTAGCAGGGCTTACGATGAATTGCTGAAAAGCAATGAGTCTTGTTATCAAGTAGCGAAAAAAGTTGGTACTTATTTTTCTGTTGTTGACAAAGTTATCTCAAAGTACTTTGATGTGGAACAGAAAGAAGTCACTGAATAAAAATAAGATTCTAATATAAAATAGAAAAAGGGTCCTGTTGTCCAAAAATGGACTTGGGACCCTTTTTAATTTTTAATCGTATGAAAGAATTATATGAAGAATTACAGGCTTACCTTTTAGAGAATTTTATTCAATTTTCTAGTCGGAAAACAGAACAAGATCGTTATTTATTTTCTATAGATGGAAAATCTTACGAATTGTTTGAACCACTACAGTGGAATGATGACGAGAATCCCGTTTTTTTTGATGAAGCGTTTACTTGGGTAAATGATAAGACTGAATACGATCGCTATATTTTTAAATTTGGTGGTTGTTGGTATTGGTTTAATAGAGGTGAAGAGAAGAATATCAAACTCAATAGAGTAAAATATCTAGGTAAGGTTAATCTACAAGAAGAAGATCTTCTCTTACCTTGTTTTCTAGGTGTTCATGGTCCATTTGAAATGTTGAATAGTTGTGGCTCCTACAAAGATTGGGTTGACAAAGCTAAATTTCTAGGTATTCAGAAACTAGGTGTATGTGAAAAAGGAAGTCTAGCAGGTGCATTTAAATTTCAATCAGCATGTAAAAAGGAAGGGATAGAGCCAATTTTTGGTATGGAGATCCCTATAAAAGACGAAAAGAAAGATTTATTGTTTTCAGTGAAAGCCTTTGTAAAAAATGAGCAAGGTTGGTTGAACTTATTGAAAATCAATAAATTTCTCAATGTAGATGGGAATGGTTTCACAAGTATCGAGAATTTCATAGAAAATCGAAATGGTTTATTTTGTATTCTTGATCCTAAAACTATTCGATTTGAAGATATACCAGTTGGTTGGAGAACCATGTTCGCCCATCAATTTTATTATCAATTAGATACTGTTGTCTACGAGAAAGAAGATAGAGATCGTTGGTACCTTGAAAACTTGAAAAAATTTTTCGATTCAAAGATTAAACCAGTGGCGATGTGTGATGCTTACTATGTAGAGAAAGAAGGTTACATAGTAAGAAACCGTTTAAACAAGATTGCTGGTGTCATGAATTACGAGAGTAAGAATCAGTATTTTAAAAACGGTGAAGAATATTTTTTTGAGTTACAATCGCTGTTTAATGAAAACGATTTTGAAAGGTTTCTAGATAGTTTCATGGATGCGGTTGAGAATCTTGTCGATATTTGTGCGGAATGCAATTACACCTTTGAAACCAACCAAAGACACCTTCCTAGATATATCATGACAGAAGAAGAAAGAAAACTTTACTCTTCTAACAAAGAAATGTTCGAAGAACTTGTTTTCAAAGGTTTAGAAGAACATATCGATTTGCTTGATAAATATGGCGAGGATGTTATCGGTGAGAGGATAGATCGAGAAATTGATGTTATAGAATATGGTGAAGTAGAAGATTATTTCTTGGTATTAAGAGACATTGTTAATTGGTGTCGTGACAATAATATCTTGTTAGGTGCTGGTCGTGGATCTGCGGCTGGAAGTCTGGTTACTTACTTACTCGGTATCACTAAGGTTGATCCCATGAGATATGGCTTATTGTTTGAACGTTTTTTAAATAAAGGTCGTATCAAAGTATCTCTTCCAGATATTGATACAGACTTTCCAGGTGAAGCTAGGCCTCGTGTAAAAGAGTATATGGAACAACGTTTTGGTGTTGATCAAGTTTGTTCTGTAGGTACTTATGGTACCCTACAATTAAAAGCAGCGATACAAGATTTCGCAAGACTAGAGAAAATTCCAATTCCATTGGTCCGTAGGATTTGCAAGATCTTAGAGACAGAAAAAGTTAAGACTATTGAAGATTTTTTTAAGACAGCTTGTAAATATGAAGAAGTCAAGAAATTTCTAAACGATCATGCAGAAATGTTTAATTGTTTGATGTTATCACTTGGTCAACCAAAGACTTCTTCGATACATGCTTGTGCTATGATGATATTTCCTGATGAAAAGACCTTGTATGAATGGTGTCCGGTAAGAAGTCAAAAAGGATTGATTGTAAGTGAGTGGGAAGGTCTTGAATTAGATGAAGCAGGTTTCTTAAAAGAGGATATTCTAGGAATTGAGCAACTTGATAAGTTTACGGATATTTTAAATCTAATTGAAGAACATTATGGCAAAAGGATCGATTTGTATAAGATTCCAAAGGACGATCCAAAGGTCTTTGATTTTTTCCAAAAAGGATTCTTAGGGGATGTTTTCCACTTTGGAGCTAAAGGTTTATCTTCCTATTGTGTGAAGATGCAACCAACAAGTGTCGATGAGTTGAGTGACTGTGCAGCGTTATATCGTCCAGGTGTCATGGAAAATGGTTATCATGAAGAATATTTGTTAAGGAAGGCAGGAGAAAGAGAGTGTACTTATCATGTGGGTACTGAGAAGATATTAAATAGCACCTATGGATTGTTTGTGTATCAAGAACAAGTTATGGCTCTTATGCATGAATTAGCAGGTATGGATCTTGTTACATGTGACACAGCTCGTAAAGCGATGGGTAAGAAGAAGATTGATGTTATCAAATCTCTAGAAGGTCAATTTATAAAGGGTTATTGCGATAGATATGAAGTGACAGAAGAATATGCTAAAGATTTCTGGGAAGAAATTGTAAAAGCCTCTTCTTATTTATTTAACAAATCACATTCTGTATCTTATTCAATAAATGGATACAATTCTTTATGGTTGAAAGTACATTATCCGATTGAATTCTGGTCGGTAACTTTTAGTCGTGCTAAAGCAGAAGACTATCCTTACTATATAAATGAAATCAGGAGAAGTGGTAATATACAGATCAAATCTGTAGATATAAATCAATCAGGAGCCAATATCGTTTCTGATGTAAAAAGTAATAGTATTTATTGGGCTTTCAATTCGGTTTCTCAACTTGGCGACGTAGCTCAACAAGAATTGATGGAAGAAAGAACTAAAAATGGTGAATATTTTTCTTTTGATGAATTTATCGACAGATTTAATAAAAAAGGTTCTTCAATTAACAAATCTGTGGTTGAAAATCTGATTTATAGTGGTGCATTTGATTCTATTGAAGGAATTAAAAAGGTAACTGATCGAGAAAGACTTCTTCTTAATTATCGAGAAAAGAAAAATATCAAGATAGACGAGAAGAAGGATGAGTATAGTATTGCTAGAGATAAAGGGAAAAAAGATCAAGAGTGGTGGTGGTTATTACAACAAAAACGAAAATCAGGGTTCTGTTTCTTTGATTATAAATACTTAGTTAACAAATACCTCTCTCCTATCGTGACAGATGGAGGATTGGGAACGCCGTATTTTGTTGATGGTAAACAAATACAAGACGAAGATATTGTCGATCATTATACAAATCATGTTATGGTAGGTGGTTATGTTTTGAATATCGATGAAATGTCTTCGAAAAAAGGTCAATATGCTAAGATAACCCTAGAAAATAACTATGATTTCATAGAAGTGGTGTTTTTCCCAGATTACTGGAAAGAAAGAAGGGACATCCTCCTCAATTCTAAAAAAACTTTGTTGGTTTTAAACGGTTGTGTGAGGTTTGATTCTTGGAAAAAGAAGAACACAATTACTATCATGGATTGTAGTGAAATCATACAATTAAACATTGTCTAATAGATAAAATCTTTGTATCTTTAGTTAAAAATAAAAAGATGAAACAAGCGATTAATTTAGGAGATAAAATGATCGTCCTTCTTTCGAAGGATTGTATAGATGAACTTGATATGGATCAAGTGACATCTATAGATCATTCAAATGTGTATGGAGAGATTGCTACATGTTCAGTCTTATTGAACAAAATAGGTGGACTTCGTGCTGAAGCTGAGTCTATTTATTCTTCAAGAAAATTAGAATGTGATATTTACGAAGCGAATCTGAAAAAGAGATTGAGAAAAAGGGCAGCTCTTGAAGGAGGTAAGTTGAAGTTAGAAGACGGTACAATAAAATTCACTGAAGGAACTTTATCTGAATTAATCCTATTAGATGAAGGTTTTCAACAGATGAAGAAGAATCTTATAGAACATAAGAAAAATCTTGATTTCATAGAGTCTTTGTACTGGTCGATTCAATCGAAAGATCGAAAATTAAACAACTTGGTTCCTAAAGTGACTCCAGAGGAGTTCTACAATGATTTAGTCGAAGGGACGATTAATACATTTACCATCAAAAAATTGAAATAATGAGGATATATTTATCGGATAATGTGTTTATTGAACAATGTTCAGCAGCTCCATTCCTTTGGGATCTTTATACAGTTTCCAAAGGAATTAGAAAAGGTAAGGAAGAGTTGGTTGAATGGTTTAAGGCATCAGGTCTTGATTTAGGACAAGTTTTGAAAAAAGCTCCTGATTTTGAACTTAATGAAAAGTATAAATTAAACGAAGAAGAGTTTTTGAATTTGAAGGATTATGTAGAAGAATTTAAGACGATTCAAGAAGAGATGTTTCAAAAAATAAAAATAACTTTTAAAAACAAGAATTATGCAATTTGATAGAAGTAAATTCAAAAAGACAAGTATTGAAGAGATTACAGTAGTTGAAAAGAAAGTCAATGCCACTATGGGTTCACAAGGTGGTTATACCCAATTTATCTCACCAGTGGAAGGTGAGAATATTTTCAGGATTTTACCTTCTGTAAAAGGTATCTGCTATGCACCTTTAAAAACATCAAAATTGAAAGTTGAAAAAATCAATTATGATGAAAATGGTAAAAAAGTTGGAACTGAAATTAAAGAATCAAATGTTTTTTGTGCAGATGTTCACGGTCCAAATCTTTTGAAGGGCAAAGATCCTATTGTAACTTATATTTCTTATGTCCAAAAGAAAGCTGAGGAGGAAATCCAAGATGCAAAAGAAAGAGAGAAATATCTTTTTCCGATCAACGGTGGATATGTAAAGGGATCGTGGGTTTTTGGAATCAATCCAATGCTCGCCTATGTAGCATATGTTGTTCCAAGTGATTCAAATGAAATTCGTAAGTTACAACTTCGTCCAGCTTGGTTGAAAAGAATGAAGGAGATTTCTGTTGAACAATCAGAGGACGATACACTTTCATTGGATGTATTCTCAGGTGTTGACGATGGTTATCCATTGAGAATCGTTGTTGGTAAAGATTCTAAAGGAAAGAAGAAAACTTATACTTTGTCAGCAGTAACTCCTAAAAAAAGTCAGTCTTGGGAAGAATTCTTCGAAGAAAATGCAATTTCAGACGAAATTTTGGAAGAGTTAAGTGAACTTACACCATTAAGTGATATGTATATTGATTCTTATGGTGTAAAAGATTTCAAAATGGCTCTTGATGGTTTGAAGAGATTCGATGAGGAAATCGGTTACGATATCTTTGCAGATGACGCTTTCTTAAATGAACTTGATGAGATGGCAAGTATGTTACCAGAGGATGAAACCGAAGATCCAGATGAAGAAGATGAGGCACCTAAAAGACGTCCAGTGACTTCTAAACCAGTCAATAAGCCAACCACTAAAAAGGCAGAGCCAGCAGTTCAACGTCCAGCGGCCGCAGCGAAAGTCAGTGAAGTGAAAAAATATCCTCCTTTGATCAAATTAAAGGCCTTTTTGGAAGAATACATTGAAAGAGAATATGAAGGCACAGAGACTTTACCAGATCTTTCAATCGTAGAACTCCGTGATTGGTATGACTTAGCGCAAGCTGGTAAATTGTTACCGTTTGATTTATATAAAGAAGATCCAAACGCAGTTCCTTTTGGTGACGAAGCCGAAGATCCAGAGGATGAAACCGAAGATCCAGATGAAGAAGGGTCTGAAGAGGGTGAAGCTGAAGATCCTATTGATGAAAGTAAAACAGCTAGTTCTTCAAGTCTAGCAAGTACTCGCGATAGACTTTCTGCTTTGAGAAACAAATTAACAAAGAAGTAAAAACAAGGGGACTTAGGTCCCCTTTTAATTAAATTCGTATGAAGAATCCAATAGCGCTTGTTTATACAGATTTTCACATTAAACCTGAAACTCTTGATTCTGTCACAAAATTATGTGAAGAAGCGATTGAAATCGCTAGCAATGCAGGAATAAAGACTCATATCTGGTTAGGAGATATTTTTGACAATCGTATTAGTCAAAAAATGGATGTTTTAAATGGTTTAACATCTATTATTGAAAAGTATGATAAAAGAGGTCATAATATTCTTGCGATCGTAGGAAATCACGATAAAACAGATTATAATAAAACAGATTCTTTTCTTGATGCTTATAAGTATCATCCTTCGTTTGATCTCATTAACGATCTCGATATAAGATGGGTAAATGAATTAAAATGCCTCTTTCTGCCTTTTTTTACTGATGATATATTAAACGAGTACATTTTGGATTTTCCAAAGATTGAAGGTATTGATGTCTTATTTGGACATTTTGCTGTTGCAGGTAGTCGAAATAATGATAGAAGTGTCGTTGAAAATAATATAAAACCTTCTAGTTTTAAAGATTTTAAAAAGGTGTATCTTGGTCATTATCATGATTATCAACAGGTAGGTTCGAATATTTTTCATCTAGGATCGTTACAACAAAATAATTTTGGAGAAGATGAGTCTAAGGGTTTCTGGATGTTATATGATGATTGCACTGTAGAGCTTTTAAAAAGTAAGAATGGGAATGTTTTCAAAAAAGAGCGATTAGACTTAGACAATATACCGCCTAAACAATTAAAAGCGACTTTGAGAAAAATCAAAGAAGATAATCCAAATTCCCGTCTAAGGATTGAATTGTGGGGCAAGTCTTCAACTCTTGAATCTTTTGATAAATCTGAATATAGCAATTTAGGTATTGATTTCAAAAAGAAGCACAAAGATGTGGAACTTTCTATTGATATCGCTGTAAATGAGAAGGTTGAAAAGTTGTCAGATAGTGATATTGTTGAGAAATTCAAAGAGTTTTGTAATGAGAATGATTATAGATACGAAGAAGGTTTATCAATTTTAAAACAAGTTTTATGTCAGTAAAAGATGTAGTAGGAAAGATTGAAAAGCGTTTCGGTAAAGAAGCTGTTTCAAGAGGTAATGATAAAGTCCAATTTATCCATTCTGGTTCTGTGCTATTAGACGAAGCACTTGGAGGAGGATGGGCTATAGGTAGGATCATAGAAGTGTATGGAGCAGAATCTTGTGGTAAGACAACTGCTGCGATTCATGTTGCAGCAGAAGTCCAGAAACTTGGGAAAGCTGTAGGTTATGTTGATGTAGAACAAGCTATGGATCCTGATTATATTCAATCACTTGGCGTTGATATGAGTGAGGATAAATGGATTTTAAGTCAACCAGATGATGCAGAGCAAGCGTTGGAAATCGTACGAGAAATGTGTGAAGAACCAGCGATTGGTTTAGTGGTATTAGATTCTGTGGCTGGCCTCGTTCCTAAAGCGGTCTTACAAGGAGAAGCTGGTGATGCAAAAGTAGCGTTGGTGGCTCGATTAATGTCTTCACAATTAAACGTTTTAAAAAACATTTGTAAGAAAAATGGATGTATTTTATTCTGCATTAATCAAATTCGAGAGAAAGTTGGAGGTGGCTTTGGATTTGGTGGGGCAACAACTACAACACCAGGAGGAAAAGCCCTTAAATTCTATGCCTCTCAGCGAGTTGAAATGTCTAGGATTGGAAGCGAAAAAGAAGGAGAAGAAGTAACAGCTAATAAGACTCGTATCTCTGTGAAAAAGAATAAAGTTGCTAAACCTTTCAAGAAGTGCGACTTATCCCTACGTTTTGGTATTGGATTTGATAAGATTCAAGAGATTCTCAACTTAGCTGTTGATTTGAATGTTTGTTCAAAGAAAGGCGCTTGGTATTATTATGGTGATTTTCGTATTGGACAAGGACTTGCTCAGACTCGAGAATACCTTGAGAATGATAAAGAGTTATTTGAAGATTTAAAAGAAACAACTTTAGAAAAATATCATGAAACCAATAAGGATGACAGCGAGTAACTTCCTATCGTTCAAAGATTTCGATTATGAATTTGAGGATAGGGTTGTAACTTTGGTCGGTGAAAATCTCACAGAAGAAGACCAAGGTTCAAATGGATCGGGAAAATCTTCAATCCAACAGATCTTTTATTACTCTTTAATAGGAAGCAGTCTAAGAGGATCGTCGGATAAAAAGTTGATTCGAAGAGGAGAAAAAGAAGCTAGGACTCATATTGAAATATGGTGTCCCATGAGAAACGAAACATTGTATATCGATAGGGTACTTCCGTTGAAATCCAGTAGTAAATTAACCATTAAGATCAATGATAAGGATGTATCTTATGCCACTGTTAAAGATGGGAATGATTTTATTTTAAAATGGATCGGTATCAGTGCCGAAGATTTAAGGAACTATTTTATAATTTGTAAGGAATACTATAAATCTTTCTTTAAAGTATCTAATACAGATCGTTTAGCATTGATTTCACGGTTTATTAATTTTAATAAGTTGGATGGTGTAAAAGATATTATTTCTAAAGAGATAACAAAATTAAACGCTAAAAAACGTTTATTAGAAAACGATATTTACTCTTTACAGGGTAAATTAGAAGTTCAAATGCAGAACATTGACAAAGAGACAAGTCGTGATTTTGAAAAAGAGAAAGAAACAAGAATCAGTGCTATTGAGAAAGAAATAAAAGAAAAATATGATATCATTGATTCTTGGGAGAAAAAGAGGAATTTTCTTGAAGAACAAAATTCTGAATTAGATAAAGAAATAAAGAGTTCTAAAAAAATGATCTCTGTAACTAATTCAGAATTAGAAAAGATCCCTTCTATTGAAGAAGAGGAGGAAAACTTGAAGTTAATCAAAGAAGAACTAGCTAAAACAAATGAAGGTCAAAAGATCTTGTTAGAGAAACAAGAGATAATTGAAGCGAAAAGAGGCGAGATCAGAAAACAATTGAGAGTGATCCTTATCAATTTGTCTGGAACTATAACTTGTCCAAAATGTAAACATAAGTTCTTAACGTTAAAAGATACGACTTTAGAGGAAGAAGAGAAAAAGAAGAAGAAGTTAGGAGAAGAAGAGAAAGATTGTATTCATTCTGAAGAAGAAGTGAATAAGGAGCTTATAGAATATGAAGAAGTATTAACCGAACTTTTTGGTCTTAAAAGTGAAGCAGAAGATAGTATCAATTCTATACTAGATTCAACAAGGAAAATCAAAAAAAGGATCTCTGAATTAGAAACCACAGTTTTTGAAAAAGAAAGGATTAAAAAGAGTAAGCTCTTAGAAATTGATAGTTTGAATCAAAAGATCTCAGAAGAAAATCAAAAGATTTCTTCTTTAAAAGAAAAGATCGAAGAAGTTCGTGAAACAAAAAGTGAAATCAATCAATCATTGATCGATAGTTTGAATAAAGATATAAGTCTTTTCCAGGAGCAAATAGAATCCAAACAAAAGGAGGTCGATGAGCTTTCTGTACAAGTGATTGAAAAAGATCGATGGGTCAATCGATTTAAGGATTTCAAGATGTATCTTGCTGCAGAACAAGTCAAAAATATACAAAATAGAGCGAATAAGATCCTAGAAAAAGAAAACAGTGACCTTCGTTTAATTGTTGAGGCTTTTAAACAAGATTCTAAAGGTAATCGAAAGGATGAAATCACTCCTTATGTCATTCGAGATGAAGCTGAGTCGTTCTGGTATTATAGTGGTGGTGAAAGAGCAAAAGTAGAAGTTGCTACGATTATAGCATTTCAACAAATGATTAACTCTACAAATCCATATGGTGGTCTAGAATTTATATCGTTTGACGAAGTAACTGAAGGTCTTTCTAAAGAAGGTCTATTTGATATGGTAGAGGCTTTGGATTCAATGTTAAAATTCCCGGTATTAGTCACTACACATGTATTAGATGGATCTTATCTGGAGAAGTGCAAGGTATTAAGAATTCGAAAAGAAAATAGTGTAAGTAAAATAGTATGAGATATTACATTGGAATAGATAATGGAGTCACTGGTTCTATTGGTATAATAGCTGAAGATAGATCAGTGGTTAGCTTTTGGAAGACTCCTGTTGTTAAACAACAGGATTATACAAAAGCTAAGAAAAATATTACAAGGATCGATGGAGTGCTTTTGAAACAGAAACTTGAACTTTATCAGAAAGGAGAAGATATAGTTCCATTTGTTTTAGTAGAAAGACCAATGGTTAATCCAACGCGTTTTGTTGCGACTACATCTGCTTTAAGAGCATTAGAAGCGACATTGATAACACTTGAAATGTTAAACCTACCTTATCAATTTATTGATTCTAAAGAATGGCAGAGAGACCTTCTACCTAAGGGTATCAAAGGTTCTGAAGAGTTAAAAAGAACATCTCATGATATTGGATGTAGGTTATTTCCTACATTAAATCCTAATTATCATGCGGATTTTGATGGGTTATTGATTGCTGAATACGGACGAAGAAAAGGATTGTAATCATGAAGAAAGAAAGTGTTATTCATTTGATCAATGATCAAATCAAAAGTAGCGTTGATTCCTTACAATACGCGATAAAGACTTGTAATGATCTCTCAAAAGAAGAGAAAGATAAATTCATTTGGTTACAAGCTAAATTAAACGATTGTCAAAGGTTAATTTTTGATTTAAAGAAAGGAGGATAAATATGGCATTAATTTATTATTGTGATAATGAATCGTGTGAAAAACATGGAGAAACAGTGCTTCCACATAAAATCTCCTATGTTTTTAAAGAAGGAAAATTATTTCCAGGAAATATTCCTAAATGTCCAGTTTGTGGTAAACAATATTCTTTTTCAGAGACACTTTCTAAAAAAGTACCTGAGATAGCGATCGGAGAGTTTGCTGGTATGAGTCTTCAACAAAAGACAACAATGTTAAAAAAGCGTGCTGATATTTATAATAAAAAAGACGGGGCTATAGAAAAGAAAGAGTTTTATCGAAAAAAAGCGATAGATAAGTTCTTTGGAAGATAAAATGTTTGTATCTTTAGAAAAACATAAAACGATATGAATCAGGAAATTATTGAAAAGAGTTGGAGTTTTGTTAATTTGTTCAAGGCTCAAGTTTTAGTTGTAGATTTCTTTGGAGAGATTAAAATTTTTACACTTGATTCGTTCAAACCTAAATCCCGTGATTTTTTTGAAAATGAAGTTATAGGTGCAAGAGATATCACTCTTATTGTGGAGAATCTACAAATTTCTTTAGGGTTGGATGTAAACAAGGCTTCACTAGAAGCTCGTTGGAATAATTTACCAAAGAAAGATTTTTCATTTAGTCACGATCAATATGTCAAATTAAAATCAATCAAAGAAAATGAGTACTAGATTTAAAGTTTCAACTTTAGAAATCGCTGGATTTGCAAGTGTTTTAGCAGCATTAAGATTGCCTTTTGGCAAAGAAATGAGAAGCGAGGCAAGCTGGAAGATGTCTGATGTTGATGAGCAGATAAAATTTCAAAGTTCCTTCTGCATAGATCCAAGGGATTTAACCCTAATGTCTACTCTTATTAAGAGAGGTGATGAGCATGCGAAAGCAATTCGAGGTCTTCAAGTTTATGCTGCAATTGAAGCACCTCGTTGGATGTGGCAAGAAATTGATACGTATAGGGTTGGGACTGAACGTCTATCTTCTGAATCGACAATGCATATTGATGCGAAAGGTCTTTCGAATGAAGAGTTGATGGATTTTAAAGATCATCTTGAAGAAGGTAAGATTCAAAAAAGAATCCAAGTGTTTTCTTATCAAACACTTCGTAGGATCTATTTTCAAAGAAAAAATCATAGATTGCCAGTATGGCATGAATTTTGTGAATGGATCGAGTCACTTCCATATGCAAGTGAACTAATCACTATTGAAAAATGAAGAAACTGTTTTGCATAGTATTTGTGTTTATGTGTATCTTGGTAGGTTGTAGAAGTACTCCTACCAAGAATACTAATCTCACTGTAACTTTAAATGATTCTTTGTATTGGAAAAAAACATCAGGAGATAGTTTGATAAAAATACCAGGATCATATGTACCTTTAGTTGTACTTCCAGATAAGTTAGATGTAGGTGAGAAGAAAGAAGAGAAAAAAGGACAAGCAACTGTCTCGGTTGAGAAACAAGAAGATGGGACGTTACTTGTAACTGCATCTTGTGATAGTTTAGAATTGAAGATCCAAGTATTAACTGAAGAATTAACGAAGGTCAATAAACAGAATTCTGAACTTCAAGAACAAGTAAAAGCAGCTCCTAATAAGTTGAGATTGATTTTCTGTTCTTTAGGAGCTGGTTTCTTATTTGGATTATCATTAGCATTAATCATTCTTATAAAAACAATTCGAAAATGAAAAGTATAAGATTAAATAACTCTGATAGAGAAGATATAGTTAAAGGACTTCTCAAGCCTATTCAGAAAGAAATAAGCGAGGAGTTAAAAATTTTTGGTGATTTTATCTCAGAAATTATAAAACAAGAAATCGGTCAAAAAGTCTGGGAATTTCATATATTATATCCACATGCTCTTTCAGTTAAAAAATCTCTTTATCTTGGAGATTCTAGTCTCTTCGGAGGTTTTGGTGTTAAGCTAGTAGATTATGCAATTGTAAATCTTACAATTGATTATATCGAAGGAATATTTGATTTAAAAGATGTTTTGCATCAAGATAAATATTTTTCAAGCGCAAGTAAGTTCTTGAAGAAAATCGATTCTCTCCAAAAAGAGAGAAGAACCTTGAAGAATAAATGTCAATGTGCTTTAGAGTATATCAATACTTCCAAACAATTAGAAGAGCAGTTTCCAGAGGCTTATAAAGTCTTTTTAGAACTTTGCAAAAATAAAGAAACTTCGATTACGAAATGTGATAAGATTGAAAATCTAAGAGCTGAACTATCAAAATTTAATAGAAATGAAAACAGCGACACTAGTACAATTAATAAAGGAGTATAATGATGCTTATAGACGAGGAGAACCTCTTGTAAGCGATGAGGAGTATGATCTTTTAGTAGAAGAGTTAAAAACAAAAGATCCTCAAAATAAACTCTTAAAAAAAGCGATCATTGAGGAGATTGAATCATCTGATCGAATGGAGAGACTTCCTATTCCAATGTATAGTCTTGAAAAATTCAAAAAAATCGATGAATTGATCGAATTCATGAAAAATACTTGGAAGATTACTTCTACAACTGAAATTATTATCACACCTAAATATGATGGTATTTCTTTGTGTTGTGAAGAGAAAACTGGTGCAGCTTGGACTCGTGGTGACGGTGTTGAAGGTCAACGAAGTGACGGTCATAAAAAGTTGATGGTTGAAAAAATTGTCGACTCAGAGAAGATGCCTTTTCATTATACATTTGGTGAGGCTATTTTTTCTAAAGAATCCTTTCTAAGAAATAAAGGGGATTATAAATCAGCTCGAAATTGTGTCGCTGGTTTATTCAACTCTCCTACACCATCTCCTCTCCTAAGGAATGTGAGTTATATAAGATATGGTCTCGACGATGAAACGATGGATAAAAGTGATCAGTTTGTTTATTTGGAACATCACTTTAAAAAAGTAGCAAATTGGTGTTTATTAGCGGGAGCTAACTTTTTAAATCCTCAAGAAAAAGTTCGAGAACTTTTAGATCGTATGTTTGAGAAAATGTCGCAAGAATATAAGTGCGATGGTTTGGTTATTGAATTAAATGATGCTAAGGTCAGAAAGGAATTAGGTAGATTACCTAACATGAATCCTAGGTATTCAGTAGCTTATAAGAATCCAGAATGGTCTGAAAGAGCTGATACAAAAGTCGTCGATATAGAATGGAAAATTTCAAAGGATAAAAAAGCCAAGCCAGTTATTATTGTCGATCCTATTGATTTATGTGGAGCTACTGTATGTCGTGCGACTGGGCATAATGCTAAATATATTTGTGATAACAATATCTGCAAAGGTGCTATGGTAACTATAGCAAGAAGTGGTGATGTGATTCCTAAACACCTTAAAACCATCAAATACAATAGTGAAAGTTTTAAGATTATGTGTGATGATATGATGGTTTGTCCAGCTTGTGGTAAGCAATTGAAATGGGATGAGACTTTTACAGAATTAATCTGTACAAACGAAGCGTGTTATGCTTCTAAAATTGCAGAACTTGTCTTTTTCTTCTCAGTACTTGGTACTGAAGAATTCAGAGAACCAACGATCACCAAGTTTTATGAGGCAGGATATACTACGAAACGATCTATCCTTTCTTTGAGTAAAGAAGAAATGATACAAATCGAAGGTATTGGTGTTTCTTTAGCTGAGAAATTAAGTTCTCAGTTTGATGGTTATAAAACCAAAGGTGTTGGTTTTGCGAAGTTATTGACGGCTAACAATGTTTTCAATGGGGTGATGGCTGAAAAGACATGTCAAATGATCTTAGATAATATGTCAGATACAGCTTTGAATTGTGTTAAGGATCTTGAACCAGTACCTATCGAACATTTGTTATGTATAAAAGGAGTGGCAGAGAAAACCGCTAAAGTTTTCAACAATGGGATAGAGGTGTTTAGGGATCTTGAACCTGATTCTATCAATATAGCTTATTTTAGGAGTTTAGTGAAAATTGTTCCTGCTGATCAACAAATGAATGTATGTTTCACAGGTTTCCGAGACAAAGAATTAGAGCAAAGATTGATTAATCTTGGTCATAAAGTAGCAAGTGGAGTTTCTGGTAATACAACTCATTTGGTTGTAAAAGATTTATCTGGTACATCATCTAAGATGCAGAGAGCTCAAGAATTAAAGATTCCTATCTTTACAAAAGATGGTTTTGAAGGTTTGTTGGATAATTTAAAATAAATGGATTATGATTGGAGTAGTTTACAAAGACATTGAAAATATTGAAGAGATCAATAAAACGTTGGTTAGAAAAGAAGATCTATTAATACCTTCAGTAGGTGATGAGATCGTATTTCAGAATAATGGCAAAAGTAGATTGAGAAAGGTGACTGGTCGTCAATTTATTTTTGATGAGAAAAAACGAGAAGTAAGGGATATTATTATATACCTCAAATAAAAGATATGAAAAGATACTATTACAAGAGTAAGGGATATTATTATATAGGGTTCGACTACAATCGAACCCTAGTTGATATTATGAGAAAAGAGTTGAAAGCTAAATATAATACAGCTAATAAAGAGTGGTATTTGGAGGTTGATCTTATCAATCTAACTCTTGTAATGACTTTTTTGAAAAAATATGGATTTGAAGAAGTCAATGGATTTACTTTAGAAAGAGAATGTGAGATCAAAAAGAAACCTATTGACGAAGTAATTTCTAAGAGGGATATAGAAGATTTGTTACCTGAATTACAGTTGAAGAGAGTACCAAGGAACTATCAAATTGACGCTTTGTATTATATGATGAATCATGGCAACTGTATTAATGGGTCAGATTGTGGAACAGGAAAAACAACTATTACTATTTGTTATTGTGAATTTCTTGATACATTTCCTGCTTTGGTTGTATGCCCTTCTAGTGTAAAAAGTGGTTGGAAAAGAGAGTGGTTTAGATGTAATCCAAACCGGAAGGTAACTATTATTAATAGTACTGATAAAAAAATAGATATTGATTCTGATGTGTATGTCATTAATTACGATATACTTGGTAATAAAGATAAAGAAACAGGTGATTTAAAGATCAAGTTTCAAGAACTTTTAAAGATCAAGTTTCAAGTGATGGTAGGTGATGAGATTCATTTCTTAAAGAACGATAAGGCTTTGAGAAGTAAGGCTTTCGTGAAGATAGCGAAACATATCCCTACAATACTTGGATTAAGTGGTACATTGATATTGAATAGACCCGAAGAACTTATCAATATATTGAAAGTAATCAATCGTTTCAAGGAAATTTTTCCTGATGAAAGTTATTACCGTTTTAGATATTGTAATGCAAAATATACTCAATTTGGTTGGAATACTAAAGACGCTTGTAATATGAAAGAACTCAATGATATACTAACTCATTATTGTTATTTTAGAAAAGAAAAAAGAGATGTTTTACTTGAATTACCTCCTATTAATGATGAGTTGATAGAATGTAACATCAATAATAAAAAGATATATAGGGAAGCTGAAAAAGATTTGATAGAATTTTTATCTTTGGCCGATGAAGAGAAAGTAGATGCTGCTCTAAGAGCAGAACATTTGGTAAAATTAAATTTGTTAAAGAAATTATCAATAGAAGGGAAAACGAAAAATATAATTTCTTTTATCAAAGATTGGTGTGAGAGTAATGAAGATGAGAAAGTTGTCGTTTTTGGCTGTTTAAAAGAACCGTTGAAAGAATTACATAAGAAGTTTTCTAACAGTCAATTAATTACAGGTGAAACATTGTCAAAAAAAAGAGATGAGATCTTAGAAAGTTTTAAGACTGATCCAAAGATTCAAATTTTATTTGCTAATATCCAATGTATTGGAACAGGAGTAGATGGATTACAAGAAGTGTGCTCCAACGCAATGATAATCGAGCTTCCTAATAAATCCACTGATCTTAGTCAAGCTGTGAGTAGGTTGGAAAGAGATGGTCAAAGATCGTCTATAAATATTTATTACCTGTTGAGTAGAGAAACGATAGATGAGAAATCGTGGGAGTTCTTGAAGGAGAAGAAAAGTGTAACAGATATGGTAAATAGGGGGATAGAAGATGATTTTTCACTTGCTTTGATCAATAGTTATCGTCCTAGATAGTTGGATAATAGATACAAACATTGTATCTTTATAAGTGTTAAAATAATTATGGAAAGATACAAACTTGAAATATGGACAGATGGGTCTTGTTATTGGAAGACAAGACAAGGTGGAAGTGGAGCTTATATTAAGTTTAAAGATAAAGAATACTTCCTGAGGGAAGATTGGGGTTATTCTAACACCACGATCGAAAGGAGAGAGATATACGCCATCTTAATGGCATTAAGGGCAATCAAGAAAAATGTCAGATGTAATGCTACCTTTTATATAGATCGAGAAAATGTAGTCAACTTTATCAAAAATCACGCTTTCGATTGGAAAACAGGTGATTTCTCTGATTGTTCAAATTTGGATCTGTGGAAAGAATTTTCCAAAGAATTAGATGAACATAAACATCTTGCAGTTCGTTTCAAATGGATCAGAGGACATCAAAAAAATATTAACGATCCTATCGTGTATGGCAATCATGTTGCTGATATTCTTTCAGATTATAAGGGGTTCAAGGTATTTAAAGAAGATAAATATGGGACAGTATAGATACACAGTTGGTTGGTTAGTTTGTAATTTGCCGAGTTTTAGTCTTTATTCGGGATCTGTTGCATTAAATAGATATATACAGGCTTTTTTAAGTCAACATCCCAGAAACATTATAGAAGCAAAAACTTTAAGTGAGGCAAGGGCTTGGCTTGATCTTTTAGGTAAGGAAGACGGATCTCATGCTTTTATTTGGGACAAAGCACGTGAATCAATTTGGTTGTGGAAAACTTTATAAATTCGTAAAATATGGTAAGAAAAGAATGGAGTGAGTTGCAAAAGAATATATTTGATACTTATGAGAATTCTAGGTCAAATATATTTGTTAAGGCGACTGCAGGAGGAAGTAAGACGACAGTGATGGTTGAATGTGCTAAAAGGACTTCTCCAATGAGAAGATCTATCTTTATGGCATTTAATAAGAGTATTGCTGAAGAATTAAAGGCTAAAGTGCCAGAACATTTTGAAACATCTACTTTTCACAGTAAAGGTTTCAAGATCTTATTAAAAAATTTCAATTTTAAACCAAAAATAAGTGAAAACAAGACTTTCAGTATTGGGATAAAGATCTTGAAGATTGAAGATGAAATCCCAGCGAATCAACGTCAAAAATATTTGTTTAACCTTCAAGAGATTTGGAATCAAATAAGGGTTAATTTATTTGACGATTACGAATCTTCTATTCCTATGATTTGTTTAGAGAAAGAGATTGAATTTAAAGAAAGAATGATTCAAGATATTATTGATATTGAAAAGGAATGGATGAAAAATGCTAAGAAGATTTCTTCTGGTGGAGAGTTTGTCTTAGATTTCACTGATATGTTATATCTCGTTTACAAATTAATAGACCCTTTAAATTTACCAAAATATGACGTGTTATTTCTTGATGAAGGTCAAGATTTGAACGTCTTACAAAGAGAATTTGCATTGAGACTCTTAAAACCAAGAGGTCGTTTTATGATAGTAGGTGACTTTTCTCAAGCAATCTATGCTTTTCAAGGAGCAAGTGTAGATAATTTCAGTTATTTTCAAAACCTTCCTAATACGACAACTTTACCATTAAGTGTCACATATAGATGTGCTAAGAATATTGTCAAAGAAGCTCAAAAAGTCTTTCCTAACGACATACAATTTTCACCAAATGCTATTGATGGTGTCGTAAGAGAAGGTAAACTACTAGAAGCAGAAAGTGGTGATTTTGTTCTATGTAGAAACAATATCCCTCTTGTTGAAGCCTTCTTGAAATTTTTAGAAGCAAAAAAGAAAGCTACGATCAAAGGTAAGGATTTAGGAGAAGCTCTTCAATCTCTCCTAGGGAAAATAACAAACATTACTGAACTTGACGATCTTTTAGATGAAAAACTCAAAAAGTTAATGGAAAAAGGTATAACTAGGGCAGCAGCAGTGAATAACCCTAGTTACATAGCTTTAGAAGAGAAGTGTAAGATCTTACATATACTCTATAATCGTTTTCTAGGTAGTATAGAAGAGTTAAAATCAACTGTAAACGAAATCTTTGTAGAAGATGTCAAAGGTATTGTTCTTTGTACTTGTCACAAAAGTAAAGGCTTGGAAGCAGATCGTGTATTTTTCTTAAATCAAGACCTTATTCCAAGTGAACATGCTAAAACAGAAAGAGCATTATATGCAGAAAGATGTTTACGATTTGTCGCTATAACAAGAGCAAGAAAAGAACTAATATATTGTTATATATAAACGAATAAAGTTATGGAAAAGAAAGTTTGTTTAAAATGTGGAAGTGAAGAAAATATAGATCCTGCTGAATACGTGAATTGTCCTATTCGTGATATAATGGAAAAGAATAACTGGTGTTTTTATTGTTCTTTTTGGCAAGATCTTTATAATGAAAATAAAAACAATCCTCGATGGCTTCGAGTAGATGGTTCTAGTTGGATATTAGGGGAGGAAGTGAAAAAAGTTGGTACTGGTTGGGGGTTGGGTTGTGGAGGCAAAAGGTTATATTTTGAGAAAACAGAAGGAAATAAAAAGATACTTCTCACATCTAATAATTGCTGGCATCAAGGCGATATTCCAGATGTTTTCAAAGATATAATGCCAGACAATGCACGTCAATTGACAAGAGAAGAGTATAATGAATTGTACAACAATAAAATAAATCAAATTATGAATATGAAAAAGAATAAAAACGAGGTTGATTGTCGTGGTTATATAATATCACGAAATTGTGAGGCAAGAGATTTTCGTACAGGTAAACGAATGATAATTAAGAAAGGTCAATTAATTATTAGTTTAAATAATCTTCTTTATTCAACAATAGATGGTAGATTATTTAAACTTGAAGGTCCATGTGTTTTACTTCATGTTTTATTCCGTTCTTTTTAATATAGATTTATGAAACAGAAGAAAGCAAAATTATATATTCCAATCCCCAAGGAGAAATTTCTTGGGGTAGAATATAAACAAGTTAGGGTTACTCTTTTAAATGCTAATAAGATCGAAGAATTAGAACCTATTCTTCCTTGTGAAGAAGCTCTTTCAATATATATGCAGATTCAAAAATTATCTCTTCAAAAAGATAAGAATTACAAACCTAAGCCTATGGAATTATACATAAAAAGAAGTATCTTTAATGCTATTATTGATAGATATAATTTAGCACAGAAAGACAATTTAGCACTTGTGTTATCTTGGCCTGCTGTGCCGATATGTTTAATTTTACCAAAAGATTAGTTTTATGTTAGAAGAAGAACGAGTTGATAGTCGCAATATAATCAGTGACTACATCTTTTATAGTAAATATTCTCGTGTAAAAGAGGATGGTACTAAAGAGTCTTGGAAAGAGTCTATTTCTAGAGTTATGCAAATGCATTGGTCTTTCTTTGAAAATAAGATTACGGAAGAAAAAAGAGAGGCTTTTTTGAAAGTATTCAACACTGCTTGGTCAGCATATGAAAACAGATTGATACTTGGTTCTCAAAGAGCTCTTCAATATGGAGGTGAACAACTTTTAAAAAATCATTTGAGATTATACAATTGTACGTCTTCCTATTTAAATAGAGTTGCTTTCTTTGAAGAGTGTATGGAATCTTTGTTAAGTGGAGAAGGTACCGGTTATTCTGTTCAAAAGGTACACACAGAACAACTTCCAGTAATGAAAGGTGTAGACTCTTCTAAAAAAGTTGTGTTTGAAATACCTGATTCTATTGAAGGATGGGCACGATCAGTTGGTATGTTAATCGAACACTATTACTACAATCTTCCTGTCGTTGAATTTGATTACTCACAGATAAGACCAGAAGGCTCATTTATATCTGGTGGTTTTAAAGCACCAGGTCCAGAACCATTAAAAGTGTGTCACTCTAAAATCAAGGCAATCTTAGATAAAGTAAATAATAGAAAGTTAAGACCTTTTGAATTGCATTATATTACATGTATTATCGCTGATGCAGTAATTAGTGGTGGCATTAGAAGAAGTGCAATGATTGCTTTGTTTGATATCGATGATATTGAAATGCTCTCTTGTAAGACTGGGAATTGGTTTCAGATGTATCCTGAGTTATGTCGATGTAATAACTCTGCTGTGATTTTTGAAGACACTCCAAAGGAGGAATATTTGAAGATCATGAAATATGTTAAAGAATATGGTGAGCCAGGTATAATCTTCCTTTCTCATCCTGATCAAGTGCTTAATCCTTGTTGTTTCAGTGGAGACACTTTAGTTGCTGTAGCAGACGGGAGAAACGCTGTAAGTATAAAAGAGCTTTCAGAAGAAGATGAACCTTTTCCACTTTTTTATAAAAGCAAAAGTGGAAAAATAAAGATCACAAATGGTATTGCTTTTTCAAGAGGTTTCAAGAAAACAATAAAAGTAATTCTTTCTAACGGAAGTAGTTTTGAATGTACAGAAGATCACAACCTTTTAACTAAAGATGGAAGGTGGGTTGAAGCGAAAGATAGTCTAGGATTGACGTTGTCAAAATTCTTTACGACAAAAAGTGTCAAATACAGGACGATCAATAGTTTTTCAGATGGACACGCAAGACAATACAGAATGTTATGGGAATTTTTGAATGGACAAAAACCAGAGGGTTATGAAATCGATCATATCGATGATGATGGAGGAGATTTCATTGATAATCTTCAACTTTTATCAAGAGAAGATCATTTAAATAAGACTTCTGAGAGACGTAAAGGAATCAATAATCCTAATCAAATTGAAAAACTCACAGAAGAAGAAAGAGTAAGAAGGAAGTTGAACAGTTCTATCAATGGAACTCTTGAAAAAAATAATAATTTCAAGGGATTATCTAATAAGGATTTGATTGAGATAGGAAAGAAGGTGCTTTCTTCGGGTTTACTTTTGACTCGCAAGAATTGCATAGAATTAGATTCTCGTTTTCCTTTGAATTTTTCAAAGAATAGATTCGATGGTTCCTGGTCTAAATTTAAAAAGATTGTTTTAGGGATTGAAGAATATCAAGAGCATATAGATCATAGAGAGATTGTAGAAAAGTCAATCGAAGATAAATCTTATTTAAAAGACGATGTTAGTGTAATTGATATTATTTCATTAACAGAAGAAAAAGAAGTCTTTGATATATCGGTAGAAGCTCCAGAACATAATTTCATAATTATCACAAAAGGCGAAGAAAATTACTTATACAGTGAAGGAGTAGTTGTTCACAATTGCGAGGTATCGATGATCCCTAAATATGAGAACGAAGATGGAAGTATTGAATATGGTTGGGGTTATTGTAATCTTTGTGAAATTAATGGTGCACGTATTAAAACAGAGGAAGAGTTTTATAAAGCGTGTGAAGCAGCAGCTATATTAGGCACATTTCAGGCAGCATATACAGATTTCCCTGTTTTGACAAATACTTCTAAGAAGATCGCTGAGAGAGATGCTTTGATTGGAGTTGGTATTACAGGAATGGCAGACAATCCTACGATATTATTTAACGAGACTATTCAGAGAAATGGTGCAGAAATAGTTAAGAAAACTAATCAATTAGTAGCGGATATCATTGGAATCAATCCAGCAGCTAGGACAACTGTCATAAAACCATCTGGCAATGCATCACAATTACTTGGTTGTGGATCTGGTATACATGCCTATCATTTCCGGAAATATATCAGGAATATACAAGCAAACAACAATGAACAAGCTTTTCAAGAGATTCAAAAGGTTCATCCAGAAATAATTTCTAAATCATTCTGGAATCCCAAGGGTGAAAGCGTACTTTCTTTTCCTGTGGAACTAGATGAGAATACAATGGTACGAGTAGATTTCTCTACAATAGATTTCTTAAAAAGAATCTATTCCACTAAAATGAATTGGATAGAGAATGGTACAAATTGGGATCATCCTTCTACGAAAAAGAATCCTAAGATCCGTATGAATGTAAGTTGCACTGTCTCTGTTAAGGATGACGAATGGGAGAAAGTCGCTGATTGGATATGGGATCACAAGAAAGGATTCTGTGGTTTGAGTTTCTTACCAGAGAGCGGTGATTTAGATTATCCACAAGCACCATATACTTCCTATTTAAACGAAAAAGAATTAGCTGAGACTTATGGTCAAGGTGCTATTCTTTCATCTGGTTTGATTGTGGATGGATTGCAAGTATTTGGAGATATATGGACTGCATGTAACGCAGCACAAGGACGTGCAGATAATCTCTTGGTGTTTTCAGATGAGTATCTCTTGGCATTTATCAAGAAACATCTTGAGAATGGTAAACTCCTAGTGAATATAGATGGTATTCATATAAGCGATGTAAACGCTATTTCTTCTTATTTACAGCATAAAGTCGATATGAGAAAAGATTGGGTAAGAAGATTTAAAAAATTTGCCATCAATTATTTCAATGGGAACGAACAGTTATGTGCTAACTGTTTAAAGCATGTGAATATTTTCCACACTTGGCAAAAAATTAAAAACAAAAAGTCAATCGAGTGGCAATCTGTTAGATGGGAACATGAGATTAGAGACGCAGGTAGTGATGTAGCTACTGCATGTATGGGTGGAAAATGTAGTATTTAAATAGGTTCATTATTAATCAGTGGTAGCTCTAATTTTAGATACAATGTTTGTATCTTTGTAAAATTAGAGCTATCTTTATATCAAAGAAATAAATGTTTAATATAGAAGATTTGAAAATAGGAGAGATACAATTTATGATCACAAAAATTCGAAATGATGGAAGAAGAGTTAAAGAGATTCGTATATCACAAGAATCAATGGGATCTTCCGATAAAGAAGAAAGATCCAAACATTCGAGGAGAGAAGATCGGGAAATTATTACTTGATGGAAAGGTTCTTGTAGAAGGTTCATTCCCGATCCTTCAAAAGAAAAAGAAAGATTATTGTAAGATGTATGGTATTTCGAAAGAAAGAGCTAAAAACAGATTCAAAATAACTTATTAAGATTATGGAAATTAAAAAGATTAAAAGCCTTTCGTTACGTGAGTTTATCGAAGACTATGTAAATAGTAACGAACAAGAAGCATTGGAAACAATTGAAGAAGCTCTTCAAGAGCTAGGAGAACATTCGATTACCGATATTAACGATGTGAATCCTAAAGAATTGTTTCGGTCAATACGTAGTATAAGAATGCGTAAACTTCTTCTGAAGAAAGAAGAATTTCCTAAGATTTCTATTGAAGAAGAGAAAAGTCATATCCAGGATTTTATATTTAAAAATTAAAAATATGAAAACAATTATAGGTGTTAAGTTGAGTGTAGAAGGGATGCATTATTATTTGAATGCAAGCGAGAAACATGGTCTGTCGGTGAAGTTCTTGGAGTTCCCTCATAGACATATGTTTCATATCGAAGTAAGAGTCTCTGTGAAACATGACAATAGAGATAAGGAGTTTCTTCTACTGAAAAGAGAAGTGATCAAATATTTACACTCGAAATATTATCAAGAAGCTCTTAATGCGTTGGATTTCGGTAAGATGTCTTGTGAAATGATCGCTAAGGATTTGATGCACGCTTTTCACGCTGATAGCGTGAAAGTTAGTGAAGATGATGAAAATTATGCTTTAGTCTCTCTTGAAGATGGAGAACGTTATTGTGACGACGGTATTGAATATAAGAAAGAAGAAAAGTTGAAATTCCCTTCAAATATCAAGAATGTAACTTATGTATTTGGTAGGGTTTGTTCTGGTAAGACAACTTACGTTGACAATTTAATCAAACATCTGACATCTCAAAAGCTCAATCAAAAAACCTTCATATTTGAAATTGGTGAAGTGGTAAGGATCTTGAAAAAGCAAGAAGAGAGGATCTTTCAAGAATCATTAGATCAAGCGATATTTAACTTTATCATTAAAAAATTGGAATCTAATCCAGGGATAGATACGGTATATATCGTGGGGATCAGACAGAAAAGTTTGTTTTTAGCTTTTGAAAAATTTTTTGGTCCATATATGATCAATATCGATAGGATCCTTCTAAATCCAACGACAACAGAGAGAAGAGAGCGTTTTGATAAAAGAAATGCTGACAAAGATAAGTTGTTGTCGTTTACACAAGTTGAACTTGAGGAAAGAAAACTTGGTTTGGACGAACTCATTTTATTTTTGATTGACAATTATGAAAATTTAAAAATAGTTTGATATGAAAGTATTTGTAACACCGCCTCTTAATTATCTAGAATTGAGCGAATTAGGAGATGGATTTTATTGTTTAGCTCAACTTTATAAACATAATGAAAAATACAGAGCTTTTACTAAAAAAATGAAAGAATCTGGAAAGTTTATCATTTTAGATTCCGGTGCTGGCGATGAAGGTGAAATCATTCAAAAAGAGGAGTTATTCGAGTTAACACAGGAGATCCTTCCTAATGAAGTGATTCCAACAGATGAGTTGTATAACTCAAGTATAACAGTTTCAAACCTAGTTTGGTTCATCAATAAGATGAAAAAAACTAATATGGAAGGTGTAGGTATCTTTGCTTGTCCTCAAGCTCAGACAGTTTCAGAGTACAAATCATTGTTGTTTGCCATGTCTACGTTTAAAGAAGTTACAACAATTGGTTTATCGAAGAAGACGATACCTTATGTATATGGTATAAAGGAAAAGGATAAAGACATTGATATTGCACGTATTATAATGGTATATGAGTTACAAAAGTATCCTTTGATCTATAAAAAGAACTATCATTGCTTAGGTATGAGTGATTGTCGAGAGTTTCTTATGTATAAGGGACTCTCGAATATGAGATCAACTGATAGTTGCTATCCTATTTTAGCTGCGATCAATGATTTAGACCTTGAAAACGATCCATTCGTAAGATATCCTACTCCAAAGGATTACTTTGAGTTTAGTATGACAGACAAACAGATCGAGCTTGCAAAGAAAAATATATCTTTTTTGAAAAAATGTTGTCATTAACTGTTGGTCCGACTAAATATTAGTCGGACCTTTACAACATCAAAAGAAAGAGATATAAAAGAGATAGGAATTGAAACTTACGAATGTATTAATGAAATAGAAGAGGAGTTAGTATAATGTATTTTGATTGTACAATAAATTATTGGGACGAAGATGAAGAAGATCCTCGTCCTGGTAAAATGAAAAATTATCACAGACATGTATTGATCGAAGCTGTCAATTATACAGAAGCTGAAGCTCTTGCTACAAAATGGGGTATCAATTTGACAACTAACAATATTGATATACTTCCTATAGATCTTTTAAAGATTGATGGTTTGTACTTGTTAAGTGAAGAAACAAGGAAAGAGAAATTTTTCTTCAAGTGTGATTGCAATTATTTCGACGAAACATCAAATGGTAAGATAAAATCTTATAAGAGAAGTATATTAGTAGAGGCATATGATAATGGTCATGCTGGTGAAAGAGCTAAAAAAATTATGGATGATTGGTGTTTCAGGTTGGATAGTGTAGTACGTGTAGTCTCAAAGACATTGATAGAAGATTTGATTTTAAACAAATGACGATTAAATAAGAGGAATTATGGGAAGAGTAGCTAAAGGCGAAGCCAGTGGTTTCGATCTCATCAGGGATTGGATGAATAAGAGGGTTGGGGTTCATTTTGAGATCCCTGATCTTTACTATATGGAAGTTGGGTTGACTGAGGCGACAATCAGGAAATTAATAAGATGGTTGATGTGTGCTGGCTTCATCTCTAGAGAATCAAGGGGTTATTATAGGATTGAAAAACACATATCTACAAAGATAAATACTACTGAGTTAGAGAAACTCGCTTATCCTAATAGAAGAAACTTCTATAAACCTGTTGTTCGGATCAAATATTAGTCCGACCTTTAGGTCATAATTAAAAGAAACAATAATATGGAACTACAATTGAAACAAGATAGACTTCAGGAGGTTAAAGAGGGGATCAAAGTTGGAGATCTTTTCTTTGATAAGAGAGGTGAAGAGATCATTCGAATTCAAGAGATTGAAGAGAAACAATATCGAGAAGATGATCCTTCTACAAAATACCTTTTAGTTTCATATGAAAGACTTATTTCATTTATAGAGAACAAATGGACTGATCTTCATTATTCTAGTTTGAAAGAGCTAAATAATTATTATTCATTGAATAACCCTATTACAAATTTAGATGATCTTTATCAAAAAGGTTTAGATGCTCAAGTAAATGGTATCCAAGATTATGAGGTTTCAAGTTCTTTTGAGGCTAGTACTGAACTTGTAGCTATGAACTCAAAGGAAAATCTCTTGGCTATGAAAGACTCTATTGAAATCTTACAATCAAAGACCACACAATTACAAAAGATGCTTAATTTTCAATTGTGTGAAATGAAAGAGAAGTTTGATATCATGAGACGGAAACTTGACAATCAATTAAGTATCATGATAAAACAAGTAGAAAAGATCATGAGAGTCATATGTGTGATCGAACTTTATTTAGGGATCGAAGAAGAACTCTTTCAATTGCAAGCTGGTCAAACAGCAGATGAAAACGAACCTTTAACTTTGAGACAAAAAGTATTGTTTATGGACGAAGAGGTTGGTATTCTTGATGATCAAGGTCTTGATTGGACTCAAATTGATCAATTTGATGAATGGCTTCTAAAAGATAAACATTATGAAATCTTAATACCAGAGAAGAAAGTAATCGTAGTATTCAAACCAAGACGAAAAAACAAAACCTATTATGACGCCGATAGACGTAAGGAAGAAATTGATATACGGAATAAAATGCCTTACTTCCTAATGAGGAATGGAGAGAATTTATATAGGGTTTATACTGATAAAATGACAGTACCAGAAAGACTCTTTCCTAGAAAGAAAGAGTTTCAAGAGATTTTGGACAAAATGAAGATCGAAGATAATAAAGTGAATTTCTTTGATAAAGAAAAAATACAAGATCTCACCTATTACTATCAAAGGATCGTTTTCTTTATCCAAGGATTAATTGATCGTACAGATATATTTTCTCCAATGAAAGAAAAGATCAACCTTATGAATAATATTGAACAATCCCAGGAAACATTAAGGTTGATTTATGACGATGAATTATGTCTTCCTACTAATAGATTACCTTTTGCTGAGTGGAAAAAGATGATCAACTCTACCATTGAAGAAGGTAGTAGAATCGTTTATTGTAGAAGTGTCGAAGATTGGAAACCTGCTAAAGAAAGGTTGTATGAGAATAGATTCTTGAGATCTTATTCTGAATGGAGTCTTCCAACTTTTCCAGGTGAAGGTGTATATATGGTCTACAAGACATTCATTAACGATATATATTGGAAAGAACATAAACGAATAGAAGAAAAGAGAGAACAATTAGGAATTAGATATATTCCAGACGATCCTCGATGGGATTGGAATGGTAGTCACGAAAGAAAGAACAGTTTATTTTTTAAATTTAGTAGAGATGAATCGACGGTCATTAATTACGATCAACTCAATCTTGATGATATTGAATTTTATCTCAATAGTAGGATTGATCGTCCTAATTATCTAGAATACCTTCCAATTTTAAAAAAGTTGAGGAAGTGTTTATTAGAAGAACAAGATCAAGAAGATGCTTTCTATCTTATGTTAGTTGGAAGGTGTCAAAAAGAAGGTTTAAAACCGAAAGAAGGCTTATCTTATGAAAAAATAATAGGTGAGCTTATTGATTGGTGGAAGTATAAAAACAAGTGGAAACGCCCAATTTCGAAGAATGATGAATTAGCTATGAAGATGATCGAAAAAAGGCTTTTTGCTAAGACTAACAGAAGTAAATGGTTTAAATTAAAATAATATGGAATACGAATTAAAGAAATTAGACTCACCACATCCTATAGGATGTTCTAATGATTGTGAGATTTATAAACTAGGATATTGTAAATTTGGTCTGGTTAATAAATCTCGTGTGAAAGAAGATTTTAGTCAAGATGTATTAGACCTGATTAACGAATGTATTCATAATGATGATATGATCATTGTGAAAAAGGGGAGAAAGATAGATCCTAAATTTTGGATCAGTACTTGCACTGATTGTATTGAACCTATTTATATTATGAAATTATGATTGGAGAGGTATTTGAAATAGATGGTTGTTTCTACAAAGAAGTACAATCAAAATTCCATGGTTGTCATGAATGTGTATTTGATGAAAAATGTAGTTCTATTCCTCTTTTTTGTAATTTAAGTACACACTTTATTGAAATCAGTAGAGAAGAATATTTACTTTTCAGTAAAGACACTTTGGCGGAGACAATGAAGAATCGTCAATTTATAGCAGCTATAGATCCTGCAAATAACAAAAAAGATTTTTCTGTAGAATGTCTTTGGGTAAAAAAGGGTGATAGTTGGGAACTAGATAATATTAAGAAAGTTAATTGAAAGATGATAAGAATAATTATTAAAAGGACTGAAATTATAGTTCAAATTGAAGGTCATTCTGCATTTAGTTACGATCAATCATATTACTATGAGATCGACGAAAAATATAATCGATTTTTTATCATAGAACGAGACGATCAAATCAATAACGAAAGAAATATTGCTTTTAGCGCTCCTCTATCTTCAACAATTATTTTTAATCATGACAAACGAAGAAATTAAGAAAAAAAGAGATGAGATCTATAAGATCTTACTAAGTAAATGTGCATGTATCACATTAAACGACGAAGTGAATACAAAGAATTTCACTTCAATGGAAGCGACTAAAATTGTCAACTTCTTAGAATCTTCAAAAAGAGAAGAGATTATAATCTTTTATGTTGGTTTGAACCTCAATGAGACTTCTTATCAACGTTTGACACAAGAATGTGGAGTTGATAATCGTTTTCAAGCGATTGAAACAAAACATCATGTCTTGACCTTTAGGATCTTTAAAGAAGGTTGTCGTGTTATCTTTGCAAATTGCAATGATAATGATAACGACAAAGAGCCTTGTGTCATTGCAAAACTTGACGATCTTCCTTTATTATTTGAAGTTGGTGAAATTTAATTGTTTCAATCTCATTGATTTTGGTTTTTTTTGTCTATTTTTATCGCAAAATATTGAGAAGATGGAAACAAAGAATCCCTTAATCCCTAGTGTTTATGGACAAATCGGAGACGTTTATGTAGGTCCATCTCGAACTCCTCCTGCTGTCGACAACAGTAAAGAAGAACCTTATTTACATGTTGTTCCAACAGGTCCGGTTTGGATCACAATGGACGATCCTATTGTAAGTGTCGAAGTTCGATCCAATGTAGATTGGAAAGTAGAATAATTAATTTAAAAATTATAAATCATGGCAAAACCAAATTGGCTGACTATTGACCCAACATCTGGTTCAGGTAATGGAACAGTAGATTTTAGTACAGCATCTCCCCACACAGGACGTACAGCGAGAACTGGAGTGGCAACGTTTAAAGCAGCAGGAGTAGATGATATTCCAAAGACTGTAAATCAAGCTGGTAAACCAGAGTTTATACAGATGCAATCGTCTGCATCTGCAGGTAAGACTGGTGGTAATGTGACAATCACAGGAACAAGTAACTCTTCAAAATTGAATTTTACTCTTGGCACTGGTACTCTTGTGATAACACTTCCTGCGAAATATACCGCTAACTCTGTGCAAACAGATAACAATGTAGCAATCGCTGGAGATCCAGGTGCTAATGCACAATTCAGTTTTTCTATTACGATTAGTGTACCAGCGAATACTACTGTAACTTCGTTATCTAAACAGATTATTTGTACTGCTGCTGGTGGTCAAAAAGCTACTTGTACATTAACACAATCCGCTGGTGATCCTACATTACAAGTGACTCCTGAGACAATCGAGTTAGGTTGGGAAGGAACTGCTGTTTCTGCACAAGTTATTTCTAACACAGATTGGACAGTCGAATAAAAAGAAAGGAGATTGATAATGGCTACGAAGACAATTGCTTGGGGAGATTCGATAGGTGGAAACATTTCGTTGACTTATACAGGAACTGGAAATGGTACGATAAGTGCTTCTTCTACGACTAAAAACACTGGAACAGCAGTTCGGACGAAAACTCTAACAGTAAAGACGACGAAAGGCTCTCCTCAAAAAAGTATAAAGTTGACGATTAGACAAGCCTTTGGTAAATTTAGACTTACCATCCACGTGAGTGCGTAGCTTTGTATTCTTTTGAAATTGGGAAAAGTCCAGGAATTAATTTTTCTGGACTTTTTCTTTGTAAAAAGTTGCTCAGACGAAAATAAGGTCTGATCTTTGCAACATCAAAAGAAAGAAACAATAATTGATAAAATAAACAGCGATATGAAAGTCTACAGAGAAGTGATAATCAGAGGTAATGAGATCTATTGGATTGGTTCACAAATGTTCAGTACAAAAGAAGGTGTATTAGAAGCTCTCAACCAAAGAGCTGAGAAAATGATTGAATATTCCAATGGAAAGATTGAAGATTTCAATCGTTATCCATGGCAATCGTATTGTATAAAAGAAGGTGGATTCAGTAATTATTTAACAGTAGAATGTAAGAAAGTGGTGATAAACGGTAGAAACGACAGTTCAATTGTTGGATTTGTGACATACGAAGTAAAATAATTAATTAGTAGGGTGTGAAAACACCCTATATAAAATAAGATATATTATGGAAACAAAGATGATTAAAGAGGATAGAAAGATCGAAGTATTTGTCGAAAGAGAAGATACAGGATCTAATAGAGATTTGAAACTAAGTCTAAAAATAGGGAACAATACAACTTCATTTCCTTGTCTGACAGAAGGAGAATTGAGAAAGTTCAAAGAATCCCTAAATGAGTATTTCGACAATAAGAAAGTCATGGCTATAGGAAAGTTAAGAGAATCATATGATTTAACATTCGCATATTATAGAATTGTACGACTCTCAGAATTCGATATTTATGGTGATTTTAATGTTTATATCTCACCAGATGCAATTTTCAAATACGAACGAAAAGCAGGTAATACTGATAAAATAGTGTCTGGTAAAGTGACACTAAAGAATAGTAATGATTTAGTAGATGATTTTTATTTTTATTGTGAAACACTTATTCAACTTCTTGATACACAAGAAGTTGAAGAGATCCTTGGTAAAAAGGATCAATAGCTTGATCTTTAGATAAAACAATAAATAATATTATGGAAGTGATAGTTAAAAAGAAGAAAGATCTAGTTGTAGATAGACCGAAGTCAAAATCTGTTGAAGCTAAAGGACCTTCGTTTTTGTTTCAACGGATCGAAGAAACAAAGACAATGATCGATCAACAAAAGAAACTGATCGTTGGTAACGAGATTTGGTATTAAATTCCATAGATCCCTTTTATATATTATAATATATAAAAGGGATTGAAAACAAAAGAGGATTAATTTATGCATCAATGCGACTATTGTATTTGGTACAATCGAGAAAAGTGTGATTGTCCTTCTCAGATGAGAAAGAGAGCTTGTAAAAGAACATTGAAAGATAAGAAATTATTTGAGAAAGGTAAACAATCTCAAAACGATAAATAAGGTTTAGAAAGGTTCATAGAATGTAGTAAGATCGAAATGTGAACTTCTTCAAGATCAAAAAGAAAAGATTTAATAACATTTAAAAACATAGAGATCGAATGAGTTTAAATAGAATTATGTTCAAAACATTAGCAATGTTAGCTATGGCAAATGCGATGACTACTGATAAAAATATTTATTCTGATCAGAGATTATCAAACAAAGGGATGAGTTTTAATCCTGATTATCGACGTCAATCAACTCCTAGAGAGTTGAAAGAATTCACGATCAATGGACAAAAGATCTGTGCATACTCGAGAAAAGACGCTATTAAAAGATTAAAACATCAAAAGAAATAAAAATCATGGCAAGACTAGAAGACGAAAACAAACGATCCTACACAAAGAAGGATTTAAAAGACCCAATCGAAAAGAGTAATCACAATTGTAAGGGTTGTGAATATGAAAGAGACTGTCCATTCAAAAAAGATAGGTCAGACTGTTTTGAATTTAATTCATAGAAAATCCTATAAATTGTTGCTCCACTGAAATAAAGGTCGGACCTTTAGGTCATAATTAAAAAAGAGCAATTAAAAATGAAACAGTACACAGTCTATTTTACAGAGAAGGTTTGTTACAAGTATATTGGTGATCGTTTTAATCGTGAGACAAAGAAGTGGGAGTATGATGTTGAATGTGAAAAGTGGGACGATGCTTTTACTTTTAGTTCTCTGAAAACAGCAAAAGACCTAATCAAAGCGAATATGGATAAGTATAAAGGATCTTGTATTACTAAATCATGGGCAAATGGAGATTGGGAAAATCTAGGTGAGATCAAAATAAAAGGATCAAATAAGACTTTTGTAGCAAATACGAAACAAAGAGTAGCAAATTATTAAAAAAACAAGAGGAGGATTGAAATCATGAGTATAGAAATGGGATTTGTGATCGTAGTAAGTCTTTCAGTGCTTTGGATGGCAATAGGTCTAATCTTTCTCAACAAGAAAGAAATCAAACCAGAACAAACAGAATATGATGATGTGCTTTTGGCAATGACATTTGGTCCTTTAATTCTTCTAACCAAGAAGAAAGAAGAAAAGTGAAAATAGGCACATAATAAGTAAGAGGAGGGTTGTGAATCATGTCATAACCCTCCTATCTTTACACAAGAAACAAAGAAGAGAAATTATGGAAAAAGAGAAATTAGTAGACTCGCTAGAGACTTGTGAAGAGAGAATCCAACGAAAAAAAAGCGATTTTAAAAAGGGTGTAAGAAAGAAATACAACATGACTCTCAAGGATTTAAGTAATAAAGAGATAGATGAGATCATGAAAGAAGCACCTGATGCAGTACTCCAAATGTCTCAAGAAGTACAAGATAAATACCTATTAAGTGAGGCAGCCAGAAGAAGACTTGATGAGTGCCCAGATCGTTGGTTTACGTTTGAATCTGCTGATGGAGAAGTGAAAACAATTGATTTAAAGCAGATTAACATCCAAGGAATGATTAAGGTGAGAGGTGGTAGTGATGAGGATGTAAGAGATGCTCATGAGATAAAAAAAGAACTATTCGCACCATTGATCCGTGAATATGCCTACAAAAAGAGAGCTTATATAGATGCATATAAACGTGAAAAAGATGTGACCTTACCTCCAGACCATTGGAATCAAGTAGTACAATTATTTGGTGAAATGAATGGTATTGAGGATGTTAGAAAGATAATGCAAGAGAGGAACAATGTATTCCTAAGCCAAAAAGACCTCTTGAGATTCTTTGCCAAAAACAAGGCAGAGATAGATGCTAGACGTGCTACTTTCTTAGCATCAAGTGACCAATATAAGATCGCAAGTGAAGCAGGTAGATTGCAGATACTCAATGAGATCTTAGTAGACCTCCATATAAAGTACCAATATTATATGGAACAAAAGAAAGAGCAAAAAGCTATGATCTTCTCAAGAGAGATCCGGAATATATTGGAACAAGCAAGAAAAGAAGTCAAAGGTAACGAACTGAAACTCACGGTAGATGGTAAGATCGATATCACTGCTACTTTACATGGACAAGAGAATATTGATAGAATGATGAGGACCTTACCTATCAACTCTATCGTAGTAGGTATAGTCGCAGCTAAGAGTAATATCGATCCTGCAATATTGATCGCACAACTTGCGTCGTCTTATTACAAGGACTTTAATGGATTCAATAAGAATGTGTTAGGTAGAGAGAAGATCATGTTACCAGGTGATGCAATTAGGGCTTGTAACGATTGGACTTCATTGGCTAAATTGAATCAAAAGTTCCTAGAAGAAATGAGAGAAATGCCTGTAGAAGAAGCTACTTTCACAGAAATCAAGAAAAAAGAGACTGTAAAAGAACGACTTGAGAGATTACGAAAGATCGCTGAAGATTGTTCTAAATAAAATACGTATTTTCCATAATGTTATTTGTTTATTTGAAAGGGTCCTGTCTGAGAAGATCGGATCCTTTATTTTACTGATAACTTGTTGGAAACAAATAAAATAGGTCTTATCTTTAGACCAAAGAAATAGATAAAATTATGGAATTAGAAACAAAAGTTACAGTATCAGGTCTTAATAAAGGCCAGATTGGAGAGCTAGAGACCTTTCTTGATACGATCCTAGTTGATTACGATATATTCGAATCAGAAGGTAAAGTAGTAATTAAAGATCCTGATATAATCAGGATCTCAGAGATAAAAGTATTCACAAGACGATTTAAATAACTAGTTATTAACAATTTAAAGTTTAATTTTATGGCAACAACTGTTGTATCAAAAGTAGCGAGATTCACGTTTACGACTAAAGAACAGCTCGCTAATCTAATGGACTATTGTACGACTAACAACCGTACATTCACTGCAAACATTGAAATCCCAGTATTGACTGAAAAAGAGGCAAATGAGTTGTATAAAGTCCTTGTATTACCTGAGGTAATCAAGAATAGTGATAGATTAGAGGGGCTATTGACTGAAAAAGAGTCACTTGAAACCAACTTGAAATCACGTATTTCAACGATTTCAACGATGTCAACAAGAACTCTTGAAGAAGTCAATGAAGAGATCAAGAAGATCGAAAATACTGATTATACTCAATTTTCTAAGTTGATGACATTAGTACCAGATACGATCTTACCTGATACTCCAGCTTGGAAAAATAACGATGCTAGTGTCATGATGATGAGGACTATGGCAGTTTCAGAAGAAGAGACTTTAAACACTAATGAGACTACAAATGAAGAGCTTTCTGATCCTATTATCAAAGGACAAAACACTGTATGGGCTGAAGAAGAGTTGGAAAAATACAAAGCTGCATTCAAAAAACTTGATCCAAACTTTGAGTTACAGATAGTTAGACATGACGATACTGGTGAGATCTGTTTTCATCTTTGGTGGCCAAAAAGAGAAATGGTACAAGAATGCACTTCTACTAAACTGTTAGATATGGCATTTGAGAACGCTAAAAATGGATGGGACGATCCTATTAAAGTAGCAGAAGCTATGAAGCAATAAATGAAACTTGGTCATCAGGCGTTTCTCCTTATATGTAAAAACAGCCTAATCGCTTGATAATGAGATAGCATTTGATGACCAAGAAAAATTCGAAATCCGTAGATTTTAAGCGAAAAACAAATGAGAGAATTAGAAATGATCGTTATCCATTGTTCAGCAACAATGAAAAGTACGGATTATACCGTTGAAAGATTGAAAAGAGATCATTTAGCAAGAGGTTTCAACGACATTGGATATCACTTCTATATTACTAAAGATGGTAAAGTACATGAATGCAGGCCTCTTGAAAAGATCGGAGCTCATGCAAAAGGTTACAATGCGAAATCTATAGGTATTTGTTATGAAGGTGGTCTTGATGAAAGTGGAAAAGCATGTGATACACGTACAGAAGCTCAAAAGAGCGCTATTAAAGAGCTTGTTGGAGAACTTGCTGGCAAATATCCTTCTATTTTTCAAGTATGTGGTCATAGAGATTTAAGTCCTGATGCAAATGGCAATGGTATCATTGAACCATTTGAATGGATTAAAAGTTGTCCATGTTATGACGTAAGAAAAGACTTCCCTAATTTCATGCAAGAAATTGTGATCAAACCTAGTAAAGAAGATTGATTTATATTGAAAGTCTCACCGTTTTGAAATTATTTTCATTTGGTGAGACTTTTTCTTTGTAAATTGTTGCTCAGACGAAATATTGTTCAGACCTTTACATCATCAGAAAAAGAAACAATAATTAAAACATACAAGATCATGATTGCAAAAGGTACAGAACAATATAAAGCAGCTTCTAAGTTAGCTAACGAGATCAAGAATCTATCCAATGCAGATAGAGTTTATAATCATTCGTATTATGAGATCGCATTTAACGATTTAGGTTCTTTCTTGGAAAAGATCAAGAAAACAGAAGGATTCGCTTCTAAAGTAGCGACTACTATTGATAGTTCTATGAATCCTTATAATCGTTTGGTAGCGATCATATCTGATAAACAAGCATGGATCTTAGCTTGTTGCGCGATCGAAAACAATATCAACTTATAAATTCGTGAATCATGAAGAAAGAACGTATCATCAAGAGATTTGAAAGAAACGGGTGTAAAATCGTTTATACGAAGTTAACTAACAAAATCCTAGTTTCTCACAAGGAATTCATCAAAGTATTCCCTAGCTTAAACAAAGCGTATCAAACAATATTCAACAAACCTAAAGAAGTATTGGTATGAAGACAAAACAACAATTAATCGAAGACTTCCAGGTCTTAGTCGAAAAGAGGAATAACTTATTTAAAGAAGTGAAGGATTTGGAATGTTTAGGAGAATATAAACAGGTCATTGATCGAGAGATGGAACTTATCGATATCGAAAAATATCTCAAGATCTTCAAGAAAGAAAAGAAAGCCTATGTAGGTGAGTGTTGTAATTTGATCTTGCAACAAATCAATCATTTAAAATCAATCAAGGAGAATCTATTATGAATAAGAGGATAATGACAGTCACTGAAATGAGACGTCTAGGCAAATCTTGTCTTTATAAGATTGTTGAACTAGACGAGAAAGATAATTTTAAGAGTCAATCTTTCTCTTTTGAAGAATGTGTCTTTAAACATGACATTGCTAATAGTGACATTGACACACTTATTTCAGGTAAAGTAAAATTTATGGATAGATCTGGAAGAAATAAGAGATTTCTTTTTTATGGGTTTTCAATTGTTGAAATAATCAAGTATCTTTAGATGTGTTTTGGATTTAGTGTTATAGTTATTGGTTTTAAGTTTAGATCCATACCCGAGAAGTGATTTCACTGGTATGGATCGTTTTATAAAAAGTATAAACATGAAAACAAATAAGTCAATAGTAGAATGTTTTGGAATCGCATTACAAGTAGTCCTATCGATTATAGTGATTGTTGTAATGGTCCTATTTAGTAAAGATGATCCTTGGTTACCTATAATGGGTTTATTGATCATTTATTTGATATGGGAGAAAAAGTTAATTGATTCAAAATCAAAGAAAGAAAATGAAAAAGATCGATAAATGTTTCCTTTGGGCAATAATCTTAGTAGTTATCGAGTTAATAGTGTTATGTATTTATAGACATTTTATAAAATAACTATTATGGTAGATACAAAAGCAGATACATGGACTAAATCATCATTTTATTACGATGAGCCTAGTGATACATGTGATAGGAGTTTCCTGATTTCAAGTGTTAGTAGAGAGTTTCCTTTTCAAAGGACAGAAAGAAGAGACTGGTTCGAAATCAAGAAATCTAAATCAAGAGATCTTCACTTTCAAAAGTCTCTTCAAAAGAGAAGAAAGAAAAACAAAACAAAAAAGACTCATAGATCAAAATAAAGTAGCTATATTTGCAACGTGATAATCATATTCGAGAGTAGAAATCCTTTTGTTTGTGAAAACAAGAGATTTTGTTTAGGGTTTATTAGTACTTAGTTTTGTGTAGTAAGGGTAAATGATACGTTCGATGATTACGTAAGTTTATTTTATTATTGTTTCTTGGGAAGAGGTTGTTGTGAAACAATTTCTTCCTTATCTTTATAACATGTTAAATATAAATCATTTAATTATGAACATATCAGAGAAATTTTATGGTCACAAAGAGATTTTCGACAATTACTTCCTATCGAAAGACAAAGATCCATATCACAATGGTACATGGATACCAGCAGCAAAAGTGACTTTTGACGAAAGAAACAATTCAAAGAGGGTTGAAATAGGTGATGGTACGATCAATTTGTCGTATTTGATGACTTACTATCTATTGAGTGATTCCCAAACTAATTACTCCAATTGTTTACATGCTCTATATAGGCTCGTACATAACGCAGATATCGCTTGTAGGATGAAGTGGAATGTCGTGAATATTTTTGAACCAGGCTTTTTTGTGAGAGACGATATCTCTTCTAGTGATATTGATAGTTGGAATACATTGAAGATCCATAGTGGATGGAGTTCTTCTATCGAAGGTATAGACGAAGATCCTTGTTTCAGTGTTTTTATCAGTCAAGATCAAGTTTGGAACCTTATACCTCCTATTGTTTTCTCTAAGAAAACTGTCTTGAAAGATTCAATGTTCTTGATAAATGTCTTGTATTTTATAATTGAGAACAATCACACGATCTATAATCCTTATTACAGCCAGCTTCACCATATCTGGACATATGTACCTACTTTCAATGAAGATAAAGTGAAACCTTGGGATCGCGTTGAAGACCGTAATAAGCATTTCAAGAACACTATTAAAGTGAAGAGAGGTGCTAATAATTGGTATTTTGCCTATGGATTTAGGAAAGTCTATGAAAAAATCTCAGGTAACAAACTTCCTAAATTCAAGAACTTCTTATATTCATTGATTTATTATCCTTTGATTTTTCTGGCTGATAGGGTTTATTATCCTTTGTTTGGTAAGTGGGTCAAAGTCAAAGAGACTTCTTATTACAATATTGCGATGGCAAGTGGTGTTTGGTACAATAAGAAATTTTGGAAGAGAGTGGTCGGAAAATTTAATAAAGATGGTTCTCATTGGGAAATAGTACCTTTGATGGTTTATCAAGATGAAGATAGGATAAAAGATATTGATCTTATCAATCTTAGGCTTAGACTCGAAGATTACCCAGAACCAAAGAAAGAAGGTGATGTGAACTCTCCTATTGACTATATGATCCAATATAAGTTGTTTGAATACGTCAACAACCACAAGTGTTTTTAAATAGATTCTACCAGCAAGTGTTTTTAAATCGCTTGCTGGTTTTTGTTTGTTTAGAAATGTAACCAGCAATCTTCTATACTATCCTTATCTTCTCATCAGAAGAAAAATAATTACGTTAAAAACGAAAATAAACATATAAACTGTTGCTCGGATCAAATAAAGGTCTGATCTTTATGACATAATCAAAAGAAATAATAATATGGATGAAGATTTGAAAAGAGCGATAAATGATTTCTTCTCTTTCGAAGAGAAAGAATTCTATGAGAATGAAAATGGGATCGATTTATACTTGATGATTCATGAATTCAATACATTTAACGATGATGGATTGATCATCTTCACTAAAAATGAAAAAAGGATCCTTGAAGAATGGGTCAAAGAAAATGGTTGGGATTTAAAATAATAAACATAAGAATATGAATGCAATTGAAAAAATGCTCATTAATATTAATGAGATAGTACAAGAGACTGATAAATCACTTCAAGTGATAGCATTAATTGGTGATAATGAAAGAGCTTTCTCCTATTTAGCTGGAGATCCTAAATCACAGATAGATATGTTGACTTCTTTGATGATCAAGAATCCAGAACTTATGGCTATAGTTGAGGATTCATTGAGATACGCTAATGAAGCATTGAGTGAATTTCCAGATTTATTCCCTTCGGAAGAAGAAGTCGCTAACAATATTATTGACGGTTATTTATTCTTGAAAAATCATAAAAACAAAACAGATCATGGAAAATAAAACAAAAGGTCAATTAGAGAGGATGCAATGGTATGATAACCTATGCAAAGAGACAGGTTACGAACCTCTAAGAGGGAATCCTTATGCAAAAAATAGTCCAATAGTCGAATTTGAAAAAGCTCATGATTATTGTGAGCAACAAAGAAAGGAGTTGAGAAATGAAAGAATTTAATTTGGAGCTTGTAAGACAAGGAAAAAAGGTAACAACACGAAGCGGTCATGAAGTTCGTATTATATGCACAGATTTTAAAAGTAAAGGGAACACTCCTATATTGGCATTGTTAAAAGAGGAGGAAAATAAAGAAGAAATCATTTATTTTTATACATTAAAAGGGAAAGTGTATGATGATAAAGAAAGTGCATTCGATCTTTTTATGGATGAAGATGATGAATGGGTAAACATCTATGAAGAAAATAGAAGGTGTTTTATAAGTGAATCACCTTATCTTACTCAAAAAGAAGCAATCGATCATAGAACTTCTTTAAGGAATTGTATAGCAACTATTAATTTAAAAGAATTCAAAAATGAGTGACGATAATTTCGATATTTCGATCTTAAAGAAAGAATCAGGTTACTACCAAGTAAGTGTAACATATTGGCATTTTGGTAGAGCAAAAAAAAAAATGAAATCAGGAGGATGACAAGTTCGACTACGTATCGTTGGTCTACTTCTTGTGCAGAACTTATTAATTGGTTCCAAACAAGAAAGACTAAAGTCTTTTACTCTCAATTGAGAGTACTTTGCAAGAATTATGGAAAGAAAGAAACGCAAAAATTTTAAGGTTATGGAAATGGATAAATATATTTTATATCAAACAGAATACAACGAGAAAAAGAAGAATGTAACTCTCAGTGTGGTTTTAGGTATCTTTCTTGGAATGTTAGGGTTAATATATGCAAGTGGAAGTGCTTTTCTTGTTGTGTTGATGTGTTTATTAGGGTCTCTTTTCTTTTTACTCGCACTTGTAGGGCCTGTTTCTTTTTCAATTTTAGTCCCTTTTGTAGTGTTTTTCTTTTATATTTTATCAATATATCTTTGCTACTCTAAAGCTAAGTCTTATAACGACGAATTGATCAAGACATTGAAAAAGAAATATTTTGAGATAGAACAAGAAGAGCTTGTTGAACCAAAACAAGGGATCGATCTCATCTATTGGAAAGATCCTGCAACTACACAAGAAAAACAAGAAACCGATCCTACCATTATTTTTTGTATATTTTTGGTCATAGTAGCGTTATTATGGGTTTGTGGGTTGTTTTAATAAAAGGATTTAGTATCTTTCCAACGTCAACAACTGCTTAAAAGGCGCAATCAGGATAAGGTCTGGTAATTGTTTTATAGACATTTTAATTTGAGGGAGAAGGGTCGTGAGATTCTTCTCCCTTTTTATTACTGATAATCATTATATTACAGGGTTTCTTCCTAGAATATTATAAATAATAATCATTCTTCTCATTCCTATTAATATAGGAATAAAGTAAATATAGATTATATGTAATATGATATAGGGGAAGAATTGCGAAAATCGTGGAAATCAATTAGTTAAGAGAAAATGATATTGTTGAGTGCCTATTGAACATAGAAATGTTGCAAGTGAAATGAAAAGATTGTACTTTTACAGCATCTAACAAAAGCATGGGAATGTAAGTAGTTAGATAGAATTTCTAATTCTTTTAATTAGCTCTTTTAAGAAAAGAAATTCTTGTTTTCATTTTAATTATTTGTTTTAGAAAGTTTTTAGTTAAACTAAGGAAATAAGGCCTCAAGAGTGAGGCCTTTTCTTTTGCGTATCAGTTAACTGATGTAGAGTTTGTAGATTGAAAAATTCTTCGTTATTTTACGCAAATAAATAATTAAAAGTCATGAAAACAAGACATTTCAAAAGAAAAGAAGAAATGAGAGAAAGACTCCTAGAGATTCTCTTCACTTTCACAGGTACAAAGAAACAAGGTTTCAAGTATTACTCATCATTATCAGATCTTATCAATGTAATCCATGCATATACAAAGATGGGTACTATCTACAGGATAAGGGACATTATCAAAGAATTTTTAGAAGAAGGCATCCTTGAATACAAGGATGAACACTTTGAGATAAAAGAATGGCAAGATTGCAATCCTTTTACAATCAAGAGATTACCCGATTATCTTCTATTGACGCATAAGTTGGAAGACAAATCATTACGAGTCAATTACTATGATTATAGAGTGATGCTCTACATTGATTTTCATTTTCGTCATAAAATTTGTCCTTTATTTGAAGAATGCAAAAAGGAAGCTGGTATTAAAGGTAATACATTGTGGGCCAGTGAGATAGAATATTCTTCATGTGCTAGTATAGCTAAAAATACTGGTTTATCGTTGTGTATGGTAAGACATATCCTTCGTAAGTTGAGGTTTTATTTTGGTGATCGCTTCTACTATAAACCAGATGAAATAGAGAGAATGAAGAGAGAACATCATTGGTCAAGAACTAATACGATCAATTTACCTCCTAGAAGGGAATGGAAAAAGATCTTTGAAGATAAAGTGAAAAGTATTTGTGGTGATGATATCATGCTTAATCTACCTAAATTCGTGTATTATGAACAATGGGCTCCTTATAATGAATTTCACAAGAGAGAGTTAAAGAATAACACTCCTAAATATCTGCAAACAAGGTTTTCTACTTTCTTGAAGATGAAAGATCATAACGATTCTCAAACTAAGAGAATGGAAGAAGGTGCTGAGAAGTGGAAAAACCAGAAAGAATCTTGGGAATCATATAAACTCACGATAATAAATGAACTCGAGAATATGAGGTTAGATGGGATAATCTGTGAGATGGTTGAAAACAGGATCGTTACAAAGTTACATTCTATACGGGATATATCGAAGATGGATAAATTGTTGGATTTGGTTATAACGCATTGTGACGATATGAATAGGTTGATTCCAGCATTGATAAGTTTTAACTAGCTTATAACATTAACAAACACACTTATTTTGAAAAATGGAGGAGTTTAATATAAAGAAAGATCTTGAAAAGAATTTCAATGATTATAGGAACTTCTTAATAAACTACTTGAAGAAACGATATTATCAAGACCTAAGTGATGAAGATATAGACGATATCGTTTCAAACACTTTTGTAAAAGCGTTGAGATTCGAAGATAAATATGTATATGAAGGATCTGGTGGTTTGAGGAGTTGGTTGGTTACTATTACTAAAAATAGCGCTTTAAACCTCTTGCTCTCTTCTAAGAAGAGAGACACCTATAGTCAAGAGGAAGAAGGTGTAATGAATGAGTTAAATGAGTTGTATTCAAATCAACAAAACGAAGTAAACGAAGAATACGATGTAATCGTTCGAATACTTGATACATTCAATCCTAGGGATAGAAAGATCATATTAGGATATGCTAATGGTTATACTTACGAAGAGCTTTCTAAGATTTTTGAAGTACCTTTAGGTACTATTAAAAGTAAGATACATTATGTAAGAAAACGTTTTAAAAATTTAAATATGATATAATTATGGACTTTGTTAAAGCTGGTAAAGTTGTAAAGTTTATTGATGAGAATGGAGAGAAAAACGCTGGTACTGTCGTTGAGATCGTAAAACAACAAGGGATAAAGAAAGCAGTGATTAATACGATCGAAGGAAAGACTATCATCAAGAATCTCAAAGACCTCTATTTAGTCAAAAATGAAGTGAGAGGAAAGAGATCGATCAGTGTCTTAAAAGAAGTGGCTGAAGAATTAGGTAAAGAAGTAGTAGAGACTAAAATTCCTAAAAAAGATAATTATCTTGTTGTTGGTGACAAAGTATTGAAACCGTTGAAAAACCTAGATGAAGGTGAATCAGAAAATACTATCGACAAAGACAAGATGATTAAAGACCTTGAGTTTAAGGTCTTATCCTTAGAACAACAACTTTCTTCTTCAAAAGAGCAAATCAATGATCTTGAGAAAATGAAGGTTTCTATAATTCACTTGGCTAAAGCATTAAAGGTAAGAACCACAGAATTAGGAGAATCAAAGACGATCAACGAATTATTGACTTGTATTTTGGAGTTAAATAATCTTGGAGAATCGGTTGTTGATTGAAAAAAGACCACGATCTTTATGACAGTAAAATTTGATAATTAAAAATCATTAGAATTATGAATGGTACGATAAGAGAGTTTACCAAAAAAGAATTCGATGCTTTTGTAGTTAAGAATGGTTATGAAACCTTCACTGCAGATCAAGTCTTGAAATTCAATCAAGAAGTCATTAATAATCAAGAATCAATGGATGAATTTTCAAAATCATGCGCTGCCGCTGATTTTGTTTCTTTGAATCGTGCGATTGTTATTGATGATAATCTAGTTAAATCAGTAGTTTATTATCGTGAATGTCAAATTGAACCCTTAGAAAAAGAAGAGTTTGGTTCAATTATGAAATCGAAACAAGTCGTGTTTGCTGATACGGCATTAAACCGTTTCAAAGGTATCGTTGGATTGCCAGTCAATAATGATGTAATCGAAAAAGCACGTAAAGCTGAACCTATTGGCACAGAAAAGACTTATGGTGGAAAACTTTATATCAAGACTGAGAAAGGTTGGAGACCAAAACCTAAAGGAACTAAAAAAGAAACTTCTGAAGAAAAGAAAGAAACTCCTTTGAAACGTCAAGTAACAGCGGCTCAATACAAAGATCGTAAAGATGAGATCATTGGAGAGATCAGTAAAGAACGTTTAAACCTCATGAATAAATATGGTGATAATTGGCAAGACGATGCATCATCAAAAGATCTTGAGAGATTAAGTAGTTTAGTTAGTCGTGTAAATAAATTGGGTGAGAATTTCAATCAGTTTGGTGATAAGTCAAAGAATTCTAGTGAACACCAAATGACAGAGGCTAAAATGAGAGCTTATGCTACAGCTCGCGATCCCAAAGCGAAGGAGATTGAGTTGAACGATTTAAAATCTCAATTGAAGAGAGCTAAAGAAACTGTCGAAGATATTGAAAGTAGTGTGGAATATGGAGGTGCTGCAAAAGCAGAAATGATAAGGATAGGTAAAAAGAAAATCAATTCTTTAGAAAAGAAGATCTCAAAATTAGAAGAAAGGAAAGTAGTTTCAAAAGAACCTTCTAAAGAAAAAGAGATAGGAAAGGTGGTTAAAGAACACCTAGGAAACAAAAGTAAATATTTTGAAATCCATGAGCGTAACGATGGAAAAGTCTTAGTTAGACCTAATTTAAATATAGACGAATCTTTAGACGAAACTAAATGGTTTAGAGGAGGAATGGCGCAATTTGTTCAAGATATGAGAAAGAAAGGTTTTAAAGCTACTCCTAATTATTCTACCGATATTGTAACTATTTATGAGAAGCCTAAAAAACAAGATAATAGTACATCTGAAGAAAGAGCTGTTAAATTGAATGATTTAAAGGCTAAACTAAAGGAGGCTAAAAAAATGCTTGAAAACGTTACAAACAATCCAACATTATCTCTTGGAGAGACTTCGAGAAAAGGAGCGATAAGTCTTAACAAGAGAAGAGTTACTTCTTTGGAGAACCAAATTGCAAAATTAGAAGAAAAGAAATAAGGTTCACATAAATTAATTCGTAGGATATAATTTTAGAGATTGTTTAGTATATTCAAACATGATTCGGTTACTAAGCAAAAGTTCGAAAATATGTACGATAACTTTTATAATAGAGTGAAAAATTACGTGATGAGCTTCTATATTCCAATAGTAGTCGCAATTCCGATAACACCTTTTGTGGGTTGGTTTGAGAAGTATGTGTTTGGTGACTGGGAATTTTTAAAATTCTTAGTTGTCTTGATGATTGTTGACACTCTAATGGGATTTCTACACCATATCAAGAAAAAAGATTTCAGCGTTGAAGGATTTGAAAAGATCTTAATTAAAGTCATTTGTTATGGATGTGCTTTAATCGTCGCCCATAACTTGAGTAGTTATAAGATACTTGGAGCTTCTATTGGTGGTTTTGAGTGGTTTAGAGTTACAATTTGCACAGCTTTGATAGTAAGAGAAGCCTTATCCATACTAAACAATATTCAAAAAGTTTATCCTAATGTATTGCCACCGAGGATTCGTAAATATTTAAAGTATTACGACGAGACGGGTGAAATTAAAAAGAATTTGTAAAACAAAATAATTGGGAAGTCTATGGAAATGACAAGGCAAGAGTTTGATAAACTCGCAAAACAAAATAATTGGGAAGTCTATACTCAAAGACAAGTATATCAATTTTCTCAAGATATATTGAAGAGTGTTGATCCTATTGAACGTGAACATGGTGCAATCGATTATGTATCATTGAATCGTGTTACAGTAGTAAACGATGATTTAACGAAGTCAGTAGTATATTGGCGTGAACAACAAGTTGAATGGGATAAAGCTGAAGATGGCACTTTAATGAAAGCACGTTCAGGTGTTTACAAAGATACTCCAGCTAATCGAAAGAAGGGTATCGTTGGACAACGTTATGGTGGCAAGAAAGAAGAGATGCCAGAAGAGAAGAAAGAAAAATATGGATCTGAATCGACTAAAGAAGCTATAGGTCGTGCTAAAAAGGATGCAAAACTTTCTGATGGAGAATTAGAAGCAAAAGTGGCTAAGTTCCGCGAAAGAGGTCCAAAAACTGAAGAAGAATGGAGTCTTGCACGTGAATATCGTGATCGAAAAGCATCTAAAGATAATAAGAAGAAGACTAAAACCGATTTTCAAACCGACGCTCCTCCTATGTCTGAAAGATTAGCGAAGAGAGGTTTTAAAGAAGGAGTTCACGTCAATTATAATGGCAATAGTTACACTATCAAATCAATTAAGTCTTCAAAAGATAAGAGTAAGACAACAGTTGCTCTCATTTCTGATACCGATGAAGCTCCTAATAAAAAGGTTGATGCTAAGAAATTCATAGGGATCGCTAAGGTTGTAGATATTGAGAAAGAGAATGAGAAAGACCCTAATTACGAAGAAAGTAAGGATGTCAACAATACATTAAAGGATTACAAGATGAAACGTGGTGATATGTTTGAACTTCACGGTCATAAGTATAGGGTCTTAGGAGAAAAAACCGATGAATTAGGTATTAATCGTGCGATTGTTGAATATCCTGGATTTCAAGGGAAACTACAGACCCATGAGATAATGATTACTTCACTGAAACATGCAAAGAAAATTGACGATAAAGATTTTAATTAAAAATTAATAAAATGAGACTTTATAGATTTATAGATACAGATAAGAAAATTGATGCAACTATCGTTACAGACGGTAGTTGCGATCAAAAACGAGTGTTTATCACAGAAATGCGTGGTATCGTACCTGCAGGTGGTTTGGCTGTTAACGAAGATGAACAAGCTGGTAGTGATGCACTTCTTGCACTTGGTTTTAATTGGCATGTAGGTCATTCTGTTATGCATGAAGAGTTAGTTTCTTTTGCAGAAAACAATGGTTTGACTTTGGAAATCAATCCTCAAGGTTTAAATGAACTAGTTGCAGTGAATGCTGAGTGGAATGGTGATGACGAATGTGTTTTGAAAATCACGACAACACTTCCTACTGTTAAGGACATAAACATTCACTTCCCTAATTCAGTTAATTTGAATGAATCAGTTGGTCGTTATGGAGTGATTCGTGGTGATCGTAAAGATTTAGCCGCTTCGTTGAATAAAAAAGAATCTACCTTAACATTCTCATTAGAAGATCTTGGTTTAGATGCAAAAGAAGATCTTAATATTGTAGTTACTGCTGAAAGTGGTATTCAGAAATTTGAGGTTGTAGCAGAAATGGCTTAATTATGTTAAGACTTTTATTTAAGACAAACGAAGAAGAGCCGAAACAATTGACTGTTATTACTGATGGTATTGACAGTCAATTGAATGTCTTCGTTACAGAAAATACTGTAGGTGATATCGATTATTTTGAATCACTAGGAATAGTGATTGAACCTGGTAGAATCTACAATATTGGATCGTTCAAAGAATGGGCTATGAACAATGCTCTTCAGCTTATTTCTTATCCAGAAGGGTTAAACGACGAAGCTCAAGTATTGGTAGATGTAGTAGAAGAATGGAAATACTTCCTTATTCCACAAAAAGAAACATTGGAATTTCCAAAGGAAGGTGATAGTATAGAAGCAGTTGTTACTTCTTATAAACAACTTTATGTAAATGGTAAGCCACAAGGGAATCAAACTGCATTAAGTGTTAAATTTCAAACAGAAACACCTTTTACAGTTAGTGAAGGTGGAACAGTTACTATAAACGAAAATCCTTCTGATACCGTTAGAAACGGTAATTTAACAATTACTCAAGATGAAAGTGGTAAAACTTTAAGTATTGTTCTTTCTCAAGAAGCTTCTATCATTACATATAACTATATACTTACAACTAATCCTTCTAGTTTGTCATTTATCAATACTGGTGAAACAAAATCGATAAATGTAACGTCAACTAAACAGAAGGTTATCAATGGTACTCCATCAGGAGAAACTATTAAAGCCCTTGTGACAGTAGAATTAGCAGGTGTTGGTTTTAGTTACGAAGAGACTGATAATGGTTACGATATTACTGTTACAGAAAATCCTGGTGAAACACAAAGAACAGGTACTTTGACGATCAATCAAACTGATGAAGGTGGTGAAAGTGTTAGTGTAAATTTAACTCAAGCTGCATCTGTCGTCACTTATGATTATACATTGACAGCCACTCCTACATCACTTTCTTTTGCTAACACTGGTGAGACTAAATCTTTTTCAGTGGTTTCAACAAAACAAAAGAAACTAAATGGTAATGTTAGCGGTTCTGCAGTTGATGTAGCGTTTTCTTTTGAAGTAGCTGGTTCTGGTTTTTCAAAGAGTACAGGTAATAATGTTGTAGCAACAGAAAATACGACTGAATCTGAAAGAACAGGTGTAGTTACGATTACTCAATCTGAAAGTGACGAAGTTGATACGATTAATTTGTCACAAGCCGCAGCAACAGTAACTTATGATTACACTTTAACAACAGATCCTACGTCTTTAAGTTTTGTAGCAGCAGGAGAGACAAAAGTTTTTGGTGTCACTTCTAACAAACAGAAGAAAGTAAATGGTAAAAATTCTGGATCACCGATAGCAGTAGATTATACAACTGTTGTTAGTGGTGAAGGTTTTACAAAAGGTTCTTCTGAATATTCAGTAATAGCAGCAGCCAATACAGGTGCTGAAAGAACAGGTCAAGCTGTTGTTACGGCAAATGAAGGTGGAAAGACAGCTACTGTCACTTTAACTCAATTAGGGGTATAATAATTTTATCTATGAGTAGAAAAAGAAGCAATAACAAATCACAAAGGCCAGACTTAATAAAGAGTCTGGCCTCTCTCTCATTTGAAGAGATCGAAGCGTTGAACAAGACTGTACCAACATTGTTACAATCTAAACTTCAACAAATGGTATCTTCAAATGATGTTGAAGCGATCATGAAAGCAAACCTTTATCTTGATGCAAACTCAAGACAAAACAGTGAGATGAAGGCTGTCTTTTTCGACCCAAATGAGGCTAATCAAACTGGCCAAGGTTTCAAAGATCCTAGATATTACGGTTCTTTATCCTTTGAAACACTTCGAAGGATGGGAGACATCTTCATTATTCGAAGTGTTGTTAATACTCGTGTTGAACAAGTCCAAAATTTTCTACATTTTAGTCTTGATGAACAAAAAGAGGGGTTTACGATACGAAAGAAGAAAAGTCGTTTTGAAGATAAAACAACTGAACCTACAAAAGAAGAACAGAGGAAAATCGAGTATATCATTGATTTCTTAGAAAAAGGTGGTATCAATGAAAAATGGGACAAATTTGACACATTTCAAGATTTTGGGAGAAAGATTGTTTTCGACACTCTTACATTGGATCAATTAGCCTTTGAAATTGTTAGAGATAGAAGCTGGAATTTAAATAAGTTTCGAGCTGTAGACGCATCTTTAATACGACTATTAGATAGTGCTGATCCTAAAATGAGAGAAGAATGGGAGAAATATCGTTTTAAAGGTTATCTACCTAGGTATTGTATGGTATTCAACGATATGATCCTACAGAATCCAACAACTAAAGAACATGTGATTTTTTATCCTTGGGAGTTGGGTTATGGTATTCGAAATAAGAGCACTAATATTTATAAGAACGGTTATGGTACCTCTGAATTAGAAACTCTTGTAGAGATTATTACCTGGATATTGTGGGGTATGCAGTATAATGGTAATTTCTTTTCAAAAGGATCTCAACCAAAGGGTTTTATCAATGTGAAAAACAATAATATTGATAATACGACTTTAAATGAGTTTCGACAGGCTTGGACACAAACGATGCGTGGTGTTTCAAATTCTCACAGAGTTCCAATTATCAATGGAATTGATCTGGAATGGATTGATCTACAAAAGAATAACCGGGATATGGAGTTCAATGATTGGTTGAAATTCCTACTTATCATTACATGTTCGGTTTATCGTATTGATCCAACTGAGTTAGGTTTTCAATTCAAAGACCAAGCTCAAATCTTTGGACAAGATGGTCAAAGGGAAAGATTGAACCATAGTCGAGATAAAGGGTTAAAACCATTGTTAATTTTCTTACAGAATATCATTAACCATTATCTTATTGACGAAATTGATTCTGATTTTGAATTTGCTTTCACTGGTATTGAAATAGAAGATGAGGAAAAGCAAGTTGAACTTGATAAGAAAAAACTTGAAGGTGGTATGGTATCAATGGAAGATATTTTTAAAAAATATTCTGGTCGTGATTTTGATCCTGAAACCGATACGATTCTAAATCCAGTATATCAAACTGCAGCTCAAGCAAAGCAGCAACAAGCAATGTACGGTGGTGAAGGTATGAATGAAGAGGTCGACAATCAAACAGTAGATGAAGAAGGAGAAGAAGAAAATCCTTTGGATTTCGAAGATGAAAATTATGAGAAGGCAATGGTTTCAAATCCAATCCTTGGTAGTGCTATGAAGTATATCAAAGAAAATTGGGGAGCTGGAAAATGAATCTCAGATATGTAAAAGGTTTGAAAGTAGAGAAGATGTCTGGAGTCAGTAATATCCAACATCATGTTAAAGATCCTATGGATTATCCTAAGGTTCAAGGTGGTTACGAAGGATTGGCACAAGTCATTTTCTCTACTCAAATGGATAATTTATTAATAGATTTAACTAAAGAAATGGTTAAACTCAAATCAAAGTTATGATTTTTACACCAGACGACATACAGAGATTGTTTACGATTGTAGATTATCGTCTAGCTAGGACTATCGCTGATATCTTAGGAAAAGAATTTCTAACTGACAACGATAAGAAAGTACTCGATGAATTTCATTTTGATTGGAAAGATCTAAAATTGATCCCTCCTTATTGGCAAGCATATTTATTTGGTAGGTTATCTGCTGTTTTAACGCCAAAACAATTACAAACCTTAAACTATACAGATATAAAACAATATACAGCTAGAAAACAATACAAACAACCTTCTAAAAGAGAATTGTATGAATATCAAGCTGCAGCTACAAGAAGTTATTCTTATATCAAAGGAATGGGAGAAAGGGTAAAGAAAACCCTTTCGAATTCTGTTTCAGAGCAAGAGATAAAAAATCTTGTTGAAAATCGTCGGATAGAAGAACTTTCAACAATCAAAAGAGAGCATGAATTAGGTGTTTTAGAAAAAAGATCAGTTCAAGGTATCGTAAGTAATATCGGTAATCAGTTGAAAGATTGGAATCGAGATTGGGGACGAATAGTCGAAACTGAGTTCCAAAACATTTATGAATTGGGGAATGCTCAAATGATAATCAATCAACATGGATTAGATGCAAGAGTATACAAAGAAGTTTATCCAGGAGCTTGTAGATATTGCCTAAATCTCTATACTACAGCAGGTGCAGGTTCAAAACCTAGAATCTTCAAATTATCAGAACTTATTCAAAACGGTGATAATATCGGTAGGAAGAGCAAGGATTGGAAACCTGTCATTGGAACAGTTCATCCATTTTGTAGATGTGGAACTCGTTATATTCCAGATGATTATGTTTGGGATGATAAATTACAAACATTCGTTCCACCTAAAGATTATAAATCTAAGGTCGAGAGAAAATCAAAGGTAACAATAATAGTTGGGGATAAAAAATTTTTAGTATGAGTCAATTTTACAGTGGTTATACAGAAATACAGACCTTTGATGGTCCTAAATGGATAAAAGATATAAAAGTTGGTGACTTGGTTTTAACTCATAAAAATAGGTACAAAAAAGTAAAATCAATCAACAAATCTTTGATCTTAGATTTCAATCAAGAAATCTTTGATCTTTATTTTGTTTTTGAAGACGATGTAAAGATCAAAGAAGAAGGGATTCATAGGATTCACGAAAGTAGTAAAATCATTTTAGCTAATGGTAGGTCTTTAGAAGTAAGTAAAATTAAACCTAATATGCTCCTACAATTAAGAAAAAATCAGCGAGGTAAAGTCTCTTCTATTTTAAAAATACCAAAGGAAAATTTTCCGGATTTTTCTTATTCTATTGAAATAGAAAGTGATCATAGTTATTACGCGGATAATGTTTGTGTAAACGATTGAAAAGTTCGTATATTTAGTGCAAAAATTATAACAAAGTTAGTCATGGATATCAAAAGTTTATTCGGACTTCAGTCTAAGGCTGAAAAGATCCAAAAGTATAGAGATAATTTAAGACAACTTCACCTTCTAGATAAAGAGATCGATCAATTAGGAGAGAACTTTTCACTTCAAAAAGCTCAGTTAAATGATCTTTCTAATGGTGATGTTGAGTTGTTTGAAAAGGCTCAAAATCGTTTTAATGCATTCTTAAAACAACAATCTCAAGATCTTCAAAATGTTTATAAGAGAAAAACGAAAATTGAAAAATCTTTAGCTTCTCTTGAAGAAGATCTTGAAATCGCTGATGTTTTGAAAGATATTAAGACCTTAGATTCAATGAGACAAAGTTGGATGAAAGGTCTGATTAAAAAATCTATATATATAGACCTTTTAAAAGCTAAACAAGGTGGCAAAGTGAGATATGCGGATATACTTGTTTGGAGAGGTTCTAAGTTGTTAATCTTACAAAGAGCTGGTGAAAGCGGAAGTTATTCAGAAGATTGGTGTGTTCCTGGTGGTCATGTCGATGCAGGAGAGGATTTTCGTACTGCAGCAAGACGTGAGTTGTTTGAAGAAACAGGTATTGATACAGACGATAATTTGTTAACTGAAGTAGGTGTTTATGATAATGGTGATGTTGAAATCCATTACTTTATGACTTATTTAGATGAGTTCTCACCTTCGTTAATTGTTGTCGATGGATTTGAAGAAATTGGAAGTGCTTGGATAGATCCTGCAACTGAAATCGATGATTATAAGTTTATCTTCGATATGAAAGATAATATTAAAAAGATCCTAGGTTTACCAGTAGAAGATGTAGAGGTTAAAGCCAAAGCTCCTATATTTACCGAAGTCATGGATTTAGCGAAAAGCATGGTCGAAGGTAAGATTTCTGAAAAGATTTTCAAGGCTTTTTGTGAGAAGCATAAGGAAGAAATTTCTAAAGCAGGTAACAAGAATTATTTCTCTCACAAAGAAAGAAAAGATCTTGCTAAGAAAGGAGAGGCAATGCCAAATGGTAAATATCCTATTCGCAATAGTCAAGATTTGAAAGATGCGATCAAACTTGTAGGTGCTTCTGATATGCCAGAAAGTGAAGTGAAGGCATGGATTCGTAAACGTGCAAAGGCTCTTGGGCTTGAAAATGAACTTCCTGAAAGTTGGGGAAAAGTTGAGAAAGCGGAAGGTGTTGAAGATGCACAGACTCTTTCTCGAGAAAGTCTCGATGGTAAAACAAAAGGCCCTCAAGGGAGCGGCATTGGTGATGAAAATATTGAGAAATCTTCACTAGAAAAAGCCATCTCTTTCAAGAAAGAGGTTTACGAGCATGTCGTGAAGGAAGTTGAAGATGATGCTTCTAAATATTCTTACGGACAATTCTTGATTAATTTTTCTGATAATGACGGCGACCATGCTAATAAGTTAGGAGATTTCTTAGGCACTCTTCAAAAGGTTACTGGTTTGAATAAACCATTCTCGATCATTTTAAAAACAAAAGATAATGGTGAACAAGAGTGGAATTGGAAAGGATCTCTTCGTTTAAATGGTGTTACCAAGACTGAGAACATTCAAAAGTCTCAAGAAAATGATTTATTGAAATCTAACGAGAACGATCTCACTATTCGTTTTAATAATCAAGATGATCTTCAAATGTTTAAATCTGTTGTTCAAGATTGGAATAATGAAGGTAAGATAAACATCCAAAGTATAAGTGGAGATGATAAGAATGAATTAGAAAAGGCTGAAAAACAAGAAAAGAAAGTATTCAACGAATACTTGAATTTCATTGAAGGAGCAAAAACTCGATTGAAAAATATTCATTGGGGAGAAGAAGATAATTCTAAACACGTTTATCTCGATGATCTCTCAGAGGAAGTCGGAGAATTTGAAGATAAGATCGCTGAAGCTGGACAAGCTGGATTTGGTAGGTTTAAAGATGGAGAGATCCAAGGAGATAAAGTTGAAGAAGATGATCCGGTGAAGATTTGTCAAATGATATTTGATCGTACTATTGAATTCAGGAAAGAACTTGAGGGTAAAGATGAGTACAATGGTGAGATATCGTGGATAGACGATTTTCTCGCTTCTCTAAAACAGAGTAAATACCGTCTACAAATGCACTGATTTTGTTAGTTTCTAAAGAGGGAGAATCAACTCCCTCTTTTTATTGAAAAGAGTATGAGTCAATTGATTGATAAATTGAAAAAGTTAGGAGCTTCTTCTTTAGAAATTGAAGCGATTATTTATTCAGACGACATAAATAAATCTTTGAGTGAGTTTTATAAGAAATCTTTAGAAGAAGATTTGTTTAAAGCTAAAGCTGCGGTTGGTGAGATTCGAGAGTGGAAAGGGATTAAATATCAAAAACAAGCTGACGGAAGTTGGAAACTAGCTAAAGGTCAAAAAAGAACTAAGGTTTATGCTTATAAGGAATTAAAAGAATTTGGTACTAATTATTCTTCTTTCGAAGGTAAACCAAAACAAGCCATTGATTTTCTTTTAAAGGAAAAGAAGGGTCAAGTTATTGGCGCTTGGGAGAGAAGAGGTTTAGGTAAGATTGATATTGTTTGGGGAGATGATATCAAAGGGATTCGTCATATTAGGAAGAGACATTTTATCGAACAAGATGATTTTGAATCTCTTGAAGAAATGTCAGATATTATTTCTGATGTTTTGAAACATGGTCGTATTGGAAATTTTTACGAAAACAACTCTAAAGTTAACATTCACAAAGATAAATATAGAGTTGTATTAATGAGAACTGTGGTCTATGACGAAAAAGACAACTTTAGGGACAAGATCTGGGTATTAACT
>ULNI01010988.1_pt1 | contig 58046 bp, 52 predicted proteins | sample 1951881 | NCBI WGS metagenome assembly ULNI01 (sample SAMEA4835573, study PRJEB28245) | human gut metagenome | biome: gut microbiome; material: fecal sample | place: Denmark | collected 2008
TTGAGCTTGTGTGCTGCTGGTCTGCGCATTATCAACAAGAAAGGACTGGACGCTGCCTTGAATGATGCTGTAGCTAAAGGTTATTGTGATTGGAAAACCATTAAAGTAATTGGTTAAAAAAGAGGAGATTTAGAATATGGCAAAGAAAGCTAAAGGTAACAGAGTGCAGGTAATTCTGGAATGCACAGAACACAAAGATAGTGGTATGCCGGGTACTTCTCGTTACATTACGACGAAGAACAGAAAGAACACCACTGAGAGATTGGAACTGAAGAAGTACAATCCTATCTTGAAGAGAGTGACAGTACACAAAGAAATCAAATAATACGTATAACCCATGGCAAAGAAAACAGTAGCAAGTTTGCACGAAGGTTCTAAAGAAGGTCGTGCTTATACAAAGGTTATCAAGATGGTTAAGTCGTCTAAGACTGGTGCTTACATCTTTGATGAGCAAATGGTTCCTAATGAAAAGGTTCAAGACTTTTTCAAAAAATAAGATTCTAAGTAATCACTTTTGATAAAAATCCTCTTGTCAGTCAGTCTGTCAAGAGGATTTCTTTTTGTAGACCAATTGTTAATCGTTTTTTTTCACTATCTTTGTGCAATAATGCATTATAATAAAGTATATGGGATTCTTTAGTTTTTTTTCAAAAGAGAAAAAGGAAACATTGGATAAAGGTTTGTCCAAAACCAAAGAAAGTTTTTTTGGAAAGATAGCACGTGTTATAGCTGGAAAAACGAAAGTAGATGACGAAGTGCTGGATAACCTTGAAGAAATACTTATCACTTCGGATGTTGGTGTAGAGACTACACTCAAAATCATTGAAAGGATAGAGAAGAGGGCTGCATCTGAAAAATACATGAATACACAAGAACTGAACCATATCCTGCGTGATGAAATTTCGATGCTGCTTACAGAAAATAATACAGATGATGCCAATGACTTTGATGCACCTATTGCAAAGAAGCCATACGTAATTATGGTGGTAGGTGTAAATGGAGTGGGAAAGACGACTACGATCGGAAAACTGGCTTATCAGTTCAAGAAAGCCGGAAAATCTGTTTATCTAGGAGCAGCCGATACGTTCCGTGCTGCAGCTGTTGAGCAGCTTGTGATATGGGGTGAAAGGGTTGGCGTTCCTGTTATCAAGCAGAAAATGGGCTCTGATCCAGCTTCTGTAGCCTTTGATACATTAAAGTCTGCTATGGCCAATGATGCTGATGTGGTTATCATTGATACTGCAGGACGACTACATAACAAGGTGGGCTTAATGAACGAATTGACGAAGATAAAGAACGTCATGAAGAAGATAAATCCAGATGTTCCCAATGAAGTATTGTTAGTATTGGATGGCTCTACTGGTCAAAATGCTTTTGAGCAAGCCAAGCAGTTTACTCTGGCAACAGAAGTGACAGCTATGGCGGTAACCAAGTTGGACGGAACAGCCAAAGGTGGAGTCGTTATTGGCATTTCTGATCAGTTCAAGATACCGGTAAAATATATCGGATTGGGTGAAGGAATGGAAGACTTGCAAGTTTTCAATAGAAGAGAGTTCGTAGATTCGTTGTTTGGTGAGAACAGATGAAAAAGAATACAATAGACATCATTACTTTAGGTTGCTCTAAAAATCTGGTTGATTCAGAACATTTAATGCGCCAGCTTGAGGAAGCTGGTTATCACGTAACCCATGACGCAGAACGTCCTCAAGGGGAAATTGCAGTTATCAATACATGTGGCTTCATTGGTGATGCCAAAGAGGAGTCCATCAACATGATTTTGGAATTTGCTCAGGCAAAAGAAGAGGGATTGCTCAAGAAACTCTATGTCATGGGATGTCTTTCCGAACGCTATCTGAAGGAACTGGCTATTGAAATTCCTCAAGTGGACAAATTCTACGGTAAATTCAACTGGAAAGAACTCTTGCATGATTTAGGAAAGAATTATCAGGAAGAACTTCACAATGAACGAGTTCTTACAACTCCCGCTCATTACGCTTATCTGAAAATATCTGAAGGATGTGATCGGAAGTGTTCCTATTGTGCTATTCCTATCATCACAGGGCGTCACGTTTCACGGCCGATGGAAGAAATATTGCAGGAGGTTCGGTATCTGGTCGATCGTGGCGTAAAAGAATTTCAGATCATTGCACAGGAATTGACCTATTATGGTGTGGATCTGTATCATAAACAAATGCTTCCGGAATTAGTGGAGCGTATCGCTGACATACCTGGAGTAGAGTGGATACGGTTACATTATGCCTATCCGGCACATTTCCCGACTGACCTCTTCCGCGTAATGCGTGAACGTCCCAATGTGTGTAAATATATGGACATTGCCTTGCAGCATATTAGTGACAACATGTTGCAAAAGATGCGCAGGCATGTTACCAAAGAACAGACTTATCAATTGATAGAAAACTTCCGAAAAGAAGTACCGGGTATTCATTTACGCACTACTCTGATGGTAGGTCATCCTGGAGAAACGGAAGCGGATTTTGAAGAGTTGAAGGAGTTTGTGCGTAAGGTTCGTTTCGATCGAATGGGAGCTTTTGCATACTCGGAAGAAGAGGGAACTTTTGCAGCCAATAATTACGAAGACAACATTTCTCAGGAAGTAAAACAAGTACGTTTGGATGAATTGATGGCTATTCAGCAGGAGATTTCATCAGAACTTAGTGCAGCAAAAATTGGTCGACAGATGAAAGTCATTATCGATCGTGTAGAAGGCGATTACTATATAGGGCGTACTGAGTTTGACTCTCCTGAAGTGGATCCGGAAGTATTGATTGAAAGAAACGGAAAACAACTGATTATCGGTAATTTTTATCAGGTAGAGATTGTAAATTCCGATGATTTCGACCTTTATGGACGCATTATCTAAAGTTTTTTCAAAAACATATTGCTCATGTGACGGAATTTTGCTAATATAGCATCCGTAAAATATAAAACAGAAAAAGACGAGTGAACAATAAAGATTTTACGTCAGAGTTATCAAAAAGGCTGGGATATACCTTGAAAGACACTTCGGAATTAATATCTTCCTTACTTTCTGGCATGACTCAACAGCTGGAAGAAGGAAACGTTGTGGCTATTCAAGGATTTGGAACTTTTGAAGTAAGGAAAAAAGCAGAGCGTATTTCTGTGAGCCCTACAACCAAGCAACGCATGCTGGTTCCTCCTAAGTTGGTACTTACATACCGGCCTAGTACTCTGTTGAAAGAAAAGTTTAAATAAAATCTTCCTCTAGACCTTGGGTGATTTGCTGCTATGAATGAAAAAGTGAACATACAGAACTTGATAGAACTGCTTGTTGAAAAGCATCGTATTACTCCCAAAGAAGCGGAGGAATTCGTAAAGACTTTCTTTGCAGTAATAGAGGAAGGGCTGGAGCAAGACAAGTATGTTAAAATAAAAGGATTGGGTACGTTCAAGCTGATTGGTGTCGAAAGTCGTGGAAGCATCGATGTCAATACTGGAGAACGAATCGAGATACAAGGGCATACAAAAGTCTCCTTTACGCCTGATTCAGCACTTAAAGAATTAATAAACAGGCCGTTTGGACATTTTGAAACTGTAATCTTAAATGAGAATACTGTCTTGGAAGATACACCGATAGAAAAGGCTGGCGAGGATGAGTTAGAAGATGTTTCTATTGGGCAAAATGTCGCAGATGAGTTGGATACGATATCGGAAATTCCTTCTGAGCCTGCTTCTCCACTCATTGAATCGGTTATTGCGACTGAAAAAGTTGCTAAGGAAGAGGATGCTGATGAACAACAGGAAGAGGAAGGCAAAATCTCTACAACAGAAGAAACACTGAAAAACTCGCAACAAAAGGAGGATACGTATGAGGGCGTTCTGCAGCAAACGGATATAAAGGAAAATAAGGATAATGGTTTGAAATGGTTTATGATTGCACTGGCATGTGTTCTCTTGGCTTGTGCAGGCATTGTTTTCTATCTTTATTATCCCGATTTGCAAGAGGAATCGATCCCAGTATCGTCTGAGGGGGAATACACTTATTCAACTGTTACAATGGGTTTACAGCAGGATTCTATCCAGGAAGACTCTTTCAAAAGAACCGAAGATACACTTCGAATTCCACAACCGACTATTGCAGAGGAAAATCCAGCTTCAAGACAGCAAGTGGAGAAAAAAGTTGTTCCTGAGGAGCCTCAAAAAGTTGTCAAAAAAGCAACAGTCAAGTCGCAGCCTGTAAATCCGGATTCTGTTAATTATGAAATAGTGGGGACAGAGACGACATATACAGTAAAAGAAGGAGAAACGTTGACACGGATTTCTTTACGGTTTTACGGAACAAAGGCTTTATGGCCTTACATTGTGAAGCATAATGCAGATGTGTTGAAGAATCCGAATAATGTGACTTCTGGTACCACACTTAAAATTCCGAAATTGATCAAAAAACAGTAACGATAGGCAAACTATATGTCCATTATAGTTTCTGTAAACATCAACTTTAGCCTTGTAAAGTGCCACTTTAGAAAGCTAAAGAGAAACTTTATGCAGCTAAAAAAGGACTTTTTATGTTCTTTTGAGAAGCATTGTTTTGACATCCTACAATATCTTTTTCTGTGAAAGATACTCTTTCATGTCATCTTTCAAAGTGAAAGATACCGGTATACTTTGCAAATACCTATTTAAAATCAGATTTGGTATCAATTCCTTCATGCTTTCAATTTCAATATAAGTACTTATGAAATAACGAGATGCGGTGAAATCAAAGTTTCACGGTATATGATGGCCGGGAACTTTTCTACAGATACGTTATCATTCCAAAAATTGTTGAAAGGAAGGGCGTAAATATTTGATGCGGGAGTGAATTTAGTTTAATCTAAAGGTTTGGCCTCTATTTTTAATAAAAATTAGTTGGTATGGTTAATGAATTTCCTGTACTTTTGGGGAGCAAAAAAAGAAAGGCTTGCGCCGATGCAATAAAAACTGAAAAATAGAACTTAAAAAATATTGATTTATGGCTGAAACTATTGATATCCGTGAACTGAATGAGCGGATTGAAAGACAAAGTGCTTTCATTACCAATCTGACTGCTGGAATGGACCAGGTCATCGTAGGACAAAAACATTTGGTAGAATCTTTGTTGATCGGTTTGCTTTCCGACGGACATGTATTATTGGAAGGTGTGCCGGGCTTGGCGAAAACTTTGGCGATCAAGACACTGGCTTCTTTGATCGATGCCAAATACAGCCGTATCCAGTTTACACCGGACTTGTTGCCGGCCGATGTTATCGGTACCATGGTTTATAGTCAAAAGGACGAGAGTTTTCAGGTAAAGAAAGGTCCTGTTTTTGCAAATTTTGTATTGGCTGATGAAATCAACCGTGCTCCTGCCAAGGTACAGAGTGCATTGCTCGAGGCGATGCAGGAGCGCCAAGTGACTATCGGAAAAGAAACATTCAGGTTGCCCGAACCCTTCTTGGTAATGGCAACTCAAAATCCGATTGAACAGGAAGGTACTTACCCGCTTCCCGAAGCTCAGGTGGACCGTTTTATGTTGAAGGTCATCATTGATTATCCGAAACTGGAAGAAGAAAAGTTGATTATCCGTCAGAATATAAACGGAGAAAAAGCAAACGTACGTCCTATTCTGAAGGCCGAAGAAATTATCGAAGCACGTAAGGTGGTGCGTCAGGTGTATTTGGATGAGAAAATCGAAAAATACATTGTAGATATTGTTTTCGCAACCCGTTATCCTGAAAAATATGATCTGAAGGATTTGAAGGAGATGATAGGATTCGGCGGCTCTCCCCGTGCTTCCATCAATTTGACACTGGCTGCACGCAGTTATGCTTTCATCAAACGTCGTGGTTACGTTATTCCTGAAGATGTGCGTGCCGTTGCTCATGACGTATTGCGTCATCGTATCGGACTGACTTACGAGGCTGAAGCCAGCAACTTGACTTCGGATGAGATTGTAAGTCGCATCCTGAACAAGGTAGAAGTGCCTTGATGCATCAACAAAAAGGGATATTCCGCGGTAAGCGGAAATATTTCTGAAAAGTTGTAGATTATAATTGGTATATTTAAGTCCCTTGTATGCGGGACTCTGATAGTTTATTTTTGAAACTTGCAGATGGAAACCACTGAACTATTAAAGAAAGTTCGCCAAATAGAAATTAAAACACACGGCTTGTCCAGCAATATTTTTGCAGGACAATACCATTCGGCCTTCAAGGGTAGGGGAATGGCTTTTTCCGAAGTGCGCGAATATCAGTTTGGCGATGACATTCGTGATATCGACTGGAATGTAACGGCACGTTTTAATAAACCTTATGTTAAGGTCTTCGAAGAAGAACGTGAATTGACGGTGATGTTGCTGGTCGATGTTTCCGGTAGTTTGGAATTTGGTACGGTGAAGCAGATGAAGAAGGATATGGTGACCGAAATTGCTGCCACATTGGCTTTTTCGGCCATTCAGAACAATGATAAGATTGGAGTCATCTTTTTCTCTGACCGGATAGAAAAATTCATTCCTCCCAAGAAGGGACGTAAGCACATCTTGTATATCATCAGAGAATTGATTGATTTCCATGCAGAAAGTCGACGTACGAATATTCGTATGGGGCTGGAATACCTGACAAATGTCATGAAACGTCGGTGCACGGCTTTTGTCCTTTCTGATTTCATCGACCAGGAGAGTTTCAAGAATGCTATGACCATTGCCAACCGTAAGCATGACGTGGTGGCCATCCAGGTGTACGACCGACGTGTGGAAGAACTTCCGGCCATCGGCCTGATGAAAATAAAGGATGCTGAAACGGGGCACGAGCAGTGGATAGATACGTCATCGCGTGCAGTGCGCAAAGCTCATCACGAATGGTGGGTGAATAAGCAGGCTGAACTGAATGAAACATTTACTAAAAGTAATGTGGACAATGTTTCAGTGCGTACCGACCAAGACTATGTGAAAGCCTTGATGACACTGTTTGCAAAGAGGAACTGATGTCGTAAAGAAAAGATCGTTTGAATGATGAAAAGATATTTGTTTTCTATAGCTCTGGCACTGATTTTTATGGGTAAAGGGTATGCTCAATCTGTAACGGTGGATGCGAGTATCGACTCTTTGCAAATATTGATTGGTGAGCAGGCAAAAATTAAACTGGAAGTGTCGCTTGACGCCAACAAACGAGCCATATTTCCGGCATACAGAGATACGCTGGTACGTGGAGTGGAAATCGTTGATGTGGCAAAACCCGATACACAGCTGTTGAACGACGGGAAGCGTACCCTGATTACTCAGGAATATACCATCACGTCTTTCGATTCGGCACTTTATTATCTTCCACCAATGGAAGTCTTGGTAGACAATAAACCCTACCGGTCAAAGGCATTGGCACTGAAAGTCTATTCTATTCCTGTGGATACGTTGCATCCTGACCAGTTTTTTGGTCCTAAAACAGTGATGAACGCTCCTTTTGTGTGGGCAGACTGGTATTTGTTTATAGCTTGCGTACTGTTGCTGGCTCCCTTCTTGTTGGCTGCCATCTATCTGGTGAAGCGAATTCGCGACAACAAGCCCATTATCCGTAAAGTGAAAGTGGAACCCAAGTTACCGCCACACCAAGTAGCTATGCAGGAAATTGAGCGCATTAAACAAGAGAAAGTATGGCAGAAAGGACAACCGAAGGAGTACTATACGGAATTAACAGACACTCTTCGCACCTATATCAAAGAGCGTTTTGGTTTCAATGCGTTAGAAATGACTTCTACTGAGATTATCGAAAAGTTGTTGGAAACAAATGATAAAGAGGCTTTATCTGATCTGCGCACATTATTTCAGACAGCCGATTTGGTGAAATTTGCCAAACACAATCCGCTGATGAATGAAAATGATGCCAACCTGATTAATGCGGTAGATTTCATTAATGAGACCAAAGAGAAAGAAGACGAAAACGCCAAACCGCAACCTACCGAAATAACGATTGTAGAGAAGCGTTCCCTGCAAACTAAAATTTTATTGGGAGTGGGAGCTGTCCTGGCTGCTGCAGCCTTTATTTGGGCAGTAGTCTATATATGTAAAGAGTTGTATAATTACTTTGCTTAAAACGTAGAAACAATGGTTTTTGCTAATATTGAATATCTATTTCTATTGCTTTTGCTTATACCTTATATAGTATGGTATATCATGAAGCGCAGAAATAACGAGGCAACCCTTCAGATTTCTGATGCACGTGTTTATGCCCATACTCCTAAAAGTTATAAGAACTATCTGCTTCATGCACCGTTTGTTCTGCGTATCATCAGTTTGGTACTGCTTATTTTGGTATTGGCACGTCCTCAGACTACGGACAGCTGGCAAAATAGTGAGATAGAAGGTATAGACATCATGATGGCTGTCGACGTTTCTACCAGTATGCTGGCAGAAGATTTGAAACCTAACCGATTGGAGGCAGCGAAAGATGTGGCTGCTCAGTTTATCAATGGTCGCCCCAATGATAATATCGGTATCACACTCTTTGCAGGTGAGAGTTTCACACAATGTCCGCTGACAGTAGATCATGCAGTATTGCTGAATTTGATAAAGGACATCAAATGTGGTGTGATTGAGGATGGTACAGCTGTGGGCATGGGTATAGCCAATGCGGTTACCCGACTGAAAGACAGCAAGGCTAAGTCTAAAGTCATCATCCTTCTTACTGACGGAACGAACAACAGGGGAGACATCTCGCCTCTGACGGCAGCCGAGATAGCCAAGAGCTTCGGTATTCGCGTTTATACTATTGGTGTGGGTACAAACGGAATGGCCCCCTATCCTTATCCGGTAGGAGGTACGGTACAGTATGTCAATATGCCTGTGGAGATAGACGAGAAGACTTTGACGCAAATAGCAGGCACTACAGACGGTAATTATTTTCGTGCTACAAGCAATTCCAAGCTGAAAGAGGTATATGAAGAAATCGACAAGTTGGAGAAAACCAAACTCAGTGTCAAGGAGTTCAGTAAGCGACAGGAAGAATATCGCTGGTTTGCTTTAAGTGCATTCTTGTGTGTATTGCTTGAAGTGCTGTTACGCAATACTATTCTGAAAAAAATTCCATAATAGTTGGAAGGGAACAGCAAGTGTATATGAAGTATAATTTGTAATTAGAGTATATAAAGATATGTTTCGCTTTGAAGAACCTGCATATTTATATTTGCTGATACTGTTGCCATTGTTGGTTGCATTTTATTTGTATTCCAACTATCGCAGACGTAAGGCGATCCAGAAGTTTGGCGATCCGATATTGATGGCCCAATTAATGCCGGATGTTTCACGATATCGTCCTGATGTAAAGTTTTGGTTTGTATGGGCTGCTATTGGCTTTTTTTCTGTATTGCTGGCCCGCCCTCAGTTCGGATCAAAACTTGAAACAGTCAAGAGACAAGGCGTAGAAGTGATGGTAGCGTTGGATATCTCAAATTCAATGTTGGCACAAGACGTGCAGCCTAGCCGATTGGAAAAGGCTAAACGATTGATGGCTCGACTCGTGGACAAGATGCAGAATGACAAAGTGGGGATGATTGTGTTTGCAGGTGATGCCTTTACTCAACTTCCTATCACGAATGATTATATTTCGGCCAAGATGTTTTTGGAAACAATTGATCCTTCATTAATATCCAAGCAAGGAACTGCTATCGGAGCTGCAATCAATTTGGCCACTCGCAGTTTTACACCTCAGGAAGGTGTAGGTCGTGCCATTATTTTGATTACCGATGGTGAAAACCATGAAGGTGGGGCCATGGAAGCTGTTAAGGCTGCTACGGAAAAAGGTATTCAGGTCAATGTGTTGGGAGTTGGTTTACCAGATGGAGCTCCTATTCCTGTGGAGGGAACCAATGACTATCGCCGCGACCGTGAAGGTAACGTTATCGTGACGCGCCTGAACGAACAGATGTGTCAGGAAATAGCCAAGACGGGTAATGGCATTTATGTTCGTGTGGATAATACGAATAATGCGCAAAAAGCAATTATCAGTGAGATAGACAAGATGGCCAAGGCGGATGTGGAAACCAAGGTTTACACTGAGTATAATGAACAGTTTCAAGCAGTGGCATGGATTATTTTAATTCTTCTGTTGGCTGAAATGCTGATATTGGAACGTAAGAATCCACTGTTCCGCAATATCCATTTATTTTCAACTAAGAAAAAGGAGCAATGAGTATGTGTTATCAGAAATATATAGGTTTGTTTTTTCTGTTAATAGCAGCTACGACCGTACATGCACAAAAAGCAGAGCGTGATCTCATACGAAAAGGGAATCGTATGTATAACGACAGTGTGTATGAAAATGCTGAAGTTAATTACAGGAAAGCTTTGGAGATTAATCCGAAATCAACTGTTGCCATGTACAATTTGGCAAATACGCTGATGCAACAGAATAAACTGCAGGAGGCTATGGAGCAATTTGCCGGTGCAGCCAAAGTGGAAAAAGAGAAACCTAATCTGGCACAGATTTACCATAATATGGGTGTCATTTTCCAATCACAGAAAGATTATGCAAAGGCAATAGAGGCATATAAAGAATCGCTTCGTAATAATCCGAAGGATGATGAGACACGTTATAATCTGGCTTTGGCGCAGAAATTGCTGAAAGATCAACAACAAGATCAGCAAAATCAGGATAATCAGCAAAACCAACAGAAGCAGGAAGAGAAGCAAGATCAGCAACAAAATCAGCAACAGAATCAAAATAATGATCAACAGCAGGAACCTCCTCAGCAACAGAAACAGGACAATCAGATGTCTAAGGAGAATGCTGAACAGTTGTTGAACTCCGTAATGCAGGATGAGAAAGACGTACAAGATAAAGTGAAAAAACAACAGCAGGTTATCAAAGGTAATCGCTTGGAGAAAGATTGGTAAATTAAATAACAACAAATAATATATGAGAAAAATTGTTTTCTTATGGATGGCATTGTTTGCCACGGCTTTGTGCAGTTATGCCGATGACAAAGTGACATTCACAGCATCAGCAGCTCCTGATGTTGTAGCTGTGGGAGATCAACTCAGGCTATCATATACAGTAAACACGCAAAAGGTGAAAGATTTTCGAGTTCCGTCTATCAAAGGATTTGATGTACTGATGGGACCTAGCCGTTCCTATAGCAGACAAAATTTTAATGGGAATGTTACGGAGAATCTTACCTATACTTATATTTTATTGGCCAAGGCAGAAGGTGAATATACGATCCCTGGTGCAACACTTTCGGTGGGGAAAGATCAATACTTATCCAATTCTGTGAAAATTAGGGTATTGCCTGCTGATCAATCGTCGAATACACAAGGTGCAGGAAGTGGACAAGGAGGAAGAAGCTCATCTTCATCAAGCGGTACTTCTATTTCCAATAACGATTTGTTCATTACGGCTACACTTAGCAAGACTAATGTTTATGAACAGGAAGCCATTCTGTTGACATATAAAATATATACAGTAGTTGATCTTCGTGGATTTGATAATGTAAAGCTCCCTGATTTTAAAGGATTTCATTCTCAAGAGGTAGAATTACCCAATGACAGACGGTGGGGATTAGAACATTATAAAGGCCGCAATTATCACTCAACAATCTATCGTCAGTTTGTGCTTTTCCCACAACAGTCCGGAAAATTGACTATTGATGCAGCTCGATTTGATGCTTCGGTTGAGAAAATGGAAGAAGTCGTTGATCCATTTGAAGCTTTCTTCAATGGAGGTGGCGGAAGTATACAGATAAAGAAAACTTTGATGACTCCCAAACTGACGGTTGATGTCAAATCTTTGCCGGCTGGTAAACCGACAGACTTTAGCGGAGGAGTAGGAGAGTTTACTATATCTTCTTCTATCAACAGCACGGATGTGAAGACGAACGATGCCATTACGATAAAGCTTGTCATTTCTGGAACAGGAAATCTGAAATTGGTATCAGATCCGGAAGTCAAGTTTCCCGAAGATTTTGAAGTATATGATCCAAAAGTTGACAACAAGTTCCGTCTGACCAATGCCGGCCTGTCTGGAAATAAAGTGATAGAATACTTGGCCATTCCACGTAATGCAGGAACCTATAAGATTCCTCCTATCAAGTTTAGCTATTTTGATATCAAGTCACGTTCGTACAAGACTTTGACCACTGAAGAATATGTCGTTCAAGTAGCTAAAGGTGCAGGAAATGCAACGCAGACTATTGCAAACTTTACCAATAAGGAAGATCTGAAAGTACTGAATGAGGATATCCGCTTTATCAAGCAGAATGATGTGAAACTAATGCCCAAAGGAGAATATTTCTATGGCTCGACAACCTATTGGTTATTCTATCTTATTCCTGGCATTTTGTTTATCACTTGTTTTGTCCTTTACCGTAAGCAGATTGCAGCAAACGCCAATGTGGCAAGAGTTCGTACGAAGAAAGCCAATAAAGTGGCAGTGAAACGCATGAAACAAGCTGAAAAATTGCTTGCCGCTAATAAAAAGGATGAATTCTATGATGAGGTACTGAAAGCTTTGTGGGGTTATATTAGTGATAAACTTAATATTCCAGTTTCGCGCTTGTCTAAAGACAACATTGAAGAAGAATTGCTCAAATACGGCGTATCTGACGATTTGATAAAGGAATTCCTCAATACATTGAACAGCTGTGAATTTGCCCGCTTTGCTCCAGGAGATGCCAATCAGGCTATGGATAAGGTCTATACAGAATCATTTGAAGTGATCAGTAAAATGGAAAATTCAATCAAACATTAAAAAGAGGAGAATATATAGCATGAAAAAAATATGGGTTTTAACTATTATATTAATGGCATCGGTAACATTGTTTGGTCAAGATGCCGTCCTCAATGATTCTGTCAGCTCAGATTCTTTGACGAAGTCAGATGCTTCTGCTTTTTCTGCAGCTAAACAGATTGTAAATGCAACTAAAGCTGAAGGAGACAGTGCATACATTAAGAATGACTTTGCTTCTGCCATACAAATTTATGAGAGCTTGTTGCAACAAGGAGAAGCACCGGAAATATATTATAATTTAGGTAACTGCTATTATAAAACGGATGATATTGCACGTGCCATCCTCAATTATGAACGTGCTCTATTATTAAGTCCCGGAAATACTGATATACGTGCCAATTTGGAAATAGCTCGTTCTAAAGCTATTGATAAAGTTACACCTGTGCCTGAAATCTTTTTTATAACATGGATAAAGTCATTAGTTAATTCTCAGAGTTCTGATGCATGGGCAAGAACGGGTATTATTTCTTTCTTGCTGTTATTAGTATCCCTAGCAATCTTTTTCTTTACCCAACATATTAAGTGGAAAAAAATAGGATTTTCTGCTGCAATATTATTTTTAATAGTAACAGTTCTTTCCAATCTATTCGCATCACAGCAAAAAAGTTATTTGACCAATCGTAATGATGCTATTATTTTATCACCAAGTGTTACGGTTCGTAGTACTCCAAGTGAGAGTGGCACCAGCCTCTTTGTTCTACATGAAGGACGTAAGGTAGAGATTAAGGATAATAGTATGCGTGAATGGAAAGAAATACGTTTAGAAGATGGTAAAGTAGGGTGGGTGCCTTCCTCTTCGATAGAAGTAATTTGAGAATCTAAAGATAATCTTTTTCGAAAGTCCGAATCACATATAACAGATGGTTCGGACTTTCTTTTTCCATATAACCTTTGTTCCTGACAAAAAGATAAAAAAGGAGGCAAAAAAGTTTGTTTTATCTTTTTTTTTCCTTAAGTTTATAGCGTGATAATTAAAAAATAGAGTATTAACCATTAAGTTTATGAATATGAGAACAATAACTTTCAACGAATTACGTAAGATCAAAGACTCTTTACCCACAGGAAGCATGCATAGAATTGCCGATGAATTAGGCTTAAGTGTAGATACAGTTAGGAATTTCTTCGGTGGACATAATTTCAAAGAAGGTAAAAGTGTAGGTATACATTTAGAACCGGGTCCTGATGGTGGATTGGTAATGATTGATGATACCACGGTGCTTGATAGGGCATTAGAAATCTTAGATGAAATAGCAAACGAACATAAGCAAGTCTCTGAAGAATAAAAAGTCTGTAGAAAATCCCAATTGTTGCATCATGAAGAAAGACAATTGGGATTTTTCTTTTAGACGAATTTGTATACCTATTTTTATTTCATTATTTAGACTTTTGACTATCATGGAAGAGAAATTAGTAACCTTAGCCATATTAACATATGCGAAGGCTCAAATTTTGAAAAACGTGCTTGAGAATGAGGGAATTGAGACGTGTATTCATAATATAAACCAGATACAACCGGTGGTTTCATCGGGAGTAAGAGTTCGTATTAAAGAAAGTGATTTGCCTCGTGCACTGAAAATAACAGAAAGTTCCGCATGGTTGTCCGAAGAAGTTGTAGAAGGTAAGTCACCTCATATTGACAAGTCAACAAATAAGATCCTAATTCCTGTCGATTTCTCTAATTATTCATTGAAAGCCTGCGAATTCGGCTTCCATTTTGCACAGAATGCTGGTGCAGAAGTATTGTTATTACATGTTTATTTTACCCCGATTTATGCTACTTCTTTACCATATAGCGACATTTTCAATCTTCATGGTGATGAGGAAAATACTCGGAATATACTTCAAAAAGCCCATAATGAAGTTACTGTATTCTCAGATAAAATAAAGGAAAAAATTAATTCGGGGTATTTGCCTGATATTAAATATTCATGTATACTGAGAGAAGGTATTCCTGAGGAAGAAATTATTCGATATGCAAAGGAAATTCATCCCCGTATGATTATCATGGGTACACGTGGTAAGGATCAAAAAGATATTGACTTAATAGGAAGTGTAACTGCTGAAGTAATAGAAAGAGCACATACTACAGTTTTAGCTATACCAGAAAGAACACTTATCGAGCAGTTATCAGAGGTTAAGCGTATTGCTTTCATTACGAATTTTGATCAAAGAGACTTAATTGCTTTTGATTCACTTATACATAATAGTCTGAAGGATTTTAAATTTGCTGTGTCTTTAATTCACTTAGCAGAAGTCAAGGATACATGGAATGAAATAAAACTTGGAGGTATTAAGGAATATTTCCAGAAACAATATCCGAATTTAGAAATATATTATGATGTTGTCCAAGATGATAATTTCCTAATTAATTTAGATCATTATATAAAAAGTAAACATATTGATATAATAACGTTGACTTCTTACAAAAGAAATATCTTTTCCAGATTATTTAATCCAAGTATTGCCAGGAAAATGATTTTTCATTCTGATACGCCGCTTATGGTTGTATACAGCAAACCGAATTAATCAAAATAAAGCGTTCTCGTTTGAGATATAATCATGATTATGTTTAATATAAAATAAAGGAATGCTCATTATAAGGTGATTACATACTCACATTAGCCTTATTTACTCTTTTCCGAAAGATCTGAGATAAGAGAATTCTAAAAAAGAAATAGCCCTAAACTGAATTTTGTTTAGGGCTATTCTATTATATAAATTAATTGCTGTTACAAATCAAAGCAAATTTTAGAAATTACCAAGCTTCTCGATTTCTTCAAATTCAGCACCCATTTGCAGATTGTAATAAACTCTGTAAAGACCGTTCAGCCACAGTTCTTTTCTTTCGGGTTGTAATTGTCTTGCTTTCTCGTAGCAAGGTTTGGCTTTTTCATAGAAGACTTTCAATGCTTCTTGATCTTCTCTATACTTCGGATCGTTTACGTCAGTTGTAGACTTCTCAGAAAAGTCTTGAGCTTGCAGACAGTAAACCAAACCTAAGTTAGAATATGCTTCTGCATAATTAGGATCAATTTCTGTGGTCTTCTGATAGAATTCAATGGCTTTCTCCAAAGCTGCAGCAGCTTCAGCATCTTTCTTCTGTTCTTTTAAAGTATTATACTGATTGTGATACAGATAACCCTTTACGTACAGATAGAATGTGTTATTCGGATCCTTAGCCAGCATATCATCAGCAAACTTCATAGCTTCATCATATTTGTTGTTATTGCTGTAGTAATCAATCAGATTACCAAAGAAGAACTGATGGTCAGGATATTTCTGCACACCTTCTTGCAGTGAAGCTACCCATTTGTCTGTTTCACCTTGAGCTTTCAATGCTGAAGAGATAAATTCCATGGCATACTTACCAACTTCTTTATCTTCTTTTGCGTACGGAGCATATTTCAATACGCTGGGATAATCTTCCAAACGAGTGGCTACCATAGCTGCGTAATATGCGATCTGCGGCAGCAAAGTGTCAGCCTTAACTGCCTCGTTTTCAGCAAACATAGGATTGCCGGCGATATCTACATATGTACCGAAGAAACTTAATGCTTTTTTTCCGTCTTCTTTGTTTTCATTTCCCAGATACATGTTGTAGTACTGAATACCACCGTTAATCAGATTACCACGTTCTGCCAAGATAGCACTTGAATTGGCTTTTCTGTACTTGTTCTTGATCTTACCCTTTTCATTGGGAATCTGTGCCAATTCATCACACTTGAAATAGTACTGGCACATGTTCAATGCGCTGTTGTACACCTGAAGTGTGTCATACGGCTTTCTCAGGTAAGCATTTTCCATTTCCTTTTCGCTTCTTCTCTTCTGGATGAAACCAGCTACATTCCAAGTTTCAGCCTGATCCTTTGTTTCAGGATTGGTTAAAGCTTGATTGATCAGTTCTTCTGCTTTGGCAAAATCAGGTTGTACTGCACTTGCCATCTTTTTAGCTTCTTTTACTGACTTCTCTTGGGCAAAGGTAAAGCCTGCAACAAGCAGCAAAGCAGCTGTAAATAATACTTTTTTCATGATTGTAGAAAAGTTTAAATTAGAAATATGTTGTCTATTCTTATTCATTATTAGTTTCATTTTCAGCGTTTTCAACGTTGTTTTCATTCTCTGGCAGGTTATCGTCCTGTGGTTCATCTTCCTCTGTTTCTGAAGTTACCTTACAAACGGAGCCAATCTCATCATTTCGTTTCTCCAGATTGATAAGACGTACTCCCTGCGTAGCACGACCCATGATACGTACGTCGGCTACTTTCAGACGAATGGTGATACCTGACTTGTTAATGATCATCAAGTCGTTCTCATCCGTTACAGACTTGATTGCCACAAGCTTACCTGTCTTTTCGGTGATACTGATGGTCTTCACACCCTTGCCACCACGGTTGGTCTTGCGGTAGTCCTCGATGTCCGAACGTTTGCCGTATCCCTGCTCAGAAACGACCATAATGGTTTCTGCCTCAGGGTCTTTGATGCAGATCATGCCGACAACTTCGTCCTGTCCGTCTTCGTCGAGGGTCATGCCGCGTACACCTGTTGCGGTACGGCCCATGACACGTACGGCACTTTCGTGGAAGCGGATGGCGCGTCCGTTGCGGTTGGCGATAATGATTTCGTTGTCACCGTTCGTCATGCGTACCTCGATGACGCGGTCGTCTTCGCGGATGGTGATGGCGTTCACACCGTTTTGGCGTGGACGAGAATACTGTTCAAGCAAAGTCTTTTTGATGACACCGTTCTTGGTGCAGAACAGCACGTAGTGGCTGTTGATGAATTCCTGATCGTTCAGGTTCTTCACGCGCAGGTAGGCATTGACAGCATCGTCGGAGTCGATGTTCAACAGATTCTGGATGGCTCGTCCCTTCGAGTTCTTCGAACCTTCGGGTATTTCGTACACTTTCAGCCAGTAGCATTTACCTTTTTGGGTAAAGAACATCATGGTGTTATGCATCGTAGCCGGATAGATATGCTCTACGAAGTCCTCATCGCGGGTTTCGGAACCTTTGGAGCCTACCCCACCACGGTTCTGTGCACGGAATTCGCTCAGCGGCGTACGCTTGATGTAGCCCATGTGCGAGATGGTGATAATCATCTCGTCGTCGGCGTAGAAGTCTTCGGGGTTGAATTCCTCGGAAGAATACACGATTTCAGAGCGGCGTTCGTCGCCGTATTTTTCTTTCACCTCGATGAGTTCGTCCTTAATGACCTTGCGGCAAAGCTCGTCGTTCACCAGGATTTCCTCCAAGTAAGCAATCTGTTTCTTGATTTCCTCGTATTCGGCGTGCAGTTGGTCTTGCATCAGGCCGGTGAGTTGGCGCAGACGCATCTCGACGATGGCACGGCTCTGTATCTCAGTCAGCAGGAAACGCTCCATCAGGCCCGTGATGGCATCAGCTGGCGTCTTGGCGGCACGGATGATGCGGATTACTTCGTCGATATTGTCCGAAGCGATGATCAAACCTTCCAGAATGTGGGCACGCTCCTTAGCCTTGCGCAGGTCGAACTGCGTGCGGCGGATAACAACGTCGTGACGATGCTCTACGAAGTATTTGATGAGCTCTTTCAGGTTCAGCAGGCGCGGACGTCCGTGTACCAGTGCCACGTTGTTCACGCCAAACGACGTCTGGAGCATAGTCATCTTGTAGAGCTTGTTCAGCACTACGCTGGCGTTGGCATCGCGCTTCACGTCGATGACGATGCGCATACCTTCGCGGTCGGATTCGTCGTTGGCGTTTGTGATGCCTTCGATTTTCTTCTCGTTGGCCAGGTCGGCGATACTCTTGATGAGCTCAGCCTTGTTTACGCCATAAGGTATTTCGGTAACGACAATCTTGTCATGCGTCTGCCCAGTTTCAATCTCGGCCTTGGCACGCATCACTACGCGACCACGGCCCGTCAGATAGGCTTCGCGCACACCGCTCATACCATAAATGTAACCTCCTGTGGGGAAGTCGGGAGCCTTGACGTAGTTCATCAACTCCTCTATTTCGATATCGTTGTTGTCAATGTAGGCTACACAAGCATCGATCACCTCCGAGAGGTTATGTGTAGGCATATTGGTGGCCATACCGACGGCAATACCTGAAGCACCGTTTACCAGCAGGTTCGGGATGCGTGTAGGCATCACGGTGGGCTCCTGGAGGGAGTCGTCGAAGTTGTTCTGCATGTCGACGGTTTCCTTGTCGAGGTCCTGCATCATGTCTTCACCAATCTTCTGCAGGCGGCACTCCGTGTAACGCATGGCCGCTGCATTGTCGCCGTCTACCGAGCCGTAGTTACCCTGGCCGTCTACCAGCATGTAGCGCATGGCCCACGGTTGTGCCATACGTACCAATGCGCCGTAGACGGACGAGTCGCCGTGCGGGTGGTACTTACCCAACACTTCACCTACTACTCTGGCCGATTTCTTATAAGGTTTGTCCGACGTATTTCCCAGCCCCATCATGCCGAAAAGAATTCTTCGGTGAACAGGCTTAAAACCATCTCTAACATCCGGAAGGGCACGCGAAACAATGACCGACATGGAGTAGTCAATGTACGATGACTTCATTTCCTCCTCGATGTTAATCTTTATAATTCTGTCTTGTTCAAGCATTTAAAAAGATTATTAATTATACATTGCATGGTTCGTGAAAAACCACGCTAAAGTACTGCTTTTTTACGACATACGAAAACATTTCGGAAAGAAAGTTTCAGAAGGAAGATGGACGGAAGCACGAGGTGAAAGGCTGAAAGACCTTATAAATAATATAAGGTGTACGGAGCAAAGTCGCTTGGAGCGAAAAAGGCAGAACAACTTTTGTTGAGATTTTCTGCTAAAAGCCGATCAAAACGCTTGTTGGGGTTGTCGAACTAAAATATTTTGTCTATCTTTGTTGCATCATTCTACTGTACAAATCGTTATGAAACAGCTGTTTTTCTTGATTTCCTGCTGTGCATTTCTGTTATTGTCTTGCACATCCCATCCGATCGTTCATCGCGAGAACGGCTGGTACCTGGCTGCGTCCGAAGACATGGACAGCATTGCTTTGGAGCCTATTGCCACCGTTCGCGACTTCAACGAACTTCGTCTGGACAGTGATGCTTTTGGACGATATGTCATTACAGGACGTATCAGCCCCCACAAACAGGCTGATTGGGCTGATCAGACGGAAAAAGCCATCGGCCGTTACCTGGCATTTGTGTTCAACGATACGGTCATTTGCTGTCCGAAGGTTCATGCGCGGATAGAGAGCGGCAACTTCCAAGTATCTTCTTCTCCCGACCGTCCGATGGATTTGCCTTCCATTTACCGCCGCCTCAGACAGGAGAAGATTGCCCTCATTGAGGAGCAGTTCAAGGGGTGGACAAAAGACTCCACGTTTACGCAAGAACAACAGGACTCCATCATTGCCGATTTAGACTATTGGGATGCCCAAGCTATAACGCATGGTTTTGAATAATCTCCTCTCTCCGCTTGTTTTGACAATCTGACATTTTGCTTTCTTAATGCGCTGAGAATCGCTTCTTTCGCCCCAAGGTAAAGGTTGATGGCAAATTTTAAAGCGCAAAGCAGCTTATTGTCTCGCTCTCAGTGTGATAGCGAAATCTTTACATTACAACGAGAAAAATAATAGGGCAAAAACAAGGCTTTCTACCCCTCTATCCCCTACTTTTCGAAGCCAAAGTAGGACTTTGGCGGGTTAAAGTAGATGTTTATGGATGAAAAATACGGTGTTTTTTCGCATGAAAAGCAATGTTTTCATCGTGGAAAAGCGATGTTTTCCTTCAGAAAAAGCAATATAATGCCTCGCGACATGCCCCTTTTTGCTTGCCAAGCAGCATTTTACAGGCTTTTTTCTTTCTATTTCGCGTCGATAGAAAAACGGACGAGTCAGCATGCTGCCTTTTTCTATTTCGAAAAGTATATATTTTGCAAAAATGAGTGACACTTTGTTATGTAGGCAAATGAAGAAAAGACAGCTTTGCTCTTTTTGGCACAGGATTTGCTGATTATTACTTGAAACATCGTGGCAAAGCCGCTAAAAATGCGTATCTTTGCCCCGGATTATAACCCAAACAAAAGGAGTAAATCAATGAACAGTCAATTTTCACAAAGAGTTTCGGACGTACTGACCTATAGCAAGGAAGAGGCCAATCGGCTGGGTTGCAGCCTTATAGCCCCTGAACATCTGCTGCTTGGCATTTTGCGCGATGGCGGCGGAAAAGCTATGGAAGTGCTCATGAAACTTGATGCGGACGTAAATCGAATCAAAAGAAATCTGGAGGAAAGCATTGAGTCGGAAGGTGATTTCCTGCCTGAGGCAGAAGTACCCCTCTCGCTTACTGCTACCCGAATCCTTAAAATATGCATGCTCGAAGCCCGCTTGCTGAAGAGCGAACTGGCCGACACGGAGCATTTGCTGCTGGCTATCCTGAAAGATGGCAACAGTGTGGCATCTACAGTGCTGGTAGACAATGGTATTACCTATCAGGATGTGTACGACGTTCTTACGATGAAATCGGCCAATCCGAATGCCGGCATGGGCTTTACCGAAGACGATGACGAAGAAGAGGAAGTCGGCCCTTCGCGCTCCGGACAGGAAAGCGGGCGTGGCAGTATGGGCAGTTCGTCTGCCTCGGCACAGACGGCTACGCGCCGCCCTGCCAACGACACGCCTGTACTCGATAACTTCGGCACTGACATCACCCGTGCCGCCGCCGAGGGCAAGCTGGATCCTGTTGTAGGCCGTGAACGCGAGATTGAGCGTCTGGCACAGATTCTGAGCCGTCGCAAGAAAAACAATCCTGTGCTGATAGGCGAACCCGGCGTGGGCAAGTCGGCCATCGTCGAAGGATTGGCCCTGCGCATCACGCAGCGCAAGGTGTCGCGCATACTCTTCGACAAGCGCGTCATCATGCTCGACATGTCGTCCGTCGTGGCAGGCACCAAGTACCGCGGCCAGTTCGAAGAGCGCATCCGCTCCATTATCAACGAGTTGCAGAAGAACCCCAATGTCATCCTTTTCATCGACGAGATACATACCATCGTCGGTGCAGGAGCCGCCGCAGGCACCATGGATGCCGCCAACATGCTGAAGCCCGCCCTGGCGCGTGGCGAGATACAGTGCATCGGCGCCACTACACTGGACGAGTATCGCAAGAGCATCGAAAAAGACGGTGCGCTGGAGCGTCGTTTCCAAAAGGTTATTGTGGAGCCCACTACTGCTGAAGAGACGTTGCAGATATTGAAGAACATCAAGGAAAAATACGAAGACCACCACAACGTGCGCTACACCGATGCTGCCCTCGAGGCGTGTGTCAAGTTGTCAGCCCGTTATATCAACGACCGCAATTTCCCTGACAAGGCCATCGATGCCCTCGACGAAGCCGGCTCGCGTGTGCACCTGACCAACATCAGCGCCCCCAAGGAAATCGAGGAACAGGAACGCCTGATAGAAAACGCCCGCCTGCAAAAGACCGAGGCTGTGAAGGCGCAGAATTTTGAATTGGCTGCCGGCTACCGCGACCGCGAGAAAGAGCTCACGACGCAACTGGAGCAGATGAAAGCCGACTGGGAGGCACAGCTCAAGGAGCAGCGTCAGACGGTGGACGAGGAAGAAATAGCTTCGGTGGTGTCCATGATGTCGGGTGTACCCGTACAGCGTATGGCACAGGCCGAAGGACTGAAGCTGGCCGGCATGAAGGAAGAACTCCAGCAAAAGGTCATTGCCCAGGACGTAGCCATCGAGAAGTTGGTGAAGGCTATTGTACGCAGCCGTGTGGGGCTGAAAGACCCCAACCGTCCTATCGGCACGTTCATGTTCCTGGGGCCGACAGGTGTGGGTAAAACGCATCTGGCCAAGCAGTTAGCGCGCTACATGTTTGGTTCGGACGATGCGTTGATACGTATCGATATGAGTGAATACATGGAGAAATATACCGTGTCGCGCATGATAGGTGCCGCTCCCGGCTACGTGGGCTACGAGGAAGGCGGACAGCTCACTGAGAAGGTGCGCCGCAAACCCTACTCCATTGTCCTGCTGGACGAGATCGAAAAGGCTCATCCCGACGTCTTCAACATCCTCTTGCAGGTACTCGACGAAGGTCGTTTGACCGACAACGTGGGGCGCACCATCGACTTCAAGAATACGGTCATCATCATGACCTCCAACATCGGTACGCGCCAACTCAAGGAGTTTGGCCGTGGTGTAGGTTTTGCCGCTCAGAACCGTACGGACGACAAAGAGTACTCACGTGGCGTCATCCAGAAAGCGTTGAACAAGACTTTCTCGCCCGAGTTCCTGAACCGTTTGGACGAAATCATTACCTTTGACCAGTTGTCGCTTGACGCCATCACGCGCATCGTCGACATCGAGTTGAAGGGACTGTATGAACGTCTTGAAGGCATTGGCTACCATCTTCAGGTGGACGATGCGGCCAAGAAATTCCTTGCTACGAAGGGCTATGACGTACAGTTCGGTGCCCGTCCGCTGAAGCGTGCCATCCAGAACTACCTGGAAGACGGCTTGTCCGAACTCATCGTCTCGGGCGACGTACAGCCGGGCGATACCGTCAGCGTGACTCACGAAGACGGAAAGGACGAGCTGACGATGCAGAAACTTTGACCGTAAACCGGCCATCATACAGACAAAATGTCAGTCCCCGACGGACTGGCATTTTTTTTGTATCCCTACCGTCAGAGAAAAAATAAGTAAAACCTATAATATACTGTTTGAATTATGCAAAAAGGTAACATTGGGGTAACGACCGAAAACATCTTCCCCGTCATTAAAAAGTTTTTGTACAGTGACCACGAAATATTCCTGCGCGAACTGGTGTCCAACGCCGTTGATGCTACGCAGAAACTGAAGACTCTTGCCTCCATTGGTGAGTACAAAGGCGAGTTGGGCGACCTGACGGTCCGTGTCAGCCTGGGCAAGGACACCATTACCGTGTCCGACCGCGGTATTGGTTTGACCGCCGAAGAAATCGACAAATACATCAATCAGATAGCTTTCTCTGGCGCCAACGACTTCCTCGAGAAGTACAAGAACGACGCGAACGCCATCATCGGCCACTTCGGTCTGGGCTTCTACTCGGCTTTCATGGTTGCCAAGAAGGTAGAAATCATCACTAAGTCGTGCAAGGAAGGTGCACAGGCTGTGAAATGGACTTGCGACGGCAGTCCTGAGTTTACTATCGAGGATTGCGACAAGGCCGACCGCGGTACCGATATTGTCCTCTACATCGACGATGATTGCAAGGAGTTCCTCGAAGAAGCCCGCATCTCTACGTTGCTGAAGAAGTACTGCAGCTTCCTGCCCGTGCCCGTAGCTTTCGGCAAGAAGAAGGAATGGAAAGACGGCAAACAGGTAGAAACCGCTGAAGACAACGTCATCAACGAAACGACTCCGCTTTGGACACGCAAGCCCAGCGAACTGAAGGACGAAGACTACAAAGCCTTCTATCGTGACCTCTATCCCATGTCCGATGAGCCTTTGTTCTGGATTCACCTGAACGTAGACTATCCGTTCCACCTCACCGGCGTGCTCTATTTCCCCAAAGTGAAGAGCAACATCGAGCTGAACAAGAACAAGATACAGCTTTACTGCAATCAGGTATACGTTACGGATTCTGTAGAAGGCATTGTGCCCGACTTCCTGACGTTGCTCCACGGCGTGCTTGATTCACCCGACATCCCGTTGAACGTGTCGCGTTCGTACCTGCAGAGCGACTCCAACGTCAAGAAGATTTCGACGTACATCACCAAGAAGGTGTCCGACCGTCTGCAGTCCATCTTCAAGAACGACCGCAAACAGTTCGAAGAAAAGTGGAACGACCTGAAGATCTTCATCAACTACGGCATGCTGACGCAAGAAGATTTCTACGACCGTGCTAAGGATTTTGCCCTCTTCACCGACACCGACGGCAAGCAATATACCTTCGACGAGTACAAGACGCTCATCAAGGACAATCAGACCGATAAGGACAATACCCTGATCTATCTGTATGCCAACAACAAGGACGAGCAGTATAGCTACATCGAGGCTGCTAAGAATAAGGGCTACAATGTGTTGCTGATGGACGGCCAGCTGGACATTGCTGTTGTAAGCATGCTCGAGCAGAAGTTCGACAAAGTTCGCTTCACCCGTGTGGACAGCGATATCATCGACAACCTCATCGTGAAGGAAGACAAGAAGAACGAGGTGCTCGAAGCAGCCAAACAGGAAGCTCTTTCGGCCATGTTCAAGAGCCAGCTGCCCAAGATGGACAAGACGGAATTCTACGTCGTGGCACAGGCCATGGGCGAAGGCGCCGCTCCGGTCATGATCACGCAGAGCGAATACATGCGCCGTATGAAGGAAATGGCCAATATTCAGGCCGGTATGAGCTTCTATGGCGACATGCCCGATATGTTCAACCTCGTACTCAATGCCGACCATCCGTTGGTTAAGGAGGTCTTGGCTGGTGAAGAACAGGCCTGCGCAGCCGACATCGTGCCCATTCAGCTCTCTATGGACGATACCAACAACCGTCGCAATGCGCTGAAGAAGAGCCACGAAGGCAAGAAGGACGAGGAAATCCCCACAGCCGAGAAGGACGAGCTCAGCGAACTGGACAAGAAATGGAACGAACTGAAGACGAAGAAGGAAGCCGTCCTGGCCGGTTATGCCGCCCAGAATCCGGTTGTCCGCCAGCTCATCGATCTGGCTCTGTTGCAAAACGGTATGCTGAAAGGCGAAGCACTCAATAACTTCGTAAAACGAAGCATCGAGCTGATTAAATAAAGCCCCTTCAACACTTTCTATACTCTCCAAAAGAGGATGTATCTTCATGGTACATCCTCTTTTTTTGCCCTTTTCATCGAAAAAATCTTTTTTTCTTCGCTAAATTGAATACAGTTCAAAACAAATTCGTATATTTGAAAAAAATCATTCGGTATTATGGGAACGTTAGGCTGTATCAATGACATGATTCAACGGGATAAGGAAAACCGTGAATTGCGGAAATTGGGAAGAGAACGTCGTAAAGATCGTCTCGACCGGATGTATTGCGGAAAGAAATTGTATTTGTCGGAAGGAATCACAGCCGATGATATGAAACAGGCTCAGGAACAGATTGCCGACAAACAAGAACAGGACTTGAAACAAGAAGTCACTTTTGCCTATCTGGTGATGGGGATCTGTACTCTTTTGACAATCTGTGTGATACTCTTTCTGTTGAATTGAAGTATGATTATTTACAGAATATGAAAAAACTATATACCTTCCTCTTGTGTTGCTGTTGTCTGCTTTCTGCTTTGAACGCGCAGAAAGTAGGACTTGTATTGAGCGGTGGCGGTGCCAAGGGTATGACCCACATCGGTATCATCCGTGCATTGGAAGAGAACAATATCCCCATTGATTATATTGCAGGGACATCTATGGGTGCCATCATTGGATCGCTCTATGCCATGGGCTATTCACCCGACGATATGGAAGCCCTGCTTCGTTCACCTGATTTCAAAAGATGGTATTCCGGGCAGGTTGAGTCGCAATACGGATATTATTTCAAGCAGAGCAGACCGACACCAGAGTTTGCCAATATCCGTTTTTCTTTTGGCGATTCCATTCATATTCGTCCTCAAATCCTTCCGACCAACATTGTGAGTCCTATTCAGATGAATCTTGTATTTGTGGAGCTGTTTGCACAGGCTACGGCTGCTTGTCGGGGGAATTTCGATAAAATGTTTGTTCCTTTCCGCTGTGTAGCTTCCGATGTATACAACAAGCACCCTTTGGTCATGCGTCAAGGTGATTTAGGAGATGCAGTGCGAGCCTCAATGAGTTTTCCTTTCGTATTCAAACCCATTGAGATAGACAGCGTATTGGCTTATGATGGTGGCATTTATAATAACTTCCCTACGGATGTAATGATGAAGGATTTCCATCCCGATGTCATTATCGGCAGCGTAGTTGCCGCCAATCCGGGAAAACCTCAGGAAGGCAATCTCATGAGCCAGCTTGAGAACATGATTATGCAGAAAACGGATTATTCCATTCCCAATTCGTTGGGTATTGTAATGACTTTCAAATATAACGACGTCAATCTGCTGGATTTTGACCGTCTGCAGGAACTTCACGATATTGGATACAACAGGACCATCAGCCTGATGGACTCCATCAAAATGCGAATATCCCGTCGTGAAAGTGCTGAAAACGTCCGACTGAGGCGCATGACCTATCGTAACACTTTGCCTCAACTGCGTTTTCGTGATATCTATATTGAAGGAGCCAACGAACACCAGCAGTCGTATATCAGAAAGGAATTTCATAGCGACAACCATCAGATCTTCACTTATGAAGATTTAAAAAGGGGATATTTTCGACTGTTGGCAGACAATATGATTTCGGAGATTATCCCTCACGCTGTTTATGATCCTGAGTCCGATTTATATGAACTCCATCTTCAAGTCAAGATGGAGAAAGATTTCTTTGTCCGCATAGGTGGAAGTGTGTCTACCACCAGTTCCAATCAGATTTATCTGGGCATTGGATATCAAAACTTGAACTATTATTCCAAAGAAATCATGCTTGATGGGCAGCTTGGAAAAATTTACAATAACGTTCAACTAATGGGAAGGCTGGATTTGCCTACCCGTATTCCGATCTCTCTTCGTTTGCTGGGATCTATCAGCACATTTGATTATTACAAGAAAGACAAGCTTTTCTCCAAAAACGACCGCCCTTCTTTCAATTCGAAGGATGAACGGTTTGTGAAACTCATGTGTGCGTTACCCTTCTTGGCCAACAAACGTGCGGAGTTCGGATTTGGATACGGCGTATTGACAGACAATTATTATCAGTCTACCACTATTGACTTCACCAAAGACCGTGCAGACAAAAGTACCCACAAACTGTTGGGGGGAAGTATTGGCTTTTATGGCAGCACGACCGATTCCCGTCAGTATGCCACACGAGGGTATCATGAAAGTCTTATAGCCCAGGTGTTTACTGGGCACGAATGGTTCAATCCCGGTACACCTTCTGAAGACGGAAGCTCGAAGGCTGTCGAAAAAAAACATCAGGCCTGGTTGCAAATCTCGTATATGAAGGACGCCTATCATCGGCTAAGTCCTCTGTTTACGTTAGGCTGGATGACGGAATTATTGTATTCATCGAGAAATTTCTCAGAAAACTACACTGCCACCATGATGCAGGCCGGAGAATTTGCACCGACTCCTCACAGTCAGATTATGTATAACGAGGCTTTTCGGGCCAATCAGTTTATAGCTGCGGGTATAAAGCCTATTTTCGTATTCAATGACATGTTCCATCTTCGCACCGAGTTCTATGGGTTTGCACCTATTTTCCCGATAAAAAGGAACGAAAATAATCACGCTTATTATGGAAAAGCCTTTTCTGAATTCCAATATATGGGAGAAATTTCTTTAGTCTGCAAATTGTCGTTCGGGGCTGTCTCTGCGTATGTAAATCACTATAGTTCACCTAAAGGCGAGTGGAATGTTGGATTGACTTTGGGTTGGCAATTGTTTAACTATCGATTTATCGAATGATTTTTTGCGAAAAAAAACGGTGAAAAGTTTGCAGAAACAGAAAATGTCCGTATCTTTGCACCCGTAAAAAAAAATATGGCCGCGTAGCTCAACTGAATAGAGTAGCTGACTACGGATCAGCCGGTTACAGGTTTGAATCCTGTCGCGGTCACTACTTTTCTACAGAAAATAAAAATGGCCGCGTAGCTCAACTGAATAGAGTAGCTGACTACGGATCAGCCGGTTACAGGTTTGAATCCTGTCGCGGTCACTACTTTCTACAGAAAATAAAAAATGGTCGCGTAGCTCAACTGAATAGAGTAGCTGACTACGGATCAGCCGGTTACAGGTTTGAATCCTGTCGCGATCACAAAGCCCTGCAAGATTGTTCTTGTGGGGATTTTTGTTTAATATGCCCTTCTATTTTCCTGATTCGGGTTCTTATTCTGCCATGAAGCACTTTCTGATGGTTCCATGAAGTGCTTTGTAAGCATGTCATACAGTGCTTTGTTACATCCTCATAGAGCACTGTGTTATACTCTCATGAAGTACTGTGTTGCAGCCCATAAAAAGAGTGTGTCACATCAGGAACAATCCGCCCTTTGTTCCTGATGTGACACACTCTCTGATTAGTATATCTCTTCTCTGATAAAGTTTTAGCACTTAATGTTCAGCTCGCTCAGAATCTTACGCATAGCCTCAAACGTGGTGATACGTGTAGGAACCAGCGGTAGGCGAAGCTTGTTCTCCACCATCCCCATGGCATTAAGCATGGCTTTCACACCGGCAGGATTACCGTCCACGAAGAGCAGCTTGAACAGTTCGGCAAACTTGTGGTGAATGGTCAGTGCATTGGCGTAGTCGCCCTGTAGGGCCAGGCGCACCATGCGGCTGAATTCACGCGGGAAGGCATTGCCGATGACCGAGATGACACCCACGGCACCCAGTGTGATGAGGGGGAAGGTGATACCGTCGTCACCCGAAATAACGTCAAAGTTGGCCGGCTTGTTCTTAATGATATCGTCCATTTGTGTGATGTTGCCCGAAGCCTCTTTGATAGCGATCACGTTCTCGAAATCGCGAGCAATGCGCAAGGTAGTTTCGGCCGTCATGTTCACGCCTGTACGACCCGGCACGTTGTAGAGTACGATGGGTAGCTCTGTGGCTTCGGCAATGGCTTTGTAGTGCTGGTAGATGCCCTCTTGCGAAGGTTTGTTATAGTAAGGCACTACGGAGAGGATGGCGTCTACACCGGTGAAATCGTCATGTTTCAGCGTGTCGACGATGGCACGTGTGTTGTTGCCTCCTACACCCAGCAAAATGGGAACACGTCCGTTGACGCGCTCTATCACCATTCGCTTGATTTTCTTTTTTTCCTCTTCAGTCAGTGTCGGGGTTTCGGCAGTAGTTCCCAGTACGCACAGGAAATCTGCGTTGTTCTGTATCAGGTAGTCCACGATACGCATCAGGGCATCGTAGTCTACACTTTCATCTTCTTTAAACGGGGTGATCAATGCAACCCCCATTCCCTTCAATCTAGTTTTTATCATGGGTCTTATGAGATAATCTGTGGTTTAGCAGTTCGCAAATGTACTATTTTTTTTCGTTTTGCGCTACAAATATCCGAGATAAAAAACGTTTTTATGTGATTTTGTCAGGAAAGCAAGTCCAGGAACTCGTTTTCGGACATAATGCGGATACCCAGTTTCTGCGCTTTCTCCAACTTGGCGGGGCCCATGTTGGCACCGGCCAGGATGAAGCTCGTTTTGGACGAGATGCTTCCCACGTTCTTTCCACCGTTGCGCTCGATCATTTCCTTGTATTCGTCACGTGAATGGTGTTCGAACACACCACTGATGACGATGGACTGACCCGCCAGTTTGTCGGTGTATCCACTCAGGTCTTCTTCACTACGGCTGAACTGTAGTCCGGCTTCCTTCAGTCGTTCCACCAGGTTGCGGTTCAGCGGATTGCCGAAGTAGCTGACGATGCTTTGGGCTATTTTTTCGCCGATTTCATCGATACTCATCAACGTTTCGAGGCTGGCCTGCTCCACTTCGTCGATGCTCTTGAAAGAGCGGGCAATCTTCTTGGCCACTGTTTCGCCTACGAAGCGGATGCCCAGGGCGAAGAGAACACGCTCGAAGGGTACACTACGGCTCGCAGCGATGCCGTTAACGATATTTTCAGCCGATTTCTGCCCCATTCGGTCCAGGTCCTTGATATTGTCCACCGTGAGACGGTAAAGATCCGCAACGTCCTTGATAAGGCCCAGACGGTAGAACATGTCCACGGTCTCGGGTCCTAGTCCGTCGATGTTCATGGCCCGGCGGCTGATGAAGTGTTCTATCTTGCCCTTGATTTGCGGCGGACAGGCCGTTTCGTTGGGACAATAGTGGGCTGCCTCGCCTTCGAACCGCACCAGCGGTGTGCCGCACTCGGGGCAGCGGGTGATAAACTTTACCTTTTCGCCCAGCAGTATGCCGCGGGCATCGGTGTCCACACCCGTTATCTTGGGGATGATTTCACCGCCTTTCTCCACATAGACCATGTCGCCGATGTGCAAGTCGAGGCCTTCGATGATGTCGGCATTGTGGAGCGAGGCACGTTTTACGACGGTCCCCGACAACTGCACGGGGTCCAGATTGGCCACTGGCGTGATGGCACCCGTACGGCCCACTTGGTAGCTCACCTTGTTGAGCCGCGTCAGTGCCCGTTCGGCCTGGAACTTGTAGGCGATGGCCCAGCGGGGCGACTTGGCCGTGTATCCCAGGTTCTTCTGCTGGCGCAGGCTGTTCACCTTCAGCACGATGCCGTCGGTGGCCACGGGCAGGTTCTTGCGTTCCGTGTTCCAATAGTTGATGTAGTCGAACACTTCCTCCAGGGTGCGGGCCTTCTTCATGTGCTCCGATATCTTGAAGCCCCACTGCGCCGCCTTCTGCAGGCATTCGTAGTGGCCGTCGGCGGGCAGGTCTTCGCCCAACAGGTAGTAGAGGTAGGCGTCGAGCTTGCGCGCGGCCACTACGGAAGAGTTCTGCGATTTCAGTGTGCCCGAAGCGGCGTTGCGCGGATTGGCAAAGAGCGGTTCCTCGCGAGCTTCGCGTTCGCGGTTCAGGGCTTCGAACGACTCCCACGGCATCAGAATCTCGCCGCGTATCTCGAATGTAGAGGGATAGTCGCCGTGCAGCACGAGAGGGATGGTACGGATAGTTTTTACATTGTCCGTCACGTCGTCACCTTTCTCGCCGTCACCGCGGGTCACGGCGCGCACCAGCTTGCCGTCTTCGTAGGTCAGGGAAATGGACGTGCCGTCGTACTTCAGCTCGCAACAGATTTCGAAGTCCTCGTTCAGGGCCTTCTTCACCCGTTCGTAGAAGTCGGTCACCTCACTTTCGGAGTAGGTGTTGCCCAGCGAGAGCATGGGATATTTGTGGGCTACCTGCGTGAAATTCTTATTAAGGTCGCTGCCTACACGCATGGTGGGCGAATTCTCGTCCGCATATTCGGGGTGCTCCTTCTCCAGGTCCTGTAGTTCGCGCATCAGGTCGTCAAACTCCTTGTCCGTGATTTCGGGAGCGTTCATGACGTAGTAGTTGTAGTTGTGGCGGTGCAGCTCGGCACGCAGCCAGTCTATTCGTTCTTTGGGTGTCATAGTTCGTCTTACAGATAGTTTGCATGCAAAAATACGGGTTTCTCCGTGAAAATCCGTGTAATCCGTGCCAAAATACTATCTTTGCAGAAAATTTGCAAGAAACGTTATGCGCATAGACATTATTACCGTTCTTCCGGAGATGATTGAAGGCTTCTTCAACTGCTCCATCATGAAACGGGCACAGAACAAGGGCCTGGCCGAAATACATATCCACAACCTGCGCGACTACACCCAGGACAAGTACCGCCGCGTGGACGATTACCCCTTCGGCGGCTTTGCCGGTATGGTGATGAAGATTGAGCCCATCGAACGCTGCATCAACAGCCTGAAGGCTGAACGCGAGTACGATGAAGTGATTTTCACCACGCCCGATGGCGAACAGTTCAATCAGCCCATGGCCAACACCCTGTCGCTGGCGCAGAACCTCATCATCCTGTGCGGCCACTTTAAGGGCATCGACTACCGCATCCGCGAGCACCTCATTACGAAAGAAGTGAGCATCGGCGACTATGTGCTGACAGGCGGCGAACTGGCAGCTGCTGTGATGGCCGACGCCATCGTGCGCATCATTCCCGGTGTGATTTCCGATGAGCAGTCGGCTCTGTCGGACTCGTTTCAGGATAATCTGCTGGCCGCTCCGGTCTATACCCGTCCGGCCGATTATAACGGCTGGAAAGTTCCGGATATTTTACTTTCCGGTCATGAGGCGAAGATTAAGGAATGGGAGTTGCAGCAGTCCATCGAACGGACCCGCCGATTGCGTCCCGACTTGTTGGGAGAATAAAACAGACGTGTAAATATAAAAGAAAAGGACATCAGTCAGCTGATGTCCTTTTTATTCTCTTCAGTTGCGAAGAGGGTATCTTTGTCAGATGTTATGCCTCAAGCGCACCGATAATGTCCGTTACAGACTTAAATCCGTGTCGGTTCAGGTAGTCGTCGATACCCTCGGCCACCTTGACTGTAACCGTCGGATCGATGAAGTTGGCCGTACCGATTTGGATGGCTGAAGCCCCTGCCAGCAGGAATTCCACCGCATCCCGCCAGTTCATGATGCCTCCCAGGCCGATGACGGGTATTTTTACCGCCTTGGCCACCTGCCACACCATACGCAGGGCAATGGGTTTCACGGCTGCTCCAGACATGCCTCCAGTAACTGTGGAGAGCAAAGGACGACGTTTTTCGGCGTCGATAGCCATACCCAGCAGGGTATTGATGAGCGAAACGCTGTCGGCACCACCGTTTTCGGCCGCGCGCGCTATTTCAGTAATGTCTGTCACGTTGGGCGACAGCTTCACGATGAGCGTTTTTTTATACACCTGGCGTACTGCCTTGACCACTTCTTCGGCCCCTTTGGCAGTCACGCCGAAGGCCATGCCGCCCTGCTTTACATTGGGGCAGGAAATGTTCAATTCGATGGCAGGAATTTTGTCAAGTTCGTTAATGATGGAGGCCGTTTCGGCGTAGTCTTCGATGGCCGACCCCGATACGTTCACAATCATATTGGTCCGGATATCCTTGATGCGGGGATAGATGTGTTCAACAAAGTAATGTACGCCCTTATTTTGCAGTCCCACAGCGTTTAACATGCCCGAAGGAGTCTCCGCCATACGGGGATATGGGTTACCTTCACGTTTGTGAAGGGTGGTTCCCTTTACAATGATACCGCCTATTCGCTCCAAATCGATGAAATCGGCAAATTCTTCGCCGTAGCCGAAAGTCCCGGAAGCGGTCATCACGGGATTTTTCATTTGTAATTCACCAATCTTTACACTTAAATCTGCCATAACAGTTTGTTTATATTAAATACGGGACCTTCTTTACATACACATAGGTGGCCTTCATCGGTGTTTTCCACGCAGCAGAGGCAGGCGCCTACACCACAGGCCATCTTGTTTTCCAGAGACACTTCGCAGTCGATACCCTTCGCCTTGGCATAGCGCGCCACGGCCATCATCATCGGCTTGGGACCGCACGTATAAATGTGTTCGAACTTCACCTGCTCCAGGATGGAATGCTGCGTCACAAAGCCCTTTTCGCCGTGACTGCCGTCTTCGGTCGTCGTATACACCTCGCCATAGGCGGCAAACTGGTCGAGCTGCAACAGATCCTTGTCGCTGCGGGCACCCAGCAGGAAGGTGGGCTTGCATCCCCGTTGCTTCAACTGTTCGCCCAGGTAGAGCATCGGAGCCGTCCCCACGCCGCCACCTACCAAAAGCAGCTTGTCTGAAGCTTTTTCAGGCATTGTGAAGCCATTTCCCAAAGGAAGCACTACATTGATTACATCGCCGGCTTTCGCTTCGCCCAGGCGTTTTGTTCCGTCTCCTACGAGCTGAATCAGGAACCACACCTCGTTACGTTGCCTGTCTACGTAATTGATGGAAATGGGACGGCGTAGGAATGTGGTGGGCGAGCCGTCCACACGGATTTCAGCAAACTGGCCCGGTAGCATTTCCGGCAGTTCCATCTGGGGGCACGTCAGTTTCAGCAGCACATAGTGGGCGTGCAGGCGGACGTTCTCCGTGACTGTCAAATCTAAGATATATTTTTTCATTACTATAAAAGAATGGATTTCAATCGTTGTGCAAAGATAGTGCAAACCGAGAGAAGTACAAAAGCTGAAAACAACGTTTTCAGGCTTTTTACTTCCGAGGTGTCGCCTGTCTTATCTTCTTTCACGCCGGCTTGAAAGTCTCGTACGTATTGTCGTCGAAGAAGATTCTTATTTCGGTGATTTTCCTGGGTGGTCTTTCTTTATAGATAATCTCTTGTTTTACAATCTCTTTAGGCGTGTTTAATGGCTTTGCTAATGCCATTTCCTTGCGATTTTCCGGTTCATCTGTCCCTTTGTCCGGATTTTCGGCATTCTCAGCGAATAGCGGATAGTCTGCGCCGATGTTTTCGGGGGTAGAAGCGGAAGCCTCGGCATCGTTACTCATGCTGCCTTGTCCCGTGAGCAACCACTCGAGGTTGATGTCACTATAACGCTGGTGAAGCCGGAGGATAACTTCCGTGCTGGGATATTTGTTACGGGGGCCCAGAATGTGAGAGATGGTAGCTTGTGCCACTCCAATACTTTCGGCAAAAGCTCCGGCCGTCAGCTTTTCCCGTTCCATGATCATTTTAAAGCGGTCTTTGATGCTCATACAGGTAGATATTACAATAGTATTCCCTTTTATTATTGGTTACAAAAGTAAATAATATAGTTTACAAAAGCAAATTTAAGAATGTAATTTAACGACTTTACAGAAATACTCCCTATATTTCATTTTCGATTATTACATTCGGAATGTACCTGATGTAAGTAAAAATAATGCATATATTAAACTTTAGTAAAACCAAATATCTATCTGATAATCAGTGCGTAATGATGTATAGCACTGTGATTTTTGGCTATGTTTACATAAGTAAATATCCTTTTGGGGTGTTTGTGGAAGCATATTTGCATCAAATCATAGTATTTTATTGGTATATAGTTAATTGACAGATTCTATATTTACGCTTAATCATTGGGAAAGTACGAATGTAATCCCCTACTTTACCACAATAAATATACATATATTTGTATATATAACAGTAGTGAATATTATATGTGTAATATAATAGTTGCAGCTATTACATCGGTGAATATACCGATATATTACATATGAAAATCTTTCTTGTTGTATTTACAACTATTTTGTCCATTTCAGTAGCCTGATATACCATTTGGATATGACAGATTTGATGAAATGGAGGGTTATGTGAGCGGATTGGTGGTATATTAATATGGATAGCTGGATATTTTCTTCTTTCCTTTTTATTATTGTAATTTCCAGCCTTTTTTTCCGTATAAATGGACTAATTGGAGGAAATATCGCATTCTCAGAGGTTTTATTTTGATATAAACGTTTGTAATATAGCGCATTAACCCCTATTTTTACATTCGTCAATTGGGAGATTCTAGAGAAATGGCAGTCGAACATAGGTAAACAGGGGATTTTTTGCGTATAGGATGCGGCAATGGATGTGGATTGGAGCTGTAAATTAAGGCAACAAAAGAGGATGGTATCCGGATGTCTGTTCACAGCTCCGATACCATCCATATTTCTTTCTGGAAAAAACAGATTGGATTATACTCCCATTAATGCAGAATTTTAAACACCAGTTCCCGCAGGATATCGCCATCGCTCATCGAACTGTTCTCCACGCCTTTCGACTGTGCATCGGCCGTGCGTATCTCGCCGATAATCTGCAAGGTCTTCACTCCGCTGTAGCGGCGCATGGCGGCCAGGTATTCGCGAGCCTGCCAAGGCGACTTCAAATCCAGAAACGCAGCGATGCCATGCTCCGATTTTTCGGGGGCATAATAGGCCATCATCAGGTTGGAGAAGAAACTGAAAAGTAAAGATAAAGTCATCTGTATGGGGTTTCCTTTCGGATTTTCCTCAAAGTATTTTACTATCCGATTGGCTTTCAGCACATCTTTTTCGACCAAAGCGGCCCGAAGTTCGAAGTTGTTATAGTCCTTGCTGATTCCGATGTTCCGTTCCACCTGTTCGGGTGTCACTCTTGTCAAACCTTTTGGCAGCGTAATGACCAACTTTTCCAGCTCGCCCGTCAGGCGGCTCAGGTCGGTACCCACGAATTCGGCTACCATCTGCGAGGCCTTCGGTTCGATGTCCACCCCCTTGCGTTTCAGATAGGAACTGATGAAGGCAGGCAGCTGGGCTTCGCGCACTTTCTTTGATTCAAAGACTACGCCTCCTGCCTTTTCTATCTCGCCTGCCAGCTTCTTGCGCCGGTCCAGCACGCCATGCTTGTGGCAGAGGACGAGGATGGTGGACAGCAGCGGCTTTTGCAGGTAGTAAGTCAGCTCCTCCATGCCGCGCACGGCCTGGGCCTCCTTGACGATGATAACTTGGTGTTCGGCCATCATCGGATAGCGTTTGGCCGCGTTGATGACGGTCGCTATATTATCTACATCGCCCCCATACATCACCGTCTGGTTGAACTCTTTTTCCTCATCGGTCAGTACGTTCTCCTCGATGTAGTCGGCTATCAGGTCGATGTAGTAATCTTCTTCGCCCATCAGATAGTAGATGGGGCGGTATTGCTTGGCCCGAAGTTCCTTCAGAATGTCGTCGCACGTCAGTTCCTGCTTTGCCATAGTCTTACCAGTCGAACTTCAGGTGTTTTACGGTCTTCTTTTCGTCGATAATCATGCGGAGCGATTCGATGCCGATTTCCACATGCTCGGCCACGTAGTTCTGCGTCACCATGTTGTCGCTCTTGTCGGTCTTCACGCCTTCAGGAATCATGGGCTGGTCGGACACCAGCAGCAGGGCTCCTGTGGGGATGTGGTTGGCAAAGCCGCAGCTGAAGAGAGTGGCCGTCTCCATGTCCACCGCCATGGCACGTGTCTTCTTGAGGTATTCCTTGAACTGGTCGTCGTGCTCCCAGATGCGGCGGTTGGTGGTGTAGACGGTTCCGGTCCAGTAGTCGCGGGCATGGTCGCGGATAGCCGACGATACGGCACGCTGCAGCATGAAGGCCGGCAGTGCAGGCACTTCGGGCGGGAAGTAGTCATTCGATGTACCTTCACCACGGATGGCCGCGATGGGAAGAATCAGGTCCCCCAGCCTGTTTTTCCTGTCGATACCTCCACACTTGCCCAGGAACAGGCAGGCCTTAGGATGAATGGCGCTGAGCAGGTCCATGATGATGGCGGCATTGGGGCTGCCCATGCCGAAATTGATGATGGTGATACCCTCGGCGCTGGCCGATATCATATTGGCGTCACGTCCCAGAATAGGCACATTGAACTTCCCGGCAAACAGCTCCACATACTTGTTGAAGTTGGTCAGCAGGATGTATTCGCCGAAGTCTTCCAGCGGGCGTTTGGTGTAACGTGGCAACCAGTTGGCTACAATTTCTTCTTTAGTTTTCATACGATTTCGTTAATCTATAAGGATTAGGATATGGTCTGCAGAACGGCACCCTTGCATGGGCCGCCGTTCCGCAAACGCAAAAATACAATAATTAGGGAGACGGGAAAAGAAAAAGGCGGATTTTCATTCATATCTGCGGACAAATTCAGCAGGACTCCCCTGCCCGCTCCTTTTCGGCTTTACCCGTCATGCAAGCATCCTGAAAGCATCTACCATGAGTATACGACTGATGTAGGATGAGTATACGACTCATGTAGGATCAGTCGTATACTTATGGTGGAAGAGGTTTTTCCTGCTTCAGCCAGGAAATCACCGACGATTCGGGTATCTGCAAATGGAAGTCAGAATCATTTACAAACAAATTCTATACATTTCTCGCTTGAATACTGGCTTTATAAATGGAGTTCAATGCCAGGAGACTTCTGTTTTCAGTTTGTCATGGTATCTGAAGGATATAACCCTTTTTCTTAACAGAAACAATATTTATGGTATTATCAGGAGCAAGAATGTGTCGTAAATAAGTAATCTGTACATTCAAAGACATGGAATTAGCATAGCTGATGTCGCCCCATACCTGATTCAGAATTTCATCCCGCGTCACCAGTATGCCGGCACTTCGTGACAACAGGACCAAAATATCCGTCTGACGCGCCGATAGATTACGGGTGATCCCATCGTATGTGACTGTTGAATTCTGGCTGTCAAATAATGTTTTTCCAATCATATAGCGGCATTGAACATCAACTTTCCTGTTTTCAAACCGTTCGTCAATTCTCGCAATCAGCTCTTCGGGATAAAACGGTTTGGGAATATAGTCATTGCCTTTCAAGTGGAAGCCCTTCAACCGGTCTGCCTTTTCCGTACGGTCAGTCAGGAAAAACAGGAATACCTCACTATCCGTTTCACGGATTTTCTGTGCAAGTTCGAATCCGTTCATTACAGGCATGTTCACATCCAGCAATATCAAGTCGGGATGTTGCCGGTTATACATTTCCCATGCCGCAGCCCCATCGGAAGCGTAGGTTACCGAGTATCCTTCGAGCTCCAGGAAACGTATCAAAAGCAATGAATTCTGCCTGTCATCATCGACCAGCAAAATATGTATTTCATTTTTATTCATTGTGGTAACTCTATAATAAAAGTACTTCCATGATTCAGCTCACTTTCCATGCGTATATTACCCCGGTGCGCTTCAACAAGCATGCGGACATAAGCCAGTCCGAGCCCCATGCCTGCTATATCTTTTTCAACGCCAATCCGCCCACGATAAAATTTTTCAAAAACATGTCCTTGTTCCGATTTGGGAATGCCCAATCCATTGTCTTTAACTGAGATACGGACGTGGTCATTGTCACATTTCCGGTAATCTATTTCGATTTCAACCCTTTCGCGCGAATATTTTACTGCATTCTCCAGCAGATTGTCGATAATGTTAATCATGTGCATCCTGTCAGCAGTGACAATCATATCCTCGTGAGGAAGAACAAGGATACGAACATGCTTGTCGCCTGGTACATTCAGTTTATGGATACACGCATCCAGCAAATCGTGCAGACTGAACGCTGAAAGATGAAGCGGTATCTCGGTTGACTTGCTGAAAGTCAAATCTCTCAGTTTGGAAAACAAAGCAGACAGGCTGTCCAATGCCGTATGGGAATCTGCAACGACCATTTGCCGGCCCGCAATGTCTTTCATAAGCCGTTCATTGCCCATATAGGAGACACACATCTTGAGCGTTGCAATCGGACGTTTCAGCTCGTGAATCATGGTTTGTATAAAGTCTGACCGGAGATTTTCTATTTTACGCTGTTTGCGGATCGTGGCAATTTGTGCAACAAGGCAAACAACCAATAAAACAGATAAGGCGAATGAAAAGAACAGAATATCCGACATTTCTCTTATAATCAGCGGCAATGCAATCTGGCAATCCATTCGTACCAGCTTCTTACCCAGAATGTCGTAGGGATAGGTTATGGAGAGTACAGGATGGAACAGCGAACCCCATTCCGTACGGGAAGATTCCCAGACTATCGAATCTGCCGTCTCGGTGAAAATGGTATCGAGCCTGATATCGTTGGACCGCATCACCGTATCGAGTTTCTCAGCTGAAAAAGGGAACCGTCTGTTCAGACAGCTGCGTTCTATCGCATCAAGCACCTCCGACTCTTTCCGATCCTGTTTGACAACAATCACTTGCACTTCTCTATCCAGCCAGTCAGGGTGTTGCGTTTCATATATCCGGGAAAACAAATCAGCCGAAAGTGAATCAATTGCTGAACACCGGCGCATATCTGCCGTATAGATATCAAACAAAAACATCTCAGTGTCTCCTCTTACAAACCGTCTGGTCGTATATTCAACGGCCATTTCGTTGTTGACCGCACTCTGACGCACCCTGTTGTATTCATCAACGGATTCAAATACACGGCTGTAAAGTGTATCCGCACAGGTTTGTACCGTGTACTTGTATCGGGAATAAAGCCATTTTCCCTGTACGATGGCAAATAACACGATGACAATGACTGTCAGATAATTCAGTATCTTGATTCTTTTTTCCATGATGCAAATATATGGCAATTTGAATAGAATGGACAGCATGGCCGGGGCAATATTGATCGGCTATAATAATTTAATAATAATTCCATAAGAATAGGATAATGATTATTTTTCCCAGTCTGTCACAGCCCCGATACCTTTGCACAAAAATAGCAATGCGAATATTCTGATGAAAATACGTTCAATATAAATAACCATAAACAGATATTAACTCCATAAAACTTATTGTATATGAAACATTTTCTAATTTTCAGTGCAGGTCTGGGACTTTCCTTGTCATTGTCCGCACAACAAAACAACACGTTCCCGACAGATTATGAATGTCTTTACGAATATCGGGTGACAAATTCAAAATCCATTACGGACACCTATACGACTATTTTACAGATAGGACGTGATTGCTCCTGCTTTATGGATTACACGGCATTCCAGTCCGATTCTGTCAACGCCAGCCCCCATGCTTCCGACGAGGATATAAAAAAATACCGGATGCAGAAAATAAAAAACAGTTTGTTTTTCGACCAGACGGTATTACAGAACCATCCGCAAGGGGAAATGTCTGTCTACAGTGTAATACCGCCGGACTATTATATGTACAAGGAAAAACTCCGCCCGATACAGTGGAGCTTGGGCAATGAAACCGATACCGTCTGTGGTTACGTCTGCAAAAAAGCAACGGGTGAATACGGTGGAAGGAAATGGGTCGTGTGGTACGCACCGGAAATACCGACCACTTACGGCCCTTGGAAATTTTGCGGTCTTCCCGGCCTCGTAATGCTGGCTCATGATACGGAGAACATACACCGTTTTGAAGCCATCACTTTCCGCAAGGGCACATTGCCAATAGCTTTGCCGGATATACCCAACATCGTGACCGTAGAAAGAGACAAGTTTATCAAAAGCAAGAACAAATTTGAAGAGGACCCCATGACAAACATTCCACTGGAATCCATCAGTGATATGACGGTGCAAAAGGATGAAGAAGGGAAAAGCTCCATCCTTATCAACGGTGTTCAGTTGCGGATTCGCCCCAATGGTTACACTCCCTTGGAATTAGAATGAAAATTTGACTATGCGTTTATTATTCAGTATATTATTTTGCGTTATTACAGGCATCGCTTTTTCTCAAAGCCGGGTAGAGGGAATGCTTAGAGATGTTTCCGGCGCAGGCATCGACGGTGCGATCATCAAAATTTCTGCGGACAGCACCGTCATTGCCTATGCAATTTCTGACAAGGGACATTTTAATGTTGCCTTTCATACAGGCTCAAAAAAAGTCAAGCTGATTGCCGAGTCGATGGGATATGAATCTGTGGAAAACGAAATCTTGAATATGTCCCAGACCTGCAACATTACCATGAAAGAAAAAGCGACGGAATTGAAAGAAGTGGTCGTAAAGGCCCCTGCCATCTACCAGCGCGGTGATACCTTGTCCTTTCATCTTTCTGCATACACCACCCAAAGTGACTATACCTTGAAAGACGCGCTGAAAAAACTTCCAGGCATCGACGTGGAAAAATCAGGCAACATCAAGTACCTGGGGAAAGACATCTCAAACTTTTACATTGACGGCCTGGATTTGCTTGGCGGGAAATATAACATTGCGACGACAAACATACCTGCCTCGTATGTAAATTCTGTTCAGGTGCTGAACAACCATCAGGCCATCAACATGAATAAGGATATTTTTTCTGATGACGTGGCCATAAACATCCACATGAACAACAACGCACGTTTTAAACCCATTGGAACGTATGAAGGATCTGTCGGGTATGGTGACGACTGGCTATATCAGGCAAGCGGGGCCGGCATGCTTTTCAAGCCCAAGTTCCAGACCATTGCCACATTGAAAATCGGAAACGTACATTCATTCGCTTCAGATGAAGCGGCTTCCCTTTTCGGGGGAATCGAAGAAGAGTCCAAGGCAGGAAAACTGATGGGCAATCTATCGGCTTCCACTCCACCGCTGGACCAAGATCGGTATGCCTCACCTGCCGAACGCATGTTTTCAGTCAATTTTATCCAAAAAATAACAGAAACAGCTACCTTGCGGGGAAACGTCGATTACAGCTATTCCAAAAGCCAATATGATTATGACATCCAACGCAACTTTTATGACGGAGATGAGAATATAATCATCGACCAAGGTATAAATTCGCTGTCCGCCAGTCATGCCCCCAGTTTCTCCATCGTTTATAAAAACAATGCGCCGACAAGCTATCTTAACAATTCTCTATTTGGCAAGGCCACATTCCTACGCAACGACTTGCCGACTACAGAAAACGGCCAGGCACTTATGCAGCAACAGGCCATGCGTGACTACTATGTAGGAAATAATTTTTCATACAGCTGGCGCAGGAAGAAACTGCGCTGGAGGCTGTCATCATCCGTGCTGTTATTCAACACGCCACAAGTCAGGCTGACTGTCACAAACGAAGGAAACGACATTCATCAAAGTGCAAACAGCTTGAGCTTTCAGACCAAGAATCTCCTGTCTGCGATTTATGATTTCAAGAACTCACGCTTTTATCTTCCACTGTCACTGAACTATTCGGCAGATAAAATGCAAACAGATTTACGGTCCTACCGGGAGAATACAGACAATAAGAATGATATGACAGAAGGTAAATTGAGCGTTGCTTTTGCTCCGCGGTATGAATATACCCATCCGAAACGCATATATGTCTTTTGGGCCGACGTACCGATGCGGATGGATTACATCTACAACAGGAACCACATACAGAATGAAAAAGATAAATTCAGCTTCTTCTCCGTATGTCCCGGAATTTATTTCAACTATAAATTCAGCAGCCGTTCTACTTTCAGGACGCAAGTAGCCTATACACGAAACTTTGGGGACATCCTGGACTTCCTGACATCCCCGGTGCAGACGGACAACACAACTCAAAAAATCAGTTCCGGCATTCTGCAGGACAATCAATCGTTGATGGCAAACCTGCACTATGACTATAAGATACCATTGGACATGTGGTTTGTAAATGCAGACATCATGTACCAACGTGAGCACAGCAATCTGCTGGCATCCCAAAAGGTAGCATCAGACTTGATTCTGTCGACTTACCTATACATGCCCAACAATACCCATAACACAACGGCACAACTCGGCATTACCAAACAAATTGAATCCATCAAGACAAAAATTTCATTAAATGGACTGTATATATGGAGACAGCAGCAGGCAGAACAGAACAGTTTGCTCACAACCTATTCTTGGCAAAGTGCCGGCATTTCCCCGACAGTGACCTCGCAGCCCTGCAAATATGTCGAATTGGACTATTCCGGTGAAATAAGCAAAACTTTCTTGAGCTATGAGAACATCAAGAGAAGTTATTGGTCGCAGGTACATAAAATCTCATTAAAAATCACACCGGTACACTCCCTCATCTTGTCCGCTTCATCAGACATCGTAAAAAAGGACCTAAGCGAAAATCAGAGTAAAACAACGGGCCTGCTTGATTTTGATATAACCTGGCTGTTCAAGGCTTTCAGGTTTAATCTGAGCTTACAAAACGCGTTAAACCAAGATTCATATAGCTATACGATATACAATTCTATCAATACCTACAGCTATAATTACAAACTGCGTGGACATGAACTACTGTTCACGCTTGCAATGACACTGTAATCCGTTATCAATCATAAAATCTATTTTTCTGTAGAATGTAAAAGTCATGTACAATTTACGCCCAGCATCGTCTTACATCATTCGTACACCCCATTTTTATAGTCCGACTGGTATTGGGAGCAGGTTTTACCGGTCTGCTGCTTGAAGAAACGCATCAGATGGCTCGGATCCGAAAAATGGAATTTGTCGGCCAGCTGGCTGACAGTGCAGTCTGTGAAAAGCAAGTCGTTCTTCAGGGCTTCCAACAGCCGTTGTTTCAGCAGGTGATTGGCGGAAACGCCGAACTGGGCCACCACCGCATTGTTCAGGGTAACGCGGCTGACGTGCATCATCTCGGCATATTCGGCAACCCGCTGCACGTCGTAGATATGCCGTTCGAGCAAGTCCTTGAACTGATAGGCGTAATTGTTCTTGGGTACATCGACCGGCAGGTGGTAGGCCGAAGCGTATTCACGGTTGATGACCAGCAACAAGTAATACAGTAAAGATACAATCAGATTATAGCTGTCGGCAGTGGGATGTTGCAGTTCCTGCTTGATTTTTCCTAACAGTTGCTTGCACTCCAGAAACAACGGTTCAGATACGGGTGACAGATAAGGAGGAGTATCCGTCTGGTAGCAATACAGCAGGCGGTAAGCAAAAAACTTGTCGGCAATAAACGTACGCATGAAGTCTTCGCGAAAGATGAGAAACGTGTAGTCCAAAGCCGCCTCGTCCACGTGCCATTCCTGTTGCTGATGGGGCGACAGAAGCAATACCATATCATCCTGCAACTCCACTTTACGGAAGTTCAGCAATACATACCCATTGGCACGACGGAAGAAATAAAAACTGAAAAAATCCGTCTTGAACGTCCTATGCTCAGTCAAGACACCGCAAATATCCTTGCTCTCACCTGTGTTGATGTAGAAGTCCACGCCGCACTGCGTTTTGCTGAACGGAACGCTGACCAGCCTTTCTGGATTGACTATCGCTTTCATTTCTCTTGTTTTTTTGCTTTTTGCAAATATACACCATTCTTTTATCAAAATGGCATATATTCTTCCCTTTAAGGCATAAGGGCATCGAGAGATTCTTCTGAACTTTGCACCCGACAAACCCATAAAAGCATATCATCATGAACGAAAAAGAAATTGTCCGGTTGGTGCGCAGTGTCACCTTGAAAATCAATTATGCAGGACATACCATCCTTGTTGATTCCGCATTCGCCGACGAGGAAACCCTGAAATCTGCTCTTGGCCGATATAAGAGTTCGAGAGCACATCTGGTAATGTCTATGCGAAACAACGCCCGTCACCACGGGGCAGATATGAGTCGGCTGATTATACCAAAGGACGGAGAAAGCATTATGTTATGAGTGTCTGCATCAAATCCCTGATAAAGAATATGAACATCGTGGTAGGCTGCACCATCGGATGCAGCTACTGCTATGCCCGTAACAACTGTCGCCGCTTCCATATCACGGACGACTTTTCCGTACCGGAATATATGAGGCGAAAGCTGCACATCATTGATACGCCCAAGCCTCACGTATGGTTGATGACCGGAATGAGCGACTTCTCCGATTGGAAGCCTGAATGGAACGCAGAGATTTTCGGACGGATGAAAGACAATCCGCAACACGCTTATATTTTCCTGACGAAACGTCCGGATAAGGTTCGTTTTTCTACGGATGACGAAAATGTTTGGATGGGCGTGACAGTCACGCGCAATTCCGAAAAAAAGAGACTGGACGATTTGAGAAGAAACATCAAGGCAAAACACTACCACGTCACTTTTGAACCTATCTTTGATGAAATCGGCGAGATTGATTTTGAGGGCATCGATTGGATTGTCATAGGCACGGAAACAGGACATCGGAAAGGCAAGGTGGATTCCCGTCCCGAATGGGTGCTTCACATCGCCGACCAAGCCAAAGCACAAGGAATACCCGTGTTTATGAAAGAAGATTTGCTGCCTATCATGGGCGAAGAAAGGATGATTCAGGAACTTCCGGAACAATTTATCAAACGCATACAATGAATACAGAAATTATCAGAACAATCAACGTACAGAGCGTCATGACCAAGTCATCTCTGCCAGTCGGAGGATATTCGGTCAATCCGTATGTGGGCTGTCCGCACGCCTGCAAATATTGTTACGCATCGTTCATGAAGCGCTTCACCGGGCATACTGAAGCCTGGGGAACGTTTCTGGACGTCAAGCGCTGGAAGCCCGTCGGCAATCCGCATAAGTATGACGGCCAGCGGATTGTCATCGGTTCGGTGACGGATGGCTACAATCCTTATGAAGCCGAGTTCGGCAACACGCGCCGGCTGCTTGAGGAACTGAGGGGAACGCAGGCTGAAATCATGATCTGCACAAAATCCGATCTGGTCTTGCGCGACCTGGACCTACTGAAGCGGTTCCCCAAAGTGACCGTTTCGTGGTCGGTCAACACCCTTGATGAGCAGTTCCGCAGCGACATGGACCGTGCCGTGAGCATCGAACGCAGACTGGCAGCCATGCGCCAAACGTACGAGGCAGGCATCCGCACCGTATGCTTCGTTTCGCCCATCTTTCCCGGTATAACCGATGTCAGGGCCATCATAGAGCGTGTTAAGGATTTTGCCGACCTCGTCTGGCTGGAGAACCTCAATCTACGCGGTCAGTTCAAAGGTGTCATCATGGACTACATCCGTGAAAAGCATCCGTCGCTCGTCCCCCTGTACGAAGACATCTACAACCGGAAGCGGTCCGACTACTGGCAGAACCTGGAGAAGGAAATCTCGGCATACGCTGCAGAGCAGGGCTATCCCTATCGGGTGAACGATCTGCCCTATGGACGTTCGGAAAAAGGAAAGCCCGTACTGGTGAATTACTTCTATCACGAAAAAATACGGCTGAGGGGGTAGTAAACTGCTTTATGTTAGAGAATGTCCATTATTCATCTGCCTGATTATCGGGAAAAAGATATCTTTGCATTTAGATTCTCATGGATACCGTTTTTTCATGAAAGGTTCAAATCCCTTATGAGGCGTGTACGATTATATTAAGTTTAAGCTGATTTATATGAGAGACAATACGGACCGTTTGCAGATAGGACATTCCCATGATAAAGAAATGGAATTCAAGATTACCTGTCGGGTATCGGACGACAGGCAGGTAGAGGTTCCTTTTTCCCATCGTCACTTCTTTTATGCAATCTATTGGATACATGAAGGAAGTGGAGTCCATGTCATCGACTTCGAAGAATATGAAATCAAACCCAACCGGATTTTCTTTGTGAAGCCGGAACAGGTACATTTCTTGCACAACGATACGATGATGGAATATTCGGCCTTGCAGTTCACGGAAGAGTTTATGTCGTGTTCGGATACCGGATATCGGACGGAAGGACGGGAAATAGCTGTCTGCCATGACTTGACACTGGAAGAACAGGAACGCATGGAGGTTCTGTTCAGGCAAATCAATGCGGAAGCCGCCAGCGGATTGGTGCACTCCACCGCTTTGATACAGTCGGAAATTAATACTTTGTTGCTGGATTTGGAGCGGATTGGTTTGGATAAAAAAAGATATACAGTCCTACCCGATTTGCTTCTGAAATACAAAATGTTGATTGAGAAACGATATAAAGCTACAAGACAGGTGCAGGAATATGCCGGCCAGTTGGGTGTGAGTGCCAATTATCTGAACGTACTCGTCAGAAAGTATTTGGGAAAATCGGCTTTAAACCTGATAAACGAACGGGTAATATTGGAAATCAAAAGAAGGCTGTTGAGAACGGAAAAGGGAGTTTCAGAAATTGCCTATGAACTGGGTTTTGATGGATTATCCTATTTCTCCCGTTTTTTTAAACGGCACACAGGAATGACTCCTGTTGTCTTCAGAGAAAAGATGAATGAAATGTACCAAAGATAAAAGATTTTGTGTTATCTCTTAAAACGCAATATGCCATAACTTTGCGCCAATAAAAAAAGAGAAAATATAATGGTACAAAAACATGAAATGAGCCATACAGAAAAAATGAATGGCGAAAAGAAAACGGCTTTTGTAGTCACATTTTCAGCTGTGACGATGGTATTGGAGATATTTTTCGGACTATTCTCGAAATCGATGGCACTGCTGGCCGACGGCATACACATGGGTTCGCACGTCCTGGCAATAGGATTAAGTTGGGGAGCATACGTTCTGGTGCGTCGGCTTGAGCAGAAGCAAACAACCCATGTGAGCAGCGAGAAAGTACTTGCCTTGTCGGCTTATACTAGTGGGATTTTACTGCTGATATTTGCCATCTTCATCATTGTTGAAGCTGTCGAACGTTTCTTCGTCCCCGACGTTTCCATCCGATATGTAGAGGCCATGATTGTAGCCCTAATCGGAATGGTTGTAAATCTGATCTGTGCATTTGTACTGCATGACAAGAACGGGCACGAAGACTACAATCGCCATTCGGCCTATTTGCACGTGGTGGCCGATGCGCTGACCAGCTTGGGAGCTATCTTCGGACTGGTTTGTGCCATGATTTGGGATATCGTCTGGATAGACACCGTCGTTGCGCTTGCATGTTCTTTCGTCATTATCCGTTGGGCAAAGGATCTGCTTTTTGACACAGGAAAAGCATTGACAAGAAAAGATTAAGGAGACAATTGGCATCCATGATAGTTGGATTATCGCTTTTCTTTCCTGCCATATTTCCGCTCAAACAGATCCGCATTCCGGTTGCCCCACTCTATCATGGCGTCGATAATTGGGATGAGGGTCTGCCCCAGCGGCGTAATGGCATATTCGGAACGTGGCGGCAACTCGGGAAAGATGGTTTTGGACACCAAGCCGTCCTCCACCAGCTCCTTCAGCTGAATGTCCAATACACGGGGAGTAGCCTCGGGGAAAAGTTTGTGAAGCTCACTGGGGCGTAAAGGACGATGACGCAGTTCGTCCAGGATACACGATTTCCATTTGGAGTCTATCAGACTCATGGTCAGGCGTAAAGGGCAGTCCAAGTCAACGGGAATTTTTCTTTCATACATAATTTTGTTCTCTATCATTGATTCGGACACAAAGATAGCGATAACTCCCTTATACTGGGATATACCGAATAAATTTTCGGTATATGAATAATTTTTCGGTACTTGCACAGCCCGGTCTTACCCCGTACTTTTGCAGCAGTTATTAACCCGTTAAAACGATTGTCATCATGAGAGCAAGTATCGAAGAGTATGAGGCTGTGGAGAAGGCAGCCATGAAGTTTGTGAAAAGTGTAGCCGAAGGCAACAGCAGTTATGCCAAAGAACTGTTCATCGACGAAGCCGTCTTGTTCGGCTATCTGGACGGAAAACTGGAGCACGGCAGTATTCAGCAATTCTATCACAACGTGGACACCGTAGGTGCAGGACAGGATTTCAAGGCGCGCATCGATGTGGTGGATGTAGAAGAAACGCTGGCCGTTGTCCGTGTGCTGGAAGAAAAATGGGGCGGACGCATCGATTTTACCGATTATCTGCTGCTGATGAAGATGGATGGAGAATGGAAGTGTGTGGCCAAAGCTTATAATCAGAATTCCAATACTGTTCGGAAATAAATAAAAAGAAACACTGACGTATTTTTCAAGGACGGAATATTGAATTCCGTCCTTTTTTGTACTTTTGTCTTCTCTACGAATAGTATATTAATGGAAAGAAACTGCCCATGCCTTCACTGAACCTACCCGTATTCGATGCCAAGATTGCCGTACGCGACGGTAAACGAGTGATATTTGACGTCATTCGCCGCCGTTATGTGGCCCTGACTCCCGAGGAGTGGGTGCGCCAGCACTTCGTTCATTTCCTGATAAATCATAAAGGATACCCTAAGGCACTAATGGCCAACGAAGTACAAGTGCAACTGAACGGCACACGAAAGCGATGCGATACCGTACTTTACCGTCGTGACCTGTCAGCACGCATGATTATAGAGTATAAGGCACCTGAAATACAGATTACTCAAGCTGTTTTCGACCAAATTACACGCTACAATATGGTATTGAAAGTCGATTATCTGATTGTCAGTAATGGTCTCCAGCACTATTGTTGTCGTATGGACTATGTTAATGGAGGATATCAGTTCCTACCCGATGTGCCTGCTTACAACGAACTTTAGCCCTATCTTCCCATGATCTGCTCCATATCTGCTCCGTACATTCTCCGTGAGAAAGTACCTATACGTGGACTTGGTACGGAGCAGGTACGGAGATGGTTTTATGTTTGCCTGTTTTTGCAGGATTTTGCAAGGAAGAACTTTTAAAAATTAGTATGAAAAACGTATGATTTGAAACAAAGAATACTAACTTTGCGCTTGTAACTATCAAAGAAAACACGTTATGGACACAAACCGTTTCTTCAGTAAGGAAGAAAAGCAGATGCTTATACCCCTCTATCGCAAGTTATTACAACTGTCAGGTGACACGTTGCTACCAGGCGACTGCCGTAAATTAAAAGCACATCTCGTGGCCTGTGCCGCTACAGAAGCCCTACAACGCGATGTATTCGGGTTGAATCCAGTCATTAAAAACATGCAGACAGCTGTGATTGTAGCTGAAGAGATAGGTATGCGACGCGCCTCTATCCTGGCTCTGATGCTTCATGAGGTCGTACGGAGTGGGCAATGTACGGCTGAAGATATTCATCGCGAATATGGTGAAGACGTGGCTGGTATTATTCGTGGCCTGATTCGTGTAAATGAACTTTATTCTAAAAGTCCTACCATTGAGTCTGAGAATTTCCGCAATTTACTCCTTTCTTTTGCCGAGGATATGCGCGTTATTCTTATCATGATAGCCGACCGTGTAAATATTATGCGGCAGATTAAAGATGCCGAGAATGACGAAGCGCGTCGCCGAGCTGCCAACGAGGCTGCTTATCTGTATGCGCCGTTGGCCCATAAGCTGGGTTTATACAAACTGAAATCTGAACTGGAAGATCTTTCTCTGAAATATACGGAACACGATGTTTATTATCATATCAAGGATAAGCTGAATGCTACCAAGGCTGCACGTGACCGTTATATAGCTGCTTTCATTGCACCGGTACAGAAGAAACTGGAGGAAGCGGGACTAAAGTTCCACATCAAAGGACGCACCAAGTCCATCCACTCTATCTACCAGAAGATGAAGAAACAGAAGTGCCCCTTCGAAGGCGTGTACGATCTGTTTGCCATCCGTGTCATCCTAGACTCTCCGCTGGAGAAGGAGAAACTGGAATGCTGGCAGGCTTACTCCATCGTGACCGACATGTATCAACCCAATCCTAAGCGCCTGCGTGACTGGCTGTCCGTACCGAAAAGCAATGGCTACGAGTCGCTGCACATCACCGTCATGGGCCCCGAAGGCAAATGGGTGGAGGTGCAGATACGTACCGAACGTATGGATGAAATAGCCGAACGAGGTTTGGCCGCCCACTGGCGTTACAAAGGTATCAAGGGAGAAAGTGGATTGGACGAATGGCTGACCTCTGTACGCGAAGCGCTCGAGAGTTCGGATAGCGACCTGGAGGCAATGGATCGTTTCAAGCTGGATCTGTATGAGGATGAGGTGTTTGTCTTCACCCCCAAGGGGGACCTCTTTAAGCTGGGTAAGGGTGCCACGGTACTCGATTTTGCCTTCCATATCCACACCAAGTTGGGGTGCAAGTGTATCGGTGCCAAGGTAAACGGACGCAATGTGCAGCTTAAGCAGGTGCTTCAGAGTGGTGATCAGGTAGAAATTATGACTTCGAATACGCAGACGCCCAAGCAGGATTGGCTGAATATCGTTACTACCTCAAAGGCGCGTACCAAGATACGCCAGGCCTTGAAGGAAATGGCATCCCGTCAGACAGCCTTTGCACGCGAAACGCTGGAACGTAAATTCAAAAACCGAAAGATAGAATATGATGAAGCCGTAATGATGCGGCTCATCAAGCGTATGGGTTACAAGGTAGTTACTGAGTTTTATCAGGCTATTGCCGATGGAGCATTGGACGTAAACGACATCATCGACCGATATCTGGAACTGCAGAAGCGCGAGAACGACATCCGCGAGGAAGTACAGTACCGCAGCGCCGAGGAATATAATCTGCAACCTCAGACGCCGGAAGACGGTTCGGTCAAGGAGGATGTACTCGTTATCGACCAGAACCTGAAAGGCATTGACTTCAAGCTTGCCAAGTGTTGTAATCCTATCTACGGCGATGATGTGTTTGGCTTCGTCAGCGTGACAGGTGGTATTAAGATTCACCGTTGTGACTGTCCTAATGCTGCCGAACTTCATGCCCGTTTCGGCTACCGTATCGTGAAGGCACGCTGGGCCGGCAAGGGCGAAGGCACACAATATCCCATTACCCTTCGTGTGGTAGGCCATGACGACATAGGTATTGTGACCAACATCACTTCCATCATTTCGAAGGAAACGGGTATCACGTTGCGCAGCATCGGCATCAACTCGAACGATGGTCTTTTCTCGGGCACTCTAACCGTCATGGTGGGCGATACAGGACGCCTTGAAGCACTTATCAAGAAACTGCGAACAGTAAAAGGAGTAAAACAAGTGGAGAGAAACTAACTTCTTATATGCATTACGATTACAAAAAACAGCTACGCAGCTTCGGCTATGCTTGGAAAGGTATCCGTAGTTGCGTAGGCAAAGAGCAGAACCTCAGTTTTCACCTCATTACCACTGTCTGTGTGGTAACGGCAGGTTGGTGCTTCTGCATCACACGGGGAGAGTGGATTGCTATCGTTCTTTGCATCGGTATGGTGATAGCTGCCGAGCTTTTCAATAGTGCCATCGAACGGTTGGTAGACTTTGTTTCGCCGCAACACCATCCCGTGGCAGGACAGGTAAAAGACATCGCCGCCGGAGCGGTGTTGGTGTGCGCTCTGGCGGCGATTGTCGTCGGGCTGATAATTTTTATACCTTATCTTACCCGTTTCTTCTTATAATAAGGGCGTGTAGCGAAAACGAACATAAGTATCGCCAGTACCAATGCACTCATCGCCAGCGTGTCTTCACCTATCGGCACTTTGTCTTGGCTATTCATGACGCACATAGTCCATGTACCAATTATTAGTCCCCCATCCATCAGCAGGTTGAAAGTCATATTACCTGTAGCTCGCTGGCAATGGTGAGACAATTTGACAAACATTTTCACCCACAGCGGAGTCAGCAGCGGAAGTACCAGCATGGGCAACATCCATATCCAACTTATGGACGCAGAAAGGCCTGTCAAAAATGAACCAATAATACCGAATGAAAAAGCCAATATACCGACATTGAGTGCAGGCAGCCAAGCTCGTCCCAGCAGAAACCGATCCAAGCTACATAGCTTCAAACCGATAGGAGCACGGAAAGATACATATATCGTAGTACATAGCAAGATGCCGATGGCACACAGCAGAGCAGATGCATACGACAGCCACGCCAGTGGATAATGGCCGATTCCCCAAGCTCCCGCTGTCAGTCCTGCAACCATACCTACTCGTCCGCAGAAGGCGAAGAGCATGTTTCCTGACGTACGATGGCCCGATAGGGTGATATCGATGCTGATGGTGGTTCCCGCTCCCGATGCCAAGGCAAAGCAGGCTCCTTGAAGCAGGGCAAGCCATGCGTAATGAGCTTCGTAGATATACGATGCCACAGCCATGGTTATGCCAACTCCTGTGTATGATAGCAACAAAATATGTTTCCGCTTAAAGGCGTCGGCCAGATAGGCATGAAAGGGACCTACGAGCAACATCCCAGCTAAAAAAGCCGGATAAATGCACGTTGCATCGTCAGCCAAAGCCATCGGAAGCACGCCAAGCAGCATGTACACCGCGGCATACAGCAGGAAATTGGCGGCACACATAGCCCTAAGCCCATGCGTCAACAAACGGCCATCAATATTGTTCTTTCTCATTGGGAAAGTCTAAGTTCTTCACATCGCTTACGTAGCGGCTAATGGCATCCGTCATCACCGTGTGCAGGTCGGCATAACGACGCAGGAAGCGTGGGCGGAAACCATTGTTCATGCCCAGCATATCCTGACATACCAATACCTGTCCATCCACCTCACCGCCGGCACCAATGCCGATAACGGGAATCGTCAGTTCGTGAGCCACGCGGGCAGCCAGTGCGGCGGGAATCTTCTCCAGTACCAGTGCGAAGCATCCTGCCTCTTCCAACAGATGGGCGTCGCGTACCAGTTTCTCGGCTTCGGCTTCGTCCTTGGCACGGACGGTGTAGGTGCCGTACTTGTTGATGCTCTGTGGCATCAGACCCAGATGTCCCATCAAGGGAATGCCTGCACTTAAGATACGTTTCACTGTGCCGATGATTTCTTCACCGCCCTCCAGCTTCAAGGCGTCGGCATGGCTCTCTTTCATGATACGAATAGCCGAGGCAAGACCTTCGAGCTCGTTGCCCTGATAGGAGCCGAAAGGCATGTCCACTACCACCATGGCACGCTTCACACCGCGTACCACTGACTTCCCGTGGTAGATCATCTGGTCCAGTGTGATAGGTAGTGTTGTTACATTACCTGCCATGACGTTAGAGGCAGAGTCACCCACCAGAATAACATCTACACCTGCACCATCTACAATCTGTGCCATGGTGTAATCGTATGATGTCAACATTGATATCTTTTCGCCTCTTTGTTTCATTTCTATGAGGCGATGAGTAGTCACTTTACGTGTGTCGTCTGAAATGTATCCAGCCATTTTTACTTAATATTTAAAGGGTTATTGTTCTGAATAATCGATTACAAAGTTACAGCTTTTTCTTATTGCTTCTTCACTTTCAGCATCTTTTCATAAGTAAAGTCACGGAAGTCATCTATAACAGCATGGCACAGCGGAGTGATGGCTTCACACGCATTGGTCGTAGCAAGCCCGATGACGTTAGCTCCTGAAGCCATTCCTGCTCGTAAACCATTGAATGAATCTTCGAAAACCCAAGTCGTATTCGGTTCGGATCCAAGTACTTGCATACCCAGCAGAAAACAGTCGGGTGCAGGTTTTGAGGCTGTAAACATTTCTGCTGTCAAAATGCGGTCGAACAGACAGTCAAGGTCTGGATGAACGCGACGTACGGCTGCCATTTTCTTATCGTTGGAACTGGTGACGACAGCCATTGGTACGTTATGACGACGCAAGTCGTCGATAAACTCAAGTACACCGGGAATAAAATCGAATGTCATCTGTTGTTCGAACTGATCGAGGGCAGCGGTAATCTCTTTTTGCCGTTCTGCCATGTTGGGTAAAAATGTTTCGTAAATGTAAGTTAAGGTCTGTCCCTTGATGCGTGTTTCGAGGTCTGCCATACCCAGATAGTCTATACCAATGCGGTGCCAAAAGACACTATATTGCGTTTCGGTATCTATCACCACGCCATCAAAATCGAAGAGGACAGCGGTATTCGTTTTGTTGTTATCCATAAACTTTTCGTCAAAAATCGGACGCAAAGGTCTGAAAAGTATCCGTATCCTGCAAGTTTTTCTAACTTTAAATAAATAAGGTTATGTTTCAAAGGTAAGAACTCGAAAACCCACTTTCAACTTTGTTCTTCGCTCGGTTTGTACTATCTTTGTTGCGAATAACCCTTATACGACAGCATATGAACAATCCGCACATACTCGGTACCGAACGCATCGGGAAGTTGCTCGTGCAGTATTCCATCCCCGCCATCATCAGCATGACCATCGTGTCGCTTTACAACATCATCGACAGCATCTTCATCGGTCACGGCGTAGGCCCCATGGCTATTGCGGGCTTGGCCATCACCTTCCCGCTGATGAACCTGACGGCAGCCTTCTGCAACCTTGTTTCGGCGGGTGGCTCTACCATCTCGTCCATCCGCCTGGGGCAGAAGGACATGGAGGGAGTGAACAAGGTGTTGGGCAACACGCTGATGCTTTGCCTGATCAACGCCGTAGTGTTCGGCGGACTGACGTTCATCTTTCTTGACGCCATTCTGCGCTTCTTCGGCGCCAGCGGCGAGACGCTGCCCTATGCCCGCGACTTCATGCAGGTCATCCTGCTGGGAACGCCCATCACCTTCACCATGATTGGGCTGAACCACGTGATGCGCGCCACTGGCCATCCGAAGAAGGCCATGCTGACATCGCTCACCACCGTGGTGTGCAACATCATCCTCGCTCCCATCTTCATTTTCCAGTTCGGTTGGGGCATACGGGGCGCGGCTCTGGCCACGGTCATTTCGCAATTCATCGGAATGTTGTGGGTACTCAACCACTTTCTCCAGCGTTCCAACCCCATCCGCCTGCGACATGGTTTCCAGCGCATGGAGCGGCGCATCGTGGGCAGTATCTTCTCCATCGGCATGTCGCCGTTCCTCATGAACGTCACGGCCTGTGCCATCGTCATCATCATCAATAACAGCCTGCAACGCCACGGGGGCGACATGGCCATCGGTGCCTATGGCATCATCAACCGCCTGCTGATGCTCTACGTTATGGTGGTAATGGGGCTGACGATGGGCATGCAGCCCATTACGGGCTATAACTTCGGAGCACGGCGGCTGGACCGTGTGAAGCAGGTGCTGCGTTTGGGCATCACGGCGGGTGTGTGTATCACCTCGAGCGGTTTCCTCATCTGCGAGCTTTTTCCCCACGCGGTGGCTTCGGTCTTCACGTCGGACGAGGCGCTTATCAACATGGCCGCCCGCGGCGTGCGCATCTGTGTGGCTATCTTCCCCTTCGTGGGGGCACAGATTGTCATCGGCAACTTCTTCCAGAGCATCGGCATGGCCAAGATCAGCATCTTTATGTCGCTGACGCGCCAGCTGCTCTACCTGCTGCCCTGCCTGCTGGTGTTCCCGCAGTTCATGGGGCTGGACGGCATTTGGACGAGCATGCCCGTGAGCGACTTCTTCGCCTTCGTCACAGCTGTGCTAATTCTTCTGTGGTACGTCCGTCGGAAACATCTGTTCCATCCGCAAACCATACAATAACACCACATTTTCGTTTTATGGGTGGGTGTCTTAGCATAAGCGAATCCCCCTGCCCTTCCCTCATGGAGAGAAAAGCAGGGAGAACTTTTTTATTCGCTTTTACTCGCTCTTGATGCTCAGCACTGGGTTCTCGTTGGCGATGCGCCAGGCCTTCAGCACTACGATAGCCACAATCAGCACCAGCAGCAAGAGGGCCAGCAGGGCGTACCACGCGGGCGAGAGCAGGCGGCTGTCGGCAAACTGCTGCATCCACTGGCCGGAGACGTACCACGCCGCGGCCATGCCTGCCGCGACGGCCAGGACGGCTATCTTGAGAATGTCCAGCGAGAGCAGGCGCAGGATGTCGGACGCTTCAGCGCCGTTCACCTTGCGGACGGCTATCTCCTTGCTGCGGCGCTGCGTCTCGTCGCTGACGTAGCCGATGAGCCCCATCAGCACGATAAGGATGATGCAGGCGGTGGTGACCCACACGGTGTTGCGGAAGGTGGAGACGCTGGCGTTCTGCTCGCGGCGGATGTCCTGATAGGTGGTGAACTCCAGCGACAGGTCGGGATAGGCAGACTTGATGAAGGCGTTCAGGCGCTTCAGGTTATCGTCCAGCGGGGCCTTCAGGCGGACATTGAAGGTGCGGACGCGGTCGTTCAGGATGAAGGCGGTGCAGGTCTGGCCTTGGAAGAAGCCCATATTGCGCACGTCCTCCACCACGCCTGTCACCACGGGCTGCTCTTCCAGCCGGGCCCAAGAGGGGTCGACGGGCAGCTTGCGGCCGATGGCGGTGTCGCCCCACTTCAGCGTCTCTACCGTGGTGCGGCCCACGACGGCTTCGCCCCGATGCTGCGGCCAGTGGCCTTCGAGCAGGGTCATGCCTGTCACCTGCGGCATCTCCTTGTCCATCAGCGTGAAGTGCAGGGGGCAGATGAAGTTGCCCTGATTGTCGGTCAGGCGGTTGGTGCTGTAGTGGGCCAGCAGACTGGTACCACTGCCTGCCACGGCTTCTACATAAGGCTCGCGACGGATGGCATCGGC
>ULNI01017005.1_pt1 | contig 55121 bp, 43 predicted proteins | sample 1951881 | NCBI WGS metagenome assembly ULNI01 (sample SAMEA4835573, study PRJEB28245) | human gut metagenome | biome: gut microbiome; material: fecal sample | place: Denmark | collected 2008
TGCATCAGCAGATAGTTGGTCGGGTCATATTCCAGGCCGACAATCTGTGAGATACGGGCTGAGTCGGGTACGGCTGATACACCGGCGTTACCGATAAGCGGGTTGATTTTGTTGCCTTTCTTCAGGAAGAGGTTGAAGAACTTCACGAAGAGTACGCCTGAAGCGGTGGCTATAAAGAATGATGCCGCACCGAGTCCGAAAATCCACAAAGAGTCGGTTGTCAGGAATTCAGACGCTTGTGTAGAGGCACCTACTGTCAGACCCAACAAAATGGTGATGGTATCAATCAGCGGGCCGCTGGCTGTATTGGCCAGACGGCGGGTCACACCACTTTCTTTCAACAGATTTCCGAAGAACAGCATACCCAGCAAAGGCAGACCGGATGGTACCAGGAAGCATGTCAATAACAAACCGATGATGGGGAACATCACTTTCTCCGTGTGAGAAACTACACGAGGCGGTTTCATGCGGATCAGACGTTCGTGCTTTGTGGTCAGCAGACGCATGACGGGGGGCTGGATAACCGGCACCAGTGCCATGTAAGAGTAGGCTGATACGGCGATGGCACCCATCAGGTTAGGAGCCAGCTTAGACGACAGGAAGATAGCCGTAGGACCGTCTGCACCACCGATGATACCGATGGCACCGGCTTGCATGGGGTCGAACCCGATGGCCAACGCAATCATGTAAGCTCCGAAGATACCAAACTGGGCAGCTGCGCCGATCAGCATCAGCTTCGGATTGGAAATCAGCGCCGAGAAGTCCGTCATGGCACCGATGCCCAGGAAAATGAGCGGCGGATACCAGCCGGATGTCACGCCTTGATACAAAATGTTGAGTACAGAGCCTTGTTCATAGATGCCGACCTGCAGTCCGGCCTCCATGTTGAAAGGTATGTTGCCGACCAGGATACCGAAGCCGATGGGGATAAGCAGCATCGGTTCGAACTCCTTGGCGACGGCCAGGTAGATGAAGAACAGACCCACCAAAATCATGATGAGGTGTCCCGCTGTGGCGTTCGCAAAACCAGTATAGGTCCAGAAGTCGGCAAGGTTGTTTCCAATAAAATCTATAAATTCTCCCATATTATTCGATGATTACGAGGTCAGTACCTTCGAGAACAGAGTCCCCTTTGTTTACATTGATGGCGGTCACCTTTCCGTCACGGTCGGAGTTGATGTTGTTTTCCATCTTCATGGCTTCCAGGATGATGATAGTCTGGCCTTTCTTCACCGTATCACCGACGTTCACCTTGATTTCAAGGATGACACCGGGCAGCGGTGACTTCACGCCCGACTTGCCGGCAGAGGCGGCGGCGGGTTTCACCACTTGCGTGGTCGGTGCGGCCGGTGTGGTGGCGGCTTGTCTTACGACGGGCTTGATGACGGTAGCTTTGGGTTGAGGCGCCTTCTCCATTTCTACCTGGTAGTGGGTGCCGTTCACTTCAACGTGGGCAATGTTGCCTTCAATGTCTCCAATGACTACTTTGTAGGGGTTGCCATTGATTTTGTATTTATATTCTTTCATTGTTCAGTTTGTTAAGGGTGATGTTACTTTTTATGCGGTGTCTCGCGCAGGGTATATATCTTCGAGCTCCACGGCGAGTAGCTGCGTTTCACGCGGGTGATGGTCAGTACGGTCTCCTCCACGTCGTGTACGTCGCTCTGCATCTCGTGCAGGGCCATGGAGATGGCGGCGAATACTTCGCCCGGAGCCTGGCCGAGTTCTTTTTCCTTGGCTTCTGCCTTGTCCGTAATGCCTTTGGCGGCCATGGCTCTCTTCCGGCTCATGGCTACCGAGGCCTTGCCGATAAAGCGGAAGGAAACGTAGAGCAGGATGAGGCCCACGAATACCACCAGCATGGCTGTGATAGCCATACCGATGCCTATGCTGTCGTGTTGCTCGAATTTCTCCATCTTCACGTTCTTGTCCAGCGTCTTGTTGTTGGTGCTGGGCGTAACGTATTTTTCGGGTGACTCGTCTTTCACTTCCCAATTGGCGGAAGCATCGTCCACACGGGCATACGATTGGTCGGCTTTCAGCAAACCGGCAGGGACGGTGATCTCGTCCAGCAGTTTCTTCCCGGAATCATACAGGCCTATCCAGTTAGAACTTTCTTTATCCAACAGGAAATTGGTGTGGAAGGTACCGCGGTTGGGTTTGTTGTCCGCCCAGAACAAGGCGTGCTGGCGCGGTGCGATTTTGGTCAGCACGTCGCCTTTGGGAATGAAATACACGGCCGTGTCGCCGGGCTGGCTGGAGTGCTTCAGGTAGCATCCTGCCAAGTCGGCCGAGCCGTATGACTGGTTGAATATTTCTATCCACGCGCTTTGTACGCCGTAGTCGTCCTGGAAATTGGTCTCGTTGTCTACCAGCACTTCGTTCAGTATCAACTTGCTTTCCCCTTCGACTCCGCATGAGGAGCAAATCCCCAACGTCAGCAGCAATGAAAAGAATATTCCTATGTTCACTTTTCTCATTGTAATGTTCTTTATAAGTTAGGAATTAGAGAGGAATGTTGCCGTGCTTCTTGGCCGGGTTCGTCAGCTTCTTGGTCTGCAGTTGCTGCAGGGCACGGATGATGCGGAAGCGCGTGTTGCGCGGTTCGATGACATCATCGATGTAGCCATACTTGGCCGCATTGTACGGGTTGGCGAACAGCTTGGTGTATTCGGCTTCCTTCTCTGCCAGGAATTCGGCCGGATTTTCATGCTCTTTGGCTTCCTTGGCGTATAGTACCTCTACGGCGCCCGCACCGCCCATCACGGCAATTTCAGCCGTAGGCCAAGCGTAGTTCATGTCGCCGCGCAGCTGCTTGCAGCTCATTACGATGTGCGAACCGCCGTAGGATTTGCGCAGGGTGACGGTTACCTTGGGCACGGTGGCTTCGCCGTAGGCGTAAAGCAACTTGGCTCCGTGCAGGATGACACCGTTGTATTCCTGGCCTGTGCCCGGCAGGAAGCCCGGTACGTCAACCAGTGAAACGATAGGAATGTTGAAGGCGTCGCAGAAGCGGACGAAGCGTGCGCCTTTGCGTGAAGCGTTGCTGTCCAGTACACCGGCCAGGTACTTCGGCTGATTGGCTACGATGCCCACCGACTGGCCGTTGAAGCGGGCGAAGCCGATAATGATGTTCTTGGCATAGTCCTTTTGGATTTCCAGGAACTCGCCGTTGTCCACGATGGCGCCGATGACCTCATACATATCGTAAGGCTTGTTGGGGCTGTCGGGGATTATCTCGTTCAGCGAGTCCTCCAGACGGTCGATGGGGTCGGTGCAGTCAATGTAAGGCGGTTCCTCCAGGTTGTTCTGCGGAATGTAGCTCAACAGCTTGCGTATCAGGGCCAGGGCTTCTTCTTCCGTAGCGGCAGTAAAATGAGTTACACCAGACTTCGTGGAATGTACGCTTGCGCCACCCAGATTTTCTTGGCTTACGTCTTCACCGGTTACGGTTTTTACAACTTTCGGTCCCGTAAGGAACATATAAGATGTACCTTCCATCATCAGTGTAAAGTCGGTCAGGGCAGGGGAGTATACTGCACCACCGGCGCAGGGACCGAAGATACCAGAAATCTGAGGAATGACACCTGATGCCAGGATGTTGCGCTGGAAAATTTCAGCATATCCTGCCAAAGCGTTGATACCTTCCTGAATACGTGCACCACCCGAATCGTTCAAACCGATGACTGGAGCGCCCATACGCATAGCTTTGTCCATGATATGGCATATCTTCAGTGACATGGTTTCAGACAATGAACCAGCTGAAACGGTGAAGTCTTGTGCAAAAATGTAGACCAGACGGCCATCGATCGTACCACATCCGGTTACGACACCATCGCCCGGGTAGTGTTTTTTCTCCATGCCGAAGTTGGTGCAGCGATGTTCAACGAACATGTCCATCTCTTCGAAACTGCCTTCGTCCAGCAGCATGGCTATACGCTCACGGGCTGTATATTTACCTTTTTCGTGTTGCTTGGCAATAGCCTTTTCGCCACCGCCCTGACGCGCTACAGCGCGACGGTCGATAAGCTCTTTGATTTTCTCTAATTGATTGCTCATCGTTATTAGAATTTTAGTAATGTATGATTTGGTTTAGTTACAAACTACCGGCTACAAGCATCCACTCAGTATAAAAACGGTCTGTCGCTTGTAGCTGGTAGCTCATTACTTCTTTATTCGGGTTTCTCGCAAAGTTCAGTCAGTACACCTAAAGTTGATTTCGGGTGTAAGAATGCAATGTTTAGTCCCTCGGCACCTTTGCGGGGGGCTTTGTCTATCAAACGGATTCCAGCTGCTTCGGCTGAAGCCAATGCGTTGGCTACGCCGTCTTCGATAGCGAAAGCCAAATGGTGCATACCGCCGTTTCCGTTATTCTTTTCGATAAATTTGGCGATAGTGCTTTCCGGAGAAGTCGGTTCCAATAGTTCAATCTTCACGTCGCCAACTTTCAAGAAGGCGGTTCTTACTTTCTGATCTTCAACAGTTTCAATGTTGTAGCACTTCAGACCTAAAACATTTTCGTAATACGGCAGGGCTTCTTCGATGCTTTTTACAGCAATGCCCAAATGCTCAATGTGTGAAATCTTCATAACTTTATTCTTTTTAATCGTAAATAGAATACGGGTTTGAATTCTCTGTTCCCGGTTTCCGAATACAGGAGTTCCAAGTTGACCGAAGAACTCAGATTCTAAAAATCCATGAAACTTGGTACAAAGTAAGTCATTTCTTGCAAAATAGAGAAATTTTTCCTCAATTAAATTAGGGTGCAGATAGAGTTTCTGAAGCCTATTCGGGTAGGCTATTTTAAAGAAAAGAGGGGAGGTAATAAATAAGTCCTGGAGATTTTTCAATCTTCAGGACTTGTAGTACACCCTCAGGGATTCGAACCCTGGACCCACTGATTAAGAGTCAGTTGCTCTACCAACTGAGCTAAGAGTGCAATTTGTAGTGGATACGAGAATCGAACTCGTGTTCCATGCGTGAGAGGCATGTGTCCTAGCCGCTAGACGAATCCACCAACTATTTAAAATGTTGCGGAAGCTGGGGGATTCGAACCCCCGGTACGGTAACCCGTACGGCAGTTTAGCAAACTGCTGGTTTCAGCCACTCACCCAAACTTCCTTAGTGACCAGCATTCTTTCGAAATGCGCTGCAAAGGTAGAGAAAGTTTTGGACTGTGCAAACCTTTTGAGCATATTTTTTTCGTGGAATTTTTGCTTCAATCGCTAATCTGTTAACTCTCAAAAATATAAGTCTGATAAAAAAGTGTAGCAGATTGAAGATTGTAAAAGCGGAAAATACAAAGATCAGAAGAGCCTTTGCAAAAATACTCCGGTAGGCTCGTTTTTATGCTTTCGATTTTTCATCCTTTTTTAATATGGTAAGAAACGCTTCGGTATAATCAAATAGAAAAACTCTGTTTTTCATTTGTTTCTGCTCTCACCTTTCGCTATCTTTGTGCCTGCTAAACCTAGAACAGAAGTTGCAAATGGATACTTTATTAAAAGAAACTGTAAATGCAGCGGTGAATTCCCGATATCCGACCATGAATCCTGAAGGTCGAAAGCTCATTGAAGAGATTCTGGTGAGAAAAGATTTTGAAAAGGGAGAAATTCTTCTTTCCGAAGGGCAAGTTAGTCATGATATCATGATTGTAGGAAAGGGTATGGTACGCCAATTTTATTATAAAAACGGAAAAGATGTGACTGAGCATTTTTCTTACGAAGGCTGTATCGTTATGTGTATCGAAAGTTTGTTGAAGCAGGAACCTACCCGTTTGATGATAGAGGCCCTGGAAGACGGCACTGGTTATCTTCTGAATCACAAGAAGTTGAATTTGTTGGCAGAGACTTCATGGGAAGTTAATATGTTCTATCGGAAGATTTTGGAGTTTTCGCTCATTACTTCTCAGATTAAAGCTGATTCGTGGCGTTTTGAAACGGCCCGTGAGCGTTATAATCAATTGCTGCAATCGCAGCCAGAAGTGGTTAAAAGGGCTCCTCTCTCACATATTGCTTCCTATCTGTTGATGACACCAGAGACATTAAGCCGGGTTCGTTCGGGTATTTTATAAGAATAAGATTCCTTTGTTTTTGAAAAAAACTCTTTTTGATTTATGTCAAAGGCACAATGGAAAGTTGTGAGTACTTTTGCATCGCAAAAACAATAGGAGAATTTAGTTTTTATAGAAGAGAGAGAATTGGTTTTAAAAGGGTACAAAAAGAAACAGGTTCCGAATTTCGGAACCTGTTTCTTTTTGTTATATGCGGGTTACGGTTGTTTTTCATTCCCGAACAATTTGTTGTAATCACGTTGTGAAGCTGTTTTTGTCCACGTTTCAGGAATAAAGCGCCATTGGTTTAAGGCTTTAGGTGAAATGGTTTGCTGCTGTTCGATATACTTCATCAGATAGTAACGCAAATCCTTGTCTGTGGATGAGAGGATGCGTTTTTCCAATTCGTCTTGTGGGATGCCGGCTCCTTTAGTCAGTAGCTCGCCACCACCATTGCCACGGTAAGAGTTGACAGCCACTTTATACATTCTTGTTTCGTCGAAAGGAGTGCCGTCAGCCATGCTTAGGATATGCACCTTTTCGCCTTCGGGTTTGGTTACGTCTACAGTATAGAGGATACCTGCTGCTGAGTCGAAGTTGTAGCTGGGATTCTGGAATACAGCACGGTCCGCTGCGCCTTCACGCGGTTGGGTGCGCAACAAGAGGAGTGGATCGTCGGCAGACTTCATGCGATTTGTCCATAAGGCGTACGACATCTCGAGGGCGCCGCGGATTTCTTTCCCGGAAAGACTCATGGTATATAGCATGTTTTCGTATTTGTAAAGGCTGAACATGTCATTCACGAAAATATCGCCCGCTTTTATTTCAGCATCAAAAGACAAAGGTGCGGCCAATGAGATGTCGGCTCCGCTAATTGCAAGTTGGAGCTGGTGTATGAGGTCGATGAAAGCTGAGGGACCGAAATAGGCAGGCCGTGTAGAAATACTTTCAGTAAATCGGCCTATTCGTTTGGATACAAATTGTTCCACGTCTTTACGTTGTGAGGCGAAATGACTGATGAACTTCGCATCTGGCTCGTAACTGTCCATCCGTACAAGTTCGCCAGAAATTTCTTTTTGGGTTACGTGGCCATCCTGTAGCGTTAGCTTTACGTCTACGGAAGAGATTACTGAGGCATTATTGGCTGGGTTAATGATCAGAACTGAATCACCTTCTGCATTGATTACCTTTTCACAGGCCAGAGCGTGATCGTGTCCCATCATTACTATGTCGAAGCCGGGTATGCGGCGTGCTATGTCGGCCGAAGCGTTTTCGTTATACTTACCATTCATCACATAGGCGTTGCGTCCTGCGTGGAAGATGCCTATTACTAAGTCCGGTTTTTCCTGTTCGCGGATAACCGTCATCCAATGGCGGGCTGTTTCCTCCATGTCATCGAAACGCAGGCCACGCCATAGGTTTTCCGATAGCCAAGCTGGAATAGCTGGAGTTATCATTCCTAATATGGCTATCTTTATTCCATCACGCTCCAGTATAATGTAGGGCTTAAAATGAGGTTGTTCTGTAGCTGTTTCTATTATATTGGCTCCAAGGATAGGGAAGTCGCAGTCTGATGCCCAGCGATCGAACACGGTACGGCCCGTTTCTATGTCGTGGTTACCCATATTGCCCGCATCATAATCCATAAAGTTCATCATTGCGGCGCATAGGTGTGTGGCTGTTGTATCTATATAATTATAGTAATAAGCTGTGGGTTGCCCTTGGAGGATGTCGCCGTTGTCCAGTAAGATTAGTCGGTCATTATACACTTTGCGTTCCTGGCGTACATAGGAACAAACCCTCGACAGACTGCCTGTTGCATCTTGGCGGAGAATGAAGTCGTAGGGGAAATAATTCCCATGCACGTCACTGGTTTGTACCAATTTTAGTTTTACGATTCGCTGTTGAGCCCATGTAAAGGTTGCCAGCAACAGGAATATGCTTAGAATAAGATGGCTCTTTTTCATATAAAAATGATGATATGTAATTAACTTTTAGTGATTTAATCTTCAAACATTCGACTTCTGGCCAGCATGCAGGCACCGATGATGCCGGCTTTATCTTTTAACTTGGATGTGACAATGACAGAATCCTTGTTTACCAGATTAAGTGAATATTTTCGGACGGCTGTCTTAATGGGTTGGGTGATATAATCTCCCGTCAGTGAAAGGGTCCCACCGATTATTACCATTTCCGGGTTGAAGATATTGATGAGTCCTGCAATTTGTTTGCCTAATTTTTGGCCGATTTCTTCTACAATTTCTATGCATAGCGGATCTTCCTTGCATGCAGCTTCGATTAGTTCGTCCAATGTGAGCGGCTTATTTTTTTCTTTAAGCCTGTTGGACAGGATGGAAGTTTCACCGTTCTTTATTCTTTCCAGGAATATTCGGTGGAAAGCACTACCGGAAGCTTCCGTTTCCAAGCATCCTTTTTTACCGCAGTGGCAGATGATTTCGTTGTCGAATACATTGACGTGTCCGAATTCTCCAGAAAACCCCGATTTTCCCGTGTATATTTTCCCATCAATAATTATTCCAATGCCTAGTCCCCAGCTGATATTGACGAAAATTATATTTTTTTCTCCTGTAACATTTCCTTTCATATATTCTCCGTAGGTCATGGCTCGTGTGTCGTTGTCGATACAGACGGGAAAACCTATTTTTTTTGCCAATACTTCGGCTAAGGGTTGCTCTGAAAAATTGAACATACTAAAGCTATATCCTGATTCTGGATTGACGCGCCCTGAGATATTGATACAGATATTCATGATCTTGTCTTTATTAACTTCAGTTTCTTTTATGAAGTTTTTAATCAAGTCACAAAGTCTTTCCAAGGCCTCTTGTGTGTTTTCAAATTTATAGGGGGTATTCATGTTAAGTTCTAACATGTCTCCTTTGAAATTGATTAAGCCTATGTTTATGGCAAATTTTTTAATATCAACTCCGATAAAGTAACCAGACTCGGGGTTTAATCCATATATACTTGGATGCCGTCCGCCACTGGTTTCCAGTTTGCCATAATCATTAATGTAGCCTTCTTCACACATTTCTGATATGAATTTGGTTACAGTCGGTACGCTTAGATCTAACTCTTTGGCTAGATCTGTAATTGTTGAACTACCATTATATATATAATGTGTAATGATTCTCTTTTTGAGAAGAGCGTTTTTACTTCCAATCTCTATTTCTTTGAGCAAAAGTTGTTTCATCTGGCATAAGCTTTACAGGTTGTTACACTACAAATATAGAAAAAATTTTATATTATTCCTACCTATTCTTATATGTATAAGTTGATTTTTTAATTGAATTTTCAAATTGCGTCGATATTTAATAAAATATTTTATTAAATAGTTTGCGAATAAAAAACAATTTAATATATTTGCTGTTGAGAAATACATCTTTTAAAATATGATACTATGATTGTCTTAAATTATCAGAATTCAGATCGTATAGAATGTCTTCATCCATTGTTCAAGACTTTATTTGATTATGTAAAGTCTCATGATTTGTTACGTACTGCTTTGGGGCGTATTGATGTGATGGGAGATGATTTGTTTATTATGAATGTTGAAGCTGATGCAGTTTTGGCAGAACAGCAAGTACTTGAATTGCACCATCAATATATAGATGTGCATATCTTGTTGGAAGGTCGTGAACGGATCGGATGGAAAGCTGCTGATGATTTGACGCAGGAGGTGAAGGCTTATTCTTCGGATGGAGATTGTGCTTTGTATGGTGATGCTCCAAGTATGTGGGTTGATCTGCTGCCGGGGCAATTTGTGATTGTTTATCCTGAAGATGCTCATGCTCCTTGTATTGGTGAAGGGAAGATCAGAAAACTTATTGCGAAAGTAAAATTGTAATTGGTCTTATGGAAAACAAAAAACTATATCCTTGGGTTGTAGTGGGGTTGCTTTGGGTAGTAGCTTTGCTTAATTATATGGATCGCCAAATGCTTTCGACAATGCAGGAGGCTATGAAAGCCGATATTGCAGAATTGAACAAGGCAGAAGCTTTTGGTGCCTTGATGGCTATATTTCTGTGGATTTATGGTTTTATGAGTCCTGTTGCCGGTATGATTGCCGACCGTTGTAGTCGTAAGTGGCTGGTTGTTGGTAGTTTGTTTGTCTGGTCTGGTGTTACCTATTTGATGGGTTATGCGGATACATTCCATGAATTATATTGGTTGCGTGCAGTAATGGGCATCAGTGAAGCGCTTTATATTCCTTCCGCTTTGTCTTTGATAGCCGACTGGCATCAGGGTAAATCAAGGTCGTTGGCTGTAGGAGTACACATGACCGGATTGTATGTAGGTCAGGCGGTTGGTGGTTTTGGTGCAACTGTTGCGGCTATGTTTTCCTGACATTCGGCTTTCCACTGGTTTGGTATTATTGGTATCGCCTATTCGTTGATCCTTATGTTGGCTTTGCGTGAAAATCCGCAGCATGCTTCTGAAAACATGAAGTCTTCTGCAACCATGGGAGAAAAGAAACCCTCCGTGTTTAGTGGCTTGACTATGTTGTTTTCAACATGGGCTTTTTGGATCATCCTGTTTTATTTTGCCGCTCCAAGTCTTCCTGGTTGGGCTACTAAGAATTGGTTGCCGACTCTGTTTGCCGAAAATTTGGGTATTCCCATGTCAGAGGCTGGACCGATTTCAACGATTACCATTGCTGTGTCTTCCTTTATAGGCGTTCTTGGCGGTGGGGTATTGTCTGATCGTTGGGTGCAGAGAAACATACGCGGACGTATATATACTGGAGCCATCGGTTTGGGCATGACTATTCCCGCATTGTTGCTATTAGGTTTTGGACATAGTCTGGTTGCAGTTGTGGGAGCAGGTCTGCTGTTTGGTGTAGGTTATGGTATTTTTGATGCAAATAATATGCCTATTCTTTGTCAGTTTGTATCGGCTAAACACCGTGCTACGGCATACGGCGTGATGAATATGACGGGTGTATTTGCCGGTGCGGCTGTCACGGAATTGTTGGGACGATGGACGGATGGTGGCAATTTGGGACTTGGATTTGCCATGCTAAGTATAGTCGTACTGGTAGCATTAGGATTGCAATTGTATTTCCTCCGCCCCAAAACAGATAATGTAGAATAATAAACCTTTAATGCATGAAAGTTATGGAAAAAATTATTGGATTGATTGACGCACCGTTTACTCCTTTTTATGAGAATGGAGAGGTGAATTATGAGCCTATTGAGGCTTATGCGAAAATGTTGCAAAAGAATGGACTGAAAGGCGTATTTATAAATGGCTCTTCCGGTGAAGGTTATATGCTGACCGAAGACGAACGTATGAAGTTGGCTGAGCGTTGGATAGAGGTGGCTCCCGAAGGTTTCAAGGTGATCGTTCATGTGGGTAGCTGTTGTGTCAAGGCGAGCAAAATGTTGGCTGAGCATGCCCAGAAGATTGGTGCATGGGGAATTGGTGCCATGGCTCCTCCTTTCCCGAAAGTAGGCCGTATTGAGGAACTGGTCAAGTATTGTGAGGAGATTGCTGCGGGTGCTCCCAATCTGCCTTTCTACTATTATCACATTCCGGCGTTCAACGGTGCTTTTCTGCCTATGACTGAATTGCTGAAAGCTGTAGATGGCCGTATTCCCAATTTTGCAGGTATCAAATATACGTATGAGAGTATATACGAATACAACCAATGCCGTCTTTATAAGAACGGTAAGTACGACATGCTTCATGGGCAGGATGAAACCATTCTTCCGTCTTTGGCTATGGGAGGTGCCCAAGGAGGTATCGGAGGTACTACCAATTATAACGGCATCAATCTGGTAGGTATCATTGATGCCTGGAAAGCCGGTGATATCAAAAAAGCGCGTGAACTACAGAACTTCTCGCAGGATGTTATCAATGTTATTTGCCACTATCGCGGCAATATTGTGGCCGGAAAACGTATCATGAAATTGATCGGTCTTGATTTGGGTAAGAATCGTACTCCGTTCCAAAACATGACAGACGAGGAAGAAGCCCGCATGAAGGCAGAACTTGAGGCAATCCATTTCTTTGAACGATGCAATAAATTCTGATCAGTATGGAGGTAAAAGATTATTTGAGTAAGTGGGCCTCTGCTTATAAGCAAGAGCTTCAGGAAAATATCATGCCGTTTTGGCTAGAACATGGCTGGGACCGTCAACATGGTGGCGTGTACACGTGTGTGGACAGGGAAGGCCGTTTGATGGACACTACTAAGTCGGTGTGGTTTCAGGGGCGTTTCGGCTTTATTGCCGCTTATGCATACAACCATGTGGAAAAGAATCCTGAATGGCTAGCTGCCTCTAAAAGCTGTATCGATTTCATAGAGCAGCATTGCATTGATACAGACGGGCACATGTTTTTTGAGGTGACGGGCGACGGACAGCCTTTGCGCAAACGTCGTTATGTGTTTTCCGAATGCTTTGCTGCCATTGCCATGTCCGAGTATTCCATTGCGTCTGGCGACAAGGCCTATGCTCTGAAGGCGTTGGAAATGTTCAAGCGCATTCAGAAGTTCTTGACGACCCCAGGATTTCTGGAGCCAAAGTACTTGCCGACTTTGCAGTCGCGTGGCCATTCTATAACGATGATACTTATTAATACCGCTTCACGCGTGCGTGCTGCCATTGCTGATCCTGTACTGGATATACAGATTGACGAGTCGCTGTCAGCCATTCGCCGCTATTTCATGCATCCCGAGTTCAAGGCAGTGCTCGAGATGGTGGGGCCTGAAGGTGAGTTTATCGACACCTGTAACGGCCGTATTATTAATCCCGGTCATTGCATCGAAACCTCGTGGTTCATTATGGAAGAAGCCCGTCATCGTGGTTGGGATAAGGAACTGGTACAGATGGCCCTTCAGATACTGGAATGGTCTTGGGACTGGGGCTGGGACAAAGAGTATGGTGGCATCATCAATTTCCGCGATTGCCGCAACTTCCCTGTTCAAGACTATTCGCAGGACATGAAGTTCTGGTGGCCGCAAACCGAAGCCATCATTGCCACTCTGTATGCTTATCAGGCTACCAAGGATGAAAAATATCTTGAGATGCATAAGCAGATCAGTGATTGGACTTATGCCCATTTCCCTGACAGAGAGTGTGGTGAGTGGTACGGCTATCTACATCGTGACGGTACGGTGGCCCAGCCGGCTAAAGGCAATTTGTTCAAAGGGCCTTTCCATATTCCACGTATGATGATTTGCGGGTATAAGTTATGCAATGAAATTTTGTTGAAATAATATTTTACTTAATTCTTTTTATCATGAAAAACTTTTTGCTAATTTTATCTTGTCTGTGTATAGCTATAATGACACAGGCACAAGAGAGAACTGTTACAGGGACAGTTGTTGATGGGTTGAAAGATCCGTTAATAGGTGTATCAATTCAACAAAAAGGAACGGACAACGGAACGATTACAGACGCTGATGGCCGTTTCTCATTAACGATTAGAACAAATGCAGACGCTGTTTTGGTTTTCAGCTATATTGGTTATGTATCACAAGAAATAGTAGTGGGTAATCAGCAAGTTCTAAATGTAACCTTATCAGAAGATACAGAACAGTTAGATGAAGTTGTTGTGGTAGGTTATGGTGTACAGAAGAAATCGAGTATGACTGCTTCTGTTGCATCTGTTTCGGTAGATGAAATTCAAAAACAAGTAGCTCCTAATGTGGCATCAACATTGCAAGGAAGGATTCCTGGTGTGGAAATTCTGCAGAAAGGTGGTGAGGCTGGTGCTGATGTTAAGATACTAGTTCGTGGGGCTGGTACTTTTGGGGAGACAGAACCTCTCTATGTTATAGATGGGGCATTTAGTAATAATGGATTGAATACCTTGAATCCAACAGATATTGAGTCAATTGAAGTTTTAAAGGACGGTGCAGCAGCTGCTATTTATGGGTCTCGTGCGGCTAATGGTGTTGTGCTTATTACCACTAAACAGGGTAAAAAAGGTGACGTAAAGGTTGATTTATCTGCTACATATTCTGTACAAACACCGTCGAAGAAGTTGGATTTTATGAATGCGAATGAATATCGGGAATATGCAGCAATGTTAGTAGCGAATAGTCCAGGAGCTATTAATGCTTCAGAAAATATCAATCCAACGAATCCTAATTTAAGTACAGACTGGCAAGATGTATATTTGCGTACCGCTCCTATGTATAACGTAAATGCTTCTATATCAGGTGGAGGAGAAAACACTACTTTTAATGCCAGTGTGGGGTATATGAATCAAGAAGGTATTACGATATATTCTGGATATGAGAAATATAATGCTCGTTTAAATGGTACGTTTAAAAAAGGCCGGTTGACAGTACAGGAAAATTTAGCTGTTGCATACACCAATCAGGAACCTAAAACTCGTATGGTAATGTCTTTGCCTACATTACCATTAACAGATGAGTATGGTCGTTATGTCTCAGGTGGTGGAGAGTATTATATCAATGCTTCTGAAGGAAATGTAAATCCTTTAGCTTCTTTATCAAATCAGGAAAGAAGAAATCGTAATGTGAATGTTACAGGTAGTCTGAACTTAACTTTGAATTTGTTTAAGGGATTAGATTATAAGCTGACCATGGGTGGTGATTATCTTGCTGGCCATAATTATACACGTACAGCAGCTTATGATTCTAAATGGAATGAAGATGGCACTGCTGTTGATCAATATAGTAATTTGATTAATTCTTTGTCGGAAAGCCGTTCACAACAATTCAATTATACAATAGATAATATTTTGAACTATTCGAATACATTCAATCGCCATACTGTGAACGCTATGATTGGAACAAGCTGGATGCGCGAATATTATCGATTGACTTCTATTAATTCTGGAAATACGGATTTAGGTGCTCCGAGCATTACCGTATTTAATGGAACAGGTAATATTACCGGTGAGGAATTTAATTCAGCTTTATTATCTTTCTTTGCACGTGTTAATTACGATTATGATAATAGATATTTACTCTCAGGAAGTATACGTAGTGATAAATCATCTAAATTTGCTCCGGGACATCAAGTTGGTTATTTCCCGTCTGTGTCTGCTGGTTGGAATGTGCATAATGAAGAATTTTTTAATATTCCTTGGATCTCGAAATTGAAAGTTCGTGCAAGTTATGGCCAGCTTGGAGCCAATTTTATAGATCCTTATTCATTCTTATCAACGGCTCATGGACCTATTCCTGCTGTTGTAGGAAATGACAATAGAGTATTGGGCTATGTTGCAAGATATGCACAGGAAAACTTGTCTTGGGAGAAATCTATTAGCCAAAATTATGGGATTGAATTAGGTTTTCTTAATAATGCCTTGCAATTTACGGTAGAATACTTTATTCGAGATAATAATGATCTGTTAGCTTCTTTAGTCCCTCTGCCATCATCTGGACAGATGATCTATGTGAATGAAGGTGTAAATACTGTATTTAATTCGGCATCAGTACGTAACAAAGGTTTAGAATTGTCAGGATCGTATAGAAAAAATTTTGGTGATTGGGGGATTAATGTTGATGCTAATATCTCATTCTTGAGAAATAAGGTTAAGAGTTTAGGCGAAGGCGTACAGCCGATTAATGCTGAAGTATTCATGAGCGGTAGTTTCAATGACCGTCCTACGATTACAAAGCCAGGATTACCAATTGGAACTTTTTGGGGATATAATGTTTTAGGAATTGATGAGAATGGAGATTTTATTTTCGAAGATAATAATGGCCTTGATGCTGACGGAAATCTAACAGGTCAGCCTGATGGAGTTGTAGATGAAAATGATAAAACTAATATTGGTAATCCTCATCCAGATTTTACTTATGGCATTAATTTAGGATTTACATATAAGAATTGGGATTTTACAGCTTTCTTCCAAGGATCTCAAGGAAATGATATTTTTGCTTTGATGAAATACGATTGGTATTTTAATTACAATGGCGGATTGTTAAAAGATGCATTGAATGCATGGACTCCGACAAATACCAATACAGATATACCTATTGCAAAAGTTGCTAATTCTAGTGGTAGTAATGCTTTGCCAAGTAGTTTCTACGTAGAAGATGGTTCTTATTTGCGTTTGAAGAATTTACAGATCGGTTATACTTTTAGTCCTAATTTACTATCTAAGGTGCATATCAAGAATGCCAGAGTGTATGTCAGTGCACAAAATCTATTTACGATTACTAAGTATCCGTTGTATGATCCGGAAGTTAACTCTAATACTTTGTTTGACAGAGGTGTAGATGGATTCTATATTTCGCAAAATTCGGCTCATGCTCCTACTTATAATGCTCGTGTATTTAATATTGGTTTTAACTTGACTTTCTAAAACATGGAGATTATGAAAACTTGTATAAATAAAATATTGACAGCAACTTGCTGTTTACTGATGGCTTCTTGTAGTGATATCTTTGATAGTTTATCTGTAAATCCGAATCAGATTGACTTGAATTCATTCTATACTACTCCTGAAAATGTAGAAAAGGGCATCTTGGGAGCTTATGGATATATTTCGACTCCGCGTAATTTGGGCGCTTGTGGTTTTGGGTTACAATTAAGTCGAAGTGATGAGGCTTCTTCTGGAGCAGATTATAGTATGCCTGGTACTTATAGTGAAGATTATACTTCGTCTTATTATTCTATTGTACAACCTTTTCAGTTAATGTATACAGCAGCTGGTCAGGCTTGCCAAATGATACAGGTTATTCCCAATGTGGAATTTGTAGATGAAGATTTAAAGAATGCTTATTTGGGTGAAGCTTATTTCTTACGTGCTTTTACTCATTTCTATTTGTTTGTTAATTATCGGAATATTCCACTTATAAAAGAGATGACAGGTAATGCAAATGAATATAGACCACAGGCAACACCGGAAGAAAGTTGGGATTTTATCATCAGTGATTTGATAGAGGCAGAACGTTTGTTACCAGTGAAGGGGTATTGGGACTCTTCAAATCTGGGGCGTGCTACAAAGGCAAGTGCAGCAGCTCTATTAGGTAAGGCATATTTGTACAGAAGTGGTTTTGAAAAATATTATGGGAACAGTACTAAGACATATTATGATGAAGCCGCAGCAGCCTTTGGACGTATTATCAATGGTAATTATGGTACCTACAGCCTGGTAGAGGATTATAATTGGAATTTTGATGTAGCCCATGAAAACAATGATGAATCTATTTGGGAAATTCAATTTTTGGGTGATGTAACTAATACAAATTTCAATCCAGGTTTTGTGGAAAGTGGTTTGTTTAGCGATATTCGTTCCAAATTGCCTATTATGGGACAAAATACGGGCTATAATGCAAGTAATGCTCAGGTTATTCATGATTGGGTTTATGATGTATTTGTGAATTCAAAGAATTCGGCGGGTGAGACTGATCCTCGTATGTTTGGGACTCTGGTATTTAATGATAATCTACCTGAAATCAAAGCACCGGCAGGATGTCAGGTTACTTTCTTGGAAGGCGCTACGTGGGCTGATGAATTTGGTGGAGTGGATGCAGGTTTTGGCAATAAGTGGGAAGCTGCAAAAAATTATAAATGTGCAAGTCGAAAATGGCTGGATTGGACTCTTCCGATGGAGAATTCTGGTGATAACATGTATTTCTTTTATGGTCGTGCTCAAGGGGTAAATTGGAGATGGATTCGTTATGCAGATGTTTTGTTGATGTATGCCGAAGCTTTGGTTATGGGTGGTGAACAGACTTCCATTACTGCTTTGGATGCCATAAACAAAGTGAGAGATAGGGTTAAGATGCCTCATGTTACAGTTGCTAATATGGAAACAATAGAACAGGAAAGAATTTTGGAACTCACATACGAAGGACATCGCTTCTATGATTTATTGCGTTGGGGAAGATTACCGGAGCGTTTTCGTGAGTTAGAGGCATCAGATCCTAATTTTAAGGCCTATAACAATGGACATGCTTATAAAGGATTTGTAGAAGGTAAGCACGAATGGGTACCTATTCCTATCGAAGAAGTGGAGGGTAATCCTTATATAACTTCGAATAATCCCGGTTGGTAATAAATAGAATGAATGTTTAACAGAATAAGGATTAGGATAGTCGGTTACTGATATCCTAATACCTTATTCGTATAATATGAAAGGGTATGAAATTTTTTAATCCATTATTTTTTGTTGCTTTTTTAATAGGTTGTTCGTCTGGTAATGATAAATCCAATGAAAGTTCAGCTTTGCACAATGGTATTGTATTGCCAGAGGTTTGGCCTCCACGTTATGAGGTACCAGATCAGCGACAGGAGATGCCGTTACCTTATATTGATAAAAAGCCTGAAGTTATTCCGGTTAATCTGGGACGACAATTGTTTGTAGACGATTTTTTGATATCATCTATTGAAAACTTAGAGAAGATTCCTCATCATGCTGTTTTTTATGCCCATAATCCAATTTTGCAACCGGATAAGGAGTGGGAGATGACTTTTGAAGGCTCGCCGTATGCAGCACCTTTTAGCGATGGAATTTGGTATGATGAACGGGAAAATAAATATAAAATGTGGTATTTGGCAGGAGCAGGTATGTTGCATAAACATAAACAGAGTTTTTATACCTGCTATGCAGAATCGGATGATGGAAAACATTGGAACAAAGTTGAGCGGGATGTGTATCCACATACAAATATTGTAGACACTTGTGATCGTGATGCGGCGACAGTGTGGTTGGATAAGAGAGAAACGGATCCGTCAAAACGATATAAACTATTCAATGTAGAAAAGACCAATAGAGGATGGCAAATTGTATTAAAATATTCGGCAGATGGCATTCACTGGTCAAATGGTGAAGCTCAATCGGGATCAGTAGGTGATAGAACGACTGCTTTTTATAATCCTTTTACTGATAAATGGGTTATAAGCTTACGTTACGGGAATAAATTGTCTGGTCGTTCAAGAGCATATTTGGAGCACGAAGATCCTGAAATGGCCGTTAGTTTAGCACATCATATCCGTAATACGATAAAGGACCGTAACATTGTATTTTGGTTTTCACCGGATGATAAAGAACTTCATCATCCCAAGTTCCCTGAAGTAGAACCAGCTATATACAATTTCGATGCGATAGCTTATGAAAGTGTCATTTTAGGTTTTTATGCAATGTGGAAAGGACCGGAAAATGACGTCTGTGACCAATACGGAATCCAAAAACGGAATGAAATAGGGCTTGGTTATAGTCGGGATGGTTTTCATTTCTATAGACCAGATCACTCAGCTTTTATGGGGGTAAATGAAACGGAAGGTGCATGGAATTGGGGGAATATGCAATCTATCAATGGAGTTCCTCTTATTGTCGGAGATTCGTTGTATTTCTATTCTAGTGGACGCATGAAGAATGATATTATGTGGGATGGACATGTTTCTACAGGATTGGCAACGCTCAGACGAGACGGATTTATATCAATGCGTGCTGGTAACACTGAAGGTTTTTTGGTTACAGAAAAGTTATCTTTCGATGGCAAATACTTCTTTGTAAATGCAGATGTACGTAATGCAGATTCAGCTTTGGCTATTGAGTTGTTGGATGAAACAGGTAAGCCTATTTCTGGTTTTACAAAAGAAGATTGTCTTTTAATCAAAGGTATAAACAGTACGAAGCAAATGGTCACATGGAAAGGCCACAAAGATTTGTCTTCTTTGGAAGGAAGGGCTATTCGTGTGAAATTCTATTTGCAGCAGGGTGATCTTTATTCATTCTGGATTTCTCCTTGGGAAACTGGAGAAAGCCGTGGCTATACAGCTGGAGGCGGACCTGGTCTTAATGAAGGAGGAGTAGATATACCATAATGACATCATGTTAGAGTTTTTGGTGGACTGTGTGCTGTTATAGTCCGTTTAGAATCCCTTTATTTCACGTTTGGTTTCTAGAAAGAGGCAATGGAAATAGAGGGATTTTTCTTCATAAACTAATCGAGAGATATAAATAAAAAGTTCTTGGATAAATCCTAAACAATGATAAAGAGGAAATGAGAAGTTTATGTATTTGTGTGTTGATTTTGGGTATTGCAATACTTCCGATAAAAGGTGGAGAAGGATGTAGAATGATTGTATCTGATGGGAATATGTCATGTTATGCTGAGAAGATTGCGAACTTGAAATTGATACATGATTTTGTAACACAAAATACGAAGTTTGCAAAAGGCGTATCAGCACCCTTTGCCGGATGTATAGGTGAGGATTTGGTGATAGCTGGCGGGTGTAATTTTCCTGATGTTCCGGCTGAAAAAGGTGGAACTAAAGTTTATTATAAGGATGTTTACGCAGCAAGGATTGAGAAAGATACGCTGTTATCCTGGAGAAAAGTCGGAGAACTTCCTCAGCCTATGGCTTATGGTTTTTCTGTCTCTACTTCCGATGGTATTGTTTGTGTGGGTGGAATGAATGAGAATGGAGCGATGAAAATGGTTTTTCATTTGTCGATCGTAAATGGAAGGCTGAAAATGAAAGATTTGCCCTCTTTACCTTTTACTTTGGATAATATGTCTGGTTGTCTTGCCGATAATAGCTTGTTTGTTATGGGGGGAAATCGGGATGGCAAGGCATCTAACACCTTTTTACGTTTGGATTTGGATAATCTTTCTGAGGGATGGATCGAACTTCCTTCATTTCCTGGAAAACCTCGTATTCAACCGGTGTGCGCAGCTCAAAAAGATGAGACGGGAGAGATGGCTATATATATGTGGGGCGGATTTTCTGTTCCTGCTTTTGGAGTAGAGGCTTCGCTGTCGACAGATGGATATAAATATCAGTTGGAGAAGAAATCATGGATTTCTTTGCCTTCACCAGCGGATAGTCACAATGAGACAGTTTCGTTAGGCGGTGGTGCTGCAGTCTCAATCGGTGATAGCCTGATTCTTTGTATGGGAGGGGTGAACAAAGATGTGTTTCTACAGGCTTTGCGTCAGCCTGAGCCTGATTATTTGTCTCATCCTGCTGAATGGTATAAGTTTAATCGGGAATTACTGGCTTATCATGTTTTCAACCATGAATGGCAAACTATATGTGTCACTTCTATGTTAGCACGTGCAGGTGCGGTGGCTGTACCTTACAAGAATGCAATCTTTTATATAAATGGTGAAGTTAAGCCTGGGGTACGTACTCCTACTATAGTAAGAATTTCACTTTCCGATCCTTAACTCTATCAGTTTAATCCTGACCTTTCTGTTCGTAGCGTAGAGATTGGGATAAAGAAAGATGATGATAGAAACAATTCAGCCCGTTTCTCCAGCAGGAGAAACGGGCTGAATTGATTGTTATCGAGGTTAGTTTTTATTCAAACAGGCTCTTGAACTTGCGGAAGATTTTTTCCTTGATGGAAGCGTTGGGCTTGAAGTCGTCCGAGGTTTCCATTTCTTCCAGCGCTTTCTTTTCGTCCTTGCTCAGGGTTTCGGGAACATAGACACTGACGTTGACAAGCAGGTCGCCGGTACCATAGCCGTTGACGCTGGGAAGTCCCTTGTTGCGCAGGCGGAGAACCTTGCCGGGCTGGGTACCCGGTTCGATCTTTACTTTCACCTTGCCGTCGATGGTGGGGATTTCTACGGCTCCTCCCAAGGCGGCGGTAGGGAAGCTCAACAGGAGGTTGTAGATGAGGTCGTTCTCCTCGCGGATCAGTTCCTTGTCCGGCTCTTCTTCGATGAGGACCAGCAGATCGCCCGGCACGCCGTTGTGCTTGCCTGCGTTTCCTTTGCCGTTCATGGAGAGTTGCATGCCTTCGGCTACACCGGCCGGTATCTTGACCGTTACTACTTCTTCGCCATAGACGATACCTTCGCCCGCACACTCTTTACATTTATTCTTGATGACTTTACCTTCGCCGCCGCAGGTGGGGCAGGTGGTACGTGTCTGCATGGTACCCAGAATGGTCTGCTGGTTGCGGATGACGGTACCCGAACCTTTACAGGTGGGACAGGTTTCGCTTCCTCCGTTGCCTTCGGCGCCGGTGCCGTGGCAGTGGGTACAGGTGACGTACTTTTTCAGCTTGAATTTCTTTTCCACGCCGGTGGATATTTCTTTCAGGTTGAGCTTCACCTTGACGCGGAGGTCGGAACCACGGAAACGACGCTGCTGGGCGCCACCTCCTCCGCCAAAACCACCGAAACCGCCAAAGCCTCCTCCGTGTCCGCCGAAGATGTCGCCGAACATGGAGAAGATATCGTCCATGGACATGCCACCACTGAATCCGCCGAAGGGGCCTCCGTTGCCTGCCGCACCGCTCATGCCTGCAAAGCCGAACTGGTCGTAGCGGGCGCGTTTGTCGGGATTGCTCAACACGTCATAGGCTTCCGCTGCTTCCTTGAATTTTTCTTCCGCTTCCTTGTCGCCCGGGTTCTTGTCGGGGTGATATTGAATGGCTTTCTTGCGGTAGGCTTTCTTTATCTCGTCGGCCGATGCGTTCTTGTCTACTCCCAGTACCTCGTAGTAATCTCTTTTTTCCATAATTCAACTTGTCTCCTTATTCTCCGACTACCACTTTGGCATGACGGATTACCTTGTCGTTTAATGTATATCCAGGCTGGACACAGTCCAGGATTTTGCCTTTCAGTTCTTCTACCGGAGCGGGGATGACGGCGATGGCTTCGTGGAAGTCGGTGTTGAGGGGCTGTTCCTTGGTCTCGATGACTTTCACTCCATTCTGTCCGAGAACGGTCATGAACTTGTTGTAGATCAGTTCGACACCTTCTCTGACGGCGGCTACGTCTTCGGCCGTTTCCATGTTCTTCAGTGCGCGTTCGAAATCGTCCACGATGGGCAGGATGCTGCTGATGCTTTTTTCGCCTCCGTTCAGGATCAGTTCTGCTTTCTCCTTCATGGTGCGTTTGCGGTAATTGTCGAATTCGGCTGAAAGGCGCAGGTACTTGTCCTTCATATTGGCCAGCTCTTCCTGTGTCTTGGTCAGCTCGTCTACTTGCTCTGTTTTTTCAGTCCCGGCCTGTTCCTGTGTCTCGGCTGCCGTTTTTTCTGTTTCGCCCTGGTCTTGTTGTCCCGTATGGGCAGTGTGAGCTTTCAGCTCTTCTTCGTTCATGGTTTCTTTTTTCGGATCCATATCTATTTTTCTTTTTTGTTATTACTGCGGATGGACGGTCGGACGTATCCGGCGCGTCTTGTTACTTTTCTTTCCAGCAAAAACTTTGCCAAAATGTCTACTTTTTCAGAAAACGCCGCAAAGTTACGATTTTTATGTCACATTGGCAGTGTGGAAAGAAGACAATTGTGTATCTTTGCACCTCCGTTTTTAAAGTATTAAAGGTATTAGTAATAACAAGATAAAGATAATTCATGATTACAGTTTCTAATGTTTCGGTACAGTTTGGTAAAAGGGTGTTGTTCAACGACGTCAACCTGAAGTTTACCAGCGGCAATTGTTATGGTGTCATCGGTGCCAACGGTGCGGGCAAGTCCACTTTCCTCAAGACGATTTCCGGAGAGTTGGAGCCTACAACGGGGTCGATAACTTTGGGACCGGGCGAACGCCTGTCTGTACTTAGCCAGGACCACTTCAAGTGGGATGCTTATACGGTGATGGATACGGTGATGATGGGCCACACGGTGTTGTGGGATATCATGAAGCAACGTGAAGCCCTCTATGCCAAAGAAGATTTTACGGACGAGGACGGCATGAAGGTGTCCGAACTGGAGGAGAAGTTTGCCGAACTGGACGGATGGAATGCCGAGAGCGATGCGGCCTCCTTGCTGAGCGGCTTGGGCATTAAGGAAGACAAGCACTATGTGCTGATGAGCGAACTGAACAACAAGGAGAAGGTGCGTGTCATGCTGGCACAGGCTTTGTATGGAAATCCCGATAACCTGTTGCTGGACGAGCCGACCAACGACTTGGATATGGAGACGGTGACCTGGCTGGAGGAATACCTCTCGAACTTCGAACATACGGTGCTCGTTGTGAGCCACGACCGTCACTTCCTCGACTCGGTCTGTACGCATACCATCGATATCGATTATGGAAAAATTAACCTGTTTGCCGGTAACTACAGCTTCTGGTACGAATCGAGCCAGCTAGCCCTGCGCCAGCAACAGAACCAAAAGGCCAAAGCCGAGGAGAAGCGCAAAGAGCTGGAAGAGTTTATCCGCCGTTTCAGTGCCAACGTGGCCAAAAGCAAGCAGACGACGAGCCGCAAGAAGATGCTCGAGAAACTGAATGTGGAGGAAATCAAGCCTTCGTCGCGCAAATATCCTGGTATCATCTTTACGCCGGAACGCGAACCGGGCAATCAGATCTTGGAGGTTTCGGGCCTGACCAAGTCATTGGAAGACGGTACAGTGCTTTTCCGCGATGTGAATTTCAATGTGGAGAAAGGCGACAAGATTGTATTCCTGTCGCACGACCCGCGTGCCATGACGGCATTGTTCGAGATTATCAACGGCAATATGAAGCCCGATGCCGGACACTATAACTGGGGTGTGACCATCACGACGGCCTATCTGCCGTTGGACAACACGTCGTTTTTCAACACAGACCTGAACCTGGTCGACTGGCTCAGCCAGTTTGGCGAAGGAAATGAGGTCTATATGAAGAGCTTCCTGGGACGTATGCTTTTCTCGGGCGAGGAAGTACTGAAGAAAGCCAGTGTGCTGTCGGGAGGCGAGAAAATGCGTTGTATGATTGCCCGTATGCAGCTGCGCAATGCCAACTGTCTGATTTTGGATACGCCGACCAACCACCTCGACCTTGAGTCTATCCAGGCCTTCAACAACAACCTGAAGATCTACAAGGGAAATGTCCTGTTTGCGTCGCACGACCATGAGTTCATCCAGACGGTGGCCAACCGTATCATCGAGCTGACTCCGAACGGTATCATCGATAAGATGATGGAGTATGACGAATACATCACTTCGGATCACATTAAAGAACTGAGAGCACGCATGTATCAGAATTGATACTTGACAGACTGAGATAATAAAAGAGAGGCACGGACCGACAGACTTCTACGGAAAAATAATCCGTATGGTTTCTGTATGGTCCGTGCCTCTTTGTATAGGGGGCAGGGGAAGGATCCCTTGTTTTTTATTTCCTTTAATGTTTGGTCTGGTAGACTATTTTGTTTTCACTTTCCCCGAAAAGTTTGTCACCGAGGGTTGTAATTTTATTGCCGGTTGCCACTACGTGTCTCAGGTTGTCACATCCGATGAAGGCACCATATTCGATGGCCGTTACTCCGGCCGGTAATATCAGTGAACCGGACAGGCGGGTACAGCCACTGAACGCACGTTGGCCGATGGTTTGCAAGCCTTTGGGCAGAGTAACGTCCAGCATGTATTTCTTTTGTGTAAACGTATACTCGGGAATAGCGGTCGAAGTGCAGTTTTCCATATTGACAGAAACCAGGTTGGGCATATAGTCGCGGAGCAGCTTGAAGTCAGCTTCGTCCATTTTGCCTTCGATGGTCAGGAAATTGACGTCACGTGGTTGAATGCCTTTACGCATGAGTTCACTGGCCAGACTGCTCATGGGGCCAATCTCTACGGAAACGATTGTAGGTTCTCCTTCGATGAAAGAGAAATTTTCCCATCTTTCCTTGTTGCGATAGGAATCCGTACTTCCCAGCGGAACAAATATGGCTGTGATGCTGTCGGCCAATGCTTCGGGCAACAAGTTGGGAGCCTTTTTCTTTCTGACCTGACAAATCTTCAGGTTGGTGCACCCCTTGAAAGCGGCGTCTTCTATGTTCTTCGTCTTGTCCGATAGAATAACGCGCTCCAGCGTTTGTTTTCCCTGAAAACTTCCGTCACTCATTTTTTTGCAGAAGGCATAGGCCGGGATGCAGTTACCCGGGTAGACGTAGATGCGGTCAGGGTAGGTGCCGTTCTTTCCTGTGTACATGCTTATGGTGGCATTCGATATGTCCAGCACTTTGAGGTTGGTGAATTCGTCGCGCAGATGGCGGAAGTCGATGGCGTTGAGTTTGCCCTGCAGGGTGAGGTGGGTGATCTGGTTGGCTTCATTTTCGGTCAGCAGTTCCACCAGTGTACCGGCTTTGGGTACATAGAAAGTTTTCTTTTTTTGGGCGTAAGCTCCTCCCCAGGTGATGCAGAGGCTAGCCGCAACAAGCAATATGTTTCTTAGTTTCATTTTCTTTCAATTTTAGGATTTTGTTTTCAAAGATACGGAAGATTTGTCGACAATGGATATCTTTTTTTCTTTTATTAGTATTTTTGCGGGCGTATTAGAGTGACTTTAAACAATACATTGTAAAATATGGAAATGAAAAGCAATACTTTATGGAGGTCTGCAGGCCGATTGGTGGCGGATATTGTGCTGTTTTATGTGATAGGGACGTTGATAACGATGTTTTTGTGCGTTCCTCTTTTCCTGATACAGAAAGCATTGGGGATGGAGATGCAGGAAGGCAGTTTGCCTTCTCTCTTCCTGGAAAGGTTGCTGATGCTGATCGGTTATCTGAGTGCGGCAGTATTAGTGCTGCGTTGGCGCAATCTACCTTTATCGCTGCTGGGAATGTCTTTGAGAGGACGGGGAAAAGACTTGTTGGCTGGATTGGGGGTAGCGGTGTTGCTGTATGCCGTCGGGTTTGGTACATCGCTCCTCATGGGGACTGTTGAAATAGCGAGTGTACAGTGGGTACCTCGTGACTTGCTGGGAACATTGCTGTTCTTCCTGTTGGTAGCCGTTACGGAGGAGGTGATGCTGCGTGGCTTTGTGTTGGGAAGAATGCTTTCGGCAGGTATGAATCGTTTTGTGGCGCTGTTCTTGTCGTCGGCTCTTTTCTCAGCCATGCATTTGTTCAATCCCAATTTTGCACTCTTGCCGTTTGTCAACATCCTGCTGGCAGGTTGTCTGCTGGGAGCATCCTTCCTGTATACACGTAACTTGTGTTTCCCTGTCGTGCTGCACTGGTTCTGGAACTGGCTGCAAGGCCCTGTGCTGGGTTATGAAGTTAGTGGTATGGACAGCGGCGAAACTTTGCTGACCCTCCGTTTGACGGGCAGTGACCTGCTGACAGGAGGCAGCTTCGGCTTTGAAGGCTCGCTGCTTTGCACCGTTCTGCTTGTTGGCGGTACACTGGCCATCGTCGCTTATTATGAACGGCGCGGCAGGAAGGAGGCTTAGAGTCCTTCCTGCGATACGCCGCGCAGGGTTAGTTGAATGCGCTTACGTTCGGTATCAATGCCCAGTACGCGTACCCTGACGTGCTGATGGATGGACACTACTTCGTTGGGATCACTGATGTAGCGGTCGGCCAGCTGGGAGAGGTGTATCAGGCCGTTTTCCTTGATGCCGATGTCCACGAAGGCACCGAAGTTGGTGATGTTGCCCACGATGCCGGGCAGCTCCATGCCTTCACGCAGATCGTCCAGCGTACGGATGTTCGGATCGAATTCGAACACCTTGATAGGGCCTCGTGGGTCGCGTCCGGGCTTGTCCAGTTCCTGAAGGATATCTTTGAGGGTAGGCATGCCGACAGTGTCCGTCAAGTAGCGTTCGGGCTGGATGCGTAGGCGCAGCTGTTTGTCGGCTATCAGTTCGCTGACGGTGCAGCCCAGGTCTTTGGCCATCTGTTCCACGATGCCGTAGCTTTCAGGATGGACGGCCGTGTTGTCCAGCGGGTTCTTGGCATCGGGAATGCGCAGGAAGCCGGCACACTGTTCGAAAGCTTTGGTGCCCATGCGGGGCACCTTCAGCAGGTCGCGGCGCGAAGCAAAGGGCCCATGCTCGGCACGATAGCTGACGATGTTTTGCGCCAGCTGTGGTCCGAGGCCCGATATGTAGGTCAGCAGGTGGCTGCTGGCTGTATTCAGATTAACCCCCACCAGATTCACACAACTTTCTACTGTCTGGTCAAGCGATTCCTTTAGTTTAGTCTGGTCTACATCGTGCTGATACTGGCCCACGCCGATGGACTTCGGGTCTATCTTTACCAGTTCGGCCAGTGGATCCATGAGGCGGCGGGCGATAGAGACCGCACCACGAACGGTGACGTCGTAGTCGGGAAATTCTTCACGGGCCAGCTTGGAGGCCGAATAGATGGAAGCCCCCTGTTCACTGACAACGAATATCTGCATGTCGCGGTCGAAACGCAAGTGCTTCAGGAAGTCTTCCGTCTCACGGCTGGCCGTACCGTTACCGATGGCCATGGCTTCGATGCGGTAAGCTTCCACCATTTTTTGTATCTTCTGTGCCGCTTCTTTAGGCTTGCTGACGGGTGGGTGAGGGTAGATGTTCTCGTTGTGAAGCAGGTTGCCCTGAGCATCGAGACATACCACTTTGCAACCTGTACGGAAGCCGGGATCGATACCCATGACGCGCTTCTGCCCCAGCGGGGAGGCCAGGAGCAACTGGCGCAGGTTGGCGGCAAAGACGCGGATGGCTTCGTCGTCGGCCCGTTCCTTGCTGCTGGCGGCAAATTCGGTTTCGATAGAAGGCTTCAGCAGGCGTTTGTAGGCATCTTGTACGGCTTCGGCCACGTAGTGGCTGCAAGCATTGTTGCCCCGTACGTACTGACGTTCGAGGCGCTCCAGGCAAGTGTCGTCCTCGTCGGGGGCGATGCTCACCTTGAGCACGCCTTCCGCCTCGGCACGGCGCATGGCCAGCAGGCGGTGGGAACTGCAACGCTTCAATGGGTCGGCCACGTCGAAGTAGTCGCGGTAGTTGGCAGCTTCGGTTTCTTTCCCCTTCACCACGCGGGCGGTGATGACGGCACGACGGTCGAAGGTTGTGCGGACGGTCTGTCGCGAGCGTTCGTCTTCGCTCACCTGTTCGGCTATGATGTCGCAGGCTCCTTTCAGGGCTTCTTCTACGCTCTTCACGTCGCCCTTGATGTAACTCTTTGCCTGTCGGTCGGGAGCCGGGTCCTTTTGTAGCATCAGTAGGGTGGCCAGTGGCGTGAGGCCTTTCTGTCGGGCCATTTCGGCACGAGTTTTTCGTTTGGGTTTGTAGGGCAGGTAGAGGTCCTCCAGCTCGGTGTTGTCCCAGGTGCTTTCGATACGTTGCTTCAATGCGTCGGTCAGCTTACCCTGCGCTTCGATGGTCGTCAGGATGGTTTCCTTTCGGCGTTCTGTTTCTTTTAGTTTCTCGTAGCGGTCGCGGATGTTTTCTATCTGCACCTCGTCCAGTCCGCCGGTAGCTTCCTTGCGGTAGCGGCTGATGAAGGGGATGGTGGCTCCGTCGTCCAGCAGGGCGAGGGTTTGGCGCACCTGCTTGTCTGTCAGTCCAAGCGAGGTGGCTATCAGGTGGGGGAACAGGTCGTTCATATCAGTGGATGTCTTTTTTTAATAAAATGATTGGTGGGCAAAGATAGTTCAAACGTAGAGAAGCACAAAACGAAAACAGTGTTTTCGGCGGCAGATTGCACTGTTTTCCCTGTGCGAAACCAGCCATTTCCTGCTCGAAAGGCTGAAGACCGCTGAAAGTTAAAATTTGTAGTGAAAGTATTTGATAGGCTTAATTTTATATGATTTTTTGGGAAATGGATGGAAAAATCCTACCTTAGCCTCGTAGATAAGCATTTTTCTTGTTTAGGAGTATATCAAAAGCTTTTTATGGATAAGATATTGGAATTTGAAGGACTGGATGCAGCACTGTATCCATGTGTTGGTCCTTTGGTAATGGATCCTGCTGTCTTGAAGCAAAATTATAATTTCCCTTTCCGCACCACTCAGGCTTACCGTTGGTTTGTCGCTGTGAATGGGGAAGAGGTGGTCGGTTTTATTCCGGTAGAGCGTCGGAAGAGCGGTTGGATCATGAACAATTACTATATCAAGGGACGTGACGAAACGGTGTTGGAAGCTTTGTTGCAAAGGATCATGGCTGTTGCGGCAGAAGAGAGGCGCACGTTGATGGCCATCAGTTTTCTGGAGGATCGGGATGTCTTTCGTCGATTGGGATTCGAGGAAGTGAATGTGTGGAAGCGCTATGTGAAAATGGTAAAGAACGGATAACACGGAGGGAGTATGGGAAGTAGTACATGTGGAAAGAACGTATATGAATTGGCACAAGAACGCCTGAAGATTGTCTTTGAGGATTTTGACAACGTCTGTGTGTCGTTTTCGGGTGGAAAGGACAGTGGTGTCTTGCTCAACCTTTGTATCGACTATATTCGTCGGAACAATCTGAAGCGAAAGCTCTGTGTATTCCATATCGACTACGAGATTCAGTATTCGGTGACCATCGATTATGTGAATCGCATGCTGGAGGCCAACAAGGACATTCTGGATGTTTACCGCATCTGTGTCCCTGTCAAGGTTTCCACCTGTACGTCTATGTATCAGGCCTTCTGGCGTCCCTGGGACGATGAAATGAAAGATTTGTGGGTGCGTCAGAAGCCTCCCGGCTGCTATAACAAGGAAGATTTCGAGTTCTATAATGAGAATATGTGGGACTATGAGTTTCAGATGCACTTTGCCCAATGGCTTCATGAACGGAAAAAGGCTACGCGTTCCTGTTACATGATCGGCATTCGGACACAGGAAAGTTTCAGCCGTTGGCGTTGCATTCACCTGGCCCGCAAGTATCAGATGTACCACACCTATCGCTGGACTTCCAAGATCGGCATCGATATCTTCAATGCCTATCCCATTTTCGACTGGAAGACGACCGATATCTGGGTAGCTAACGGAAAATTCCGTTTCGACTACAACAAGCTTTACGACCTTTATTATAAGGCCGGAATCAACATCGAACGCCAGCGTGTGGCCAGTCCTTTCCTGGGTGAAGCGCAGGAAAGCCTCAGGCTCTATCAAGTCATCGATCCCAATACATGGGGCAAGATGATCTGTCGCGTGAACGGTGTGCAATTCGCAGGCATCTACGGCAACACACGGGCCATGGGTACAGGTCATAAGGTCAATCTTCCCAAAGGACATACCTGGAAGTCGTACATGCAGTTTCTGCTTTCCACGCTTCCCGAGCCTACCCGCCGCAATTACCTGAACAAGCTGACGGTCAGCATCGAGTTCTGGAGGAAGAAAGGAGGTTGCCTGAGCGATGAAACCATCCAGAAACTCCGCGATCTGAATATCCCCATCGAGGTGGGAGGAAAGTCCAATTACAAGACTCGGAAAAAGCCGGTTCGCATGGAGTATCTGGACGATATCAACATCCGTGAGTTCCGTGAGATTCCTACCTACAAGCGGGTATGTATCTGCATACTTAAGAATGATCATATCTGCAAATACATGGGCTTTTCCATCAACAAGGAAGATGCTTACAAGAGAGACAAAATAATGGAAGAATTTAAAAATATGATGCTATGAGTGACGAATATATGAGTCCTGTCTATGCCGTCAAGGCCGTTCCGGTAGAGAAAGTGGAGGCCAACAATTACAATCCCAACGTCGTGGCTCCGCCTGAGATGAAGCTGCTCGAACTGTCTATCTGGGAAGACGGATTTACCATGCCCTGTGTGTGCTATTATGACTCCGAACGAGACGTTTACATCATCGTGGACGGTTTCCACCGTTATCAGGTACTGAAGACGTCCAAGCGCATTTATGAGCGCGAGAAGGGGTTGCTTCCCGTAGTAGTCATCGACAAGGATATGTCCAACCGAATGGCTTCCACCATCCGCCACAATCGTGCCCGTGGTACCCACAACATCGAACTGATGTCCGATATTGTGGCCGAGCTCGACCGTATCGGCATGACGGACGAATGGATTATGAAGAACATCGGTATGGACCGCGACGAAGTGCTCCGCCTGAAGCAGATTTCCGGTCTTGCGGCTCTCTTTGCCGACAAGGATTTCAGCATTCCCGGTAAGATCGAAACCGAGGAACAGGCCAGCATGGCCGACTACAATTTCTCGGAAGATTGACGTCCTTTATCGCCTGCACAGACGCCTGAAGTCACAGTATTCACACTGCCGTGTCTGTTCTGTCTGATCGAATGGCGTATGCAGGCTGAATATTTCTTCCAGTAGTTGCTGAAGCCTTTCGCGGAATTCATCTTCGTAGAAGCTGAAGTTGTTCACGGGCTGTTTCGGTTGGCGTGCCGCTCCCATTTCGATGACCGGTGAGTAAGTGTCCTGCGCAGCCCGGTGGATGTAGAGCAGGGCAGGGGCCACTTTCTTCGCCTGTTTGCGGCAAAGGATGGCTGCATACAGGAATGTCTGGAAAATGTAGTTGGGTCTTCCCTCTGCCGGAGTGAACAGTTGGGCTATGTTTTCCGGTGTTTTGGGCGCTCCTCCCGTCTTGTAGTCCACGATGCGCAGGGTGTCGTCCTTGCTGTCCATACGGTCGATGGTTCCACCGATCTGTATCTTCAGTTTTCCGGCCGGTGTGTCTATTTCCATCACTTCTTTCACCTCCAGTTCCATACCTTCCATGCTGAAGGGGGCATAGTTCAGGTCGTTGCGCAGCAACTGCCGCAGGTACGAGGCAATCACCCGTGCGTGTATCAGTTGCGTACCGTTGTATTCCGGTTGTTCTTCTTCCGGTACGTGGAAGAATTCTTCCTTGAATGCCCGGTCCACGTATCCCTGTAGTTTTACTTCATTCTTCAGCAGCCGTTCCAGGTCTTCTTTGCGGATTTCCTTTCCGTGTTCCGTCAGTTCGGTGTACACCAGTTCTGCCGAACGGTGGAAGATGGTGCCGAACAGGGCCGAGTCTATCTCCGCCGTTACCTCTTCGGGCAGTTTCAGCCCTGCTACATAACGGTAGTAGAAGCGCAGCCGGCAGTCCAGGTACGTATTCAGTGCCGAGGGCGAGAAGAAAGCTTTCGGATGCTTTTCCACGTTGTATCGTTGACACATCCGTTTCACCATTTCTTCGGTCTTTTCCACACGGATCGTCCGTTCTGCCTGGGGCGATTGCCCTGCTTCCAGATACTCCCGTCGGATTTCATGCGGCCATTCCACCAGAAACTGTAGCATGAAGCGCGACATCTCTCCCCGGTTCAGTCCGTCGGTCGATGTGTTGTACATCAGCGTCACGTTCTCCGCCCGTTGCATCAGGCGGTAGAAGTAATAGGCATACACGGCATTCTTGTGTTCGATGGTTGTCATGCCAAATGCCTTGCGCAGGTTGTAGGGGATGAACGACGATTCGCCTCCCGCCTTGGGCAGTTGTCCTTCGTTGAGCGACAGCACAATCAGGTTTTTAAAGTCCAGGTTTCTCGTTTCCAGTACGCCCATTACCTGCATGCCGATGGCCGGTTCGCCGTGGAAGGGAATGTTGGCTGCTGTCAGCAGGCGGTTCATCAGCCGTTTCAGGGTACCTGTCTGCACTCCTTCCAGCTCACCCGTCTCCAGCAGATTCAGCAGGCGGTTCACGAGGGTATAGCTTTTGAAGAGTGATTCCCGGTACAGTTGCCCGAAGATGTCTTTTTCTTCCTCTTCCGGCTCGTTCCGATACAGGACCGATACATCTTTGATCCGTTCCGTCAGCCAGGTACAGAGGGCTTTCTGTCCGTTCTGCGGAGTGAACACCTGTTCCAGGAACGTGTCTGCCTTCAGTTCCGAGGGTAGGGGATAGAAGCGGTTGTCTTTGGTCAGTTTCCGTTCCAGCTTTTCAGCTTCGGCCGACAACTGTCTGACGTACGGATGCTTCAGTACCGCCATCACCGCTTCGTAGACGTAGCGTCCGCTGTCTGCCCGGTAGCCGTCGGTCTGGAGTTCCGTCAGGGCGTTGATGTAGCTGTATACCGGTGTCTGTGCCAGGGGGAAACCCATGGTGATGTTCACGTCCTTCACCTCTTCGGGCAGGGTGTGAAGCACGGGCACAAGCATAGCCTCGTTGCACAGCACCACGGCATTCTCCTTCTGTTGTGCTCCCTCCGGCAGTTCCAGTCCCTTCATCCATTGGGGCAGGAAGCGTGCCTGTGCATTTTCCGTAGGTGCCGAGAGGAAACGGATCTGCTTGGGCCGGCTCATTACGTCCAGACAGCTTTCCGGCAGCTGGTTCGGAAACAGTTTCAGGTTGCGCAGGATAAACTCGCCGGCTTCGTGCTTGTAGGGCGGATTGGCTTCGGACGGACGTCGGGTGTAGAACACGTCGTAGTCCCAGTAGAACCAGGCCTTTCCAGCCTCTTGCAGGCGCAGGAAGAACGCCTGTTCCACCCGGTTCAGTACGTTGAAGCCTACGAACACATAGCGGTCGTAGTCCAGCCGTTGTGTGTCCAGTTCTTCCATCACCTGACGGTACATCATGCCTTCGTAGGCAATGCCCAGCTCCGCCAGTCGTTTGCGGTAGTGCCGGTAGATGTCTCCCAGCTTGTCCCACAGGCTGATGAATTTCTCTTTCAGTTCCGTCCGCTTCTCGATGGAGAAGTTCCGGAAGAATTCCTGTATTGCCTCCTCCTGTTCCTGACTCAGGTAGTCGGGGATGTCCATGATGTTCTTCAGGTCCTGCAGGTTGCCGAAGAGTCGGTCTGCGTCCACCAGGTTTTTGTCTACGTCGTCAAAGTCACTGATCAGCAGTTCCCCCCAGAAATAGAAGTCGTCCAGTGTCTCTTCGCTTTTCGTTTCTTCGCGGAACACCCGGTAGAGTTCACACACCAGCCGGATGGGATCTCCCGCTTTCCAGGGTGACAGTTGGCGGAACAGGTCGCTGATGCTCACGTAGGTTGGCGACCACAGCGGACGGTCGCTTTGTGCGGCCAGCTGTTCGTTGAAGAACAGGCTTGCTCTTTTGTTCGGGAAGACGACCACCGTCCGGCTCAAGTCGTTTCCTGTTTTCTTATATAGGTCCTGTGCAACCAGTTGCAGAAATGTTTCCATAATATGAATTGATAATTGAAAATGGAAAATTGAGAATTAATACCTCACACCTTCTCTGTCCTTCCTTCCGTCACATACCACAGATATCCTTCCATCTGTTTCGGGTCATATCCCATGCGCGTCAGCAGCTGCATGTAGTCTTTCACCTGACGGTTGTATTTCTTACTGGGCTTTCCGAATTTGAAGTCCACCACCACCAGCCGTCCGTCTTTCATCATCACGCGGTCCGGACGTCGGGTCCTCAGCTCCCCGTTCTCCTTCCAGATGATGTCACATTCGTTGAACAGCCTCCATGTCCCGTCGTACCATTCCTTCACCTGTGGCAGCTCGAAAGCCTGTTTCGTCAGTTCCCTGATTTCGTCTTCCGTCTCCTGCCGTCCTATTACGCCTTCGAACACCAGCCTGCTGATGGCATCCTCGATGTCCGCTTCCGTCCGTATGGCCGAGAACAGGGTATGCAGCAGTCGTCCGCGGTTGATGAAGCGCTGTTCCGACTCCTCTTCGTCCACGCCCGCTATGAAGTCTGCCGAACGGTTGGACTGCCTGAACTCTATTTCGTGTTTCAGGCTTTCCATGGCTACCGGCCTTTTCGTAGCTTTTTGTGCCAGCCGGTTACCAGTCTGTTTTTCTTCTTTCTCTTCCGAGGCACACAAGGTTCCCCGTTCATACCGTCCGTCCTCTTCGTCCCATGTGCCGTGTCCTCCTTCGGCCAGGCGGGGTAGGGCATAGCCCAGCAGTTCCGCCATGGTTCCCCGTTGTCCCTTCCGGCTCCACACCAGCAGGTTCTTTCCCGCACGCGTAAAGGCCACGTACAGCAGGTTCAGGTTGTCCACCCACAGCTGCAGCCGCTCTTCCAGGTAATCTTCCCGATACACCGATTCCGCCATCAGGGGCGAATAGTTCACCGGTACCAGTCCCAGTCCGTTGTAGGGCTTCTCTTTCGGCGAGCACCACACCAGCTGGTTGTTCGTTTCGTTTTCCGTTTTCCAGTCGCAGAAGGGGATCAGCACCGTGTGGAATTCCAGTCCTTTCGACTTGTGGATAGACAAGATGCGGATGCCTTCCAGCTCTCCGCTCGGGATGGTCTTCATGCACAGTTTCTCGTCCCAGTAGTGCAGAAATCCGTCCAGGTCCGACGAGTGGTTCTGCAGGTAGTCCGTCACCGCGTCGAAGAAGGCAAAGAGATAAGCGTCCTGCTTCTCCAGCCGTTTCACTTCCAGCAGGCCGAACAGCTCTTCCAGCAGTTCGTACAGAGGCATCAGCCTCAGTTCCTCCCGCCGTGTGGTCAGTCCTTCCGGCAGCAGTTTCTCCATGTCTCCGGCCAGCAGATTGTCCGTATTTCCTTCCTGTTCCTTCACCCCCGTACGGTAGTTCATCACCAGCGAAGCCAGTGCCACCCCGTCCGTCGCGTCCGACAGGTAGCGCAGGGCGTCCACCAGCATGCACACCGCTTGCGAGGCGTCCAGCCGGAATGCCTCGTCCGATACGACCGGCACCTTCAGCTCCCGGTCGAAGTAGTCTGCAATCGGTGCGATATTCTTGTTCTTGCGCACCAGGATAGCCATGTCGTTCAGTTTCACACCTTCGGCCAGCAGTTCCTCCACCGCTTCGCCCAGCGCCTGCAAGGTAGCTTCCGTGTAGTCTCTTTCCTCGTCCGGTTCCAGGAATTCCACCCGCACGTATCCCCGTGCCTTCTCCTTGGCCGACTCCTGTTCCACGTCCTCGTACGCTTCCTTCAGTTCCCTGCATTCCGTTTTCAGTTCAGCCAGGTGCAGGCTGTTCAGGTAGTCCACCACCTCTCTGAATACCCGGTTGTTGAAGTCCGTCACGTTTGCCTCGCTTCGTCGGTTCACCTTCAGTGTCTCCAGTCGGATGGGGAAGTGTCCCAGGCTTTTCTTCAGTCCGTTCAGGATTCTCCAGTCACCGTTTCGCCAGCGGTAGATCGACTGTTTCACGTCGCCCACGATGAGGCTGTCTTCCCCCTGGGCCAGTCCTTCCAGCAACAGCAGGCGGAAGTTATCCCATTGCATCCGGCTCGTGTCCTGGAATTCGTCGATCATCACGTTCCGGATACTGGCTCCTATCTTTTCGAAGACGAACGACGAGTCTCCCTCCCTCACCAGCCGGTGCAGCAGGGCGTTCGTGTCCGACAGCAGGAAGCGGTTCTGCTCCCTGTTCAGCGTCTTCACTTCCTCGTCTATGTGGTTCAGCAGTTGCAGTTTGTTCAGGTGCTGGCGTGTCAGGCGGCAGCTGTTCACCGTCCGGCACCGTTGCGGCCTCATGCGTTCCGCTTCCTGCAGCAGCGGCATCAGGCTGCGTTCCGCCAGTGCCGTGATTTCTTTCCGTTGCTTCGACGACTTCGTGCTCCAGTTGTCCGCGTTGGCCAGACATCCCTGTAGCGTTGCGTTCACCACGTCCTTGTCGCTCAGTCGTCCGTCCCTCAGTTTGCGGAAGTAGCTCCCGATGCCTCTCGAGCCGTTCTTCAGGTCTTCCGGAGCCAGCCCGTATCCCTCCAACTCTCCTTCAAACTGGTCGTTGAAGGCCTTCATCTGCTCCAGCGCTTCCGTTTCCAGCTCCTTCAGCGCCTCCTTGTACAGCTTCATCAGCTGCGGCTCCTTCAGGCATTCCCTCAGCAGTCCGCCTTTCTCCAGGTAGCTTTCGTCGAAGATGTTCCGTCCGAAGCTCTTTATTTCGTCCGATACGTTCCATCGCTTGTCGTCCGCGATGCGTTCGTTGATGTAGTCCAGCAGCCAACCCATGACCGGAGCGTCCGGCGTCAGTTTCTCTATCAGGCTGTCTACCGCTTCGTCCAGCACCTCCGTGTTGTTCAGTTCGATGTTCAGGTTGGGAGTCAGTTCCAGTTCCCTTGCCAGGTTTCTCATCACCGACTGGAAGAACGAGTCGATCGTCTCCACCCGGAAGCGGCTGTAGTCATGCAGCATGTACTGCAGGGCCATGCCGGCCCTTTTCCTCAGCTCCTCCGTGTCCATGTCTTCCTTCAGGTCCTCCCGGATGCGATTCAGGTACGCTTCCGAGTCCCGGTCTCCCTTCCAGATGCCGTACAGCTGCTGCACGATGCGTTCCTTCATCTCCGCCGTAGCCTTGTTCGTGAAGGTCACCGCCAGAATCTGCCGGTACGCCCTGGGATTCTCAATCAGGTGCTTGATATATTCTACGGCCAGTGTAAACGTCTTTCCCGACCCTGCCGATGCTTTGTAGACCAGTAGCTCCATATACTCAGTCCCTATTAAACAGGTCCCTCGTATACACCTTTCCTCTCACGTCGTCCAGACATGCGTCGTATCGGTTCGCAATGATGGCGTTCGATTGCCGTTTGAAGACTTCCAGATCGTTCACCACCACCGATCCGAAGAACGTCGTCCCGTTCTCCAGCGTCGGTTCGTAGATGATCACCGTCGCTCCCTTCGCCTTGATGCGCTTCATCACTCCCTGGATCGAGCTTTGCCGGAAGTTGTCGCTGTTCGATTTCATGGTCAGTCGGTACACCCCGATCGTACACGTCCGTTCCTCCGCCGGGTTATAGTCCCCCCGGTTGTAGTAGTCGTAATACCCCGCCTTGTGCAGCACCTGATCCGCGATGAAATCCTTGCGTGTCCGGTTGCTCTCCACGATGGCGTGTATCAGGTTCTCCGGCACGTCCCGATAGTTGGCCAGCAGTTGCTTCGTGTCTTTCGGCAGGCAGTATCCCCCGTAGCCGAAGCTTGGGTTGTTGTAGTGCGTTCCGATGCGTGGATCCAGGCAGATGCCGTCGATGATGGCCTTCGTGTCCAGTCCCTTCACCTCCGCATACGTGTCCAGCTCGTTGAAGTAGCTCACGCGCAGGGCCAGGTACGTGTTGGCGAACAGCTTTACCGCCTCCGCCTCCTTCAGGCCCATGAACAGCGTGTCCACGTTCTCCTTGATGGCACCTTCCTGCAGCAGGGCTGCAAACTCCCGTGCCTTCTCCTCCAGGTTCTTGCCGGCAATGGTGCGGATGGCCTCGTTCTCCTCGTCCAGTCCCTCGATCAGCTTCGGATAGCCCACGATGATCCGGCTCGGATACAGGTTGTCATACAGTGCCTTGCTCTCCCTGAGGAATTCCGGCGAGAACAGCAGGTTGAACGTCTTTCCCTGTAGGGCAGGGGAGTTCTTGAACACCCGTGCATACTTCACGTACAGGCTTCGGCAGTATCCCACCGGAATCGTACTCTTGATCACCATTGTCGCGTCCGGGTTCACCTCCAGCACCAGGTCTATCACCTCTTCCACGTGGCTTGTGTCGAAGTAGTTCTTCACCGGGTCATAGTTCGTCGGAGCCGCTATCACCACAAAGTCCGCGTCCCGGTAAGCCTCACGTCCGTCCAGCGTAGCCGTCAGGTTCAGTTCCTTTTCCGCCAGATACTTTTCGATATACTCGTCCTGTATCGGGCTGATCCGTTTGTTTATCTTCTCCACCTTTTCCGGAATCACGTCCACCGCCTTTACCTGGTGATGCTGTGCCAGCAGCGTTGCGATCGACAGTCCCACGTAGCCCGTTCCGGCCACGGCTATTCTATAGTCTTTCATATCTTTCATTGTTTTCAGATTCATGCCAAATTACGATTTAAAGTAAATAGTATATTCCAAAGTGTTTCATTGAACGTGTGGCTAAAGATACAGTGTTTTGCGATACCTCCGTCTGTTTTGGCCAATAATTTATGTTTTATCGAAAAAAAAGAACTCCCGACAGCCTTTTACAGGGTCTGTCGGGAGTTTGTTGGTTTTACTTATTTTCAGCAACCAAATGTATACTCAGAAACTCCAATATTCCTCCCCATAACTTGTTGCTATTCAAATCCCAATGATTAACATTGGTATAATCCCTGTATGCTTCCTTAATTTTTTTCTTTTCCGACTTGGAAGCCCCCAACAATACCTCCAGATATGCATATATCTTAGTCTTCTTCGCCGGAATTGTCAACGGCATTCCGTCTTTCCAAGGCAAAACTATTTCCTTAAGCGAATTTTCATACGTTTCCCAGCAATCCATTACCGGACGATTGTCAATATTGATAATTCCTTCCAACAAGTCTTCCAACTCACCTTCTGTTCTGTCATCCGGAAATAAGAATAATTCAAATTCAGCTCCCGTTTCAGCTTTCCACTTCAACAAATCCCTCCGTCGTTGTTTACAATCATCATCCGCATCAAAAACAACAAGATTTATCCCTCCATCATCCGAATTTCTTTTCATCAGGTTCAAATATGTATTGCCAGACAGTAGGTTCGTATATCCTCCTGTGGCCACAATACTCTCCTTTTTTACCTTCCCCCAATGATACTCTATCAGTTGCTCCAGAAAACGTTTGTCGGCAACGCCCTCTACAAAAATCCAATAATCTTCTCTCATCTTCTGATTTCAATTTCGTTGTCAATTGCCTCTTTCAGTTCCACATACGTATATTTATACGCCTGAAAGCCCCGATTCTTGGTTTTTGCGATATTATATACATGGACAAGCTCTTGGAAGGTGTCATTTTCTTGTATTACATTTTTCAAACCTTGTAGACAGTCTAAATTATGAGTTGTCACAAAAATCTGCACATTTCGTTGCCTTGCAAAATCAAGAATTGTCCTCCACATACATTTGTGTGCGCTATAATGCAAGCCATTGTCTATTTCATCTATTAAGACAGTGTGATAATCTTCATTGGCTATAGTTGAAAGGATATTAACCATACGTCTGATTCCATCTCCTGCCATGCTGATAGGCATCAGTTCCTGTACGTCTTTTATTTTCATAAACAGACCATCCGGCAATGCCTCGACCGATTCTATGCTCGCATCAAAATTTCGTAGTGCTTTCACTACCTCCTGTTTCCTGTTTCTTTTTACCAGCAAGGCAAAATTGGATGTAGCGTTGTTATCATTCTTGTCCGCAGAAACGAACAGGCAGTTCATATCCTCCCGATAACTGTCATCCACCATTTGTTGCATATTCCCTCCTGCATCCGTATACAACTTTGCATGATAAGTATACCCATTTCCTTCGATAACATCAAAGTCCAAGTCCAATTGTTTGATGGCCGACCTCGAAGACATCCCGCTCGAAGTAACATCAGCATCATCGTTTGCCATTACAGGCGTGAAAGTCAGTTTTCGAACTCCTGTCAACATATCAGCCTCCAATATAGGCTTATTCGAGAAATCCAGGTTATGGAACAGATACCTGACACCATCCACAGTCGGAGCCGTCAATGTCCTCCAATAATTGATTCTTGCTGGCATTAGTGGATTCGACATACCTGCCAACATAAAAAGTGCCTCCAGTATTGAAGTCTTTCCAACATTGTTTGCACCCACAAATACGTTAACATTGGCAAAGTCATTTATAATGAGATGATCAAAACCTCTAAAATTGGCAATTGATATTTTACGATAATGGTTACTCATGATTTCCAGATTTGTGAATACAAAGAAAAGAATTTCCTTGTAGATAACCAAATTCTCTTCCATTAACTTCATAGAGTCGGTAAGCGTCCAGTTTTGACGTACAGTCACAAACATCAACAGCCGCAACAGAAATACTTACCTATTTTAACTTTTTGAAGAATGTTTATATCCGAAAATAGAAACTCCCAACAAACCTTTTACAGTCTGCCGGGAGTTCCCTGTTTTCATAACTTGATATTGATTATTTATTTTCCGTATATCGTTTCATAGTATTTCTGGTAATCTCCGCTCGTCACATATCTACTGTCGAGATGCAGGTTTAAAATTTAATCTCTTCTAAAAATATCTCTTGTATAAACCTTTTCTTGAACATCATCCAAACAGCTGTCATATCTATTAGCAATAATAGCATTTGATTGTCGTTTGAATTTATCCAAATCATTAACGACTCTAGATCCGAAGAAAGTACTTCCGTCCTCCAATGTGGGTTCATAGATAATCACAACAGCTCCCTTTGCCTTGATACGTTTCATTACACCTTGAATGGAACTCTGGCGGAAGTTGTCGCTATTAGATTTCATGGTCAGACGAAATACACCAACCACGCATTGCTTTTCCTGAGATGGATTAAAATCTCCCCGATTATAATAGTCGTAATACCCGGCTTTCTTCAATACCTGGTCTGCAATAAAATCCTTTCTAGTACGGTTAGATTCCACAATGGCATGAATCAAGTTTTCGGGTACATCTGCATAATTGGCCAACAACTGTTTCGTATCTTTCGGCAAACAATAACCACCATAACCAAAAGACGGATTGTTATAATGTGTACCGATACGAGGATCCAGACAGATACCATCAATAATAGCCTGTGTATCCAATCCCTTCACCTCTGCATACGTATCCAGTTCATTGAAATAAGATACACGCAGGGCAAGGTAGGTATTGGCAAAGAGTTTCACAGCCTCTGCCTCTTTTAGTCCCATAAACAAGGTATCTACATTCTCTTTAATGGCACCTTCTTGCAACAAGGCAGCAAATTCTTTTGCTTTCTCCTCCAGATGCTCTCCTGCAATGGCTTTGATAGCCGCATTCTCTTCATCTCTACCCTCTATCAGCTTCGGATAACCTACAATGATACGACTAGGATAAAGATTGTCATACAGTGCCTTGCTTTCACGCAGAAACTCTGGTGAGAAAAGCAAATTAAAATTCTTTCCTTGTAAGGCTGGCGTATTTTTGAATTTCTTCGCATATTTCACATACAGACTACGACAATACCCCACAGGGATTGTACTCTTTATCACCATTACTGCATCAGGATTTACCTCCAGTACGAGATCAATTACCTCTTCCACATGACTGGTATCGAAGTAGTTTTTCACCGGATCATAATTGGTCGGAGCAGCAATTACGACAAAATCCGCATCCTTATAAGCGGAACGTCCATCCAAAGTAGCTGTCAAATCAAGCGGTTTCTCAGCCAAATACTTTTCTATATATTCATCCTGTATGGGGCTGATACGATTGTTAATTTTCTCCACCTTCTCAGGAATAACATCCACAGCTGTCACATGGTGATGTTGAGCTAGCAATGTGGCAATAGAAAGTCCTACGTAACCGGTACCAGCTACAGCAATATTTACATTATTAAACATGATTATAATAGATCTTAGGTGCTATATTAGAGATTATTCATTTTCATCCTAAACCTCTTCATCATATAAGTAGGCATAAAGACAAAAGAAAAAAATAAATAAGCTTTCCAGACAGGAAATTTCAAAATAGTTCGATAAACATTGATGTTATGCTTCACCAAATCCATTTTTTTATTCGAAATAGACCCCTTTCTAATTCGATAGTAAGCCAACGGTTCCTTTATTCCGTATGCCACTTTACATTTTGCTAAAATTTCAAGCCACAATCCCCAATCCTGTCTTTTTCTAATGGACGACATATACATCTTACCAACTTTCTCTGTATCATACATCGCCGTCAAACATCCTATTTCATTATCCCGTTTTAGCTGATGATAATTTAGTTTGCTTCGACAAACCACTATTCCTTTTTCAGCTCCTTCTTCATTCATTAGCATATAGGAACTGTATGTTAATGCACATTTCTTCTTTTCCATAAAAGCCAGTTGTTTTTCCAGCTTTTGAGACATCCATACATCATCACTATCACAAAAAGCTATATAACGCCCTTTCGCTGCTTCAATTGATTTATTACGACAGATACCGGCCCCACTATTCACTTCCAACTTTAGTAATTTAATACGTGGATCTTTGTGAACATATTCTTCAATAATAGCAATAGAATTATCGGTTGAACAATCATCTGTAATCAAAAGCTCCCAATTGGAATAAGTCTGTTTTAGAATTGCTTCAATTGTGCAGGCGATAAAATTTTCACAATTGTAGGAAGGGGTAATAATGGATACTAAACCACAATCTTTCATAAAAAATAATCATTTAAGCGGCATAACATAAAGTCCTCTCTTACCTGTACGAGGGGAATCAAAACAAATATATTTGCCTGAGGGAGATACTCTTGGATGTAAATCACAAGCAATATGACATTTGAAATTTTTTGTCTGGAATTTCTTGGGCGAATACACATTCACCAATAATTCAACATTTTGCGTTTCTACATTCACCTTATAAATCTTTGCCATTCTATATTTATCAGGATATGTATCAGTTACAAAAGATGTATCGGTTATAAATGACTGGTGTCCGTCAGAATTCAAAATATCTCCGGCAATAATTCGATAATTCCTTATATCATTCATATCATACAAAACATGGCAACTTTTACCATCGATAATACAAGAAGCTAATAATTGGTTCTGAGAATTCCAAACATAATGGGATCCTGATTCTTGAGTTGGTAGTTCAATCAAATTATTATATTTTAAATCATATACCATTATTTTTGTATATCGTTTCATATAATCCCCTTCCTTTGGAATTCTTCTATATAAAAACGCTATATATCTACCATCTTTAGAAAATTCAGTATGAGTAACAAAATGTAAAAATCCGGTTAAATAACAACTATCAACTGTGTCAGCCAATTGTGATAAAGGAACTATCAACTTAGAAGTATTTTTAAGTATATCTACTAAAAACAGTCCAGTATCACAAGGTGCTGCTTCATCCAATTTGCCATTATCCTTATATGAATAACCATAACCAGGCATACAACGTTCTAAACGTTCATAACTAAATGAAGTAGCTAATAATTGTTCCTGATTACAAAAAACAGAGTCAATAGGAGAATTAACAATTAATTCTTCTCCAGTTTTTGTATTTAAAATCTTAGATAGAAGTTTAGAATTTATAGCAGTATTATAAATTACTCTATCAGAATCAATCCATTGTAATCTACATCCTTTATGATAGTTCCAAGCTGAAGATTTCCCCAAAATATGATAATCAGTAAATTGATTATTAATAAAATCAAAATATCCAAGCTCTATCTCTTCGCCAATTTGTGGCATTCTAAAATCAAAAGTATTATGATTGACTAGCAATTTACTTTCGTCATTTGAAAAAGGGGAAACATCATGAAAACCAAAATAAAAATTTTCTAGAAATAAATATGGGTTATAAAAAAACTCTTTTCTTTTCGGTAAAAGATCGAAAAAATCTTGATAGATATCTCGAATAATCTGCTTTACTTTCGGATTCTTACGAACCAAATTATATATATAAGATTCTAATGTATTCATCATTTCTTTATAAATATACCGTATAATATAGACTTTAAAGCTAAACTAAAAGAAGTTTTCTTATGATATTCTTTATATTTTCTAATACAAAAATAAAAGGCAGCAAATACAGCAAATGGTCGTCCTCCATGCAGTCTGCGCGTATAATATCCCCAATCGATAAAATAATCTTTTGTAAAAATGAAATGTGCCCATTGCGAAACGCTATGCGACACAGTTCCAATACATATTGGGAAATAATAGATATTTAATCCTCTTTTCAAAGATTGATGTAAAAAAATCTTTTCTTCTCCTCCTGCTTTAGTAACACCAGAACCTATTTTCTCATCAAAACAAACATTTTCTTTAATAATAGGATTACGTTTAAATACAATCTGCCAACTTGATATTTTAAGAGCCGTTTTATAACTAATCTTTAATCGATGTCCCCAATACCTTTTTTTTATATATGAATTCGTTGGAATATTCAATTTAAAAGCAGCTATATCTATATCAGGATAACTCACAAAAACCTCATTAATTTTATCAACATAATTATCATCCAAACATTCATCATCATCGCATATCAAACAGATATCTCCAGTTGCATTTTGAATAGCCATATTTCTACTTTTAGAAAGACCTCTCTCGGTTGTATGTATAATTTGGGCTTGGCATTCATTTCCATTCTTATTTTTGAAAGTGAATTTATCTATTTTATTTTCATCACATTGGTTGATAATTAATACATTACTTTGAATATTTGTACGTTGAATAATTGATGTATCCTTTTGAAACATACATGATATTAAGACTTCTATTTGCATGATATTATAATATTTTTATATACAAAACATATTAATTTATACTTAATCCTTATAGAAAAACGAAGAAAAGATTTTTATAAAAAATATATTGATTTATATGCATATTCTCTTACGGGAAATAATAATACTTTAGCTGAATATATGGCAATCAAATAAGCTATAATAAGATAATATAGATTTTTCCGCATAATGGATATATTATGCAAATAGAATAATAATGGAAATATGGAGAAAATTAAAAAGAAATCAAAAATTCTACTAATCACCGTGAAATTAACAACCAGTAGACGTAAAGCATAAGCTAAAATTCCCCAATTGAATATGACTTTAATACGCTTAAAGTTCTCCTTTCGTTTACTAAAATGATAAAGAGAAAGCAAATATAATGGGAAGTAAATATATTTCATTATAATAAGAAAATTTTGCCTATCCTCAACCGCACCACCTTGTATATGCCATGCATAATCAGCAGGCAAATAAGGAATAAAATTTAGGAAGAAATTAATATTAAAAGTCATTCCTACAATAGAACAAACAATAAGTATAATTACAAGTTTATTGATGGTCAGATTTCTAACAATCTTATTAAGCAAGGGTATTAAAAGATAAACAATAGCAGCATTATGGATCATAAAACTGATGACAATAAATAAGAATCCTTTTTTACGTTTATTTTCAAATATTAGCATTCCTGCGTAACTTCCAATATAACATGCTGTTGTTTGCCTTAATATATTCAACTGATTATTAAATAAAGAGGTAACAACAATGTACAGTAATACAAATAAGAAAAGTTGACGACTTTTAAAGCGCTTTATAATAAGCGCAAGAAAAATAAAATTGATAAAATAAAAGATATAAAACAATGCTTGCCCTCTTAAGCCAACATTGTTACATAAATTAACAATATAAACAAATAATATTTCACCCTTGAATATATACCTATGCAAATCGCCTCCACTAAACAAATCTATGTAACTCTCATAATCGGTTCCAACCTCATATTGTCCACCACATAATATTAACCATACTATAAAAACTGGTGAAAATAATATCAATGCTGTATGTACACCGTAATTATTATCTCGACAGTAACACGATACTAAATAAGAATAGAATAATGAATAGTAGAAATTCAATCCAAAAACCATACTACTCTGTTTCTCTAATATAGAGTTATTTTTTTAAACATCTTTTATATATTGCAGAACATCTTTTGGCAAAAGATTCTCCTAACCAACGCCTTATGAACAAATAAAGCTTTTGTTTCGATGATGTCCATGTTCCTGCGTAGTGATGTACTGTTCGCGTATTTGGTGTTTCATTACGCTTATTTGAAACATAATCTATTGGACAGAAATACTCTTTGGGGTAAATCCATATCTCCGCACATTTTTGTATTTTATTTAAATTCCTCAACCCGTGTTTACAGAGTATTTCTGTTGTATAAGAAACAACAGTTTTCATATTATATGCACCATTTTCTTTTATAAAATGTAAACTATTATATGTTTCAAGAATTTCTTTGTACAGTCGAAGACCTGGGGTTACCCCAAGGCCGAGGCCAGGGGCAACACTCGCTACGTTCGTGTCGCTCGCATTCTTCTCACAACCCATAAAAGGGCCACGTGCAATGATGTCAGCCATTGGACGAATCACTTCAACATCGGTGTCGAAATAAATTCCTCCATAATGATACAAAATCCAAAAGCGGGCATAATCACTTACAAAAGCATATTTCTTTGCTTGATAAGCTTCCGCAGTATAAGGTATGATATTTACATCGAAATTATCTTCATTCCATTCTTTTATTTCATACTCTGGTAAGAATTTCTTCCACGATGCAATACACTTCACGGCTAGCTCAGGTAAAGGATTGCGTCCAAACCAACAATAATGAATGACTTTGGGTATCATAATCTATTAGCCAAATTATTTCTTTAATTTATATATTTTTTTTTGATCTCTCTTTGGTTTTTCTATATTTTACAAACTTAGCATCTGTACTCGCTACAGTGGCATTTTCGGATATATCTTGTCCAACTGCTGCATTTGTTCCTATAGTTGTATTATCTCCAAATATGTAAAGTTTCTTCATATATTAAGTCAATATAAATATTGTTGTCTTGTAGTATTCTTGTTATCCTGTATTGGAATGAGCAGATTCTTAAATTTGGAGAGATTCTCCACGGGGTAACGCCTCCGTCTGGTACTGAAAGTAAAACCTTTCAAGATCTTCACTGCTATACATAATTCTATAAATTTTGCTTGGCAGCGAAGTTATCTATTTCAATTAATAGCCATTTTTTGACTGCTTACGTCAAAATTGGACGCTTACTTAAATTTGCTGTTGCTGTACAGACTTAAAAGTCGTTTAAATAATGGAGGCCAAAGGTCCGCTCTTTTATAACATAGCTTTAGTTTGAGAATTTACAATAAGTTCGTTTTTATTCATTTAACCTACTTAGGAGATATTGGTAATACATTTTTTTTGTCCCCAAATCGACATATTTTTCAACTTCAAATGGACGAAAAGCGATGTCATCAAGGAGCATCGAAAAAACTATGTGAGACATAAAAAGTTGGCTATAATATTGAAGCTTCTCATAATAGGTGCAAAAAACATTAACATCTTCAAAAAAATAACCACCTGCATTAAAATATCGGCTTATGATTTTTTTTTCTATAATATTTGTAATATAGAATTGATCATCCAAATTAACAAAGCTCTTATTCTGTGGATTAACCATATCTAATTTATCTAAAGGATAAATAGCTATTCCATTAGTGGATAAAAAATCACAGGTAAAGTAACTGTCAGAATCTTTTACAAAGATTCCATCCTCAATGTTCTCTTTGCGTATACATTCATATACTGTTTCAACTTGACTTTTAGTGGGTTTATTTAAAATCGTAACAACCGCCTGTTTCAGTCCCATTTTTCGGAATTGGCATTTCAATAGTTCTGCTAGATCATATCTTTCGTCCAATTTTTGTAAAATAACAAAGTATATTTTATCAAACCTTGTAAGATCTAAGCCTTGTATTGATTTTATACACAAAAGAAATCCGTCTTCCGAAAAGTTGAACACATAAGGTAAAGTATGTTCATATTCAGGCTTATCTGCTGCTATTGGTACAATAAGACTGGTTTTCATATCATTGATTCTAATACATTTTTTAAATAAGCAATGACCTTATTCTCCTTGGCATATTGTAATATGCGTAAAAAATTCATCAATTGGAAACTTGTGTAATATTTCTCATACCAATCATAAGTCGTATAGTATTTATCTATTTCTTTATCTATTTTTTGGGAAATAATACTTAATCTAACTACATCTAATTTACCATTATACATTAACTGTGACCATTTGTATTTTGAATCCTGACGTATCTTTACCAAATCTATTAAGGGAGATTCTATAAACGAGTCAAGAAAATCAATAAGATAATAATTATTTCCATTAAACAAAATATTAGAGAAAGTCAAATCTCCATGACATTGACCTATCGGAATTTCGATGCAGTTGGGTAACTGATTAAATATTTTCCTACTTTTCTCTAACAAATGAATTATTTGTATATCATTAGCGAGGTAAGGGTTTGATTGGCATTTATAACAAACATCTTCATATTTTTTTTTAATGATCATAGTGTCTATGTTTTGTAATATAGACTTTTCAATCTCAGAATCTATAAATATTCTTAGAGCTTTAATAAAATAATTTATGTTGTCAAAACCTGCATCCTCAAAATAATCAACGAAGTTTTTACTATAGATATACTCCATTTTTATTGTAAGATGATCTTCATGCCTATTTATCTCATAAATTTCGGGAATACGAATGTGCTGATATGACTTTTTAGCTGCTTCGCATTGTTTTTTAGCTTGTAAATACAATCGATTTACATATTGGGGATCAAATGTACTTTTATTGATGTATAACTTTGAACCATTATTGATGATATCAATTTGGCATCCACTATGCCCTTTAACGATTATCTCCATTTACATGCAGTATGTTTAAATTTTACAAACAATAAATTTAGAATCAAAGTAGTATAAAGTCCACATATATTAAAATATATGTTTTACTTCCTTTGATATAATTTTTATTTCCTTTTTTTGTTTACGTGCCTATAAGATCAAATCTTTGTGGAATGAATAAATGGTTGATATAGAATTTGGAATGAGTGTATTTGTATTTGAGTGTTCAATAGTCATTAAGGAAATAAAGATTTTGGGGTGAATTAAAATATGTTACTTTCTGTGTCATTGCCATTTTTAAAATAAGCTCTATTTATTTTTATAAATGGTATGCCTGCATTTTGAGCAGCAACAATACCTACAGAAGAATCTTCAAAAACTACAGCTTCTTCTGGATGCACATTTAGTTTTTCTAAAATAGTATTATAAATTTCTGGATTAGGTTTGCCATGGACTACATCTTCTCCTGAAAGAATAAGAGTGAAGGTATCTTCTGCATCTATATAACGAATGGCATTTATCAGGTTCTTATATCTTGCTGTCGATGCAAGAGCCGTCATTCCTCCTGAAATTCTAAATGATTTCAGCATACAGAGTAGCGGCTTGTTTACAATGAATTCGTTGAAATATAATGGATAATAATTACTTTTTAAGTCGCGGATTCTATTTTTCGTTATTTCATCGCAAATTCCCATGCGATTCATAAAATCATCAAAACGCAGGCCAAAATAGGTGGTATATTTTTTTCTTGAAAAATCAATTTTATATTCTTGAAATGCTTTCTTATAGGCTCTATAATTGGCTTCAAAAGTATCTACTAATGTTCCATCAAAATCTGATATCAATAATTTAATTTCTGCCATCTAAATATATTGTTTAAGCTCTTCGGGTGTCCCATAAGAACGGTATTCTTCTAATTTTGCAAGTTTTACCTGTTCACCATTGTTTAGTAAGGTATTAAATAGTAATGAAACATAAAACTCAGGTTTATTAAAGTGTTTATCAGATAGCATGATGTCTGCAGCATTAAGAAAGCTATTAGCCTTTGAGAAAAAATATGCTCCACAAAGAGCATGGTTGGAAATTACTTCTTTCTCTGCTGTGCGAATAACATTATAATTAGAATCTACTTCTGCATAACTATATTTAGGCAGATTGGAATCAAAGGAAATTAGCATTCCTCCATTGACCTGGTCAATAGGCTTGGATAATGTCTGCTTAATATATTGTATGTATGCTTGACTTCTAAATTCTAAATCACAATCCATAACTACGATAGAATCTTCCATAGAAATAGCGTTACGCGCTTTTAGACAAGTTTCTACCGCACCGCGAGTAGTTTTTGCAACAGTAAAAATACAAGCACTGGGAAGCTTTGCTTTTATTTGCTCATCTATTTGATACTTTTCGATATGTTCCTGACGTACAATAAATGAATACTTCATTGGAATGTTTTCAACAATGATACTATTAAGTGCCCTAAGAAATAGTTCTGTACCTTGTAGTTTAATTAGAGGTTTAGGAGTTGACCAACCTTCTTTTAAAAAGCGGGAACCTTCACCCGCCATTGGCATAATAACGTGTAATGGTCTCATTTCTATATGTGATTAGTTCTAATTAAAAATTGTTTGCATAAAAGTGTTGACAATTGTATTCCAATCATAAGGTAGGTTTTTCACATAAGCATAACCTGCATTAGCCTTTTCTTTCAAAGTCTCTTTATTACTTAAAGCTTGTATTAACAGGTCTGCCAATTCATCTGCATCTTCATTTTCGCAGATATATCCATATTGTCCATTTCCGCAAAATTCAGGGAAAGCAAAACGATTTAGACCTACTATTGGAGTTCTGTTAGCAAGAGCCTCAAGGTAGGTCTGCCCATTGGGCTCATTTAACGCAGGCATTACGTATAGTGTTGCTCTTTGAAACAGTTCAATAGTTACTGATCGTGGTTTGTTATAATAAAATGTAACTCCTTTTTGAGGTTGTAATTGAGTTCCAACTACTGCAAGTTCAGTGTTTGGAATATGCTGTCGAACTTTCTTGAAAGCATCTAATAGAAGATATAATCCCTTAAGTTTCTCATTTCCTTTTCTAAGTATTATTAATAATAAATTGTTATCATAGGATTTATTCTTTTCCAATAGATTGATATTTAATCCAAATCCAACTTTACTAACTTTATATGATGGCAAAGATAAATTCTCAATTAGATAGTTACGAGGCCATTCCGACTGTGTAAATATATGAGTCATTGATGTAAACATGCTATCTTCAGCTTTGAATATGAAATATGATTTAATCCATTTGGATAATTTATCGCGTTTTTTATCATATGGATAATAAGCTTCACGTAAGTGGTGGATGGCATCACAATATAGATAAGTTTTTATGGATTTAGACTTCATATCTATTCCATTCCCCAAAAAAAGAATGCTTATATGGCTCTTCAATTTACATTTCTTAATGTATGATTTTATGTGTTGACGAATAAGAAATTGTTGGATAAAAAAATAATGATTCCTGCATAATGGTATATGGTCAATTATGTTTTTCAAGAATTTCAAAAAACAGTTTTCCCATTTATAAGCATCTAAAGTATATACGCATACACCTCTTGATTTTAGTATATTAATCACATTGTAGGGTGTACCGGACCATGACTCGGGTCTTGTTATATCGTTGTATCCTATCAGGAGAATAGCTTTTCCCATTTTCTTTATATGTATAAAACCTAGTTGAGTATACCTCTAAAAACTCTCTAATAAACTTGTGTCAAAGTTTCCCAATATTACCATCTTAATTAATATTCATTTTTAATCTAACAGGAATATTTAGTTATCAATTTCTATTTTATCCATTTTAAGATAATTCTCCCAAAACTTTGAAATAATTTCTTCTTTTCTACTAATAGAAATCAATCTGTATGCTATGGTATTGAAGATATTTTTTATTTTTTCCTTTATACATGATAGGAAATTATTTTTTTTATCCTCTGTTGAGATAAAGTATATAGGGCATTCTTTTATTTTCAGTCTATTCTTTTCACAATATACTGGAAGCAGAATCTCTGACATGAACCCAAATATTCTTCTATAATATGTATAGGGAGATAATTTAATATGTTTTTCTGTTTCAAAGAGTATGTCAAAAAGCCATTTTGAATAGCCTATAAAAACTTCTTTTGAGGTAATGAACATATTGTATCCTGTTTTCCTATTTCCCAAACTATATTTTTCAAATGATTTAAGATATTCGGGGTGTTTAGCTTTTATAACTCGGGCTAAGATTTCATAATCTTCATTGCATATACTTTCGAAATCTCGTTTTATACACCATGGTAACCTCCATGATTTTGGTAATATTATGTCATATTGCGACATGTACTTTTCAATTTTCTTAAGAGAGTTATTTGTAGCAATGTTTTGAAAATCTTCCTTGGAAACGACATAAGTACTTGTGGAAAATAAGGAGTCTTCCAATTTGAAATATCGTCTATAATGGCATAGTCCGATTATATCAAACTCTTTTAAATTTTTCCATGCCCAATAGTGAGCTGTTAATTCGCAATAAGACTCATTCCTTTTGCTAATATTATCTCCTTCATTATCTCCTTGAAAATTAAGGCTGCAATTAGAGGTTTCTTTTCCAACCTGAATGGGTATGTATAATTTATCATTCTTTACAAAAGTATCTTTATGCGCACATACTAATATTTTCATTTTTTTCATATCATTCAATCTTTATTTTTAATATTTTTTCTATTATTGGCGCCATATCATAATACTTATATTCAGCCAATCGTCCTCCAAATATTACATTTTCTTCCTTATCTGCTAACTCTTTATATTTCTGATACAAAGAGTTATTCCATTCATCGTTAACAGGATAATACGGCTCCATACCTTCGACCCATTCTGTAGAATATTCTTTGGAGATAACTGTTTTTGGACAATCATATACTTCCTGGCCAAACATTTCAAAATGTTTGTGTTCAATAATGCGCGTATAAGGAATCTCACGTTCCGTATAATTTACAACTGCATTTCCTTGATAATTGGGCATATTATGTATTTCTTCTTCAAATCGTACGGTACGATATTCCAGCTTTTCATAACAGTAGCCATAGAATTCATCTATCTTTCCTGTGAAAACAATTTTTTCAGCAATACTTTCCCAATAGGTGCGATTAGTAAAAAAATCTACTCCAGTCTTAGTTTCAATGCCAGCCAGTAATCCGTCAATCAATTTATTATATCCCCCGATAGGAATACCCTGATATTTATCATTGAAATAATTGTTGTCAAAAACCAGTCTGACTGGCAATCGTTTAATAATGAAAGCAGGCAATTCTGTACATTTACGCCCCCACTGCTTTTCCGTATAGCCTTTAATCAGTCGTTCATATATATCTTCACCAATCAACATCTTGGCCTGTTCTTCCAGATTACGAGGTTCAGTTACCCCATCGGCCTTCATCTTTGCTACAACCTCCGCCTTTTGCTCTTCAATCTTTGCCATTGCTTCAGCAGGAGTAGTAACGCCCCACATCTGGTAAAACGTATTCATATTGAATGGCAAGTTATAAAGTCTACCTTGATAATTCGCTACCGGCGAATTGGTATAGCGGTTAAATTCCACAATGGAATTAACGAAATCCCATACCTGCTTATTAGAGGTATGGAAAATATGTGCACCATACTTATGCACATTAATTCCTTCGATGTTTTCGCAATAGATGTTACCTCCTAAATGCGGACGTTTGTCTATCACCAAACACTTCTTGCCCTGTTTACGAGCTAGATAAGCGAAAGTAGCACCGTACAAGCCTGAACCTACAATCAGATAATCATATTGTTTCATAACGTTTTAGTGTTTTATTATTCTAACAGCGTATTGCAGGATTTCATGAAATAACGTATCCTTTAACATCCATAATACAACAGCGTAAATACTTCCTCCAACAAGTGTGGAAAGAATTAATGTCAGCCATATATCGTTCAACAATAAAGTTAGAGGGAATACCACAACAGCCATTACAAGTGAGGCTATCAAATAATTCGCATTGACTTTCTCAAAAAGTGAAAAAGGAATATAACGGTATCCCCATAACACTTGAATCAATAATACAGTCAGTTCTGCAATAAAGGTAGATATTGCAGCTCCAGTATATGACCAATAAGGAATGAGCAATAAATTGAGTAACAAATTAATAACAGCTCCACCTACCGTACTCCAAATAACTAAATTCTCTTTGCCCAATGGGTAAAGAATCTGAATGCCAAACACATTGCTCAAACCTATGAATACGATAATCGGAGCCGTCCATGCAAGTACCGATGATGCATCGGCAAATTCCAAGCCTCCAAAAATAATTACAATCGGAGAAGCTAACAGAATTAAACCTAAAGTAGAGGGAAGGG